>Ga0299912_10000946_pt1 | contig 23637 bp, 14 predicted proteins | sample RVTome_2_FD_207667 | JGI IMG/M metagenome (GOLD analysis project Ga0299912, IMG submission 207667) | Soil microbial communities from uranium-contaminated site in the Upper Colorado River Basin, Wyoming, United States - RVT95D214 (version 2) ... | reverse complement strand
GAGCGTGCCCGCGCCTGATACAATAGTGAATACCACCCCGAACCCCGCCCGGGGCTTGGTCAGATCCTTGGTCAGCTTCACCTGGATCCGAACCGTGTCCCCCTCCGCCACCGTCGCCCCTCCGATCGGCGCCACCAAGCTCAGCTCGGTGGGCGAGCCGGCAATAATGCCGCTCAGCTTGCCGTTGAGGATCAGGGAGATGAGGTTCTTGTCCGGGACCCCGATGATCAGATTGCCGTCCATGTCCTGGATCACCGGGTCGGCGGGGAAGGCATTGTTATAGTCCGCGCTGCGGCCGTTGAGGATAAGGTTGATCCGGTTCAGGTCCGGGACGCCAATGAGCAGGTTGCCGTCGCCGTCGCCGAAGTAGCCGCCCCCGGGCCAGCCCTGCCTGGGCTTGGTGTCGTCGCAGGGGTCGGAGACGTTGCCGTCCCCGTTGTTGTTGAAGAACTCGTGGATGTTCTCCAGGGTGTCGGTGTCGCTGTCGAGCCAGGCGTCGCCAATGAAGAGCGGGTCCAGGCCGCAACTCGCGCCGGCGATCTCCCACCCGTCAAACATCAGATCCCCGTCGCTGTCCGGGTCGAGCGGGTCGGTGCCGTAAGTCAGCGCCTCCGCGCCGTCGCTGGCCCCGTCGTTATCCGTGTCCGCATCGCAAGGATGGGTGCCGGCGGCGTATTCCTGCTCATTGTTCAACCCGTCGGAGTCATAATCCTCCAAGTTATCCACCGTGTTCGCCATCATGCAGTCGTAGGTGTTCTCCCAATCGTCCGGCAAGCCGTCGCCGTCCGAATCGCCGGAAACCACAACATTGATCGTAGCGCTGTCCGAGACGCCGGAGATGGTGCAGACCGCGGAGTCAATGCTCGGGGCAATGGCGCCGGCGGTATAAAAGCCGGTCGAGGCAATGATCGAGGCGCCCGACTGGTCTTGACCCAGGCTATAGACCGGGGCCGTTCCTTTGGGATTGGTCTCGCTGTTGGTGCAGCCATCGTTCCAACTGCCCACACAATAAAAGTCTTCGGTTTCACTGGGTAACTTGTCGAGCGGGCCGGCCGGGGTCACGCTCACGGTCGAAACCGTGTCGTCGTTGATGATCGGAACCGGGGCGCAAGCCGGATCGCTGATGGTGCAGGTCCCGCCGGCGCCGCAGGGCACGTCGTCAGCGTTGATCACGCCGTCGCCGCCGGTGCAGTCGCCGGACACATTCGTGCCCGCGGTCACGTTCTCGGTGTAGCCGTCGCTCCAGGTGCCATAAATGTTATAGAAGGCCAGATCATTCTCATAAACTTCCACCAGCGGCACCAGGCAGGTGTGGCCCAGGTAAACGTCGTCGTTGGTAATATTGATATCGGTGCTGTCGGAAAAGGAGCCGGCGCCATAAGCGGCTAAGCCGGAAACCTGGCCGGAGCCGCCGTTCGGCCCCAGGATTTGATTGGCCGTGGCAATGGCGCTGGTGCTTGGCCCGAGCGTGCTCAGGCTCACTTGGCCCGAATAAAGCCAATTCACGCCTTGGCCCTGGCCGCAGTTATCAGAAAGCACTCCGCAAGTGGCACCCGTGTAAGTGCAGGCCGCGGTAAAGGACTGCCCCGCGCCCTCGGTTAAATTAATGGTGCCGCCGGCCTGACTGGCCACCGGGATAATATCCAGGCCGGTTAAATTGCAATTCCCGCATCCGATACGGGCAAAGTAGATCTCATAGTTTCCGTCCCGGTTATCATTCCAGCTCAAGCCGAACTCGGACCCGGTCCAGGCCAGAGAGGAATAAATGCTGCTACTCGCGTTGCTGGTCACCCGGAGGTCGGACCCGAGCTTGGCCCCGGAGGAGGAGACCCGGGCAAAGTAAATCTCGGAGTTCCCGTCCCGGGAATCCACCCAGCTCACCCCGAACTCGGACCCGGTCCAGGCCAGGGAGGGAAAACCGCTATCACTCGCGTTGCTGGTCACCCGGAGGTCGGACCCGAGCTTGGACCCAGAGGAGGAGATCCGGGCAAAGTAGATCTCATAGTTCCCGTCCCGGTAATCATTCCAGCTCACCCCGAACTCGGACCCGGTCCAGGCCAGGGAGGGAGACGAGCTATTAAGCGCGTCGCTGGTCAGCCGGAGGTCGGACCCGAGCTTGGACCCGGAGGAGGAGACGAGGGCAAAGTAGATCTCGACGTTCCCGTCCCTGTAATCCTCCCAGCTCACCCCGAACTCGGACCCGGTCCAAGCAAGTGAGGGAGACCAGCTATCACTCGTGTCGCTGGTCACCCCGAAGTCGGACCCGATCTTGGCCCCGGAAGAAGAGACCCGGGCAAAGTAGATCTCATAGTTCCCGTCCCGGCCATCATCCCAGCTCACCCCGAACTCGGACCCGGTCCAGGTCAGGGAGGGATATTCGCTGATACTCGCGTCGCTGGTCACCCTGAGGTCGGTCCCGATCTTGGCCCCGGCGGAGGAGACGCGGGCAAAGTAGATCTCGACGTTCCCGTCCCGCCAATCCTCCCAGCTCACTCCAAACTCGGACCCGGTCCAGGCCAGGGAGGGATATTCGCTGGTATTCGCGGCGCTGGTTACCCGGAGGTCGGTCCCGAGCTTGGCCCCGGAAGAGGACACCCGGACAAAGTAGATTTCGTAGTTCCCGTTCCGGTAGTCATACCAGCTCACCCCGAACTCGGACCCGGTCCAGGCCAGGGAGGGAGACACGCTATTACTCGCGTTGCTGGTCACCCGGAGGTCGGGTCCGAGCTTTTGCGGAATGGCGCAAGTGGTTGGAACAATGTAAGCCCGGAAGGCAACATCCCCGTAAACCGTGCTCCCGCCGTTGTCCACCAACAGCCAACTGCCGTTTGCGCCCGTGTTGCTGACATAAGATTTGTTCGTTTCAAAAGGTGTGACATCATCCACGGGAATGGGATAAATATAGCCGGGGGTGGTGAGTTCGATAATGAGCACGATCTCGTCGGCGTTGGTAACCGGGACCGGGCTGGTCAGCTCGAGGGTGTAATAGCCGGCCCGGGTGAGGGTGCCGCTCTGGGTGGTGTTTTTTTGCACGGTGGGCGAGCCGCTGTTCCAGTTATCGAAAATCTTGATGGTGTAAGAAGTGCCGGCGGCCCTGGCCCAGAAGCCCACGTGGGTCAGGCTGCCGGTGAGGGTGGGAGTAAAGCGGACCGCTCCCCAGTCATGCTCGTCCCCGTAGCCCAGGGAACCCCAGGGAACGTCATTTTCATAGGTCATGACCTTCTGGTTCGCGGGAAAGTTGCGATAGCCGGAATAGACCGAAGATCCGGACCCAATACACCAGGAGCCATAAGCGATGTAAAAATAGCCGTTGTCGCCCCAATCGGTGCCCCAACTGTTTTTCACGATCCAGGCGCCGTCGTCTCCCATATCGTCGTCGTAGCCCACGATGAGCACGGCATGGTCCGTGCCTGGACAGCTCGTGTTGTCAATCACGTAGGAGCCGTTGTAGGTGGAGAAACCGGGGCCGGAGGCATACATGGAGGTATAAACCGGTCCGATGTTATAGAGAGCGTCCTTGATCGCCGCGGTATCCGGGCTGTCGCAGACCTGCTCCCAGGCGGAAACCTGCTTGAGCAAGGGGCAATCCTTGCAAGTGGCCGCGTCACAGTCGGTAACATACGGGATGTATTGATTGCACGACTCCTGAGCGGTGCCGGCCTGGGAGTAATAAAAGGTGGCGTAGTAGGCGTTGCCGCCGGTGTCGCAATCCAATCCCGAAGCGTTGCAATGGACCAGTTCCATTTCCGAGTAATCATCGGTGATGATCTCGTCCAGCAACACCTGGGACTCGAGGCAGCCGGTGGCGGCAAAGGCCCAGCAGGTGCCATAGGGGTTCTGGTCCTTGACCGGGGTGACGCCCAGGTGCGCGAGGTCGCGCCAGTCCCAGGCCACCGGCGGAGGGGCCAGGATGGTGATGGGCGGGACCAGATGGCTCATGTCAATCGGGGCTTGCAACAGACCGAACTTGGAGGGAATGCCGGAGACCGGTTTCCGGGGAGCTTGGGAAAGCGTGCCTTGGGCATAGGATTGCATCGCCAGGCCGAACATCCCCAGGCATACCATGGCCGCGATAGTCATGCGTTTCATTTGATCCTCTCCTTTTGGGACCTGTCCCGGTCAAAACGAAAAGTCATCCCTTGGCTTTACTCATCCCCTTGGAAGATTCTTTCTCGGGCGCCTCTCGAGCTGCTTTAGCTTGTGCCTGGCGTCCCGAAAACATGCGGGTTTGCGAGTTTGAACTAGAACTATTGATAAAGACTATCAAACCATTTGTGGCCGACCTTGTCAAGCAAAATCGTGTAGAGGTTCGCGGTTGGCAGTAAGCAGTGGATAGTCAGCAGTGATTAAAGGATGACAGGCAGGAGAGACTCCGCCGAAGCGCTTCGTCCTCCGCGAAGGCGGAATGCCTGTCCCCCTCCAAGATCCGAGGCCCGAGGTCTGGGGTCTGAGGCCTTTAAAGCTGGGGTGGTTGCCGCGCAGAATGGGGTGGTTGCTGAGCAGAATGGGGTGGTTGCCGCGCAAGATGGGGTGGTTGGCGTGCAGAATGGGGGGACGTTTGAAGAGGGGACATCGTATGTCGTATTTCGTATGTCGGGGAGGGAAGTGATGGGAAAGATTGAGGAATTGGAAGAAAAGGAAGAAAGTGTAAAGCAGGGCTGGACAGAAGTGGAAACTTTGGCCTGAAAAGCTGCTTTTGAATCCTTGATAAGGCGGGAGCAGCGAAGGCGAAGAGCAAAGGGCATATATGAATAAATCATGTAAAAACAGTAAGTTATGTAATTGAAGCCAGCCCTGGGTTTTATTATTGCCAAGTATATTTAGCTCCCTTATTATATGTAGAAATGTTGCAGTTTTCCGGCTGCCGCCGGTTGAAATATGGCCTTCCCGTTGGTCAGGCCGGCGAGTCGCCAGGCAATCCCCAATCCGAAATCCCCAATCCTCAATCCCCAATGATTAAACCCTGCCATCCTGTTCCCGGGCGCCGGCTTTTTCGGACGCCGGGTTGGGGGCCGGCTGCCGCCGCCACCTGCCGGTGGGGGGGAATGGGCCCGCTCCGGCTGGTCGCGGGCGTAGAAGAGTTCACAGTTCACGGTTGGCGGTCTTCCCAGACCTACGACCTGCTACCTGCGACCTACAGTTCCGCGACCGGGGCGGCTTCGGCCGAGAGCTCAGCCGAACGGTCGCGGCTACATTCCGTTCAGTAGCCGGTGATTTGTTTGAGCCGTTCGAGCTCGAGGCGGAGCGATGCCAGGGCGCTTGCGGCCGCGGGGTCGGCGATTTGGTTGGTTTTCTCCTTGGGGTCCTCGGCCAGATGATACAGCTCGTCCGAGCGCCGGCCTTCCGGGCAGGTGATGAACTTCCATTCCGGCGTGCGCACCGCCAGCAGGGGCGGCACCGGCCAAGGCCAGTCCCGGAAATATTCATACAAAAATGATTGACGCCAGGCCGCTGGCTCGCCCCGGAGCAAGGGCTTTAGGCTCGATCCCTGCATTTCCGGGGGCACCGGGACCCCGGCCAGGTCAAGGAAGGTGGGGGCCAGGTCGAGGTTGAGCGCCATCTCCTCCACCAGGCGGCCGGGCCGGGCGATCCCGGCCGGGAAGCGGCAAAGCAGGGGGATTCGAATACTCTCCTCGTAAGCGTAGCGCTTGTCAATCAGGCCGTGCTCGCCGAAGAAGAAGCCGTTGTCGCCGGCGAAGAAGAGGGCGGTGTTGTCGCTCAACCCGGCCCGGTCCAGGTAATCGAGGATCCGGCCCACGCCGTGGTCCACCGCTTGCAGGCAGGCGTAATAGTCCTGGATCATCCGGGTCCAGCCCTGGGGGGTGTTCGGACCGATCGCGAGCAAGTGCATCCAGTTGTAGCGCGCGGTCTTGCCCTCGAACTTGAGCTCCGGCGGCAGCGTGACCTGGGCATCGCGGTAAAGTCCCTGGTGCCGGGGAGCCGGGTTCATGGGCGAGTGGGCGGCCTTGTGGGAGAGGTAGAGGCAGAAGGGGCGGGTGCGGGGCTGTTTCAGGAACTCCAGGGCATAGTCGGTGAGCTGGTCGGTGATGTAGCCCGAATTCTTCAGCTTGCGGCCGTTGACGATCATCGGGCAATCGAAATACTTGCCCTGGCCGGCCACGGCGGTAAAGGAGATGAAGGGGTCCACGCCCTTGAGCCGGGGCAGCCCCTTGCCGGGCATGTGCCACTTGCCGATGAAGGCGCAGTCGTAACCGGCCGCGGCGAGAATTTCCAGGAAGGTGGGGTGTTCGCCGGTCCAGGGGGTGAGGTTGTTCTTCACGCCATGCCGATGAGGATAGAGTCCGGTGAGGAAGGTGGCCCGGCTGGGCGAGCAGAGCGAGGTGGTGACAAAGGCGTTTTTGAAGCGCACGCCTTCGTGAGCCAGGCGGTCGAGGTTCGGGCTTTGGAAGAAAGGATGGCCGGCCGCGGCGAGGGCGTCCCAGCGCTGGTCGTCGGTCAGGATGAAGATCAGGTTGGGACGATCCAGCGCGGCCCGGGCCGGCCGGCGGCGGGGCCAGGAGGCGAGCAGGCCGGCGGTGGCCAGGCCGAGGCCTTTGAGCGCGTCGCGGCGGCTCTGGTGTTTCAGGGTTTTTCTCCAGGGGACTCGAGGATCTGCACGACCGTGGGATCCGGGAGCCGGGGTCGGCGGCCGCGGCGGAGCCAGAGGGCGGAGAAGGCGAGGCCGAGGAGGCCCGAGCCGAGGATGAGGTTATCCGGGGTGATGAGGAAGGGGCCGAGGCCCGAGCCAAGCGCCCGCTGGACGGGTTCGATCAGCGCCGAAATACCGGCCAGGATTCGGCCCAGGGCGCCGGCGAGGATGACGCTCGCCAGCATGACCCGGAGGGAACGGTTGGTAGTTTTGCTCTCGGCAAAGGCGAGGATGACCCGGTCGCCCGCTTTGGCGCCGGAGGGGTTGGAGGCCCACACCTCGGGCGCTCCCGCGGAGGCCAGGGTCACCTTGGCCCGCGGACCCTCGATGGATTGGATGGTGCCGGTCTCTTCCACGGCGGTTGCTGAGTAGCCTAGCCAGATCGCTGGCCTGAGTCAAGGCGGGGGCAGGGGTTGCCGGAGGATGGAGCCGGACTTTTGATACGAAGGAGAATAGGCTGGATCAAAACTTGATCCGGCCGCTCCTGGAAACTGACCGAAACGCGCGCCGCAAGGGGCGGGAGAGAAGATGATAACCGAGAAAAAAAGGGCACCGGCTAAGTTCCGATGCCCTCAAGCATTTTTGGTAGCGGGGCTTGGATTTGAACCAAGGACCTTCGGGTTATGAGCCCGACGAGCTACCTGACTGCTCCACCCCGCAACAATCTTATTATTATTACCTGTTCTTTTGCTTCCTGTCAAGGATTTTCAGCCAGCCGGACGAACTGTAAGTTTCTCTACAAAATCCTGCACCCCGAAAAACCCCCGGCCGGCCCCGGCTTTCCAGCACCAGTTCCAGCAAATTATTTCACCGTCCGCCGCCAGTTCTGGGCGGCAAAGAGTCAAATCCTAAAAAAAAGCCCGCCGGAGGGAAAGGCGGGCGTGAAAAAGAAAGGAGATTTTGGTGAGAGGTCATTGCCTTACGGGTTTGAACTCTGGCTCAAGGCCTCGTTCGCTCCTTTTAGGCTTTCATATATAAAGACGCGGCCGAAAGGGAAAAGTTTCAAATAATTTAAAATATTATAATTTTTTAATCCAAAATCCGAAAAGCCGAGAACGGGGTGACTGACTTTCCCCCGCGTTTTCCCAATCATCCCTGCATTTAACCGCTTGAAATCAATGGTCTTTCTTTGATTTTTTCACGGTAATCTCTAACAGTTGTTCGATCCAGGTTAAACGCCCCCGCCTGCCCGTCCCCTGATTAAAAACGCCTGGGGATTTCAAAACCTGGCCGCACCCGAGCGGACCAGCATGGCCCAGGCTGGTATTTTTTCATGGATTTTTTTGGGCTTTTGTTATATAAGTGCGGAGACCAAGGAGGGGCACATGCATAACCTCGGGCGAATTTGTCTCATCGTAGGGGTTCTTCTACTAGCGTGTTCGGCAGCCGCGGAAGAGGAATGGCCGCCCCGGAAAAGCGACTTCAGCATTCCGATCGTATTCGGGCCGGAAGGCAGCGGCGGCGGGGTCGGCTATTACTTCCACGACCTCTTCGGCAAGAAGTCCCGCGACCTTTACCTCCACGATACCTTCACCAACACCGCCTACAAACAATTGATGGCGGACTTCCAGGAGCCGGACCTGCTCCTGCCCCGGAGCCTGCTCAAGGTCCGCTTCCTCTACTTGAACCGCACCGGCATTCACTTCTTCGGCATCGGCAACGATACGGATATGGATGACGCCGCCTACTCCGGGGCGGAAGTTTACCGCGGCCTGGTCAGCTACCAGGTCAGCTTCGGGCCGGGGCTCGGCATCGGCGGAGGCGCCGAATACCACCGCACCAGCCACCGCGATGGTCTGCTCAGGAACCCGAACTTCCAGGCCGGGATAGATGAGTTGGACCGGCCCATCTCCGAAGTCTATCCCGCCCTCTATCATTCCGCGGATTTCCGTTTCCGCGAGTTCACCCACAACTGGTTCGTCACCGTGTTTCACAACAACCTGGACCAGCCGATCTTCCCCACCCGGGGCGGCTACGAGCAATTCCGGCTCGCCCGGGTGGACGAGAGCATGGGCGCCGACTGGAACTACTGGCGCTACAGCGCGGAGGCCGCCCATTTCTTCCAGGCGCCGAACAACTATAACGTGCTCGGGCTATACGGGCGCTGGGACCGGCTGGACGGACGCTACCTTCCTTTCTGGGAATACCCGGCCCTGGGCCACGCGCGGATCGGCCTGGCCGATTATCTTGACGGCAACGGCCTGCGGGGCTACTGGGAGAACCGCTTCCAGGAGAAGAACCGGGTCCTGGGCTCCATCGAGTTCCGGCACCGCACCCGGGCGAAGTGGTTCTCGAAGGACAAGTTCAATTTGGGCAAGGAGCATCAGCCCTCGGAAAAGCCCCGGCCCAAGTGGCTGCCGGAGCGCAAGCCCCTGGGCCTTACCCTCCAGGAGTTCCTGCTCAACTCCTCCACCCTGGTCTTCGTGGACGCCGGCCAGACCTGGGGCGACCACGACCCGCAGAACCAGATCCGCGTCACCCCCGGCGTCGGCGCGGTTTTTTATTTCAAGTCCGGCATTGCCATGCGCCTGACCGTGGGTTTCAGCGATGAGCTGACCGCTTACCAGCTCTTCACCTACTGGCAGGCGTTCTGAGCAGAGGAGCCAGGCCCGATGATCATTGACTGCCATTATCACCTGGATACCGAGATGGTCCCGCTGGACGCTCTTATACAGAGCATGGACCGCTACGGCATCGCCCGGGTCGCCCTGATCCCGCGCCTGAACCCGCCCATTTACATGAACCCCCTGCTCGCCAAGATCGCGCTGCCCGTTTTCCGCCACGGGCTCCACCGCTCCTCGGGCTGGCTCCACCGCGCGATGACGGCCATGTATCGAAACAACGTCAAAGCCGACGGCACCGTGGACCTCCTGGGCAAGCGCTATGAAGTTTTTGCCCAGCCGCCCAACCAAGAGGTGAAAGACGCGGTCAAGGCTCACCCGGACCGGTTTTCCGGCTGGGTCTTTGTCAATCCGGCCGGCCCCGCGGACCCCATCGCCGAGATCGAGCGCAGCATGGGCCAGGCGGGCATGATCGGGGTCAAAGCCCATCCCTACTGGCATAACTACCCGGTGCGCTTGCTCGAAACCGCGGCCGCCTGGTGCGAACAACATGACCAGCCCATGCTGATCCACCTGGGCGCCGGCGAGAACGGCGATTTCAAATTTCTGCCCGATCTGTTCCCCCGCCTCAAAATCCTTTACGCCCATGCCGGGATCCCGGAATCCGCCGCGGTCTGCGCCCTGGCCCGCGAGCGCAAAAACGTGTTCGTGGATCTTTCCAGCTCGTCCTATGTAGACTTCCAGACCGCCCGCGACGCGGTCAAGCGCGCCGGCGCCGGCAAGTGCCTCTTCGGCTCCGACGGCCCCTACTTCCACGTCCAGGACCAGACCTTTGACTTCAGTTGCCAGCGGAAAATGGTGGAAAAGATCGGACTTCCGGATCCGGACCTGAAACGAGTGCTGAGCCAGAACTTCCTCGAGCTCTGCGGGCTTGCGGGCTAGTGCTCCGTCCACTTGGTTTTGATGGATACAGAATCTCGATCAGCCGGGGTGCCACGGGCAAAGCGAGCCGGGCGAGCTTGCCCGTGTCTGGCACTGGCAAGGCCTTCGGCCTTAGCCAGTGGCACCCTGAGACATTCAATTTGAGTTAACTTTGTTAAGTTGGGGCCTGGCCCCTTGTTAAGTAAAAAGGCCGTCCCGGGGGCGAGGACGGCCTGCCAGAAAGGAGGGTTATTTATCTCACCACCATGCCTTCCTCGTATTCCAGTTCATAGTCCGGGAGCAGGTGCTTTTTGCACAGGCAGACCATGTCATCGTGGTGATGGTTGACCAGCACCACCATCTCGGTGTCCACCTCCCGGTGGCAGATGAAGCAAAGCACTTTGCGGATCACCCGCGTATCCATTTCGGAAAGGCCCCGGAGGTCCTGGTTTTCAGTTTGCATCACAAACCCCAATACCGGCTCTTGGTGCCGCGATATTATCATCGGAGTAAAATCCTTTCCCTTGAGCAAGATCGGAGATAAGGCCGGCCCGAAAATCCAATTCAATTTTTTCAGCCTGCGCCAGGCAGGGCCAAGATCCAAATCATTCAACCCGGGCCCGGCCTTATCTCTGCTTAAATAGACGTTAGAGTTTGAACTTCCTTGCAGCCCCGGTTTTCCCCGCCGGGAGGAGCTCGGTTCGCGGAAGCCAATCGGGGAGGCTCAGCTGGTCTTTCGGATCAGGGTATCCCGCTTCCAGGCGTCGGAGGGCTGGGGATAGTCGAGGTTGAAGTGGAGCCCGCGCGACTCCTTGCGGGCGATGGCCGCTTGCACGATCAGCCCGGCCACGGTCGCCAGGTTGCGCAGCTCCAGCAAATCGCCGGTCACCAGGAAGTCCCAGTAATACTGGGCGATCTCTTCCTGGATCATCGCGATCCGGCGCTTGGCCCGCTGCAGCCGCTTGTCCGTGCGCACGATGCCCACGTAGTTCCACATGGTCCGCCGGATCTCGTCCCAGTTGTGCGAGACCACCACCGACTCGTCCGAGTCCTTGGCCCGGCCCACGTCCCAGGCCGGGAGCGCCGGCCGCGCCTCCGCCTTCCTCAGCTCCTTGCGCGCCTGCTGGCTCGCCCGGTGGGCAAAGACCAGCGCCTCCAAAAGCGAGTTGCTGGCCAGGCGGTTAGCGCCGTGCAACCCGGTGGCTGCGGTCTCGCCGACGGCATACAGGCCCGGCAGGTCCGTGGCCCCGAAAAGGTCGGTGAGCACGCCTCCGCACAGGTAGTGCGCGGCCGGCACCACCGGGATGGGCTCTTTGCTCATGTCAAACCCGAATTGCTTGCAGGTCTGATAAATGTTGGGAAAGCGCTTGCGGACGAAGCGGGCCGAGTGGTGCGAGATATCCAGGAGCACGTGGTCGTCGCCCCTCACCTTCATCTCGTGGTCTATGGCCCGGGCCACCACGTCCCGGGGCGCCAGCTCCGCCTGGGCGTGGTAGTTGCGCATGAACGGAGAGCCGTCCTTCAACTTCAACACCGCGCCCTCGCCCCGCACCGCCTCCGAGATCAGGAACGACTTGGCCTCCGGATGATACAGGCAGGTCGGATGGAACTGGATGAACTCCATGTTGGCGATGGTGCACCCGGCCCGAGAGGCCATGGCCGCGCCGTCGCCGGTGGCGATGTCCGGGTTGCTGGTGTAGAGATAGACCTTGCCCACCCCGCCGGTGGCGAGCAAGGTCACCTGGGCCGAGATGGTTTTGATCAGTCCGCGCTTCAGGTCCAGGACGTAAGCGCCCAGGCAGCGCCACGCCTTGCGCCGGCCCGGCACTTTCTCGGTGGTGATCAGGTCCACCGCCATGTGATGCTCGAGGAAACTTATGCGCGAATTCCGCTCGCAGGCCCTGAGCAGCGCCCGCTCCACCTCCCGGCCGGTCAAGTCCTCCGCGTGCACGATCCGACGGCGCGAGTGGCCCCCTTCCCGGCCCAAATCGAACTCTTTCTGCCGGCCCGCCCGCCGGGTGAAACGCACGCCCAGCCCGATCAACTCCTGGATCCGCTCCGGGCCGCCCTCCACCACCAGCTTCACCACCTCCGGGTGGCACAGCCCGCCCCCGGCCTCCAACGTGTCCTGCACGTGCTCGTCAAAGCTGTCCTTCGCGTCCAGCACCGAGGCGATCCCGCCCTGGGCGTAAAGCGTGGCCGACTCCTTGCGCTCCCGCTTGGTCACCACCAGCACCCGGCCCGCCTCCGCGGCCTTGAGCGCGAAGGAAAGACCGGCGATCCCGGACCCGATCACCAGAAAATCCGTCTCGATTTCCATGGCTCCACTCTAAAGTCGAGGGTTCGACTTGTCAAGGAATGTTAAGTTCGGGGCCTGACCCCATGTTAACTATTGCCTCAGGGCATGGCCTATGCTATTAGAGAATCATGGACCTGCCCCGCGTTCTCCGGGTGCGCCGGCAGTTTGACCGCGCCGAGATCGCCGATGTCCCGGCCGAGGTCCGGCGCGTGCTCGAGGCCGCCGGCCTGGCCGAGCGCATCCGGCCGGGCCTGAGCATCGCCGTCACCGCCGGCAGCCGGGGCATTGACCGGATGGTGGAGGTTTTGGCCGCGTTGGTGACCTGGCTGAAGGAGCACGGCGCCAAACCCTTCCTGGTCCCGGCCATGGGCTCGCATGGCGGAGCTACGGCGGAGGGCCAAGCGGCTTTGCTCGCCGGGTTGGGCATCACCGAGACAAGCGCCGGCGCGCCGATCCGATCCTCCATGGAGACCCGGGTGCTGGGCGTGGTGGACGGTCTGCCGGTGCACCTGGATCGCTTGGCCGCGGAGGCGGACGGGATCGTGGTGGTCAACCGGATCAAGCCCCACACCAGTTACCACGGGCCGTGCGAGAGCGGGCTTATTAAGATGCTGGCCGTGGGCCTGGGCAAGCGCGAAGGGGCGGAGGCGGTGCACCGCCGCGGGCCGCGGGCGCTCCGCGACACGGTGCCGCGCATGGCCGAGTTCATCTTGGCCCGGGCCTCGGTGTTCTTCGGCCTGGCCCTGGTCGAGAACGCCTTTGACCGGTTGGCCCGGATCGAGGCAGTGCCGGCCGGGGCCATGCTCAGCCGCGAGCCGGGCTTGCTGGCAGAGGCGGAGGCGCGCCTGCCCAGCCTGCCTTTTCACGAGATTGACGTTTTGGTGGTGGACCGGATCGGGAAAGAGATCAGCGGCACCGGCCTGGACACCAACGTGATCGGCCGCTTGCACATCGCGGGCGAGCCGGAACCCGAACTGCCCCGCATCCGGCGGATCGTGGCCTTGGACCTCTCTCCCGGCGCCCAAGGCGGCGCTTACGGCATCGGGCTGGCCGACGTTACCACCGAGCGCCTGGTCCGAAAGATTGATCCCGCCCAAGTCCGGGAGAACGCGCTGGCTTCCACCTTCCTGGAGCGCGCCAAGGTCCCGATCGCCTTTGCCACCGACCGCGAGGCCATTGCCGCGGCCTTGGCCTGCTCCTGGTGCGAAGACCCGGCCCGCGGCCGCCTGGTCCGGATCCAGGACACGCTCCATCTCGCCGAGCTGATGGTCAGCGAGGACCTGGCCCAGCGGTCCCTGGCCCCGCTGGAGATCATCTCCGGGCCGGAGCCGATTTGTTTTAACGCTGAGGGCAACCTCGAAGGGTGGTGAAGTCATGGCCAAAGCTTGTCCAAAATGCCAGCGACCGAACTCGGACCAGGCGGCCAAGTGCCTCTACTGCGGCGCCGTGTTTCCGGAGCCGGCTTTGTCCCCGACTCCAGGGGCGCAGGTGCCCCCACCTGCGCGTCCAACCTCCACGGAGCCAAAGACAAAACCCAGTCCGCCCAAGCCCGAACAGCCTGAGGCTTTCATGGTGGTGCAGAGCCCGGTGGAGGGCACGGACCCCAAGTGGCTGCGGCCGTTTTGCGAACTGACCGGGTTCGACCCGTTCCTCGCCAAGCAACGCTTCAAGAGCCTGGTGCCCTGGGTGGTCCGGGTGTTCAAGGACCTGGACCCGGCCCAGCAGTTTCTGGCCAGGCTGGTGCAAATAGGCCTGGACGCTTACCTGCTCAAGCAAAGCGGCATCAGCAAACTGGAGGGCAAGCTCCAGGTGAAGGGGCTGCGTTTTCAGGAGAACGGGATCACGTTCTTCACCGCGGCCGGCGAAGAGGTGGTGGTGCGGTATGCGGACTTGTTCCTGATCGTGCGGGGCCGGATCCAGGTCCAGCCGGAGCGGGAGGATACGGAAGAGAACCCGGTGGAGGTGAGCCTGGGCGGGCTGATCGTGGGCGCGCCGGGGGAGACCGAGGAAAATTCGGAAGATCCGCTGGTCAAGCTGAAGCAGCGGGCCCGGCAAATCAAGTTCCGGCCCAAGGAGCGGCACCAGCGCATGTTTTACCGGGGCCAGGAAAGCCTGATCCTGGACCTCTACTTGAAGAGCAGCCACGTCGGGATCCGGGTGGTGGAGACCGAGTTCGACTTTTCCGGGATGGGCGAGCGCAAGCTGGCTTCGGCCATGCTCAACTTCAATGCCATTTTCCGCGACCTGATCGGCCACGCGCCGGAGGTGGTGGTGGACGACCATTTCAACCGGATCAGTTACGTGATGGAAGAGGTCCAGGAAAAGGACCATGTGCGGAGCCAGCTCCAGGAAATCGGCGTCAGTTCCAGCGCCCGCAAGCTCTACGACAACAAGGCCTTCTTCACCGACTACTCCAGCCGCATCTACTTGCATCATCTCCGCCAGGCCAAGCTGGCCAAGCCGGCGGAGACCGCCTGAACCATCAGGGCGGGTTTCAAATCACGTAGGGTGCTATGCACCCGCCCCGACCTGTTCTCCCGGTGATTTTTTTGATTTAAAAAGCCACGGCGATCCGGCCGCGGTAGTTGATGTCCGAGTGCTGGTCCGGATTGTTCCCGTCATAGGTCGAGGAGTGATCGAACCACTGCCAGGTGACATCCAGGCCGATCCAGAATCCGGGCTTGATGAACCAGTTGAGCCCCGCATCCACCGAGCGCACCTTTTCGTCAATGCTCCGCCGGCCCAGGGCTTGGGAAGCCGCGCTGACTTCCCGGCCCCAGGTGCCCGGCGCCTGGCCCCGGATCTTCTCTTCCTGCGAGTCAAAGGTGACCGTGCTGTAACGGGCCAACAGCTCCACGGCCCCCCAGGAATGGTCGGGCACGATCCGCTCGCTGAACGGCTCGCCGGTCAAAACCCAGACCGCGGAGACTTTCCAGCCCTGCTCCAGGAGGTTCTCCAGGTCGCGGGTCACTTCCGCGTCACCCACACCGTCTCCATCCGTGTCCAGGTTGATCAGGACGTGGTCGCGTTCTTCTTGGGAATGGATCCATTCCGCCGCGATCCATAAGGGCTTATAGCGCCAGCTCAGGTCGGCCTCCCAGCGGGTGCGGTAACCGTTCACCGGGACCGGAGAAAAGAAGGTTAATTCGTTCTGCGTCTTGCCGGTAAAGGAGGTGGTGGCTTCCCGCACCGGCGAGCGCCGGCCCCGCGCCCCGGACGCGGCCAGGGCGAATTCGCCGGGGAAATCAGGGATGATCTTGTTCAGGAAGATTCTGCCCCGGCCCACGTATTCAAAATGGTCGTCGGTGTTATTCTTCATCATGTTTTCGCCGGTAAACAATCCCAGTTCCAGGCGGGCCATTTCATTGCGGGGATGGAGGCCGATGGACACGCCCCGGCTGCGCCGCAGTTCCAGGTTGGCGGCCAGCGACCTTTCCAGGAAAGGATTGGTCAGAAAGGACTCCAGCCGCTCGGCGCTGAAGGGCATCTTCATTTGCCCGGCCCGGACGTCCACCCAGGGCGCGATCTGGTAAATCATGATCCCATCCATGAGCAGGGTGTCGGTGGATTCCAATCCGGTCTGGATAAAAAAGGTGATCTTCTCGTAAAGGATGCCGGTGAGGACCACCCGCGCCCGCCGGATGGTGAAGTTGTTCTCCTGCGAACCCGCGCCGGCCAGGTTCTCTTCATGGCGGTCATAGCCCAAAAAGTCCAGGTGGACCGCGGCGTGAAAATCCAGGCCGGTCTTGGGCGCCGGAGCCTCGAGGTGAAAGAGCGCCTGCTTGTCATTCGGTGCGGCGTCGGCGCGTTGCCCCCAGGCAAATAACCCCAGGATGGCAGCCGGGATGGCAATCCATTTCAATCCCAAGTTCTTCACCGCGGAAATACCTCTTTCCCGAATAACGACTCGCTGCCGTCACCAGTTGGCCTGCTAAGATTAGAACGACCTGGCGCAAAAAAGCCAACCCCGCACTTGAAGTTGGCTGGCGCAACAGATCTCCTTTCCAAGCACGGGAGCCCGGACCGTTTCCCGACCGACCTTAACGTCCTGTGGCCGTGGGGAATTCCCGGTAGGATCACAGGCTCGGAAATGAACGAGATTTGGGCAGAATTTTGCCCGTTTCAAGGAAGGCTGTCAAGAAAAATATTGCCTTTAATTCATCTTTTAATTTTATTTTAATTCGACCTTAATCCCAATTAAGTAAATACCCGGTTCGCACTTAAACCTTGAGCAATCCCGCCAGCCTTCACCGGGGGAACGGCGGCACCAGGCCGTCAAACGCCTCGGGCTGGTAGATCGCCATGGCCGCGAGATAAGCGGTGGCCCCGTTCCAGAGGTGGGGGATGCTGGTCCGGGCCTGGCCGACTTTTTGGCCGGTGCCGGCAAAATCGCCCCAGAGGTTCACCTCGCCGAAGCAGTCGGTGCCGGGGAAGGCGACCTCGTGCGTGAGCACCGTGAGCGCCTTTTCCAGCAAGGGCTTATATTCGGGCATTCCCCGCGCGGCGAGCGCCAGGCAAAAGATGTTCTCGCCCAGGTAGGCGAAGCCCGGGGTCTCCTTGTCCGCCTTGATCCGGGTGTCCTCGGCCAGGCGGTCCATCATGCGCCGGGCGTCCGGCACGGTAAAGTCCTCGAACAGGGGCGCCGGCCAGAGCGTCCAGACCAGGCCGCGATAGCCCGCGTCATCCAAAACCGAATCATACTTCACCCGGCCGAGCATGCCTTGGCGCAGGGCGACCGCCGCCTCCCGCCACTTCTTTACCTTGGCCGGCTCGATCCCCCAGCGCGGACCCGCGTCCGCGGCCGCGGCCAGGCCCACCAGCACCGAGGACGCCCCGTGCAGGGTGGCGGAGGGAGGGAAGTTGTCGTCTTCCAGGGCCTCCCGCACCCAGCCGTGCTTCACGTTCACGAACCGGACCAGCGCGTCCGCGGCTCGGACGAGCGGCTCGCGCATCCGCTGGATGTATTGCTCGCGCTCGGAGCCGGTAAGATATCGCTCGTGCCGCCACATATTCCAGACGGTAAGGCCGGTCTCGTCAATCTCGAACGCCATTACCTCGGGCATCGAGCCGCGGGTGCCGTCGGTGGCCATGTTCGAGCGCCAGTGGCCTTCCGGCCGAAAAAACCCGGACCGAAAATTCACCCAGAAAGCCGGGGTGTAACCCACGCGGGCGGTGAGCTGGGTGCGGGCGTAAAATTCCAGGTGCCGGGTCACCGCTTCGGGGAAGCCGGCCATGTCCAGGGCCAGGTCGAAGAAAGCGCCGTCGCGGGGCCAGTCGAAATGGTAAGCCGGCTGGCGGGAGATCGAGGCCATGATCGCGCCGCTCTGCGCATCCTGACCCTGGATCAGGTTCAGGATCGAGCGCCGGCCGACGCGTTGGCTCACCGGGTCGGCTCCGGCGGGCAGGATGACTTTAGCCGAGGTCGCTTGCCAGGCGGCCGTGGCCCGGGCTTGCAGATGGGCCAGCCCTTGGGCCCGCGCCTCCTGGACCAGGGCTGCGGCCTTTTCCGCCGAGTCCGCCGCGGCCGCGAGCACGGTGACCGTTTGAGTGTTGCCGCTCAGGTCCGCGCTGAGGGCCGCATCAACCGGGCCGATGAAGAGCGAGTTTTGCTGGAGCGCTCCGTCCTGGATATCGGCGTGGCCCCCTTCCGGGGCGTTGCCCGTGACCTGGCGGCCCAGCTTGCCGGCGCGGTCGGCCCCGACTTGCCAGCCGGAGTTGGGCCCGAGCAGGCCCCAGGCGATAAAGATGCCGCCGGAGGGATAGAGTTGGTCGAGTTGGGCGGGAGTAAGATCTTTTAGAGGGGTGCGGGTGAGGGCACCCGCACCACGATGGGCACCCGCACCACTATGGTCAGCCGCGCCCCCATGCTTGGGTTTGAAGTGAATGATGATCTGGTCGGCCGGACAATAGAGCGCGGCAAAGCCGGCGTCCTCCGGCTCGATCTTGGTGTAGCGGCCGGGCGAGCTTTGCCAGGGCGCAAAGGTGGCGTGGTAGAAGAAGCGCTTGGCGCCGGGGCCGATCTCGAACAGGCGGACCAGGAGGTCTCGTTCCGGGTCCACCCAGTCGGCCACCGCGACCTGAAGCCCGGGCCGGGTGAGCCGCGTGACCAGGACGGTCGAGTCATCCGGCTCAAAGCCGCGCGAAGTGGTCCAGGAAGGATCGCCGATGAACACGACCGCGCCGTCGTCGAGCTGAACCGCGGCGCGCGAGCCGAGCTCGGGGTAAGGCTCGATCGGATGGCCGTAGCGCCGCCAATCCGGCGAGGGCGCGTCCAGGTTCATGCGCACCGGCGCGCTCTCGCCGCCGAACATGGGACGGGTGGCGGTGAAATAGCGGAGCTGGTCGGAAAAGCTCAGGTTAGGCCAGCGGAAGAGGGTGAGGTCGGCCCAGGGCGAGATGGCCACGGCCAACCGGCCGTTGCTCAGCGCAGTGGCATAATTGGAAGGGCCGTCTATGCTCTCGGAAGAGAGGTCGGCCGCGAACAGGATGTCGCCGCCGGCTTCGGAAAGCGAGGCACGGGTCAGTTGGTCCATGATCCGGCTCGCGAGGCTTCTGACTCCAGGCACAATCCGGGGCTTGGGCGGCGGCCCGCTGAATCGGTCTTCTTCCGCCGCGAGCCGGCCGGCTACCAGCAGGATCGCGATCACCAGAATTCCTTCCAATAGGGACAGCTTCATGTTTCCTCCCATCTCCGGTTGGCAACGCGATGCAGGGAATAGACCAGCAGCGCGAAAACTCCCACGGCCAGGAGCAAATTCCACGGCCCGGCCCATTCCGAGCCCAGGGCCAAAGCCCGGGCCCAGGGCCGGAGCGAGTCAAAGGAATGGACGAGCCCGATGGCCATGCCGATAAAGGCCGCGCCGGCGATCAGGCCGGAAGCGTAAAGCACTCCCCGCTCGCGCTTCTCCTTGATCTCTGCGGCCGCAGTCCGCCGCTCGAGCCACCAGCGCACCGCGCCGCCCACGAAGATGGGGCTGGACATGGAGAGCGGGAGGTAGAGGCCCACGGCAAAGGGCAGGGAGGCGATGCCCAGAATTTCCACGCAAGCGGCGATCAGGATCCCGATCAGGACCAGGCCCCAGGGCAGTTGGTGGGTGAGGACGCCTTTGACCACCAGGGCCATCAGCGTGGCCTGGGGCGCGGGCAGCGCCTCGGAGCCGATGCCCAGGCCCCGGTCGAGCCGCAGCACCACCAGGCCGATAAAGGCGGCGGAGGTGAGCACGCCGAGGAGTTCGCCCACCTGCTGGGAGCGGGGCGTGGCCCCGAGCAGAAAGCCGGTCTTTAAGTCCTGGGAGGTGTCGCCGGCAATAGCCGCGGCGATGCACACCACCGCGCCGATGGAGAGCGCCACGGCCTGGTGCTCGGTGTCGGTCCAGCCCAGGGCGGCGAAGATGAGGGTGGTGGCGAGCAGGGTGGCGATGGTCATGCCGGAGATGGGGTTGGAACTGGACCCGATCAGGCCCACGATCCGGGAGGACACGGTGACGAAGAAGAAGGCAAAGAGCACGATCAGGAAAGCGGTCAAAAGGTTGGCCGGGAGAATGCGGGCCGGCAGCAGCCGGATCAGGATCAGGATGCCGAGGCTCCCGCCCAGGATCAGCCACAGGGGCAGGTCCCGGTCGGTTCGGAGCGCGGCCGGGCCCGCGGCCGAGCGCAGGCCGCGCAGCCCGTGGCGGAACGAGCCGACGATGGTGGGCACCGCTTTGATTAACGTGATCAAGCCGCCGCAGGCCACCGCGCCGGCGCCCAGGTAGCGGATGTAGTTGTGCCAGATCTCCCGGATGGTCATCTCCGGGATCGGGACCTGGGCCGGGTAAATGGGCTGGCCGGAAGCCGAGCCGAACAGGGTGATGAGGGGGATGATCACCAGCCAGGCCAAGGCCCCGCCGGCGAACATGATCGCCGCGATCCTGGGGCCGAGCACAAAACCCACGCCCAGAAGCGCGGGGGAGGCCTCGCCGGAGATTTCTGCGCCGGGGAAGCGCGGGATCTTCCAACTGGGGGTGGCGGGCCAGAGTTGAAGCCCGGAGGTGAGGAACTCGAAGACGGCGCCGAGGCCGAGGCCCCAGAAGACGGTGCGGGCGCGGCTGCCGCCCTCGTCGCCGGCCACCAGCACCTCGGCGCAGGCGGTGCCCTCGGGATAGGGGAGTTTGCCGTGCTCGCGGGCGATGAGGTAACGCCGGAGCGGCACCATGAAGAGGACGCCGAGGCAGCCGCCGAGGAGTGAGATGACAAAGATCTTGAGCACGCCGGGCTGGAAGCCGAGCAGGAGGAGCGCGGGGAGGGTAAAGATGACGCCGGCGGCCAGGGATTCGCCGGCTGAGGCGATGGTCTGGACCAGGTTGTTTTCGAGGATCGAAGCGCGGAGCCGCAAGGCGCGGAAGAGAGCCACGGACATGACCGCGGCCGGGATGGAAGCGGAGACGGTGAGCCCGACCTTGAGCCCGAGGTAGGCGTTGGCCGCGCCGAAGAGGATGCCGATCAAGCAGCCGGCCAGGACGGCCTGGAAGGTGAATTCCGGAAGCGATTGTTCCGCGGACACGTAAGGCGGATATTGATCGCCGGGGATGGTCTCGTAGGCTTGGGGAGGAAGGCCGCGGGCAGGTGACATGGAAGGTGTTTTAGCGGGACGGGTAGGAAAAGTCAAGCGAAGAGCGCTGCTTGCCCACCCCCATTTTTCCGGGAACCGGTGGTAGGGGCGCGATTTATCGCGCCCTTGCAGGAACTGGGCGCAATGAATTGCGCCCCTACGCAGGCCGAAAATATGCAGTATGGCCCCCAAATGGGGGTGGGCAAGAAAAGCGCGGAGGGCAGGCCGGCTTGCGGCCGGGTCTCAGGGGATCCGCCTGGCCCAGGTCTGGACGGATTGGCGAAAGCGGATCATCCGGCCCTCTTGGGCCTCGGAGAGGTTGCCGGCGCTTAAAACCATTTCGGCGTTGAGGTCGGCCTGGGCGCAAAAGTTTTTCAGTTGCGGTCGAATGAGAAACAGGCCGGTGGTGACGAGCAGGACCAGGTAGGCCAGGCACAGGCTATAGCCATAACGCCGGCGCTCTTGTCGGGTCGGGTATTGCCGGGCAATGACCAGGGCCACCCCCAAGAGAACGAGGGCCACCGCTTCCCCGATCAGCGTGTAAATCAGCCGGGTCTCCTTCATGGTGAACCAGATCAGGCCGGCCAGCCGGGCCGGGGGGAACTTGAGCGAGGGCCGGGGGTAGCGCAGCCGGTCCAGGGTGTCTTCCACCCATCGGCGCGTCAGCCGCCACCAGCGTCCGGGAAGGGTTTCATTGGGATTGACCTCTTCGCTGATTTGCCCTTCCACCGGCCGGACCCGGTCGCGGTATTTTTCCGGCGCCTGGCTTGGATTTTCAAGGTAATGAATCGCACCCTGGTCGTCTTCATACTTGTAATACTGCACGGCCCAGGCCGACAAGCCCAGGATCACGATCCCCATTGCCAGTAAGATAGACGGGGCTCGAAACATGGTTTCTCTCCTTCCCGGAGTCTCTGCCAATGTAAACCGAAATCGAGCTTGCGTCAATCCCCCGGCTTCTCTATAATGGGGGCATGAAAAATCCCTACCTTTGGCTGATCCCGGCCCTCTCGGTCCTGGTCCTCTCCGCCTGCGCCTCGAACCGGTATCTCGCCTTGCAGGGCCAATCCCTGGAAGAGCGGGTCAACAAGTACAATGACCTCTACCGCTGGCGGGAGTATGATAGCGCGGCCAATTACCTGCTACCCTCGGTCCGCCGGGATTTTTTGGCCGTCATAGACTCTTACCGCCACGACCTTAACGTCGAAGATTATGTGATTAAGGATATCCACCTCGATGAGGAGGGACGCAACGCCACGGTGGTGGTGGCCCGGAGCTTTTTCAAGATGCCCTCGGTTTCGCTCCAGCAGGAAGAAATCACCCAGCACTGGGTCCGGGCCGTGGGCGAGTGGTATCTTTCCGGTCCTCCTTACTAACCCCTGATGCCGAAAGGCCCCAAAGTCTTAGTGGTCGCCGGCGAAGCCTCCGCCGACCGCCATGCCGCGTCCCTGGTCGAGCAGTGGCGCCGCCTTGACCCCGGCCTGGACGTTTACGGCGTCGGCGGATACCACTTACGTCAAGCCGGGGCGCGACTCCTCCTGGACTTCTCCCAGGTAGGCGTGGTCGGCATCCTGGAAGTGATCCCCAATCTCCGGCGCTTCTACCAGGCTTATTGCCAACTGCTCGCCAGCCTGGAGACCGAGCGGCCCGACCTCATCCTGCTCCTCGACCTGCCCGACTTCAACCTCTTCTTTGCCGGCCGGGCTAAAGCCCGCCACCCGGAGATCCCCATCCTCTATTACATCAGCCCCCAGGTCTGGGCCTGGCGTAAGGGCCGGGTGAAAAAGATCAAGCGGGTAATCAACCAGATGCTGGTCTTGTTCCCGTTTGAGAAGGACTTCTATCGCCGGCACGGAGTGGAAGTGGAATTCGTCGGCCATCCGCTCCAAGACCAGGCCCAAGCCTCGGCCTCCCAGGAAGAGTTGCGCCGGCGCTTCGAAGTGGCCTCGGCCTCGCCGGTGGTGGCTTTACTGCCGGGCAGTCGGGCCGAAGAGCTGCGCCTGTATCTGCCGGTGCTCAAGGGAGCGGTCTCCCGGCTGCTGGCCCGCCATCCGCAGATCGCTTTCCTGGTGGCCGCGGCGCCCACGGTGCAGAGCGAAACGATTGCCGCACAGCTCTCGCCCGAAAGTTTGCCCTTGAAAATCATCGAGGGAGCCACCTACGATGTCCTGGCCGCGGCCGACCTGGCGCTGGTCGCCTCCGGCACCGCCACCCTGGAGACCGCGCTCCTCCAGGTGCCCATGGTCATCCTGGGCAAGGTTTCCTGGCCCAATTACCTCCTGGCCCGGCCCTGGGTCTCAGTTCCGTTTTACGGCATGCCCAACTTGCTTTCGGGGAGAGAGATCGTGCCGGAACTGACGATGTGGGACTGCACGGCCGAGCGGGTGGCGGCTGAAGCGGAAGCGATCTTGATGGACAGGCTTCGTCGCGAAGCCATCCGCCAAGACCTGGCCCGGGTCCGGGATTTGCTGGGTCCGGCCGGCGCTTCGGCCCGGGCCGCCGGGGCCGTCCATGCTTTTCTTCAGGGTCGCCGCTTGCTATAATCACCTGTGGAGTAGGGGGGGGGGGGGGCCCGCCCCCCCCAGATGTTTGAGGGAAAGAGCGGGCTGGGGGTGTG
>Ga0299912_10000945_pt1 | contig 23638 bp, 25 predicted proteins | sample RVTome_2_FD_207667 | JGI IMG/M metagenome (GOLD analysis project Ga0299912, IMG submission 207667) | Soil microbial communities from uranium-contaminated site in the Upper Colorado River Basin, Wyoming, United States - RVT95D214 (version 2) ... | reverse complement strand
AACCCATTATTATGATAATTAAAATGCTTATAATTATTACCGTTCTCTGATTTTTGTTCATTTAATAAGCTCTTCTTTTGTATGCTCTCTTTTTGTTTATGCTACAGCTAAGATAGCTATCGAGGTCTGGGTTGTCAAGGAGATTTTGCGAGGCAATCATTCACATGGCGTACGGGCACGGCATTGCCGTGCGCCCTACGGGGAAGGTGATCGATATATGCCCTTGGCTACCCTTAATCAACGCGTCGGACGAGGACGTCCGCCGCGCACTTGTTTGGGAATGGCAGCCGCGTACTTGTAATAATTGTAAGGGCGCGACCTTGTGTCCGCCCTGGCAGTTTGACAGAATTATTAATATTGCCGAACCGGGGTCGAGACAAGCTGCGAACCCTACTCGTGCGAATAAAAATGACCATAAAAAACTACCCCCGACAGGATTCGAACCTGTTACCCTCTGCTTAGAAGGCAGATGCTCTATCCAAATGAGCTACGGGGGCATATCAATATCGGGGTGAGAGGATTTGAACCTCCGGCTCCTTGCTCCCAAAGCAAGTGCGCTACCGGGCTGCGCCACACCCCGTCTGTTTATTTTCAATAGAATATATCGGCAAAAACAGGTATGTCAAGACCAAAGAAACGCGGCAGAGGGAACCGTTTAGCGCGCACGCTGCCATGCGTGCGTCATTCCCATGAAAACGGGAATACAGGGGTAGGGTAAGGGCGGTAATTATGGTTTTCGCGCCGTACTTAAAATATCACGTCAGGAGCATGGCGAAAGCTACCTTTGATGGGACAGGGTCTCTGATCTACCTGGCTGCTCGGCCATCCATTCTGGCTTTCGTCATTGGCCTGCTACCGGCTGCTGAGGTTCCAAATGTCTGCCTGAACTTTCCATGTACCATCGGCTTGATGTTTCCAGATGACGAGATACTTTGTGGAATCCTGTATTGGCTCTTGGCTTTCCGGCTGGATTCGGATCCTGGTTTTGCCTATCTCATACACTGTACCACCGCTACCCTCCACTTCAATAGTAGTCAAAACCACCTCTTTCATTCCTATCTGGAAAAGTGTTCTGTAATACTCCTCGATCGCCTGTTTGCCCTTTATTAGATCACCGTCAGGCGGAACCATGGTGGCGTCATCGGTGTACACGGCGACTACACCGGCCAGGTTACCATATTGAATTGCTTCGCTGTACTTGGCGTTCACTTCTTCAATGGATTTCCGAATCTGCCCCGCATCGAAAGTCTCGGGTCTGCTGCAGGAAAACTGGGCATATAGAACACCCAGCAGGATCATCACTGTAATTAATAGTCTCATGATTAGCTCCTTTAGGATTGTAACAAACATTCTTCTAACTATTTGCTATATGTCTTCTCGCTTTTCGAAGAAGACCTTGAGGTTCTGGAGAGATTTCTCCAGGCGTCGCTGCCACCCTGGCCGCATGAACAGAATGTCCAGTAGTGAACCAAGTACCGGTACGGGCAGGGAGTATTCCAATATATATGTCAATCGTGTATGGTCACCCAGTCCTTCAAATATCCACTGAGTTCGGTGCGGCGGCCCCTTGGTTACTATACCTTTCCAACCCACATTCTCCGCGAATTCGTTAATCTCCGTTTCAAGATTGAGAGTGATACCGGCTATCCATGCCTTGTACGCATAGCGTGTGCCGCTACCTCGTGTAAGTTCGGTGGTCGGCTTGAAATCGGACACGCCTTCCCACCAATCCTCCCATTTGCGCCAGTCGGACGCATAGGCAAAAACCTCGGCAAGCGGGGCTTGGATATCAACGCTTGCTTCAACCCTTGTCATGATAATCACCTCCTTCATGGACTCCGTAAAGCAGGATAGTTCTTAAGCTATTTTGATTACATTTAAATGATATCGATGTGTTAGTCAAGTAATAAATTAGATTTTCGGGCTTTGTTTTATAAGGGCGATTTTCTTTATTAAATTTTCTTTGATTTTGATACCCCAAGTTGAGGGCTTGTTGAAAAAGTGCTATGCATATCTTTCGTAAACAAATTTAAGCAATGTCATACCTGCGAAAGCAGGTATCCAGTATTTCTAACAATACGCTGTAAATAAGGTTCTGGATTCCCGCCTCCGCGGGAATGACAAATATAATGGACTACCTGGTTCAGCGATATTTCCTTAAAAGGCTTTTTCAACAAGCCCTTGAGACGCAAGATATCGTACGGAAATTAGTATTGAACGCCGCAGACGAGGACGGCTGCTACGCACATAAAATATCACGTCAGGAGCACGGGGCTCCTGACCTACTTAGTGATCTCGAAAGGTTTATCGCGACCTGCATCGGGATTCCGTACAGCTTTCATCCCGATGCACAAAAATGAAATATCACGTCAGAAGCGCGACGAAAGCCACCCTTGACAGGGCGGGGCTTGTGACCTACTCTGTTGTGTTTTCCTCACCTACCGTCGCCAGAATCGGTATCGAAATTCTTGCATCATGTTTGCCTTCGGCTTCGACTGTAATCGATGTCTGATAAGGGCCGGGGGCTAAATCTTTGGCAAGAGAGAATTTGAGAATCGCCGTTTGTCCCGGTTCGAGTTTATCATTATTAAGGTTGGTTTTAATGAATTTATCCGAGGGTAAATCGATAAGGGTGATTGTCGATTCGGTAGAATCAAGGTTGGTGATATTAACCGTGAACTCTTTAGTTTCTCCTTCCGGGACGGTTTGAAAGTCAACTTGTAATGGGGAATATTCCAGTGTCAGGAGCGGATTATTGATCGTTGCTCTAAAACGTAAATCCAGATAGGGACTTAAGGCGTCATTACATTCGATTTTAATCGATTTAGTCACTTTGCCATTGAATTTGCCCGAACTAAATACGATATCGATATTCGACCGTCCGCCTGGGGGTACTACAATGCCGCCCGTTTTCGTAGATGTGCAGCCACAGGTCGGCGTGATTTTCGTGATTACCAGAGTATCCGTGCCGTTATTATCGAACCAATAAGAATGGGTGACGCTGGAACCTTTGGCAATTGAGCCAAAATCATAGTCGGTATGATCAAAAGCGATACGGGCTTTGCCTAGAGGTATTTGTCTAAATTCTGTTTCTTCATCATCGGCTCTCTCAACCTGTGCGATGGCCAGAGAAAACGGGAATAAATTTACGGTAAAGATGATAACAAATATTTTCGCGTATTTCATTGTTATAACTCCTTCTTCAATATCAAAATAGGCATATTTGCCTAAATGTCAAGTTCATATTATTTAAACAAGCCTATAATTAAATATAGCCTTTATCCGCCATCCATTTATCAGAGTAGAGCTTGGAGAGGTAACGGTTACCGGAATCGGCGAAGATTGTTACAATATTGCCTCGCAACTGGTATTTTTCTAATGCCTTAATAGTGCCGGCAAAAACGGCCCCGCTGGAGCCGCCGCAAAATATCCCTTCGATTTTGGCGATTTTCCGTGTTGTTAAAAAAGCCTCGCGATCAGAAACCATGATCATATCATCGATTACAGAGAAATCCAGAGCTTTGACCAACTTATCGCTGCCGATACCTTCAACTTCATAGTGTTTGGCCTTAATAATTTCGCCGGTGCGGAAATAATGGGTTAACATGGACCCTTCCGAGTCGATGCCAATGACCTTGATAGCCGGATTTCTTTCCTTGAGATAACGTCCAACGCCGGATATGGTGCCGCCGGTTCCCGCGCCTATGACTACGGCCTCAATATCGCCATCAATTTGCTCCCAGATTTCTTTGCCGGTGGTGTTATAATGGCAATCGATATTGGCAAGGTTATCATACTGATTGAGATAGATACTGTTGGGGGTCTCCGAAGCCAACTTTTGCGCCACGCTATAATTAGAACGGGGATCATCTGCCTGGACAGTGTGTGGAGTTAGAACCAATTCGGCGCCATGTAGTTTCATCATATTCTGCTTTTCTTCGGAGTTTTTATCGCTCATAACCAAGAGCGCGTGATAGCCTTTGATAGCGCAGATCATGGCCACCGCGATGCCGGTATTGCCGGAAGTAACTTCGATAACCGTGCCTCCCGGCAGAAGTCGTCCGGTTCTTTCGGCATCCTCTATTAATTCTAAGGCGAGGCGATCCTTGATCGAGCCGGAGGGATTGTACATCTCGAGTTTGGCGAAAACTTTGGCGGGCAAAAAAGCGCCAATTTTGTTTAAAGGCAATAGCGGCGTTTTGCCGATTAAACCGAGTATCTCTGTATTGGCCGCAATTTCTGCATTAATCATAAGTTATTATTACCATTTATCGTAGTTATAGTTCCAGTATTTTTTTCTTTGAATCGCATTAGTCTGTCATTAGATCCATATTTTTAAAGGAATCCGTTCCTGAAATATGGCTGGCCAGATAGATAATGGCGTATCAATCACCGCCATACAGCACTTGATTAGAAAAGCGGCAGATAAACCTGTTTTACTGAATATTCTAAATACGATTGTTAGCGATATAAATTCCGTCAAAGCCATCAACAGCCAGATTAGTTCGTTAGACATCTGTCGACCTTTCTTGAGTGACCATAATGGACATCTATTATAAATATCTTAATCGATATCGTCAAATCATTTTATTACATTTCGCGATCTGGATTTCTGATAGCAGAAAAAAAGCTTGCTATAACCGATTATGAAGCTATAATTATGTACCCTAAACAGCGAGGTTTAAGATGAAGGTTTTAGTGGTTGGAGGTGGCGGGCGAGAGCATGCGATATGCTGGAAGCTGGCAAAATCTCCAAATGTCAAAAAGATATACGCGGCGCCCGGCAATGCCGGTATCGGCTCTTTAGCCGAATGCGTTGATATAAAAATCGATGATTTGCCGGGATTAGCCCAATTTGCCTCTAAAAACGGCGTCGATCTTACCGTAGTTGGCCCCGAATTGCCGCTAACTTTAGGGATTGTCGATCAGTTTGAGAGCCGCAAATTAAAGATTTTTGGCCCTTCCAAAGAAGCTTCGCTGATTGAGGGCAGCAAGGCATTTGCCAAGCAATTTATGCACAAGCATCATATTCCAACGGCCAGTTTCAGAATTTTTTCTGAACATTTCGAAGCTATGGATTTTATTAAATCGGCCGGCTATCCATTAGTATTAAAAGCGGATGGTCTGGCGGCCGGCAAAGGCGCGGTGATTTGCAATAATATTAGCGAGGCTGCAGATACAGTTGAGAAAATAATGATTCAAAAAGTGTTCGGTTCGGCCGGCTTAAAACTGGTAGTCGAAGAACATCTCGAGGGCGAAGAAGTTACGGTGATGGCTTTTACCGACGGAAAAAATATCGTTCCGATGGCTCCATCTCAAGACCATAAGCAAATATACGAAGCCGATAAAGGCCCTAATACTGGCGGTATGGGCGCGTACGCCCCAACGAATATCGTCAGTTCGAAAATGCTAAAAACAATTTGCGATGAAATACTTGAACCAACCATACTCGGCCTGGCCGAAGAGAACCGCACGTATAAGGGTGTCTTATATTGCGGTTTAATGGTTACCGAGAGGGGCGTAAAGGTATTGGAATACAATTGCCGCTTCGGCGATCCTGAAACGCAGGTCGTTTTGCCGCTTTTGGAAACGGACCTGGTTGAAGTTTTCAATAATATCGCCGAGGGTTATCTTAACGTGGATGAAATCAAGTGGGCGGACAAATCGGCAGTTACGGTAGTGCTGGCCTCAGAAGGTTATCCTGGCAAGTATGAGGTTGGCAAGGTCATCGATGGTTTGAAGTCAGTAGAGCAGGATAGTGAAGTTGTCTTTCACGCCGGAACAAAGTTGGAAGGCGGCAAGTTTCTGACTAATGGCGGGCGGGTTTTAAACGCGACCGCGTTTGGCGAAAGCCTCAAAACTGCCATTGCCAACGCCTATAAGCTCGTTCGCAAACTTAGTTTTGAGGGTATGTATTATCGCCCCGATATAGGCTGGAGGGCGCAAAACAGGATTGGGTTATTTTAATGGCGAAAAGTCCGGAAGTACTGGTGATCGTAGGCAGTAAATCGGATGAGGAGACGATGGCCGGTTGTCTATCGTTATTAGAAAAATTCGGGATCGGTTTCAGTTATGAAATAAGCTCAGCCCATCGCAATCCGGAAAAAACCAGAATTTTGGCTGAAACCGCCAGGGAAAAGGGTTATAAAGTAATAATCGCCGCAGCCGGTATGGCGGCCGCTTTGCCCGGTGTGATTGCCTCTCATACGACCCTGCCGGTAATTGGCGTCCCTATGTCCGGGTCAGCCTTAAATGGCGTTGACGCGTTATATTCGATTGTGCAAATGCCGGCGGGTGTTCCAGTAGCGAGCATGGCAATCGGCGATCATGGAGCGAAAAACGCCGCGCTGATGGCCGCGCGAATTATCAGTATATACGATGAGAGCCTGGCCAAGAAATTAATAAATTATCAAGAGGATTTAACCAAAGGATGAAATTATGATTATAGTATTTCTGTTTTTATTTATTCTGTTTGTCCTGCCGATTATTTTCATCGTTTTTATTTATAATCGGCTGGTAAACCTTAAAAACGAAGTTGACGCGAAGTACAGCCAGATAGATGTGCTGTTAACCAAACGCGCCGATCTGGTGCCGAATTTGGTCGAAACAGTGCGGGGTTACGCCAAACACGAAAAAGGCGTACTGGAAAATGTGACGGCGTCGCGGGCATCAGTAATGAACGCCGGCAATCCCGATGACAAATTTAAAGCATCAGAGGGATTATCCGGCGCCTTGAAATCGCTTTTCGCGGTTGTGGAAAATTACCCCGATTTAAAAGCCGACAGCAATTTTCGGGATTTGCAAAATCAATTATCGCAAATCGAAAGCGAAATCGCGCAGACTCGTTTAGTATATAACGAGCAAGTGAAATCATATAACACCTTGCAGGAAACTTTCCCGGCCAATATGTTTGCCGGCACATTCAAGCATAGCCGACGTTTGTATTATGAAATCGCCGCGGAGAAAAAAGAACCGCCGAAAGTGTCCTTTTAGTTATTTATTGGTTTAGATAATTTTCATTGGGGATGAATTATCAGCGGAGGAGGGTGGTTTGAATTTAATTATATTCGAAGATCGTGAAGCCAACGGCTTCTATCCGCTGGCTGTCTCTCATCCCGTATATGATCTATTTTATGGTTGTTCGAATGTAGTTAATCGTTTAAAGTATTACTTTAAGCCGGAAGGTATAACATTATATTGCCGCGATTATTTAAAGCACGTGTCTTCAGAGCGTTTCGGCTGTCCGGCTAACATCACAGCAATCCTTGATGATGAATATCTGATTGTTAATGCCGCTTTGACTCCTAATCTGGAAGTTTTTAATGAATTGAAATCATCGGAAAATAATACCGTTTTTGTCAACGGTCAGACATTAATTGGCGCGAGACTTTCGGGAAAAGTTTTCCGAGAAACGCCTTTAACCGAAATAATAAACGATTATAATTCCTTGCCGGCCAAAGTAATAGTGAAAGAAGTTCAAGCATCTATATTTAAACACTTATGGGATATAGTCAATTTCAATTCTCAGGCAATCAATGTCGATATAAAACTTTTTCCTGAAATCAGAAACTGGCGGAGTTCGAAAAGATCCTCCAGGTATGATGATGATGTTTATGTTCATCCTTCAGCTGCAGTGTCCGCCGGAGCATTTATAGACGTATCCAGGGGGCCGGTGGTTATCGATGAGGACGCGATTATCGAGCCCAGGTCATTGATTCAAGGGCCGGTTTATATTGGCCATAAAAGCGCGGTATTAGGCGGCATAATCAGGGAAGGCTGCAGCCTCGGCCCGGTTTGTAAAGTTGGCGGCGAGCTTGAGGAATCAATAATTCTGGGTTATGCCAATAAAAGCCATGAAGGCTTTATAGGCCATTCATATATAGGCGAATGGGTTAACCTCGGGGCATTAACGACCAATTCGGATTTAAAGAATAATTACGCGGAAATAACAGTCAGGCTTAGTGGCAATGATATCCCAACAGGGTCGATAAAAATAGGCTGCTTTATTGGGGATCATTCCAAAACAGGAATCGGGACGCTTTTAAATACCGGTATTGTAATCGGTTTTTGTAATAACTTGTATGGAGGATCATTATTTATCGATAAAGAAATAGGTCATTTTAAGTGGGGCACGCCCGGTAATCTAACCGAGTTCAAGCTGAATAAAGCGATCGGTATTGCCCAAAACGTAATGGCTCGACGCGGGTGTGAGTTCACGTCATCAATTAACAACTTGTTTGAGCGAATTCATAAGATGCAGATGTAGAGAATGACCAATGTTAATACTCTTCATATCGCCATCATTTATGTAATGTAAATTATGACGATATGAAAAGTATGTTGAAGTAATGGTGTCAGGTTGATTCTTAGCATAATGTAGGAGGAAAAATTGCCCGAATTAAGGAAAGATCCGATTATTGGCAGATGGGTTATTATATCAACCGAACGGGGCAAGCGCCCTACGGATTTTCCCAGCGTTACCAAAACGCGCGAACCCAGGCTTTGTCCATTTTGTCCGTCAAATGAATCATCGACGCCGCCTGAAGTATTCGCAATTAGGCATAACAATTCGAAGCCAAATGAAGCGGGTTGGACTTTAAGAGTAGTACCCAACAAATTCCCGGCCTTAAAAATAGAGGGTGATTTAAATCGCGAAGGAGTCGGAATTTTCGATAGAATGAACGGTGTTGGCGCTCATGAGGTAATTATCGAGACGCCCGATCATATGAAAGATTTGATAGACCTGGAATTCGAGGATTTTAAAAATGTTATTCGCGCCTATCGGGATAGAATTATTGATTTAAAAAGAGATCCCCGGTTTAAATATATTATGGTTTTTAAGAACCAGGGCGAAGCCGCGGGCGCGTCATTGGAGCATTCCCATTCGCAATTGATAGCGACGCCGATATTGCCCAAGCGGGTGATGGAAGAACTGGCCGGCGCTCAACAATATTATAATTTTAAGGAGCGCTGCGTTTACTGCGATATTATCCGGCAGGAAATTAATGAGAATGTCAGAGTGATAGCTCACAATGATATGTTCGTGAGTATCCAGCCGTTCGCCTCGAGATTTCCGTTTGAAACCTGGCTTTTGCCGCGTTTCCACGAGGCCGCATTCGAAACTGTCAGGGGAGAAGTGATAAACAAAATGGTTCCGGTATTTAAGGAAACATTGAAACGTCTGTCGGTCGCCTTGAATAATCCGCCTTATAATTTTATGATCCACACCGCGCCCGCCGATGAGCATTATAGAAAAGAATACCATTGGCATATTGAAATAATTCCCAAGCTGGTCAAAGTGGCCGGATTCGAATGGGGTACGGGGTTTTATATCAATCCCACCACGCCCGAGGATGCGGCCAAATATTTAAACCAGGTTGAGATTTAAGAGTATCATCATCCAGGATTTTTAAGGAGTAAATATATGAATTCTTATAAATTGGCGTTTGTTTCACCGGAAGTTGTCCCGTTTGCCAAAACCGGCGGGCTGGCTGATGTTGCCGGCGCGCTGCCGCCGGCTTTAGCGAAATCCGGCAGTACGGTCAAAGTTTTTATGCCGCTTTATGCCGCTGTGGATATGGGCAAACATGATATAAAACTTTTAAAAACAAATATCGATGTCAACATCGCCGGCCGTCAGGAAACGTTCGATCTTTTTCGCACAATAAATGCTGATTCCGGCTGCGAATTCTATTTTATCAAAATGGACAAGTATTTTAATCGTCTTGGACTTTATGTATCGCCCGAAACCGGAAAAGATTGGAATGACAACGATGAACGGTTTATCGCGTTTTCCAAAGCTGCTCTCGAGGCAATTAAAGCTATCGATTTTAGGCCGGATATTATCCATTGCAACGATTGGCAGAGCGGACTTATTCCGGCTTATCTGAAATGTTCGGATTACGGTTCGAGTTATTTCGAGAAAACCAAAACTATTTTAACTATTCACAATATAGCTTATCAGGGACTGTTCCCGGAAGAAACGTTTAAAAAGCTGGGGTTGGATGAAAAATATTGGCATCCTCTAAGCGGTTTTGAATATTATGAAAAAATCAGTTTTCTGAAAGCCGGTATCTCTTATGCTGATATGCTGACTACGGTTTCCGATAGATACGCGCATGAAATACAATCATCCAATGAATACGGCTATGGGCTGGAGGGCCTGCTGCGTGAACGTAAAGACTCTCTTTTTGGCGTTGTCAATGGAATCGATTATGCTATCTGGAATCCGGCCGCGGATAACTTGATCGCGGGCAATTATAAACCCGATAAACCGGAAAATAAGAAGAAGAATAAAAATGCCCTGCGCAAGGCGAATAAACTGCCTATGGTACGCAAGGATATTCCGGTGATTGGCATGATATCCAGATTATGCGATCAGAAGGGATTTGATTTATTCGCGGAGGTGGCCGATCAAATATTCGAGTTGGATATTCAGGTGGTAATACTTGGCACCGGTGATGAAAAGTATGAAACGCTATTAAAAGATTTGGCTGAAAAATATCCCAAACAGCTCGCGATCAATCTCAAGTTCGATAACGTTCTGGCCCATCTAATCGAAGCCGGTTCCGATATGTTTTTGATGCCATCGCGCTACGAACCGTGCGGGCTGAATCAGCTTTACAGCCTTAAATACGGTACCGTGCCAATTGTCAGAGAGACCGGCGGCCTGGCCGATACTATCGAAAACTGTAATCCGGCCAAAGGAACGGGTACAGGCTTCGTGTTTAAAAATTACGAAGCTAATGAACTTCTGAATACAATTCGTTTCGCGGTTGAAGTTTATAAGAATAAGAAAGCCTGGGCCAGGTTAATGTATAATGGGATGATTCAGGATTTCTCCTGGGATAACTCGGCCGCGAAATATATGGGGTTGTACGAAAAGGCGTTGCGGAAATAATCTTTAAAACGTGAAAAATATTTTTATTTTCCTCATATTAATCCGGTTGTCCGGCTTTAGCAGGCAAATTAAATGAAAGCAGCAAGAAGGGCTGGACAAGGCAGTAATAAGAAATATCATAGAAATTTCGCAGGACCGTTTCCCTGAAGCCAAATTCAATTATTCTAATGCTGAAAGACACCGAAACGATGGCAAATAGCAATATGGAAATCGTAATAAATATTTTCGCCGAAGATTTCAAAGCCATACCGCAGATAAATGAAACAATTATTGCCAGTGCCAAAAGCCATTGAGGGCAATACCACATCTGGACCGTAAATGGCCCGTACTCGATAAAGCAACTCCAGTCCCATACTATAAAAGGTAATAAAGTCAATCCAAAACCGGCTAATATGGAAATCATCAAAATATAATAATTACAGCGATACTGCCTGAGCATATATCCTAGAAAAATGATGTAAATTAACAACACGATTCCTCTGGTTGATAGTATTAAACCGCCGATTAAACCGAGCATAACGGGAGCGGCAAATCCTTTCCGGCCGCGAAACGATTCAAGGACTGTCAAGTATAGAATTACGATAACCATATTGCTGAAAAGCTCGCTTCGCGCGATCACCTCGTATATAAATAACGGCGATGCGACTAATAATAATAGAATTTGGAGTTTATCGATAAAGCGTTCATAATGCTTGAAATAAATTATAGCCGCGAATATAACGAAGCTGAATATTTGATAAAGACCAATATCTCCCAAAAAATAAAAGGGAATAGCCGAGATAAATAGAAAAGGAAAACCGGACGTAAATGCTCCGGGTGTGTATGGAAATTTGCCATCAAACAGATTAGTTAACCAGTCGCGGATGGCCGGGAATCTTGACAAACCGATATTATCAGGGTTAAATCGAGTCATCAGAAAGGTCAAGCCGGCGGCGATTATAGCTACTAAAAAAAAATAAAGGATGAATTGCCTCTTTGCCGATAAGTTTATTTTAATTTTCTCCAAAGGCAAGAAAACAAATAAGCATACTATTACAGTATAGATTAAAGGTATTATCCATGATGGCCAGAGGAATTCGATCTCATATTTCCAGATGAATAGCAGGTTGGCAAATAAGTATATACAGATTAAAAATACATTAGTTGGGGAAATTCGCTTGTCGAGGGGTTTTGAATCTAAAGCCATATTGTTCTTTCGCTTATTTCCAAATGAATTCGAAAGACAGAGTAAAAAATATTTTATATATCCTAATTTGTCAAGTTTTTCCTTTCTCGAACAAATGTTGATGCTTCACGGAAAAATCAGAATGCCTGTCCAGATAAACCACTCATAATCAAGATCAATAAAACCGCTTGCCCTAATTGAGATTTGAATTTATTATAACGACGCAATGAGGAGATTAATAATCACAGCCTGCCTGATTCTCGTTATCGCCGGTGTTGGTTTGGCCGAGGTTGATACTGATATGGATTTTTTACCGCAATCCGTAGCGACCAGCACCAATGTTTCGGCCGGGTTCGTCAATCCCGCCGGTTTGGGCTATGGTTTTGTGATGGCTCTGCGCTATTTGCATTCATACTATGATTCGACGTTCAAAGGCGACAATGGGCTGATTCTGGCTACGCGGGGCAATTTGGTTTCCATCCAATGGTTGAAGCATACTAACGGCATTTCCCGTCGGAAATTTTTGCTGGCCGGAGGCAAGCGTATTTTCCCCGGAATTTATTGGGGAATTTCATTCGCCTGGTTTTCATCCTCTAATGACTTTTACAAGAAGAAAAAAATCTGGAAATTGGGTTTTCTATATTACCCAGATTCGCCGTTTTCCGCGGGCTTTGTTATCGACGATTTGAACGCGCCGACTTTTAACGAGCGGAAATTGACCAGGCTTTACACGCTTGGCGCCGCAGTCCACTTAGCCAATGATAGAGCGGTTTTCTCAATTGATTCGAGTTTGCGCGAGAAGGGTGATTGGAATGAAATCGAAAGCATGTTCAGATTAGAATTTAAAGCATCAAACAATATATGCCTGGTAACCCATTATCGAACCGAGGGTTTTATTCAGGTTGGCTTGACTTTTCAATTTAATCATATTGGGCTCGGATTTGGCAACAGGTTTACCGAAAAAGACTATCAGGGAGGAAATTTTTTCTATAATCAAGAGCCTATGAAAAGCGAGTATTGAGTCAAATATCGCTCATAAACATTTCTCAACCTGTCAATTACCTTTCATAACGACCCTGATAAAGAAGTAAGAGATTAATTTACCGATAATCCTGAAATGGATCAGGAGGTTTCCTAATTTTTTATCTATTAGATCTAATGGTGCCGCTTTTGTGTCATTAAAAATATTTTTAACCTATCACCATGAACTGCCGAAGAATATAAATAAGTCGATGTTCGCCGTATTGAAATAACCAGGAAGGGTTTGAGATGTCTTTGCCAGATACCCAAAAGATCCAAATCAACGGCAATAAGACTTTGCCGGCGGATTGGTATAATGCTGTTTTCCTGGGACATATAGAAAAAGAAAATCAGGCTGTTACCAGCAGTCATTTAGAATTTGATTTGGAAGATATAGGCAGAAAAATCTGGTCGATTTTATCTCATGATGAAACTTCGCTGGATAAGATTATCCGACTAAAACAGGCCTTGGGCATGTCGGATGAAGAAGTTGAATTAACGCCTTATTATAATAAGCGGATTAAAGTTTACATAAACAGATTTATAAACGGCGGCAAATTTCAAAATGAAATTATCGATTTTAAAGCTTGCGATGTTATCCCTGAATCACCGCAATTAAAAAGCGGCGCATTGATGCCCAGGCGGGTATTAATCGTTGATGACCAAAAGGAAGTAGCCATGCTGATAGGCAATTATGTCCAAAAGATCGGCTTTATTCCCGATATCGTTCCGAATGTCGACAAGGCATTGGAAAGGCTCGCCCAGGATAATTTCTTGATGGTGATTTCGGATGTCATTATGCCCGGGAAAAACGGCTTCGATCTTGTCCGATATATACACAACAAATATCCCAAAGTATCGGTAGCGCTTGTATCCGGCTACTTTGACAAAGAAATGGAGAACCTGCAAAAAGTCTTCGGCATTGATAAGATTTATCGCAAACCGGTTTTCTTCAAGGCGGTACAGGAGATGATAGCCAGTTCAATTCAAAAACTGACCATCGATAGCGTTTAGCTTTAATACTATATTTTGAAGATATTTTTGACCCAATTGAAAACTATCTTAAGGAAGCCGAAGAGATAAATGGAAATTGTTATGACTGATTCGATTGAAAATATTTTAAAAATCGGCGAAGCCCTGGAAGAACGGCTGGTCCAACTCGAGGATAATCTCGAAGAACAGATTAACCGAGTTCTGGATATTTCCCGCATTGGAACGGTATTCACGTCCTACCTCGATTTGAATTTAATCCTGCCCATGGTGATAGAAACGGGTTTGAGAATCGTAAAGGGTGAAGTAGGCGAGGTGACCATTTTCGATTTTGAAGGCGAATCCAAATCAATTAGCTGGGGGTTGTCTCTGAATATTGTGGAGCGGATAAAACTGGAACAGGGCGAAAACGTGATTGATCGAATCAAACGGACCGGGGAAACTCAGGTATTGAGCGAACTTGAATTTCACGGCCGCGACCTTATCGGAGCGCATGAAATAAACATGGACTCTCTGATAATCGTCCCATTGAAAACACAGCAGAAAATAATCGGCGTTATTTCAATTGCCAATAAAGAGAATAATGAAAGCTTTACGGATGAGGATAAAGTATCGCTGGAGATGTTGGGCAGTTTCGCCGCGGTGGCAATACAGAACGCCGAACTTCATCGCGAAGCCCTTGCCAAACAGAGATTGGAACACGAACTTGAACTGGCCGAGCATGTTCAAAGCACTTTAATGCCCGAGAAAAAGATCATATATAATGATCTTGAAATCAATACGTATCACGACCAGGCCGGTCAGGTAGGCGGCGATTTTTATGACGTAATTATTCTCGACGAGGGGAGATATTTAATCGTAGTTGCGGATGTTTCGAATAAAGGCATGTCAGCGGCCCTGATAATGACTTCAGTCCGGGCTTATGTCAGGGCCGAGGTGGAAAATATGATATCCTTGGCTGAACTCGCGTCAAAGGTCAACGATCATCTGTGCCGCGATATAGAGCATATCGGCGGCATGTTCGTAACCATGTTCATCGCCTTGGTCGACATGAATAATCACAAATTGCACTCAGTCAATGCCGGCCATCCGCCGGGTTATCTTTTTAGGGGTAACGATGTCCAAAAGCTGAAGACAGGCGGCACATTTATCGGCCAATTCGCCGGACTGAATTTCACTGAAGATGAAATAAAGATCAAGGCCGGCGACAAACTGATTCTTTACACTGATGGTATTTTCGAATGTGTTAACGCCAAAGGCGAAATGCTTGGCCTGGAGAAATCCAGGCAGTTTTTTATAGATTATCAGCAAGATGGGTGGGATAAATTCGCCATTAATCTAAAAGAGCTGTTAAAAGAGTATTCATTTGATATAGGCCGGGTCGATGACACTACTCTATTAATGATAGAAATAAAAAAATGAAAGAATTTATAAGGATCATATTTCCGGTTTCGCTGGATTCCGTGAGAGTGGCGGATGACATATTCGAAGTCTTGGCCAATAATGCCACTCGGGATAAGCAGTTACGCTACAATATTCGGACGGTATTGTCCGAAGTATTTAGCAACGCTTTTCTCTATGGCGATAAAAACAACTGCGACGTTGAAATCGAGGTCAGGACATGTTTCACTGAAAACGGTTTTATGGCGTCTATAATAAATGACGGCGCAGGGTTTGCCGATAACAAGATCAAATGGGATGAGTTTCCAGCCACTGAACAAGAATCGGGGAGAGGGTTGAAGTTAATCAAGAGACTTTGTGACAGAGTAGAATTCAAACGGGCCGACAATAACAAATTTGAGGTCCAGGTTGAATTTAATACGAATATAACGAGACAACAAATAAAGTAAATACTTAATACCTGGAGGATGTATGCATATCCAAAAACGCATGGCCGGCGATGTAACGATTTTAAGCCTTGATGGGCGATTGGATTTGACCAGCGCGTCGACCCTGAAGGAAGCTTCAAAAGATGTTCTATCGAATAATGCCAAAAAGATGGTGCTCAATCTTGATCGGGTTGATTTTATCAACAGTTCAGGCTTAGGCGCTCTGGTTTCGATTTTAAAAGAAGTGCGCAATTCGCAAGGCACAATGAAATTAACCAATCTTGCGCCATATGTTAAGGAGATTTTCGATATAACTCAACTGAGTAATATTTTTGATATATTTCCCGATGAAAACCAGGCTCTTTCAAGTTTTTAACATTTAAGCAGGGGAAAATATGTCGGCTCCTTCTATTACCAGCAATAAGGTTGGAAATAATTTCATGGCCGGAATATCCGAACCGGTCGCCAGACTGAAAAATCCTGATCGAATGGAACGTGAGGAAGCGGCATTATTGCTCACGGCCAATCCGGATCCCGAGAAGGCGGCGGAGCTTTGCCGGCTTTTAGATGACCCGGATATTTCGGTTCGTAATTTAGTCGCGGAGGTGCTGGTAAAAATGGGTGAAACGGCTGCAAACGCGCTGATTGCTGAAGCTTCTTCCCCTAATCATGATGTACGGAAATTTGTTGTCGATATTATGGCGCTGATTAACGATCAGCGGTTTATCCCGGTATTGATCGATCTTTTAAAAGACTGTAACGAGAATGTTGTGGGATCGGCCGCCGAGGCCTTGGGACATGTTGTGAGTTCGGACGCGGTAGAACCCCTGATCGAATGTATTAAAACCCGCCCTGATTCCAGTCCGCAGGCGATAGAAGCGCTGGGCAAAATCGGTTCAACGCGCGCCTTGCAGGTTTTATTTGACCTTCTCGAGTCGGATAATATTATTCTGGAATATGCCGCGGTTGAATCGATTGGAAAGATCAGATCCCCGGAGGCTATCAATAAGCTTTTATATTTGCTGCAAGTCGGTAATCCTGAATTAAGGAATGTAGTCCTCACCACGATCTTGAAACTTGCCGGTACAGGCAATCGCGACAGTATTTTTAAGGCGACCGGAGGCAAATTCGCGGATTACCTGATAGAGGCGGCGGCCAGTGACGATATGGATGTAAAAAAAGCCGCTTTGTCCGAAATGGCGTTTTGGACAGGTGAAAAAGTTGTCGCGACCCTGATCCGAGTTCTCGACTATCCTGACCAGGAGATAGTCGATTTGGCACAGGGCGCATTAAGGGTGGCCGGTAATTCCGGCTTGACCGAAATTATCAATGCTATCGAAAGAAATCCGGATCCGATTAAAATACTGCTAATTGAAATATCTTCATTCCTTAAATCACACGAATTATTAAACGGGATTTTGGCTCAAGCCGATTCTATTAATCCGGACGTTCGAATTGCCGTGGCCAGGGCTTTAACCAAATTTGCCGATCGGAAAGGCGTGGCGGTTTTAATAAAACTGGCCAATGATGAGGTCGGGCATGTCAGGGCTGAAGCTATTAGAACGCTGGGTATAGTAGGGAGTGATTCGGAGATAGATCAAATAGGCAAGCATCTCGGCGATGAATTTAGCGATGTCCGCGAAGCCAGTTTAGGCGCGTTAATTCTTATTTCCGGTCCTCAGACTATCGAACTTTTTAAACGCGAGATTCAAAACCCGGATATCAACCGGAAAATCATGGCTGTGCGCGGATTAGGCTGGATTGGCGAAGAAGCTACATCGGAAATATTACTGGAAGCGCTGACCAACGAAGAGACCGAAGTCAGACGCCAGGCGATAATTGGCTTATCGAAAATGCGATGCGTACGGCTGGATGACCATCTGGCCCTAATGCTGACGGATGAAAGCCCTGAAGTTCGGAAAGCGGCTATAAACGCCTATTTGAATTCCGTGGGGGCCGACAGCGGTGAGAAAATTAAGGTTTTGCTTGATGATCAGGATATGTGGGTCCGATTCTACGCTATAAATGCTTTAGACTCGATTAATGATAGAACCTCCCTGGATAAACTAATTGAGAAATTATATGATCAGCCTCCTTTCATACAGATGGCGATTATAAATTTAATAGCCAAATATGCCGATCACCAGGCCGAGGCTGAATTGGCCAAACTTGTCAGAAACGAGAACAAAGATATAAGCAACGCGGCGAGGGAGGCCCTTGAAACAAGAACGACATGAATATGTGGAGCTGCTGGTTGTTGATGATGAGCTATTAATCAGAGATCTGCTTTTTGATTTTTTTACGGCCCAAGGTTATAAGACCCATCTGGCCGAAAACGGCAAACAAGCCATGAAGATGATAGAATCAATATCGATTCAAACGGCACTGGTCGATTTGAAAATGCCGGAAATCGACGGGATCGAATTGACAACCTTTATGGCCAAAAAGATGCCGCAAGTGCCGATCATCGTGATGACAGCGTTTCCGTCATTGGATAGCGCGATTGAGGCGATCCGTTGCGGTGTTTATGATTATGTTGTTAAGCCTTTTAATATCACGGAATTACATGGAACCGTAAAAAAAGCGGTTGAAGAATATAAATCACGAATGGCTGGCGGCTATAAGCCGATCTCTGCTAATGGCTGAAATGAATAAGGAGATAGTTTTAAGTCTTTTAAGGAAGAAGCTAAATATAATTAGCAGGTTAGATTGATAGAACGAAAAGCTGGTTAGTTCGCGGTTGGCTTTAAAAATTAATAATGCGGGGGGTTTAGAATTAATAACGATTTTATAAATATATGGATGGACAATGATGTCGCTTAGTGCTGTCCAATGCCAAACCGGTACGGCGGATCCCGGTAAAATCTCTGCCGTTCCCGGCCAATATAGCGCGGCTGCCGATCCCGAATTGAGCCGGGATGATTTTATCGTATTCAGGGATTACGTTCATGAAAAATCAGGCATGTTTTTTCCAGAGACTAAAATGTACTTGATAAAGAATCGTTTAGCCAACAGGATTAAAGAGCTGGGAATAAAAAATTACAAAGATTATTTCTATATGGTCAAATATGATTCAGGCATGAAAGAATTTAACATGTTAATGAATCTATTGACGACAAATGAAACCTCTTTTTTCCGGAATATCCCGCAATTGGCGGCATTTTCTGATGAAGTATTGCGGTCAGTATTAGCCGAAAAAGCGAAAGAAGCGAACAAAATTCTTCGTATTTGGAGTGCCGGGTGTTCGACCGGAGAAGAGCCCTATACGATATCCATGCTGCTTATGGAAAAAATACCGGATTTATCCAGTTATAATGTCGAAATAATCGCAAATGATATCTCTGAAAATGTGCTTCAGGCGGCCCGCAAAGGCGTTTACCATGAATTATCCTTGCGGACAACCCCTCAAAACTATATTGATAAATATTTCAAAAAACAGGGAAATATCTACCATATAGACGACAAAGTGAAAAAATATGTCAGATTTTCCCAAATTAATATGACTGACGCCCTAAAAATGTCCCTAATAAAGAATGTTGATATAATCTTTTGTCGGAATGTGACGATTTATTTTTCAGATGAGGTAAAAAAGAAAATTACCAAATTTTTCTATAACAGCCTGGTTAAGGGAGGGTTTTATTTCATTGGACATTCTGAATCGCTCCACGGAATCAGCAAGGCATTTAAATTAATTTATTTAAAAAATGGACTTGTTTACAAGAAAGAATAGAGTAGAAGCAAGAAATGGCTGAAAACATAGTTATGGTTGTTGACGACTCACCAACGGTGGTAAAATTCGTTTCTTTCGCTTTAAGATCTACCGGACTGAAAGTGGTTACCGCCTGCGACGGAATGGATGCCCTGGAAAAATTGTCATCCATGTCGGAAGGGGTAGATATGATTATAACCGATTTGAACATGCCCAATGTCGACGGCTATGAATTCATTTCAACTGTTCGCGGGAATCAGCAATACGCTAATGTGCCGATTATCATTCTTTCTTCGGAAGAGGAAGAGAAGGATAAGAAACTGGGCACGGAGGCCGGGGCGTCATCTTATCTGGTTAAGCCATTTAAGCCGGCTGTTCTTCTGGCGGAAGTCTCGAAATATTTACGAGTAAAGCAACCAATTTGAAGGAGGTAGATTAATTGGCGTCTGGTATGAAAATATTAGCTGTTGATGATTCTCCGACCATGAGGAGGATTATCGTGAATACACTAAAAAGAGCCGGCTTTGAAAATGTAGCTGAAGCTACCGACGGCAAAGACGCTCTTGCCAAGCTAAAAACGGAAAAATTCGGATTCGTTATAACCGATTGGAATATGCCCGAAATGGATGGCTTATCGTTTGTCAATGCGATGAGAACCGATCCGGAATTCAAATCGATGCCGATTCTAATGATCACGACCAGATCGGTAAAAGAAGATATAATTGAAGCCATGAAAGCTGGCGTTAACAATTACATAGTAAAACCGTTTACTCCGGAAACTCTTGCCGAGAAAATCAGCCAAGTTTTAGCTTCAGTTTAATTAAGGAGGAATAATGCCGGAAAATAAATCAAAAATAACAGAAAAACTACATCAGGAACTTAAAGAGTTGACTGCATCAATAAGTACCATGATGGAAGCTTTTAAAAAAATCCGCCAGCCTATACAGGAATCATCCATTAAAGTGCCGACTACGGCCCATCATCTCGAAAAAGTAACCGAGCAAACCGAACGGGCTACCCATAAAGTATTAGATATGATTGAAGCCATAACTAATAGAGAATCCCAAATCAGCGGCTGGACGGAGCAAATAAAAGCGCTGATACCTGGTGATGTGTTATCATCAAAAACGCAGATCGGCACACTGTTAACGGATATCAAGGCAAACGCTAATGATAATTTGAATGATTCATATAATATTATGGACGCTCTGCAATTCCAGGACATTACGACTCAACAAATCGATCACGCGATATCTCTACTCGATGATGTTGAGGACAAGTTGATATCCATGCTAAATACGGTGGGTATTAAAAGCGGCGATCAATCTAAAATAAGGCCGGTAAGGAAGGTAAAAGCGTTCGATCCTAATGCCGGTTTTTCTGCGGATAATCCGACCCAACAGCAGGAAATTGACAGGATAATTTCAAAAATGGAATAATTTCCGCCAGTGTGATAATAATCTTAATACCTTGGAGCTAGTAATGGGTGAATCGGAATATGAACTCGATGAGATGCAATCTATTATCGAAGAGTTCATGATTGAAACCAGTGAAATTGTTGAATCTCTGGACGCGAATTTGGTCAAACTGGAGCATGATCCAGGAAATTTGGATTTATTAAACGAGATATTCAGGGGCGCCCACACTATGAAAGGCACCTCGGGTTTTTTGGGATTCAATGAGCTGACTCGTATAACTCATCGTATGGAGGATGTTCTTAATCGACTTCGCAAAAACGAACTGAAAGTAAACGCCGAAGTGATGGATGTGCTGCTTCAGGCTGTCGATTATGTGAAATATGTACTTCAAGATATTGTTGACAAGAAGCAGGGCAGCACCGATCTAACACAGATAATTGCGGAATTAGCAAAAATCTATGACGGCAAATCAGTTTCTGCACCGGCTGTCACCGCTTTGGCCGACCAGCGGGAATCTGGACCTCCGGTCGAATCCAGACTCGAAGAAACAACTGTTCCGGAAACAAGTGAAAATAAAGAATCGGATGATTCTCATCAAGAAATCGCGATCGACGAAAAAAAATCACCTAAAAGAGAAATGATAAAAAAAGCCGATACGACTATAAGGGTAGGGGTCGATCGTCTTGACAGTCTGGTCAATATGGTGGGTGAACTGGTTCTTGGCCGGAATGCTTTGGTCCAAACCGCCGCCATGCTGCAGATTGCGCATGAAGGTGAAAAAGGTCTCGATCACCTTGCCCAGGCGTCTTCCCAGATTAATTTTATCACAACCGAATTACACATGGCCATAATGAAGATGAGAATGCTTCAGATTGGGAATGTGTTTAATAAATATCCCAGAATAGTAAGGGATCTATCCCGGGAATTGAACAAAAAGATAGATTTGGTGATAGCCGGCGAAGAGACCGAATTGGATAAATCGGTAATCGAAGAAATTAACGATCCTCTGGTACATCTAATTCGTAATTCGGTAGATCACGGTATTGAAACACCGGAAGAGAGAAAAAAGGCCGGCAAACCTGTAAATGGGACTATCAACCTTTCGGCTTATCAAGAAGGCAATAATATTGTCATCGAGGTTCGGGACGACGGCAAGGGCATGAGAATTGAAGCCATCAAGAAAAAAGCGGTTGAACGTGGTCTGGCTACCTCAGAGGCTGTTGAGAAAATGAGCAAAAAAGAAATACTCGATTTCATTCTTCTGCCGGGATTTTCCACCGCGGCTAAAACGACCAGCGTGTCCGGTCGTGGAGTCGGCATGGATGTCGTCCGCACCAATATCGAAAAACTAAAAGGAATGATTGAATTGTCCACGGAAGAAGGCAAAGGTTCGTTAGTCACTATTAAGTTGCCGCTCACGCTGGCAATTGTACAGGGATTATTAGTAAGCTGCGGTAAAGATATCTTTGCTATACCATTAACATCGGTGAAGGAAACAGTCATCGTTTCGCCTGAGCGAATTAAATATATAAACCAAAAACCCGTAATAAAATTACGCGACACAATCCTGCCCTTGGTAGAGCTTACGGAAGTGTTGTTCAATCGAAAAAGGGAACCGCGAGATCAATTGAGGGTAGTAGTGGTCGGCCTGGCCGAGAAGCAGCTGGGATTGATCGTCGATACCCTGATCGGACAGGAAGAAGTAGTAATAAAAACTATGGGCGATTACCTGGGCAATACGCCCGGTGTTTCCGGCGCTACTATAATGGGCGACGGCAGAGTCAGACTAATCATTGACCTGGCAGGTCTTTTCGAACTCGTATTAAAAAACAACTAATATGGCGCAAGTTAAAGTTCTGGTGGTGGATGATTCCGCGTTCATGCGGAAAGCTATTTCTATGATGCTGGAATCCGATCCGGATATCAAGGTTGTCGGAATGGGGCATGATGGGGTTGAGGGCGTTGAATTAGTCAAACAACTTAAGCCGGATGTCGTGACGCTTGATATAGAGATGCCCCGTATGGATGGGCTTACCGCCTTAAAGCATATCATGGAGGATAACCCCACGCCGGTGATGATGGTAAGTTCCTTAACCACAGATGGCGCCTCCGCCACTCTCGATGCTCTTCAATTAGGCGCCGTCGATTTTATTCCCAAACAATTGTCTTTTGTAGCCCTTGATATAGTTAAGATAAAAGAAGAATTAATAAAGAAAATTAAATATATAGCCTTGAACAAGCACAAATTGTTAAGGCAATATCGATCTCAAACCAAACCGGTATTCACGCCATCGGCGGAAAAAAAGGACAGATATAAACCGCCGCCGCCAAGCCTATTAACTTGTACCGGCCGTAAGGAAATGGATATTGTGGCTATCGGCGCGTCCACCGGCGGCCCGCCCGCGCTCCAGGCGATTATTCCGCGTTTGCCCAAGAATTTACCGGTACCGGTGATGGTGGTTCAACATATGCCACCTACCTTCACCAAGTCACTGGCGGACAGACTTAACGCATTATCGCAGATAACGGTCAAAGAAGCCGAAGACGGAGAACCCCTGAATGCCGGAACGGCTTATATCGCGCCGGGCAGTCAACATATGACAGTCT
>Ga0299912_10000944_pt1 | contig 23661 bp, 36 predicted proteins | sample RVTome_2_FD_207667 | JGI IMG/M metagenome (GOLD analysis project Ga0299912, IMG submission 207667) | Soil microbial communities from uranium-contaminated site in the Upper Colorado River Basin, Wyoming, United States - RVT95D214 (version 2) ... | reverse complement strand
TAAACGAGCAGATTCTTTACATTTTTCCTTATTATCAATCGACCAGGCTAATGCCCAAGGATTGTCAACCTCAGGATCTTTTTTCAATTTTTTTACTAAATTTTCTTTTCCAGGAGGTGCAACTGCTTCCTTATCAGTTGATTCAACTTCCTCTTGTGCTTTTTTTGAAGATTTTATCCTAGGGTTAACCTCTTTAGTATAGAAACTTAATGAAATATTATCAAAATTTCCATGATCGGATTCTGTCCAAACTGCTGGATAAACATTATTTTTTTGCATATCGGAAACAATTAAATTTGAAATATCTTCCCATTCGATGGGATTTCCTAAAAACTCCCCACCACCTCCAGCAGTAGAAACCCCTTTTGCATGAATAACATAATCGCCCTCTTCAGGTTCTTCGGGTCCTTGATCTTCCTCTTCGGGTTCTTGATCTTCCTCTTCGGGTTCTTGATCTTCCTCTTCGGGTTCTTCTTTCTCGATATTTTCGAGCATACGATCAATAGCCCATTTTTCAGGATTAAAAATATTCTTGATCAAATTTGCTGAAGGAGAAGCTCTAACAAGTTCTTCATAAGTAATGCTTGGTGAAGCTTCTTTGTCAAATGTGTCAATAAGAGAAGCTTTAGGCTTAATCCACTCTACATCTTTCGTTGTCGAATCCTCGCCTAAACTAGGATCCGGCAAACCGCCTGTCTCAATTTCTGGCATAAGTTCTTTATTAACTTCTGGTGTTGAAAACGCAGGTTTCCCTGAGGAATCCTCGCCTAAACTTTCATCAGACGAGCCGTCTTCTGAAGAATATGATGAGTCATTTACTTTAACCTTTTTAAAAGGCTCTTTTGTTGAAGAATCTTCTCCAAGGTTTTCTTTGGTCTTTTCAAAAGTAACTGACTTAGGGGTTTTTTCAGGAAGAATTTCTGATTGTTTTTTTGATCCCTGAATATCAAAATCATCATCCCCTCCTGCAGTATAATCTTCTATTTCTTGCCAAGCTTGTGCCAATTCTTCTTCTGAATCAAAGAAATCGCAACTTACAAACCCTTGAGAGTCTTCGTGAAGAATTGCTTTTTCTTGTCTCATTAACCCCCACCAACCATTTCCTTCTCCCAAACTCGCCTCTTCATCAGCCCCACCATCTAAGGAAAGATCCCAAAGTTTCTCTGTTTCTGCATCTTGAAATTTAGAAGTACTAAAGTCTTGAGCTTTTTTAGATTTCTTATTTAAAGAAGATGCTTGTCTTAAAAAATCTCCTACAACAAAATCAAGATAAGCTAGAGAAGCAGAATTTCCATTTCCATCAGGAGAATACAATTCAATTTCATCAGAATCGTTAATAGAAACTTCCCAACCTTTATGAGCGACTTTTTTACCTGACAAGAGTTTTGCTTTAATTTTCTCTTTTAAAGATGCTGCAATTTGATGTACATAGGGATCATCATCTTGATGTTTAGGAAAATCTCTTTCCCATTCAGAAATATCCTCATCATCAATTATTCCTCGATCAAAATTTGTCTCATTCTCTTCCCATTTCTTAAGATCTTCTTCACTAAATTCTCTATTTTCAGCATCACTAATCTTATTCATTTCTTGCTTTTTCATTTTCACACCTTTATATATTATAAATTCTCTTCTTCAGATTCTTCGCCATTAACAATACCTAAAATGAACCTTCGAGCTTTTCTTGCAAACGGGTTATTGGTATGCAATCCAGCTTCCTTAATATAATAGTCAAAATCGTCTTGAGATCTAATCTTGTCTGCAATTGCACAAAGATCTGCAACAGGAAGAGTCGAATAGCCTTTTTTCGAGAATTCCTCTATAACTTCTTTTGCAGCAGATTTTGGGTAGGACCTTTTGAAATGGTCTTTCATCTTAAGAAGATCTGCGGTAATCAAATTTGCCGATTTATTCTTTTCCCATTTCCTTTCAAGAAATGTTACGAGATTTGAAAGCCCAACATCTCTCGAATTTTTCTTGAAAGCAGTTTTGGCAAGTTGAAGTGCATCAAAAGTTGAAATAATAGGAAATTCGCCATTTATTTCGTCTGCTTCCTTAACAAGTGCTTCCTCAACTGCTTTTCTAAGTAAATCTATATGTCGCGGTTGAACTCTTCCTAAACCAGTCTCAAAGTCAGCTTCTCTTCGTAAATCTTCTTCTCTACGAGATTTAACATCGTTTCCATACAGTTTCGAAAGTTTTCGGTAATCAATTTCCCTAGCTTCAAGCCCTAATTCTTCCATATGCTCTGCAATCGTTTTCATTTATGTATTCTCCCATTAAAAGTGAAACTCAACTCATTAATAAGAATTTTAGCACGTTCTTTCTAGATAATTTTAAAGTTGAGGATCCTGTTTCAACTTTTCCAATAGATCTTTTAACAAATAAGAGTTACCACAGGATTTACAAATTACTTGTAAAGGTAAACTTCCAAATTTATTTTCCAACAAACCGTTACAACATGGAGACAAAATATCTGAACAATCTTCCTCTATACAAGGACCATTCTCAGTTTCATTTTGTGCTAATTGTGAGGTTTTTGCTAACAATTGGAACAGATGTTTTGCTTTATCTAAATCCTCTTTATCTATTATTGTAGAAGGTGATTTGTCTAATATTTCATTAAGTTTTTCTTGAAATTCTTCCATCTTTTATAATATACTAAATTGACCAAATTATTTTTAAAAACTATTGCTCAAATTTATTTCAAAAACCCCTTAAAAACAAAAGCCGCCTTGTTTAAGGGCGGCTTTTGTGCTAAGCCTGCAAAGCAGACTCGGAACTCCTTCTACTCATGGTAGTCGAGCTAATAAGTTATTTAAAAATCTTCTCCTTCGAAATCTTCGGCACCAACATCTTCACCAAATTCTTCTAGCATTTCTCGCATATAAGCTTTAGCTTCTTCTTTTCCATCTTCAGGAAGATCATCAAGCTCATCTAAAAGACTTTTAAACTCGCTTTCAATAACATCAATTGTAACGCCTTTTGAAGTATTGAATTGAGCAATTCGTTGAAGGCCTTCTTTAGTTACACCTTGCATTATTTGTCCTTATATTTTATTCCACTAGCCGTTTTTAAATAATTCCGCCAAAATCTGCTATTTACATATTTGGCATAACTTCACCATTTTCATCTACAAAGATTGGAAAATGATTAACCTTAATTATTTCAAGTAAGCTATTCATTTGTTGCTGCGGAGTTAAAGCGTCCCAAAGTTCTCCAAAAATTTTACCCTCATCCATAAATTGTCTTAATACTTCTAAAAGTCTATATGGAGCATAGGAATCTCTAAAATTTTGTGCATCAACTTCTTTATACCCTTGTGCGATTCTTCTAACCCCTTCTACAATACCGTATTCTTTGTATTTAGGCATATTCAATAAATCTCTAGCAACAGATAAAGTAGAAATTAACTGCCTAACTGACATTCCAGTTTCTCCAGACTGTAATATCCTCTCAATTATAGCACTAAGATCATCAGCAACTTGAGACGTTTCATCCTTTTCAGATAAATCAGATCCCCCAAGTTCTTGAGCAATTCTTTTTAAAGATTCTTTTGACAATCCTGATTTCATCATTTCTATTCTTCCTCTTTATCTTTTTTTGGCGAAAGCGCTTTAGGTAATACTTCTACAAGCGCTTTTCCATAATCTGAATCTGCAAAATAATTTTTCCAATAATTTGCTGCAGCCTCGTCAATTCCACATTTAGTTAACCACTCATAAGCAAGATCAGCACGAACACGCTTCTTAACTTCTTTTACAAAAAGTTTACCATATTCACCATAATAATCTTCCCAATATTTGGCAGCAACATCATCAATACTAATCTTATGATTTCCGGTTTTCCTTGCTTCCACAAACAATTTTTGAACTTTACTTGCTAATTTTCCAAAATTTTTCTCAGCTTGTTCTACTTTTCCTTCACGAATAAGATCAACAACCTCTTTTACATTTTCTTTTCCGACAAGGTCACAATCTGAAAGCAAATCCGCTGCAATAATAAAAGGAACATTTAGATCTTTACTTACTTGTCTTACCTGAATTCCGTTTACAATACTTGCACGAATATCATTAATTGTATCAGTTCCATATTGCTGGCTCAATTCTATCCAGGATTGTACTTTTTGTGGCTCTACAGAATCATTCTGAAGTTCTTTAGCAACAATATTAAATCGATCACGAATTGCAGCAGGCATTTCTGCTCGATCAAATCCGTTAGAATCTACAAGTCTTGCACCAAAAAACCCCCAAGCACTTGCAGCAATTGCTCTTGCAAATTCTTTTTCTGCATCATCAAGATCTTCTCTTTCGGCAACAGAACGATTAATTATTACATTTCCAGTTTCGTCTGTTTCTGCCGACCACAAATGGTGACTAGATTTTTCCATCTTTATAAAATCTCCAATTAATTAAACAGGTTCAACACCTTTTTTAGCACAATCTAAAACATAACTTATTGTACCCAATAGATCCGCTAATTCTTCTTTATCTTCTCCATCTTTTAAACTGTTATAAACACTTTCTAATTCACTAATAGCCCTTTCCACAATACTTGCTGGTACTGCTTTTCCAGCATTCCAACTTGAAGAAAGGGCATAAATAGGATCGCCCTGTCCATAATGCCAATTAAACAAATTTTCTAAATTTATCATAGAATCATATTCCACAAGAACAGAGTCTAAATCATCTGAATTAATACCAAGTTCTTGAGCAATTCTTTTTAACGCTTTTTCAGAAATCATTTTATATCCTTTTAATAGTAGGGACCTGAAATCCCGTATTCCCTTTCTTTCTTCTTCCTAGATTTTTCCTCTCTTTTATCATTAAGCCAACTTTGCAAAAGCTTTACAATTCCTACTAATTTCCAATCAAAAGTTGCTATAGAAACAACTTCTAAAGCCTTTAATGCCCCATCAATCATATTTTCAAACATAGAATTTTCAAGAGGATTTGACTCTGCTGTTTTTTTAAAATCAAATCCGGCTTTTTCAAGGGTCTCTAACAAGAATTTTTCTTCTGATGGTCGCATTCTGTTTATATTATATTATATCATGTTTTGATTTTTTAAACCTGTTAATTTATTAAAACCCTTACACATTTTTAAAATGTACTGGCATGATCTTATTTAAAAAATGTTTTGGACAAAGTTTTTTAAAAAAGACCGGCTTAGGAGAAAGTGCAAAAAGATTGTCCGAAATCTTGCATATTTTTGGGTAACCTCTCAAAATACTTGAAACAATATTTGGCGGACAGTTTGTCATAATTTGATTAGGCAACAAACTATTTATACAAGCACAATATGGGTGATTTGAACGAATTTTTTTGAGAATGTAATCATTCCTTGAATAGGCTGATCGCTTAATATCTAAGAAATAACATTTTGTGGACTTGCATATATAAGTTCTACGAAACTCTTGAAAACTCATGTCAAAGAATTTCTCAATCCAATTGTACATAGTCACAAAAGAAATTCCAATATAATCTGCCATGGCATTAGCAGATCTAAACAACCGAGCATCAAGAATTACTTCCTCAATTTTCTTCCCATGATCTACTTGTGCTTTCAAAACACTTGTAGAACGATCTTTCCTACATTCTGGGCAAAATATATAGCCAGAAATTTTTTCAGACTCTTTGAGAAGTATTTTATTGGTACAATAAGGTGTGCAACAATTAATTATGCTGGGATTTGGCAATTTAGTATATTCCTTTGCAAAAAACGTTCTATATATAATATACTAAATTGGAAAAATTAATAGACTATTGATTTTCTACAGGTTCATTTCTATTCCTTTTCTTTCCAAACAACTCTTTTCATAATATCATCAACAACAACTTCTACCTTACTATCAATCCCAAACTTCTCTGCATAAGTATGAATAGCCATTTGGTTCATAGTTTCCTTATAAATCTGCCCCTCGAAAGACTTTCTTAAATTCGCTTCTGAATCAACGCCAATAGCCTTTAAAGCTCTTTCTTTGTCCCCCTTATACTCTCTTATATGCCTTTCGATAAACAGGTCCAGATTCTTTCTAATCCATTCCTGAGGAATAGGTTCAAATTCACCTTTTGAAATAATTTGATGAATAACGTGTTCAAAAGCCCTATTCTGTTTTACATTCTTTTCATAATTGTCAAATTCTTCACGAAACTTCTTCTCAAAATCCTTTTTATCTTCATAGCCAGCAATTTGGTAAATTTCATCTTCATCCAAATTGTGCAACTCTATTGAGAAACCTTCGTGAATTTTTACAACAGCATTTATAATTTTTCCTTTTAGTTCTCCTTCTCTAGTATTTTCGTATTGAATTTCAAACAGATCTCCAGTTTTGTGTTGCTTAATAGATTCTTTTAACACAACATTACTAATGTTTTTGACAAGCAATGAGACGTTTCTTAAAGTTCCCTCTTCATATGCTTCGCCCTCAATTGAGGCAAGAACATCAAACTGAGCCTCTGTTTCATCAGTAATTTCAGAACAATTTTCTAAAGAAGTTTTGATTCTATGTTGCTGTTGGAGATTCTTACAACGCTTTTGCATTTCCTCTTCAAAATTGCTTTTAAAAATATCTACAATATTAAAACCAATTTCTTCTTTAAAATTAATTTTTGACCAGAAATATAAGAAAGCAATTATTGAACACACCTCTTTATCAAAATCCATTACATGCAGATCTGTGATCAGCATGATTTTTTGTTTTTGCTCAGCAGTTACGAAGCCGTTAACCAATTCAGAAATAGGCTCAGAATAAAGCTTAACCAATCCATAGTTTTTTTCGATAAACCTTTGGGCATCATTTAAATTTAACTTACCGCCTTTTTCTTTTTTACCTTTGTAGTTAACCTGTTTAGCAATAACTTCACCATGCTGCTTCCAGAACTTATCTAAATGTTCACGTAATTCTTTTGAATTTGTTCTAATAATTGTCCTATAAGGTGTAGCAAGAGGTTCTATAGAAACCTCTGGTTCAAACCCTTTTTCAATCTTCTTTACCTCTTTGGTTTCTTCGGTCATTTATTTTCCTTTCTTTTTATCCTTTGAAATCTCTAGAGCAGTTATTGCAACACTTAAAGCACTCCAAGTGTGATTAGACATTCCATACAAAGGTCCTGATTTATTTTTTGTCCCAATTTGAGGAATTCTTCCACCACCAGTTTCTGGAAACATTTCAATTAAACTTAACCTTATGTGTTTATCGAGAATTCCACAACGAGACCCTGTATCAGGATTTACAAATGTTTTACAACCGCAAATTACAATTTTTTCATCTCCTCTACTAATCAACCGGGCTTCTTTTTTTGAAAAGGTTTTCCACGCTTCCTGAAATCTTCCAATCCATTTACAAGTATCAAATGTAGTTTTTCCAACTCTAAACCCCATACATTCAATATCCTCAATTGCTACTAAATCCCATTTATTCTTTTCTATTGTAAAATTTCCTCTTAAATTTTCAATAACTTCATCGTTATCCATATGTGCTAAAAACTCAATTTTTATCTTTGTCGAATTATAAACAACAATTCCCGATTTTTCATTTCCAGGATCTATCCCTAAAATAATCACTTTTTTTCCATTTCTTTTTCAATTCTTTTATTATATCGATCAACCCATTTTTTCTGTTGATAAGTCAAAGTATCCGGATAGACAGGAATAATAAAAGCGCACCGTCCGCATTGATTAACCAAGATCATCCAATCCTTATTTCCTGTAGGACCAACCCTTCTTTTATATGTACACATATGATCACACTTACTCATTTAAGAAAACAACCTTTTAATTATTTCTTTTATTTTTTCATCACCTTTTCTATACAACTGTTTATAAATATAATCTCTAGCATCTGAATCTGTTTCCCAAAGTTCATGCACATATTTTCCACTATAGGGACCATTCAAAAGTCTTATTTTATCTTCCTCAATTTTATAATCTGGACCTTTATTAATTTTTGACAAACGACCTTCTAAGACTACCATACTGGCATTTTGTTTATAAGGCTTTGTCAAAGTCATTATTGCTTCCTGATCAACGCAGCATCTTTAGCTGTTGGCGCAATAACCCCAGCATCAGAAGCAGAATACTCATTAATATAATTTTGATAAAGTTCTGCTAAAGATCTGTCCTTTGCCTTTGCATTATCTAAAAAATACATTCCATAATCCCCATGAAAATGAAATTCGCCCATGAGATCGATGCAATTAATAATCTTTCTAAAAATAGGAACAATCCCTTTTTTCCCATCGGGTGTTTCTACAGGAACTTCCATAAAAAGTAATGGAAAATTTGCACATAAACTTCCCTCAGGTTCTTCTGAAATAACTCCTACATACTTATCAGATCCTAAAAAAAACATTACCAAAATTCCATCAATACCTTTTACAGAAACTTTTAAAATTCCTTCATCAGGGGTTTCAGCAGAAACTTCAATAACCTCTTCCTCATCTTCTTCTTCCCACTTTTTTTCTAATTCTGTTTTTTTCATTATTTCTGCTCCACAAAGTTTACACTTATAACATTTCCTTGATCATCTTTTACAACACTATTCTCATATATTAAAATGCAATGCAACATACAGGATTCGTCCCACCATGGATCAATCTTTTGATCTCCATATTTGTCTTTAGAAAATTTGCCACATACTGTACAAACATATACTTGACCTTCTGGCGCTACTTTATTTCTCATTGTTTACTCCAGTATAATCTTCAAAACTATCACAAACTTTTTCTGTTGATACTTTTTCAAAATTTAATAATCTACAATAAAATTCACAATCATTTACTACTAAGCAATGCTCGCACCAACTACAATTACACAAAGGTGTTAGTTCTTTATTCATCAGTCAACCTCCAAAAAAGTCTGCCCAATTTTTTTCCTAGCAATCCACGTATGATCAAACTTGACTAAATCCTTAGCTCTTCCGCTATTATCAGTTACAAATACAGTCCCTCTACTCAAAAGATTTGTCATACTTTCTGCAATCTTTTGAGAATTTCCAGGATCAACAAAACCAAATATCTCATCCATCATCATCAAGTTACATCCGTGACCTTTTGATCTTGCAATTTCATGAAGCGCCCGAATAATACTCAGCGAAATCTTGCTTAACTCTCCATCTGAATAAAGTTTAGGAGGAATATTTTTTGCTCCATCTGTGATCTCAACCTTTATTTCACTTTTCAAAAGATCCTTAACATCTGCTGCATGTTTCTTTTTTGCTTTCTCTTCAAACGAGGTAATACTAATTCTCAAGGATTCCCCCATTTCAGAAAAGTACTTATTACACAAATTTGAAACTTCTGCCATAAAGTTGCTCATTTTATGCAACTTGATAAACGGTATATTATCGATCAACCATACATAAATGTCAAGATCTTTCTTAACATCCTGAATTTGACCTTCATATAAAGAAATTATGCTTTTCTTCTCTTCTATCTGAACCTCAATTTCTTGAATATTTTTCATAGAAGTTTTTGCAGATTCTATTTGACTCTTTATCGAATTTCCCTGATGAATAAATCCTTGACAAACAGTTTGAGCATTCTTTAGAGAATCTCTGCATTCCTCTAATTTTGGCTCAAATGATCTGTAAAGTTGTTGTTCAACTTGCAACTGTTCGTGTTTTTTACTAACTTCTGCTCGTAAATTTTCAACAAATTTTTGCAATTCTAATTTTTTAGATTCATTTGCTTTTTTCTTATTGGATAAATCTTCTTCTATTTTTCTCTCTATTTTAGATTTCTTATTTTCAATTTCTTTTATTCGAACACTTAGATCATTTACTTTAGCAAGAATTTTGTCTTTCTGTTCTTTAGAAATAATTGTCAAACACGTTGGGCATTTGTCTGCATCTAGAATTACGCCAGATTTTCCCATATATGTTGACAAAATGCCTTTTGCTTGATTCAATTCAGTTGCTGTATCCGCTAATTCTAAATGCAATGCAGGATCTTCTTCTATATAGGAAGTTGCTGATAAAGATCTTTCATGTTTTTTCAGTTTAGTATTTAATTCATCAATTTCTTTTTTTATAGTAGAGACTTTCAAGATTTTTACAGAACCGTCTTGAGCATCTTTTAGCGAAGCTAAATCTTGCTCAAACTTTTTGACATTCCAGTTTTCTTTTTTCCACGCAGATTTGCACTCTTCTAACTGTTCGTGCAACCCCTTCAAATAAAAATCCCAATCAAAAGACTTTGCACCTTGCAATTGTTCTTGTAGTGTTTGAATAGCCCCTTTTTCAAAAAATACTTTTTTATCAACATCCTCAGTTTTTAAAGAAAGACTGCGTTTGCTTGATCTGCATTCCTCAAGAATATGGTCCCACTCCTCTATTCCAGAAATTGAAGAAAGAAGATCCATACGATCTTTATTAGTCCCCTTTAGAAATTGGTCACCAGCGCGATTGCTCATATAGGAAATTGAAAGAAATTGATTATAGGTCATTCCTATAATTTGTCCGATTTTTAAATGGGTATCGGGCATTCCTGTTCCACGGCAATCAACCCACACCCCGTCTTCATAAAAATCTAAAAAGAGATTTGTCCCTACATATTGAGTTTTAGTGTCATTATCAGCAGGATATAAAGCCTCTTTCCATTTTCTACAATAGGTTATACGGTAATTCTTACCTTCATAGTTAGTAAAAACAATACGACCTGCAAAACCTTTATTCCATAAAGAGTTGATTACAGAATCCCCCTTTTCTCGTGTTGGATTCTCTTGAAACAATAATTCACATATAGCATTAAACAAAGAACTTTTACCAGAACCATTAGAATCATTTACTTTATCTTCATTAACTCCTAGTAAATGGATTAACCCCTTATTTAACAGATAAACTGTGTCACACATTCCGTATGAAAACATTCCTGTAGGGTTTATGGAATGAATTGTAAGCATATTATTTAGCATGTTTTTTCTAACCTTTCTTTATTTAAAGGTCAGCGTGCCATACTTGATCATTCTTCTTAAAATTCCATTTCTTAAACTTCCCCCCACACTTTGAACATTCTTCCTCTGCTAGTTCTTCTGGAATTTCCTCCGAATCATAAAAATAACCATCAGTCATTTCTTCACAATTTTCACATTTATAGCCAACAAGTTTCATTGCTTTTCCTCCAATTTATATTTAATGTTGAGAACTGCAACTTACTCAATCCATCAAATTTAAATATTCACCAAATTTTTCACAAAATTCTTCATATAGAGTTTCTACTATTTCAGGTGTATTTTCCCCATATTTCACAAGATTACGAAGCCTTTCCTTAAAATCATGAATATCACATAAAATATCTTCTGCCTTTAGTGCGGCAATTAATCTATTAGTTTCTGTTTCTCCAACTTCTATAATCAATTTTCTTTTAAAAGTACTTTTGTTATCTTCTATCATTTTACATACACCTTAATCTTTCCAACTGTTGAAATAATATCCTCTGCCTTCAAACTGCCTAAACTTGAAAACTCACTTGATAAATACAATTCTAAATCCCCTATAACAGAATTTGATGTAGAAAGATCAACAACAACTTCAGATTGTTCTGTTTCATATGCTTTAAAAATATCTATACAACGTGCATTAAATTCTTTCTCAATTTTCTTCCAGCGTAGATCTTCTGCAATTCTGTCAACATTCTTTTTGTCTCCTACAAGTTTAATCTCTACAAACTGATCTTCAAATGTTGGTTTTACTAAACTAAGATCTTCAAATTTTGTTTCATCAACTACGTTAAAAGAAATTCTAGAAAACAGATTTGCAGTAGGAAAAAAAGTTGTATCAAAAACCCATTTATCATTTTCTTTTGTTGCCACAACCTCTGTCCAACCCCTTTCAACGTTTGCATCAGCACGGGTTCTTTGAATAACTGATCCTAAATAACCTCCTACAGTATTTTTAAGAACAAACTGTTGACGAACATGAATATCCCCTGCAAAAACAATATCAAAATCAGAAATGTCAAAATCTGCTTTATTTAAACCAGTTTCAAAAAATCTTGTTCGCTCTTCATCCATATAAGTTCCACGAACAACATCATGAAAAACAAAAATATTAAAACACGATTTGTCAATCTGATATTTTGATAAATCAAATTGATAATCAGCAGGCAAAGCATGAATTCTAACATTTTTATAACCAACCGTTTTAGAGGTATCTAATACATAAACATTGTTAAAAATTTTAAGAGATTCTGAAGTATTCCACTTTCTTCCTCGGTCGGTCCAATCATGATTTCCAATTAGATGAAAATGTGGAACAGTCCCTTTATGTACAATATCAAAAATTACTCGATCAGCTTTAACCTTAACCTCATCATCAGGTTCTCTTTTTAAATATCGGTCACCTGCAAATAAAGTAAAATCAAAATTCTCTTTTTGAGCTTTCTCAAAAATCTCTCGTTCAATCTTTTCTGTATCTTCTAATGTTACACATTTAGCACCAAATTTATCCCAATGAATATCCGCCCATACTATGAATTTTATTTGATCCAAGTTATTTCACTTTCCAAAATAAATTTTTCTAAGTTGTTTCTCCAAATCTTCTAACACATTTGGAGAAATTTTTAGAAATTCTATTGTGTTGTCTTTACCTTGACCAATTTTTTCTCCATTTGCTAAAGAATAATGTGCTCCTGATTTAACAACAAGATTTTGAAGAATAGCGTGTTCGAGAATATCATTAGCTTTTGGAATACCTTGCCCATAAATCAATTCAACCCTAACCTCTTTGAATGGATTAGCAACTTTGTTTTTAGCAATCTTAATTTTGGTTTCTACACCAATTTTTTCTTCATTTTTTTTAATTGCAGTAGAGGAACGTACATCAACTCGAACCGAAGAAAAATATTTTAAAGCCCCCCCTCCAGTTGTCGTTTCGGGGGAATTATGTACAACTACTCCATTATTTATACCACCAACCATATAATTTCCTGTACTGCCTACTGAAATATCAAATTTTCTTTTATTTCTCATTTGTCTATTGGACGCAACTCTAATCTCTTTTATCTCTACTGAATCTTCTACCCATTTTGGGGAATTAGAAAGTTCAAACTCTTCATATAATCCTCTATATTCCTTAGGCAATTTATACTGCATACATTCCGGAACATATTTAGCAATACAAGAAGCTAGATGCTTTGTCTCTTTTGCGTTAAACTTTAATAAACCTTCATTAATTATCATAACTCCACCAAACCCCAATATATTAATAAGGTTGTAAACTTCTTCTAACTTTTCCATATTATTCTTAAGCCTTCCCATTGATATAGAATATCTGCAATGACCATTATTTAAATCTAACCTTCCATCATCCATAACCCAAATAGCCATACCTATATGTGAATAATTTTTTAGCATATATGTAGGATCTCTATGCCTTATTTCTTTTTTTATTTTCGCCCATTCATAGGAATAATCAGAAGCATAACTAAAACCTCTCATATTTTTTATCTTAGTAAAACTAAAAAAAGGCTTTAATTTATTTATTTTCCAAGCAACATATTCTGAATTTTTATTATCTTGAAATCTAATGCACCCTACTTTACCACTTGCAACAACATGACTATCACCAACCAACGATCCACTTAGAAAATCTCTTACTGTACCATTTACCGTTTCTTTATATTTTGAAACTAACTTATCCTCATAAGTTACATTCATAGCTTTCTTCCACCCATTTACAGTTAAAATCTCATGATCCGGAGTACAAGTTAATCCGAACCTACCTCTTCCGTTAATAGAAGTTGTTTGAATGTGAATAAACTCATTTTCTTTAGAAACTCTACCATTATCATGCCACCCTATAATAGGGTTACTTTCCACCTCTCTTGTATTTACCTTTAAACTATACACATTTCCTTCAATTTTTTCATCTACAACTTTACCAATAGGAATACTACTACCGTCTGAAAAATTTAACAAAGTATCATAATGAAAACAACCAAACATAACTCCGATTTTCATACGAATCTGATTAATAAAAATAACTGTAACTCCAGAGTTTGAAATAATACTTGTTAACTTTCTGCAAGCTTGACTCATAAGCCTTGCGTGCAACCCCATGTGCTGATCACCCATTTCTCCATTAATCTCTGATCTTGGAGTTAGGGCTGCAACAGAATCAATAACTATAATATCACCTGGACCTAGAACTTCTGCAAGATGCTCTACCGTTGAAAGAGCTTCCTCCCCACAATCAGGTCTAGAAATTAAAAGATTGTTACAATTTACCCCTAGCTTCCCAGCATATGACAAATCCAGCGAGTGTTCAGCATCTATAAATGCTCCAATTCCACCAAGTTTTTGAGCTTCTGCTATTGCTTGAAGACATACAGAAGTTTTCCCCCCCGATTCCAAACCAAACAACTCAACTATCCTACCTTGAGGAAAACCCCCTACGCCAAGAGCAAGGTCAAGAGAAAGAATTCCAGAAGGAATTACAGGAAGATCCTTTTTAAAATCCTCTTCTCCCACAAGAATAATTTCTCCAGCATCTTTAGATTTTGATCTATAAAGTTCTACAACTTCTTCTATACGACTTTTTTTAACTTGATCTTCACCTTCTGTAGTGTCTTTCTTTTTTGCCAAAATGATCCTCCACTAATGCTAAAAACTAAACAAAAAATCAGCTAGGCCACTTAAATCGTCTTCCAGGAGGTGGTGAACCTTGAGTCTCTTCACGATTTGGAAGATCTTCTTCCTCAAACGGATTACTTTCAACCTCTTCCTTATTAGCTACAGAAGAGCTTACAGGCGTTTCTATCGGCATTTTAGGAACAGACGGTGCACTACTAACCTTAGGAGGTTGCACAGAGGGAACTAAAGGCGCTGTAGAAAGTTTAGGGGCTTGTCCAAAAGTCCTTTTAACTTCCTGATCAACTTTCTCTACAGACTCTTCCGGCTTATCCTTATTCAAATTACTTAGGGAACTGTATATTTCCATTTCTCGTTGAGAAAGAATCATCAACCAAGGTGAAGGATCTGCCATACTATCAGGATTTGACAAATACTGCATAGCCTCTTCATCAAGCTTAACCCTACGACCCTTCATAACCGAATACTTAGTATCCCGATACTTAGTATCCCTAAAATTATCATCTCTACAGTTCTCCGTAGACTTAATAACTTTTATAATTTGCAAACCTTCTGGATTATCTAAAGAAAAAAACATAGGCATTTTATCTTTAGTGTCCTCTACCCAAAAATCTCTCAGCGAATTGAAAACACCCAAAGGAGCCAAATAGGGTTGGTAACCTAAAATTTCATTCTCTTCTAGTTTCTTTACTTCTGTAATTTTTTCATAATCCATTACACAAAGAACATACCTATCACCAGACCCAAAACCCCTAGCTTGAGTGTAGAACTTTGTAAGAATGGGATCTTTGGTGGCGATTTCTCTCTTCCCTTCTTTGCTCAAATCCTTTTGCTTAATACCTTTCTCTCTTTCAATCTCTCTCCATCGCTCATTGTAGGAATCCCAAGCCTTTCGTTCTGCTTCACAATGTGGGCAACGATCAGATTTAAACAAAGGCTCCCTTTTAAGAACTTCAGTCAAATACTTGTTAGTCTTTGCTGGGCAAAGTACTTGTGCAAAACCTACACTTCCATCTTTTCGCACAAATTGCTGAATTGTGTGCAAACTAACTCGGAAATAAAATGTGCACAAATCATTGCCAATTGGGTTATAATCTACTAGGCCAAGCTCTTCACGTTTTTCTGCAGAAAGATTAAAAATCCCCCATTTACCTGGAAAATAAAGAGGAATAAAAAGCTCATTTGTATACTTTTCGCCAATGATATTTGGCGAAGGCTTGAACAATTTAATTGAAGGAACAATTTCCCTCTTTTCTTCAGACTGTTGTTCATTTTCCGTTGGCATATTGAATTGATAATCCATTTATTTGTTTTCCTTTCTTTTTACTTTGTTTTTCTATTTTTTTAGTTACTCTTTAAAAAGTATTAATATTTTTTCATTTTATCAAAGGCAATATCAACAATATTTCCAATAGTGTCATTTGTAATTCTATCTGAAACTGCCTTACTTACACTATCTCTCAAATAAGATTTTATTGGATCATTACTTAAAATTACAATAATTAATTTTACAATTTCATTATCAACAACTTTTTCAAGAGGACTACCCTAACTGTTAGATAATTCTTTTACCTTTTTATCAACAATACGAATTAGTTCTTCACCTATAGCACTCTTTGCTATTGCTTCTGTTATTTGTTTATTAATATCTTCAGCATTAGGTATTTTAATTTCAGACATTTATTCTCCCTTATTCCTTTACCCACACCAATAATTTTCCTTCTTTGGTAAACACCAAATCGCCTTTATCAATCAATTTCCAAAAAGCCTTGCGGACTTTTGCTTCCAATTTCGTATCGGATTCAACAAATCTTTTAGTATCCCCTAAATAAGTTACTCTGTCATCATTTACATAATCAATAATCAATTTTTCCAAATCTTCTTCGTTCATCATTTTATTAGCCTACATTATTTTTGAAATTTTGGCAAGAACTTTTTAGATCAGGAATTGATTTTCCTGTTTTATTACATTTTTGGAATAGTAAGGAGCAATATGAACAAGTTGAACAAAAAACCTCTACTTCTTCATGTTCAAACACATATTCGTTCCTATTATTGATCAAATACCAATCTTCATTATCAGTTAATCCTAAATCTTTTTTTAAACTGTTATCTAACCAATTTATTCCGTAACAATGCATATGCCAATTATTAAATTTAGAAATTCCATAATCTGAGACTATTTTAGCTCTAGCCCCTTTGTAAATAGCATAGTCATTAAGAACAAAAATTAAAATGTCTCCAACTTTTGTATTTTCCGGCGTTGCTTTTATTCCCATAAAAATTTACTTTCTCAAAAAATCTCCCTGTACAACTGCTCTTTCTAAACCTCTATTATAATCATGTATAGGTCCTGCATTTCCTGATTTTGGCATATAAAGATCTTTAAATTCTTTCATATGAAAAGATCTTGATTCTAGACGTTTTGCAATATTTTGTACAGTTAAATAATCTTTCTCCATATTTTTTACAGTACTTTGCAAAACCTCAAAATACCAAATAGGATCACTTGAAATATATTTATACATTTCCTTTGCAAAATCATCTACAGTTTGAAGTTTATAAATGGACTTTTTACTTATTGCAGCTTCAAAAGCCAATTCCAAATATTTTAATCTAGAAAATTCGGAAGTATCCTTAGAATAAATCAAAATAGTTATATCCCTAATTGCATCAACAGTAATTGTCTTTTCCCCTAAAGACATTAGATAGAACTTAGAAAATTGTTTGTTATGTGCCCACCATTTCTTTTCAAAATCTTCAACAAAACTTTCATAAGTATTTTTCAAATTAATTGCAATTTGTTCCCAACGAGCTTGAGTTGCAGCATGATCTCGATAAAGATCCATCAAACAATTTTCGTCAAATTTCAAGAGATTTGTAATATCAGTTTCTGGAAGTTCATCTTCAGAAAGTACTTTTACAATACCATTTATAATAGAAATTTTAAAACTCATTTATTCTCTTCTTTATCTCTTTTAGGAGAAAGCGCTTTAGACATAGTATCATAGTAATACTGATAAAGAGATACAACACCCCCTAAAACAAAAGCAATAGGAACTAATAAAATAGAAAATACTACAAAGATACAGGCAATAACTGACAAAACAACCTTTTGTAAATTTGATAAATTAGACTTTTTCATACTTTTTTCCTTAATTTAACTTACTTAACCAACCCTTTAACTCATGCCCAAAATACTCAAATATTGAACACTCCCAATAATCATCCTTTTCGTTTCTTTCTTCTATTGTATGCACGTCATTGATATTAGTATTATTATATTCATCAACCATAAGTTCCAAAACAAATTCTTCTTCCCGTTCTTTCCAATAATCATCATCAACATCTAAACAAATAATATTAATATAATCTTTTGTTTTACATAAAGATAAAAACCCAAAAGAAGACTCATTGTTTATAGACACATATTTTCCTACATATTTTTCAAGTTCTTTCCTAGTCATTTTTTACTCATTCAGATTCTGGAGAACTCCAGGATTCTGAAGCCCCACTAACAGGAATAAAATCATCTTCCGCATCTTTAAATTGACCATTAGCCCATCCTGTACCAAATTCATCTAGCAATGCTTTAAAATCCTCAATATCATGTTTTTTGAGACTACTAGAATCTTCGCTAATATGCATCATTTCATGAAGTAGCACAATATCTTCAATTCTTTGTGTATCGCCCATTTGAGCAGCAATTCGATCTTCATTTATCGCAATGACAAACCGTAGATCAAAAATATCACCATCAACAGAAGAAGTATTTTCTAAATTCAGCATTCCAAAATTTTGTAGCTTATAGCAAACAAATTTGGAAATAATTGGAAAAGGGTTTCTTCCAATAAAATAACATTTCCCATGCCACTTATCTTTATAAGCATTTGACAAACGTATGAAAATAATTTGGTCAAGATCAACATGACCTATATGACCTGGAAACTGATCCTTAATCAATCTTGCTCTTTCTCGAAGACTCTCATCAATTGACCAAACTTTTCCTTGACTATCTATTACTTGCATTATTATTCCTTATGAAAAAGCCAGCCAAACCTCCATATTGAATCATTAAAAAAAGAATCCTCGGGATTACTGTTCAATTTAATTTTCAAAGCATGTCCATACTCTTTATCTGGAAAAATATCAACAACTGTAAATTCACTTTTAAAATAAATTAAAATATCGCCAATTTTTGTATTCTCATATGTTGATATAATCTTCATACTTACCTTCTTTTGTCACTCTACTCAATAGACACATTCTTATACTAAACTATTTCAAAAAATTTGTCAAACAATTTTAATACTTCGTTAAAATTTTGTTTGAACAGGAAGCTCTTCTCCATAGAACTCTTTAATTCCCTTAGCAATTCTTCGAATCCTTGGAGACTTGTTTTCTGGTTTTGCATATGACCAATTTGCAAACTTTGTCACATTCATCCTATCCCAAACACGATTTTGAAAACTCTCTACGGAACTTCCTTTTTGATATTGATTCATAAAAAGGGTATAGGCACCTTTTGGAGAATTTTGCCAAAGATTGAAAAAAAGTCCGGGCAACCATGTTTCCCAAGAATCCTTCAAAAGATTGGCAATTGTCCCAACATCACCTAAAAAAGATCGCTTAACTTCTAGACTGCGCTTTAACTCTCCTTTGGCAAATTCAATTTGCAAAAATTGAGCCTCTTTATTTTTTCCTGCAATTGAAAAAACATTTGCTAAAGAAATTGCATGATCTTTTGGGCTAATCCTATTTTGCATTCTTCCCATACAAATATCATCGATCAATTGCTTTTGTGCAGAAATATTTGGATCAATAATTTTCCCAGTCAAATCCTTGAATTTTCCACTGTCAATTTTGAAGCCAAAATTTTCAAATACTTGCCTACCACCCTTGACAAAAAGATTTTCAAAAACATTTTGTCCATTTGCAGCAGGAATGGACTTAAAATATTGAAGAAGATTTGTCAATCTTCCACTTGTAAAAGTCCATTGCATAAATCCCCACGTAACTCCTGTTCCATCATAGGAAACAACAGTGTCCATATTTCCTTCACAACGAGCTACAACCCCCATAATTCTTGTCCAAGGACCCCAGGGTTGTGGTGGGTTAAACCTTTGGTCACCCATAGCCCTAACGCCTTCTTTATCGTGCCATTTGGTCCATTCTATTTTTGTTGCCATTAATTATCACTCCTTATACGGATCACCACGATCTTCAATCTCTCTTAAAGTACATAGAAGAAGATCATAAACAAGACTATCAAATTTATCTGAATTATTTACAGATTTATTCCAATGCATTTTTTTATAATTTAAAAAATTAACCGCAAACTCATGATAATCAAAAGTAGTAATAACGTCATGAACATCACAAATAATTTCTAACAAGCCTTTTACTTCAAAATTCTTCATATATTGAAAATAAGGCTCTACATCATAATCAAAATTTTCAACATCTCCACCTATTTTTTTATAATATTCCTTCATATTAACTCCTGTTCCAAACTCAATTTTATTTTCCTTAATAATATTATTCATTGTAGTTTTTATCCCCCTTGATTTTTCAGAATCACAACAACCACAACTATAAATATCTTTTCTTATTTTCATATTCCCCCCCCCAAATTCTTTTTATCTCATCTAAATACATTATTTATCACTCCATCGCTTTACTATTGCCTTACCAACCAACAAAGGAACACTGAAATTCAAATGTTCTCTCAATTTCTTTGTCATACAATATTCCATTATTCGTTCAACCTTTTCCAAATCGGAAACACTTGTATAAGTTCCTAGTTCATCATGAATATAAAGAATAGGTTGAGCACTTATTCTTTCTCTAATAAATTCCTCTGTAATCCAAATGAGAGCCAAAGAAGTCATATCAGCAGCACTCCCTTGAATTTTTGAATTCACTGCTTGCCTTAATGCATGTCCTTTTTTACCTTCAATTCTTTTTACTTCAGAATTTATAAAACAAGATTTCAAATGTGGACAAGCACAGCATTTATAAAAACTATTTTTCTTATAACTTTTTATTGCCTGTATAATAATGCTTTCTGAAACTTTATGTAAATCATTTTTTTCAATCCCAATTAAATCAAGCGAAACACAATCTCTATAGCACCTTGGTCTCTCTTCTCTTGGCGCCCATTTGACGCTATAAGGAACTTGTAACCCTGCATTGGGCAATCTACGAATTCTACCAAAAATATTTTTAACATATAAATTTTGTTCTGCAAAAATATGAGTTTCTTCAATCCATTTTCTCAAAACAGGAGTTGAACCAAAATAAATATTATTAATTAGATGATCAGCTTCATCAAAAGATATTCCAAGATCTTGAGACAAAGCGTACACAGATTGACCATAAGCAATACCAAAATTTATAGCCTTAACCTGTGATCTTTCTTTTTCATATAGTTTTTTAACATCTTCTACAGAACAAGGTAAATTAAAAACTATTTTAGCCATTGAATTGTGCATATCTTCTCCCCGATTAAACCCCTCTATCCAAACAGGCTCTTGAGAAATATGCGCAATACATCTTAGTTCAATTTGACTCTCATCCATAAAAACAAATCTATAACCCTCTGAAGCTCGCCATAAACTCTTTACAACATCCCCTCCATTTTCTGGTTTTGGAAGATTTGTAAAATTAGGATCGTTACATCTTAGCCTACCAGTTAAAGTGTCTAACCAATAATTAGTATGAACCCATCCAATCTTTCCACCATCAGTTATTTCTGCCCCTTTGTACGAAACAAGTTCTAAAGAAGGACTTGTATAAGTTCCTTGAATTTTCTCAGACCTTCTATGTTTTAATAATGGCGGGATAATTGGATGATCTAATTTACTTAAAGCATCTGCATCAACAACCCATCCTGTCTTATTTCGAGTTCCTTTTGATATTTTCAATTTATTAAATAAAATATCACCAAGTTGTTTATCAGAAGTAACCAAAAATTTTTCACCAACTATTTGATAAATTTCCTTCTCTAAATTCTTTTGAATATCTAGCTGCTCTTTTTCAACTTGTTTTGCTCGCTCAATATCCAAAGGAACCCCATGCAATTCCAATAAAGTAACTGCATGAGACAAAGGCATAACAATAGTATCAAAAAGATTCATCAAATCTTGTTCTTCAAGCATCTTTTTAAAGACATGCATAAGAGAAAGTGTCAAATCGGAATCAGCACAACCGTAGGGATAAATAGTGTCAATAGGAACTTTAGAATATCTTTGATAATAAGGGTCAAAATGTACTAACGCATCTTTAAGATCCTTTTTAAATTTGTTCTGGGATATATTTAAATACGCATCAGAAACTCCTAATTTAGCAATTGTTCCATCATCTTTATAATCTGATTTCAGAGCATGAGAAGAAACAAGTCTTTCTTCATCAAGAATTGCATGAGCAAGCATAGTATCAAATTTAAAATTCTTTGTAAATATATTTAAATGCTTTGCTAATTCCCTTACATCAAATTTTCCATTATGCGCTACTTTATAAACATCAGATTCCAAAATATCTTTCAGAACACCTACAACAAACTGTTGGTCAGATTTCCAATAAGGGGTTTCCTCAGACTTATATAAAGGCACATAAGCAGCCAACCCAGAAATCCAAGGATCTTCGACTTTTTCTCTACCCCAAGCAAAAGAAATCCCTACAATTTTTACTTCAGTTTGTTTTAAATAATCCCTTACACGATCTTTGGATTTAACAGTTGGGTGAGAGTTTTCAATATCAAATGCAAAATAAGGAGCAGATTTCAGAGAGGTATTTAACCACTCTAATTTTGTAAGAGTATTTATTAGAATATAACTTGAAGGAATATTTTGATCGCTAAAAAACACTTTTAACCTTGTTCCTCAAAACGAATTGAGCGATGCTGATCACTAATCCACTCCATTGCATGAACAGCAGCAATTATAAGATTCCTGAGATCCCGCTGTTGACAAAATTGCCCCCTAATTATCTCACCAGATTCTGTTTTAAATTCTCGAACTGTTTTGTAATCAAAAAAGATTTTTCCAGATCTTTCATCAATCTTTTTATAAATTTCTAAAACAACGTTTTCTTCTTTAATCTCGTGAACCTTTTCTCGATCATTTTTAATTGTCATTTTTTATTTGTACTCCTTATAACAAACATCACTCAAAAAACGAATTGCCATAGTAGCAACTTGAACTGCTTCTTTCTCAATTTTTTCATCATTTCATGCGCACTATTAAATTTAGGAAATTTTTCTTCCGCTCTTTTTAATTCTTCTTCAATTTGTGCAAAAAGATAATTTATATTAATCATTTTTACTCCCCTTCGTCAATAAATCCTGAACCAGCATAACCATAATCAAGCATTGATGTTACGTTTCCAACTGCCTCATCGAACATCCAATGCTTTTCTATCAAACTTTCTTCATTTTCGTACAGCCAATCCTCATGGTCTTCACCCTCTGGAATTTCTACATCTATCTCATCTTCATACTTTGTCATAGTTGGAAATCAAATTTTTACTTTTCTCTTCATAATTTATTTCTCCTCAAATTTTACAATACAAGTTCCATAAACTTTATCTATTTCTTTACTACACTTCTTTGAAATTAATGATAGTTTTGTTATATTCTCATTTGCCCAACATAAATGTTCAGGACACTGTGGGTAAACTTGTAAAACCCTTGCCTGAAGTACTTTGATAATTTTCTTTCTCCTAATTGGAAATCTTTTTAATAAAAAATCATTAAAATAAGTTTCTTTAAATGCTTGCCACCAAGAATTTGGAATCTCAATACATAAAGTATATTCAGAATTTTCAATAGGTTTCAATACCTCTGCTATAACTTCTGCTTTTAACTCATAAATAATGTCCCCCACACAATCCTCATACTTAGAATAAGTCTCTTTTAAAAAACTAATTCTTGGAAAAACTTTTCTAGAAAATACATTAAGTTTTTCCATTTCTACAGAAAATCTATCAAAATTTGAAATGGGATTAAATTCCATAGTTTATTTCTCCCCCTTTCTGTTCTTTTTAAACACTTCAACATCTTTCTTTTTTAAT
>Ga0299912_10000943_pt1 | contig 23670 bp, 17 predicted proteins | sample RVTome_2_FD_207667 | JGI IMG/M metagenome (GOLD analysis project Ga0299912, IMG submission 207667) | Soil microbial communities from uranium-contaminated site in the Upper Colorado River Basin, Wyoming, United States - RVT95D214 (version 2) ... | reverse complement strand
GCGTTCCTCCGAGCCTCCAGTAGCTGCAAAGCCCTTCGCCCCGCCTTATCCGCCGAGTTGGTTTGACGTACTCAAGCGCTGGGTGGAGCAGCTGCCAGGCTCATACTGGGTTCCCTACGTCGGCCTCGGCGCGGCGTTCTTCGTCATCGAATCGCTGATCCACCTCCCGGGCGATGGATGGGTGGCCTCCTGGGCCAATCCGGTGCGCGCCCTGCTGCGCGTGATGGTCGTCGGCTTCCTGCTGCTGATGCACGCCCTCGATCGACTGGCGGCCCGCTGCTTCGACGCCTTCCGCCCGGTGTTGCGCGCCTCGGACCTAGAGGCCCAGCGTCTTCGTTACCAGCTCACCTGCATGCCCCCACGCGCCACACTCCTGGCAGCTCTGTGCGGCGCCTTGGCGGGCCTGAGCGTGCTGATGGCGCCCTTCCTGGCCCAGGTAGCCTCCGGCATCGAAGGCCGCGCCGCCCTGACCAAGGTCCTGCGACTCGCGGGAGGCTTCGAGATCTCAACCACGCCCGCCTCGCTGGCCTTCAATGGCTTCGTGCTGGCGCTCACCTGGTGCGTTACCGGAACGCTGATCTACCACACGATTCGCCAGCTCCGCTGGGTGAGCCGGATCTACACCGAATTCACCTTGGTGGATCCCCTGAGGCCGGGCCCGCTCTACCGCCTCTCCCGGGTGACGGCCAGCACGGCCCTCGGCCTGATTGCCGTCATCTACCTGTGGTTCGCCGCCGACCCGAAGTACTTCACCAACCAGATTGACCTCGCCTCCGCCGCACTCATGGGATCCCTCGCCCTGGGCGCCTTCCTTCTGCCCCTGCTCGGGATTCACCGAATCCTGGGCCTGGAGAAGGAACAGATGCTGCACGAATCGGCCGACCGGTTGAAAACGGCCATCGGCGAACTGCGCCGCCGTGTCGATCAGGGCCGCTATGCAGAGATGGACGATCTCAACAAGGCCATTGACAGCCTGGAGACGGAGCGCAACATGCTCAACCGAGTCCCCACCTGGCCCTGGCAACCGGAAGCCCCGCGGACCGTCCTTGGTGGGCTTCTGCTGCCGCTGCTGCTGTGGGCGGCCCAGGCACTCCTCGGTCGCGTGCTGGCCCCTTGAGATAGCCGCGACGGTCAAACCTCCGATAAACATAGATCTCCTGCCGACACCCCTGGTTCTCCAACCCACTGGACTCACGCGGACTCGGTGGGCGTCGCGCACTCGAGGCCTCTCCCCGCATCCGTCACCCGCCGGCGCCCGACCTGGTGGCAGCTGCCCCAAAGTCCCTGCCGCTTGCGCGTGGATCAACGTCTCCGCCCTCCACCTCGGTGTCCAGGTGGCCGCCGGACTACCACGCCGTCCGCCAACTTCACCTGGTCACGTCACGTTATCGCGGAACCCACCCGCCATGCGAAGCGCGCGTCTGCCGGCAGGCATGCGTTTCTCATGGGACTCACACCAACGCCTCGGGCACTCCTCCGGTAAAATCGCGCAACCGTTTGCCCACGTCCTCCTAGGACGCTCCGCCGCGCGTGCTGCGGATTCCTTCCACCCGGGACGATCCGGGACCCCGCCACGCCGACTCGCTGCGCCGTATCAGATGTTCCTGATGGCGCCGGGACCGGCCAAGAGTCGAAACAGGTGATTTGTCATGAGGTACGTAACGAGTCCGCTCCATCTCCAGCCGGTTCGCCGTCTCGTCCAACAGAGCAGCCTGATGCTCCTGGCCGCGCTACTCCTGGCGGCTTGCGCCGGTGCCCCGGCGCCGGTCGCGCCCGAGCCCACTTCTGCTGGCGTGGCCACGTCGACGCGCGAACCCCCAACCCCTGCCCCGTCTGAGGCCCCCACCGAACCGCCGGCTTCCCTGCCGGCCACGATCGTTTTCGCCATCGACCCGGCACAATCAGAGGCGCGCTACGAAGTCGGCGAGACGTTCTTCCAAGGCAATCGATTCAACCTGGCCATAGGCAGGACGAACGCCGTGACCGGCGAGATCACGCTGGACACCCAGCACCCAGCCAGCAGCCGCATTGGTCCGATTACGATCGACGTCAGTCAGTTGCGATCCGACGAGTCCCGGCGTGACAACTTTCTGCGCGGCAAAGCCCTCAAGACCGGCGAGTTCCCACAGGTGACTTTCACCCCGACGGCGATCGATGGGCTGCCGGAAACGCTTCAGCCAGGACAGCCGGTTAGTTTCACGGTTTCGGGTGATTTGAAGATTCAAGGGACGGCGCGCCCGGTGGTCTTCCAGGTGACGGCCTCCATGGAAGGCGACAACCTGAAAGGGTCGGCTGAAGCACAGGTGCTGATGTCCGATCTCGGGATCGGTCCGATCCAGATCGTGATGCTCGCCACCGAGGATGCCGTGAAGCTGGTATTCGATTTCGTGGCTACCCCGGCGTAGGGCCTGCCAGTTCGTCCAGCGCGGCTTCTCCGCCCAGCCGCATGGGCGCCCGCTCCCGGTCTCGCCCGCCGAGAGTCCCGCGAGGCCATCATCGGCAGACTGCCGCGAGCCGTATGGTCTGCCCCGGAGCGGATTCAATGTGCGGCGGCGGCACTCTCGGGGGAGAGACCAACCTCGGCCGCGCGGCCCGACCGCTCGGAAATGCCCGTCTCACGCCGCGCGCGTGGCAAGATCGACGAACCTTCGCCAGGTGTTCAAGAGAGATCGAGGTCCACACATGACCATTCCCGGCGCCGGCGAACGAATTCGCCTTACGCTGGCCGCTTTGCCGGCGGTGTCGGTCTGGCCGCATCGCTTTGGTGGCCTGGAGTACCGCCTCGGCCGGCGTGAGATCGGTCACGTGCATGGGGACTCGTTGGTGGACATCCCGTTCCCGCGCCGTGTGCATGATGCCGTGCTCAGCGCACGCCTGGCTCAGGCGCATCATGTCCTTCCGCAAAGCGGCTGGGTGAGCAAGTTCCTGGAGACCGAGCAGGACGTTGCGCAGGCGATCTCGCTCTTGCAACGCTCCTACGAACTGGCCAAGGAGCAGCAACGCCGCCGGGAACCGGGCGGCGAGGCTGCCGGCTGATCGGGGCAAACGTCTCCGCCGCCTCGCGAGATCCACCGGCCCTCGCTGCGTGTCAGCCCAATAAGGTGTTCCGTCAGAATCGCAGGAGGGGGCGTGGGAGTGTCCCACGCCCCCTCCTGTGTTGTGTCACTCAGGCGAACAGATCAGACGTCCAGATTGGCCATCTGCTCGTAGAACTTCCAGCGGTTGGCGACATCCTTGCGAATCGCCTGCAGCAGTAGTTCCGCCCGCGCCGGGTCGGCCTGGCGCAGCGCCCGAAAACGGATCTGCTTGTACATGAAGTCTTCGATGTTCTTGGTCGGCGCTTTCGAGTCGAGCTGGAGCGGATTCTTACCTTCCAGGGCCAACCGGGGGTCGTAACGGAAGAGCGGCCAGAAGCCGCTGTCGACGGCATCCTTCTGCTGATCGGTGCCCTTCTCCATGTCGATCCCGTGGTTGATGCAGTGGGCGTAGGCGATGACTAGTGACGGGCCGTTGTACTCTTCGGCTTCCTTGAAGGCGCGGACGACCTGAGTCATGTTGGCCGCGTAGGCCACCTGGGCCACATAGATGTTGCCGTAGGTCATGGCGATGGCGCCCAGGTCCTTCTTGGGCATGTCCTTGCCGGCGGCGGCGAACTTGGCGACTGCCGCCCGCGGCGTGGCCTTCGACTGCTGCCCGCCGGTGTTGGAATACACCCCGGTGTCGAGCACCAGGGCATTGACGTTGCGCCCGGAAGCCAGGACGTGGTCCAGGCCGCCGTAGCCGATGTCGTAGGCCCAGCCATCGCCGCCGATCATCCAGACCGATTTCGGGACGAGGTAGTCCAGGACGCCCAGCAGCCGCTTGGCCTCCGGGTCGCTCGACTTGGCCAGGACCGACTTGAGTTCCACCAGCCGTTGGCGTTGGATCTCGACCCCTTCAGCTGTGCTGACGTCGCCCTTGCGAATCTCGTCCACCAGCCCGACCTTGCCGTTGAACTTCACAACCCCCAGCAGAGCGCGGGCGTAGTCCGAAAGCTTGTCGGCCGTCAGGCGCATACCCAAGCCGAACTCGGCATTGTCCTCAAAGAGCGAGTTGGACCACGCCGGGCCGCGTCCGTCGTAGCGGGCGGCGTAGGGGGTGGTGGGCAGGTTGCCGCCGAAGATCGAAGAACATCCGGTGGCGTTGGCGATCAGCATCCGGTCGCCGAAGAGCTGTGTCAGGAGCTTGATGTAGGGTGTCTCGCCGCATCCACTGCAGGCCCCGGAGAACTCGAACATCGGCGGCAGGAACTGCGATCCCTTGGTGGTGAAGCGATTGATGGCCTTCGGATCGGCTTCCGGCAGGCCGAGGAAGTACGCCCAGTTGGCCGCTTCCTGCTCACGGATCGGCGGCTGCGACGCCATGTTGATGGCCTTGCGTTCGGTCTTCTGCCCCTTCTCGTCCTTGGCATACCCCGGGCAGATGTAGACGCAGGCCCCGCAACCGGTGCAGTCTTCCGGCGCCACCTGCACGACGTACTTCATCCCGGCGTATTCCTTGCCCTTGTAGTCCATCGACTTGAAGGTCGCCGGCGCTTTGCCATCCTTGGCCGGGTCGAAGACCTTAACACGAATGGTGGCGTGCGGACAGACGAAGGCGCACTGGTTGCATTGGATGCACGCCTCCGGTTCCCAGACCGGGATCTCCAGAGCGATGTTGCGCTTCTCGTATTTCGACGTGCCGACCGGGTAGGTGCCGTCGGCCGGCATACGCGAGACGGACAGTTGATCGCCGCGGTAGGCGATGATCTCCCCGGTCACCTGGCGGACGAACTCCGGGGCGGTCTCCGGCACCGGCGGGCGCATGTGGAGCTTGCTGCTGGCCTTGGCCGGCAGCTCGACCTTCTTGATCCGCTCGCTGGCCAGCTGGGCCGAGCGAATGTTCATCTCGACCACCGACTTGCCCTTGTCGCCGTAGGTGTCTTCGACCGCCAGCTCGATCATCTTCAGCGCCTTCTCCTGTGGCAGCACGCCGGAGATCGAGAAGTAGGCCATCTGCATGATGATATTGATCCGCCCGCCCAGGCCGATCGAGCGCGCCAGCGAGTAGGCGTCGATGACGTAGAACTGCGCCTTCTTGTCGATCAGACCCTGCTGAACCTCGAAGGGCAGGCGATCCCAGACCTCTTCGGGCGGATAGGGGCTGTTGAGCAGGAAGGTGCCGCCGGATTTCAAGCTGCGCAGGATGTCGAAGCGCTCCAGGAAGGCGAACGAGTGGCAGGCCAGGAATTCCGCCTGGCTGACCAGGTAGATGCTGCGGATCGGGTGCGGGCTGAAGCGCAGATGGGAGATGGTCATCGAGCCGGACTTCTTCGAGTCGTAAACGAAGTATCCCTGGGCGTAATAGTCGGTGGCCTTTCCGATGATCTTGATCGAATTCTTGTTGGCCCCGACCGTGCCATCGGCGCCCAGGCCATAGAACATCGCCCGGTGCGTGCCTTCCGGTTCGGAGTTGAACGACTCGTCCCACGCCAGACTGCTATTGGTCACATCCTCATGGATGCCCACCGTGAAGTGGTTCTTGGGCGGCTTGGCCTTCAGGTTGTCCAGGGCCGACTTGGCCATGCCCGGGGTAAATTCCTTGGACCCCAATCCATAGCGCCCGCCGACCACCACCGGGATGACATCTCGGACGATCGTCCCGGCCGCCACCGCCTCACCGATGGCCGTCTGCACGTCCTGGTAAAGCGGCTCACCGGAGGCTCCCGGTTCCTTGGTGCGATCGAGCACGGCCAGCGTGCGCGCCGTCTTGGGTAGCCGCGCCACAAAGGCCGCCGCGTCGAACGGCCGGTACAGCCGCACCTTGATCAGGCCGACCTTCTCGCCCATCTTGTTGAGATGTTCGACCACTTCGTGCATCGTCTCGGCGCCGGAACCCATCATGACCACTACCCGGTCAGCGTCGGGCGCACCGACGTAGTCGAACAGGTGGTACTGGCGCCCGGTCAATTTGGCGAACTTGTCCATCGCCTTCTGTACAATGGCCGGCGCCTTGAGGTAGTACAGGTTGACGGTCTCGCGTCCCTGGAAGTAAACGTCCGGGTTCTGGGCGGTGCCGCGCACCGTCGGATGCTCCGGGGAGAGGGCGCGCTTCCGGTGGGCCAGGACGAGATCATCGTCGATCATCGCCCGCATGTCGTCATGGGTCAGTTCTTCGATCTTCTGGATCTCCGACGAGGTGCGGAAGCCGTCGAAGAAGTGCAGGAAAGGCAGGCGCGATTCGAGGGTCGCCGCCTGGGAGATCAAAGCGTTGTCCATCGCCTCCTGCACGCTGTTGGAGGCCAGCATGCCCCAGCCGGTCGAGCGGGCGGCCATGACGTCGCTATGGTCGCCGAAGATCGAGAGCGCCTGAGCGGAGATCGCCCGTGCGGCGATGTGAAAGACGGTCGGCGTCAGCTCGCCGGCGATCTTGAACATGTTCGGGATCATCAGGAGCAAACCCTGCGAGGCGGTGAAGGTCGTCGTCAGAGCGCCGGTCGTCAGGGCGCCATGCACGGCGCCGGCCGCCCCGCCTTCCGACTGCATTTCGGTCACCGTCGGAACGATGCCCCAGATATTCTTCTCACCCAGGGAGGCCTTCTCATCGGCGATCTCGCCCATACTGGAGGAGGGCGTGATCGGGTAGATGGCGATCACTTCATTCGTGGCGAAGGCCACATGGGCGGTGGCCGAATTTCCGTCATGCGGCACGAGTTTTCGGCCGTTGGTGCTCTGGGCCATAATGGTTTCTCCTTCGGTCCGGGTTGCTCTACGGGGGGCAGGCGCTGTCGTCCCCGCGCCCTAGGCCGGTCAACCATCGAGTCTAGATATCTTCAAAGAGGGGCAATAGTGCTGAAGGGCATCGCAACTCGGAGGACAGTTGTCACTATTCGAGCCGGGTGATTTGTCCGACGCTAGGTTGGTCGGCGCTACCCCCGGATGGCCGCCTTGGACGGCCGTTCAGGCTGTTCCGCCCGTCCGACCGGACGGTCTTTTACCTACCTGCTTCACACCCCACGGAGGCACCATGGTCGACTTGAAGACGAGCTACATGGGTATTCCCTTGAGCAGCCCGCTGGTCGTGGCTGCCAGTTCCATCTCCAGCCTGACCGACCGGATTGTGCTGGCCGAGCAGGCCGGAGCGGGCGCGCTGGTGATCCGCTCGCTCTTCGAAGAACAAATCCAGTTCGACGCCTTGCGTCTTCAGGACTCGCTGGCCGTCGGGGGTGAGAGCTACTCGGAAGCCATGTCCTACTTCCCCAAGATGCGTCACGGTGAAGCCGATGAACACGTCATGTGGGTGGAGAAAGCGCGCAAGGCCGTGAAGATGCCCCTCATCGCCAGCCTGAATGCCGTCAGCCCTGGCGCCTGGACCAAGTATGCCAGGCAGTTGGAAGGGACCGGCGTCAGCGGCCTCGAGTTGAATGTCTACGCCATCGAAACCAACCCGCGCAAGAATGCCGTCGAGATCGAGAAGGACCTGTACGAGACCGTGGCGTCCGTCAAAAAGGAAGTCAAGATCCCGGTGGCGGTCAAGCTCAGCCCGTTCTATACCTCGATGGCCAACGTGGCCGCCGGTCTCGAGCAGGCCGGCGCCAGCGCCCTGGTGCTCTTCAATCGCTTCCTGCAGCCCGACATCGATCCGGCGACGGAATCGGCCACCAGCGAAATGGTGTACAGCACGCCCGATGAGCTTCGGCTGCCATTGCGCTGGGTGGCCCTGCTCTACGGCCGCACGCGCGCCGACCTGGCGCTCAGCACTGGAGTTCATTCCGGCGCCGATGCCGCCAAGGCCCTGTTGGCCGGGGCAACCGTCGTGCAGGTCGCCTCTTCGCTCCTGAAGAACGGCATTCCCTACCTATCGACGATGCTGCGCCAGCTGGAGGGGTGGATGGACGAGAAGGGCTACGCCAAGCCGGCCGATTTCCGCGGCAAGCTCAGCCAGAAGCAGACGGCCGATCCCTTCATCTTCGAGCGTGCCCAGTACGTCAACCTGCTGCTGGCGCAGAAGTAGCCGCCCTTCCAACTCTTTCAGTCCTGCACCGAGCGCCGGGTCTCATGAAGAGACCCGGCGCGTGCGACTCGCAGCCTTCTCGTCCGAACCCTCCTCGCCCCCTCACCTGACCGCCCTCCGCCGGTACAATCGAGTCCGTCGGAGGCAGGCCATGGGACGGATGATCGCCATTGTGGGCAACGCCGGAGTGGGGAAGACGACTCTGTCGCGCCGTCTGGCCGAGCACCGGGGCAAGACCCAGGCGCTGGAGGGCCACGGGGAGCGTCCGTTCCAACAGGCTTGCCAGACCGATCCCCATCGCTGCGCCTTCGCCAACCAGATCGATTACCTGCTCTACCGAGCCGAGCAGGAGACGAATCTGCGAGCCCTCTCCCAGGAGGCGGTCGTGGATGGCGGCCGGGATCTCGACTTCCACGGCTTCACGCGCCTCTTCCGCGAGAAGGGGTTTCTGTCTGCGGCGGAGTCTGACGCATGCGAACGGCTCTACCATCGCCTGCGCGCCCACCTGCCTGCGCCCGAAGTCATCATCCATTTGCGTGCGCCGCTCTCGGTGGTCGAGAGACGCCACGCCGCCCGCGCCCGCCCATTAGAGATCGCAGGCCTGCAGGACCTCCCGTTCCTCGAGCGATGGATTGAGTCCTGGTTAGCCGTCGAGCCGCCCCCGAAGGTTCTGCGCCTCGACGCCAGCCGAGACGATCCGACGTACCAGACTGAACTGGTCCCCCTCGACGAGGCATTGGGACCTCCCGCCCCGTCCCCGGCCCGCATTGGTGTGGCTTGAGGGGCGTTGCCCCGCCCGGCTGCGCGCACATTGCCACCCATGTCTCCGCCGCGCGTAGCCGCCGTGTGTGCCCACCTCATGCCGCCGTCGCGCGCAGCCGCCGTGTGTGCCCACCTCATGCCGCCGTCGCGCGCAGCCGCCGGATGCTCCCGCCCCATATTGCCGCCGCGCGTAGCCGCCGGATGTGCCCACCCCATGCCGCCGCCGCGCGTAGCCGCCGGGTGTACCCTCCCCATGTCGCCACCGCGCGTAGCCGCCGGCTTCAGCCGGCGTTTGCTTTGCCGACACAGGGGCGCGCCCGCATTGCGCGCGTATTGGAATCGTCTGGTCGACCTGCGCGGCGGCCACCGGCAGGGCGGCAGGCACGCAATGGCCCGGCCGCGACCGATGCGCCAACCCACGGACGGGTTGCGACGTGCAGAATCAACCTCCTGGCTCCCGTCGATCGTGGACATCGTAGGCTGCCTGACTTCGCATGGGGGGTCCTTTCCGTTCCTACATTGCGCGAAGCCAGGCCGGCGCCGCCGGGGCTTGCTTCTCCGCGGCCCATCCATGCTCTGCCCATCTTCGCAGTAAAATGGGATGATCTTCTGCCCCTGCGGGGCATCAGAATGGTGAAAAACAGATGAACACACGTCTCGTCCGCTGCGCCGCCGCATTGGCCATCCTCAGCATGCCGGTCCTCGCCGGCTGCACGCGCTCAAGTCCCACGACGGCTGTGGCGACCTCCCCACCCGCGCGCATCTCGGGGAAGGTCTACCACGCCATGCCCCAGATCATCGATCCGGAGGCGCGTTATCTGATCTTTCTCCACGGGGACTTGTTGGAGGAAGAAGGCACGGATGCCACGCACCCGGATTACGGCCGGTACGCGTATGACGAGATCATCGAGGGGCTGCTCGTGCCCCAGACGAACGTGATCAGCGTCATTCGTCCTCCGGATACGAAGATCAAGCGCTATGCCGGAAAGGTCGTGGACCAGGTAGAAGAGCTGATGGAGGCGGGCGTCTCGCCCTCGCATATCAGCGTGGTCGGCTTTTCCAAGGGTGGGAACATCGCAGTCCTCGCCTCCGCCGCGCTCGAGAATGAGGCGCTGAACTTCGGGCTGCTGGGTGCCTGTGGGGAATTTCTGGACACCGTGCCAGAGTCCGCCATGATGGGGCGAGTACTTTCCATCTACGACACCGGCGACGACAGCACCGGATCCTGCCAGGCGCTGTTTGACCGATCCAAGCATGGCCTGACGGCGAGTGAGGTGGCCATCACGACCGAGGCGGGGCATGCCGCGTTCTACACTCCCGATTCGGCATGGCTCGATCCGCTCCGCGCCTGGCTGATGGAATCCGAGTAGTCTGTCCAGACTGCGACCGAGGGAAGGAGTGGCGACATGACAGAGGCCGTGATCCTCTCCGCGGTGCGCACGCCGATCGGCGCATTGGGCGGATCGCTGGCGGCCGTTCGCCCGGACGACCTGGCGGCGCTGGTCATCGCCGAAGCAGTTCGCCGCGCCGGCGTGGAGCCCGCTGACGTGGAAGAGGTGTACTTCGGCTGCGCCAACCAGGCCGGCGAAGACAACCGCAACGTGGCCCGCCTGGCGTCCCTGCTGGCCGGATTGCCTGTCAGCGTGGGTGGCGTGACCATCAACCGGCTGTGCGCCTCCGGACTGCATGCCGTCAATGCCGCTCACCGCGCCATCCGCACCGGCGAGGGCGAGGTCTTTGTCGCCGGCGGTGTCGAGAGCATGTCGCGCTCGCCGTACGCGATCGCCAAGCCCGAGCAGGGATACCCCTTCGGCAATCAGACGTTGTGGGATACGAGCCTCGGCTGGCGGTTCCCCAATCCGCGCGTCCAGGAGCGTTTCGGCATCGAATCGATGGGGGAGACGGCTGAGAACATCCAGGCCCAGAGGCCGTCGATCACCCGGGAGGCACAGGACGCCTTCGCCTGCGAGAGCCACCGCCGGGCGGTCGCCGCCATCGACAGCGGCCGGTTTGCCGAGGAGATCGTGGCTGTTCCTGTTCCCCAGCGCAAGGGAGATCCCGTCCTGGTGACGGTCGATGAACGGCCGCGGCGTGACACAACGCCCGAGGGCCTGGCGCGCCTCAAACCGGCCTTCCGGCCCGGCGGGAGCGTGACCGCCGGTAATTCCTCAGGCTTGAATGACGGAGCGGCCGCATTGCTGGTGATGAGCGACTCCCGCGCCCGCTCCTCGGCTGTTCGTCCTTTCGCCCGCATCGTGGCCTCCGCCGCCGCCGGCGTCGAGCCGCGCGTGATGGGCCTGGGCCCCGTGCCGGCCGTCCACAAGGTGCTGGCGCGGGCCGGGCTGACCCTCGAGCAGATCGGGCTGGTCGAATTGAATGAGGCCTTCGCCGTCCAGGCGCTGGCAGTCATGCAGGATCTTGGATTGCGGCCCGAGATCACCAACGTCAACGGCGGCGCCATCGCTCTCGGCCATCCTCTCGGCTGCTCCGGGGCGCGCATTCTGACCACCTTGCTGCACGAGATGCGCCGCCGCGCCCCGGCTCAACCGCGACCCTTCTATGCCCTGGCGACGTTGTGCGTCGGCGTCGGACAGGGTGAGGCAACGCTTGTCGAGTGGCTCGACTGACTCTCCTGACTGGCACGCGCCCGGCGAGCCTCCCCCTGGCTGTCTGCCCCCTGGGCGCCTGAGCGCCGATCTGCATCCCGGCCCACAAGCCTCTGCCGTCGTCCGTGCTACACTACCTCGCCGGACGCGTGGATCCGGCGCCAACCATGAGCGAAGATCCTGGGCTCCCTGGGCGGACAGCGCCCGAATCGGTTTGGGCCTCGGCCCTGCGCGCCTCGGCCAGTGTCGCCCGGCGGTCGGTGTCGAGCGAGGCCGATGTGCTGCGGGCCGTCACCGAGGAGCTGCAGCGCCTTAACCTGCGCGGCGGCGTCAGCTTGATCACCGAGGATGGCCGTTTGGAGGTGCGCGGGCGCTCGATCAGCTCCTCGCTCGAGCGCACCCTGGAGCGACTCTCCGGCGCATCGATCCCCGGTTTTCGCTTCGACCCAAACCAGGTCGACCTCTACCGCCAGGCGATCGAGTCGGGTCACGCCGTGTACTCGGCCAGGCGCTCCGAAGTCGTGCGTCAAATGGTTCCGCCGTCGCAGCAGGTCCTGCTGCCGCGCATCATCCACCTTCTGGGCGAAAGGCCGATCATCGTCGCCCCGCTCGTCCTGGCGGATGAGACGATCGGCGCCATCAACGTCACTGCCACATGGCTGCGCCCGGTGGACGCCGCCATGGTGGCCGCCCTGGCCGACCACATTGCTATTGCCCTGGGCCATGTCCGCTCGCGCTTCGTGATGGCACAGTCGCTCCGCCGCGAGCGCCTGCGCAGTGAGATCGTCGAAGCTCTGGTCGGATCTCTCAATCTTCCCAAGGCCCTCGACCGCGCCCTGGCGCTTTCGATCGAAGCCGCCGACGCCGATGCCGCCGCGCTGGCGATCTATGACCCCGAAGGCGACTGCCTGCGCTATACCCACATCATCGGTCTGCCCGAAGAGATGCGCTCCAGCCTGCAGCCGCGCGGCCGGGGCCTCGTCTGGCAGGTCATGGAACGCCAGGAACCCCTGCTCGTGGACGACTACGAGCAAATCCCGGAAGCGATGCCCGAATGGGTCAGCGTCGGGCTGCATGCCCTGATGGGCATTCCGCTGCGGCTCGGCGATGAGGCGATCGGGGTTCTGGGCGTGTATCGGCTGAAGGCCGGAGAAGCCTTCCGGCCTGAGGATGTCGAGTTGGCAACCGGCATCGGGCGCATCCTGGCTATCGCCATCAAGAATGCCGGGCTATTCGCGGAAGCCAACCGGCGAGCCGAAGAATCGCGCACCCTGATCTACACGGCCCACGCCATCTCCGGGTCGCTCGATCTCCAAACGGTGCTGCATACCATCGCCGAGGAAGCCAAGAGCCTGCTGAAGTCGGACGGGAGTCGTATCCACCTCTTCGATCCGGAGCACAACGTCCTGCGGGCCGTTGTCGCCCTCCACCCGGACGCCGAGGCGGTCCTCCAGATGGGCCTCGCCCCGAGGCAGGGAATTACGGGCCTGGTCTATTCGACCAGCGAGCCCATGATCGTCAACAGCCCTTCCAACCATCCGCAGGCGATCCACGTCCCGGGCACCCCGGAAGACGAGCCCGAGATCATGGCCCTGGTGCCGTTGACCATTCGTCACAAGACCATTGGAGTGATGACCGTCCTGCGCTTCAGCGAAGAAGTGCCCTACACGCCGGCCGACATGCGCCTGCTGGAAGCCTTCGCCACGCACGCCGCCATCGCCATCGAAAACGCCGATCTGTTCGGCCAGATCGCCCAGCATGCCCACCGACTGGAGGCCGACGTCGCCGCGCGCACGCGGGACTTGGCCCTCTCGGAAGCGCGCTACCGCGCGCTGGTCGAGACCTCCCTGGCCGGCATCCTGCTCACCGATCCGCAAGGCACTCTGCTATATGCCAACCAGGCGTTCTTCGACCTCACCGAACGCGCCCCCTCCGAACTGCTCGGTTTCGACCTGGAGCACACCGCCGGCGTTGTCGCACCGGAACACCGGCAGGAGCTTCTGGCTCGCTTCCGCGAAAGTCTGGCGGGGACTCGGCCGGGCGGCGAAGTCGTCGAGCTGCAGCTCCTCCTGCCCGACGGGCGCCGCCTGCCCGTCCTGCTGGCCTCGAGCGTCATCGCCGATCAAGACGGCGCCATCCAGGGATTGACCGGCTTGATTTTCGACATTTCGAAACGCAAGGTCCTGGAAGCCGAGTTGCGCGCGGAACGCGATCGCTTGCACGCCATTCTGACAAACATCGGCGACGCCGTGATCGTCACCGATCCGGACGGCGTGATCGAATACGTCAATCCTGCCTGGGAACGCCTGAACGGCTACGCCGCCGAGGAGGCCCTGGGCCGGACGCCGCGCATCCTGCGCAGCGGCAAACAGGGCGTTGAAACCTACCGTGAGTTGTGGGAAACGCTGCTCAGCGGCCGCACCTGGCGCGGCGAGCTGGTCAACCGGCGAAAAGACGGCAACACCTATGATGCCGCCGTGGTGATCACCCCGGTCATCTCCGCCGCCAACCGTCTGATCAACATCGTCGGCGTCCAGTACGACATCAGCACACTCAAGGAACTGGACCGGCTGAAGACCCAGTTCGTCTCCGACGTATCCCACGAGCTGCGAACGCCTCTCACCAATATCCGGCTGTACCTGGACCTGATGGGCCAGACCCGCGACGCGCAGAAATCCGCCACCTATTTGGAGACCCTCCTGCGCGAGAGCGAGCGCCTGGCGCACTTGATCGACGATCTGCTGGATCTTTCTCGTCTGGAGGCCGGGGCGACGCCCTTCTCACCGCGACCGGTCGACCTCAATCGGCTGTTGCAGGCGCTGGTCAATGACCGCATGGCCCTGGCGGCCAAGCGCAGTCTGTCGCTCAGCATCGAGTGCGATCCCGGCCTGCCACCGGCCGTGGGTGACGAGCGCCTGCTGGCGCAGGTCTTCACCAACTTGCTGACGAACGCCATGAACTACACGCCGGGCGGGGGCAAGATCCGCTTGCGCACAAAACACCGCAAGGGCCCCGACGGAGAATGGGTCACGGCCGAGGTACGCGACACCGGCCCCGGCATTCCGCCGGAAGAGCAGCCGTTGCTCTTCCGCCGGTTCTTCCGCGGCCGGGCCAGCCACGCCAGCGGCGCGTCGGGCACCGGCCTCGGGTTGGCGATCTGCAAGGAGATCGCAGAGTTGCATGGGGGGCGGATCACCGTCGAAAGTGAAAGCCAGCCAGGCGAAGGCGCTCGCTTCACAGTCTGGATTCCCGCTGTCCCCGCTTCGCCCTAACATCCCCCGCCGCCGGTTCGTCCTATACATGACGGAGGGAGCGGGGAGCCAACCGGCCATTCCCCGCAGGCACGCGAATCGTCCCTGATCTCACCTTCCCCTCGAGTGACGACTTCCGGAGCGCTCTTCCGCTCCAAGCCCGATTCATCTTGGCGTGCTGAGCGCCCCGAGCTCCTCTTCCAGAGTCTCTCTCCAGGCCTGGTCCGCTGGACGGAAGTTCACCCCGAGCTCACGCCGCGCTTTCTCCGACGAACAGCGCAGCGAGATGAAGCTAGAGCGCACCGACTCCGCCGAGAGGAAGGTCGGTTGGCCTGCCAGGCGGAGCAGCGGGGCGGCGAGCGATGCCTGAGCCACCGCCAAGGGGCGCGGCAGCCACATACCCGGCGGGCGGCGGCCGGCAACGTCGGCCCAGATCTGCATCATTTGACGCACCGTCATGATGTGGCCACCCAGGAAGTAGGTTTCGCCAAGCCTCCCGGCCTCCCCGACCCGCGCCAATCCTTCGGCCACGTCTTCGACATGCCCGAACGTGAAGGCCGAGTCGGGCGCCCAACCCACGCGTGGCAGGCGTCCCCGCACGTACCAGCGTGCCAGGTGTCCGAAGGGCGAATGATCTCCTGGGCCCATCACCTGGGCCGGCGCGGCGATGAGGATCGGCTCGCCCGCCTGCTGATGGCGAACGGCGATGCGCTGGGCTTCTGCTTTCGTGGCTTCGTAGTACGATGCCTCGCCCGCCGATCGGACCCAGTGCTCATCGGCGATCTCGTCTCGCGTATCGCCGAATGCCAGCGTAGACGACGTGTAGACCACTCTCGGCACGCCGGCCTGAATCGCCAGGCTGAGCACGGCATCCGTAGCTTCGACGTTGACGGCCCACATCCCTCGCCGCGCCCGGCGCGGAATGCCGAGTTCGTACCAGCCGGCGTTATGAAAGACCAGCGACGGCCGGGTGATGTCCAGCCCCCGCACCAGACTCTCCCGGTCGGTGAGATCCCCCATGACCAGGCTGGCCCCCTGGTTGGCCAGGCCGCGCGCCTGCGGGCTCTCCGGCCGCCGCGCCAGCACGCTCACCGTCCAGCCGCGGCGCAGCGCCGCGGCAACCAGCCGCCGTCCGATGAAACCCGTCCCACCGGTGATCAACACATTCATGCTTGACCTTCCCTTCGGCAGAGGGGTCAGCAACCGCTGCCGACCCATCCCGCATTCCGATATTCAACTCAGGTGGAAGAGTGAGCCCTGGGAGGACTTGACGACTTCGATGCGCGCCGGGAAGGCATCCTTCAGCTCATCGATGTGGGTGATGACCAGAATGCGGTCGAAGTCATCCTGGATGCTGTTGATCGCCGCCACGAGCTGCTCGCGCCCGCGCGCGTCCTGCGTGCCGAAGCCCTCATCCACGAACAGGCTGCGCAGCTGAGCGCCCGCTCGTCGCGCCAATAGCCGCGACAGCGCGATGCGGATGGCGAAGTTGACGCGGAAAGCCTCGCCCCCTGAGTACATCTCGTAGGCCCGGCTCCCCAGCTCATCGGAAATGATGATGTCGAGCGCCTCACGCACGTCCCCCGTCTTGATCTCGCGCTGCGTCTCGATCCGCACATGCAGTCGTCCGTCGGTCATACGGCCCAGCAGCTCGTTGGAAGTCCGCTCGAGTTCCGGCACCGCCGTCTCGATGATCATGGCCGGGACGCCGCGCTTGCCGAAGGCCTCCCGCAGGGCATCGAAGTCGGCAAGGTCCGTCTGTCGCGCTTCGAGACTGCGCCGCCGCTCGAGCCGTTGGGCCTCGAACGCCTCCAGGGCCGTCAACTGCTGGCGAGCCGCCCCAACCCGTTCGTCGGCCATGCGCTTTTCGAGCCGCAGCCGGTCCAACCCGTCCTGGGTGAGGGCCGCTGCCCGCAGCAGGGCCTCGCTGGCGTCGGCCTGACGCTCCAGTTCCTCACGGTGCTCCAGGTCGTGCTGGCGTTCCACCCGCCAGCGCTCGATTTTCTTCTCCAAGGCGACGATCTGCTCGGCCGCCTCGCCAGCATGGGCCAGGGCGGTCTCCAGCTCCCCGGCTCGCTTCTCCAGAGGAGGCCGTTCCCGCAGCTGCAGATTCACGCTCCGCTGCTGGTCGCCCAGTGTGGACAACTCGATCTCGAGCTCGCGCACGCGGCTGGCGTTCAACCGAAAGCGTTCCCGGCGCGCCTCGATCTCCTGCTGCAGCTCGCCCAGCACGCGGCGGCGATGCTCGTCGGTGAGCGGTTGGCCGCACGTCGGGCACGCCGGATCTGTCGAGCGCTCCAGGATGGCGGCGCGCTCCTTCAACGGCTCCGTCTCCGGACCGAGGGCCTGGTTGGCGCCCCGCAGCGATGCTGCTTCCTCGGCCAGCCCCGTCAGATGCTCGGTGAGAGCCGTCAGTTGACTCTGCAGCGGCTCAAGGCCGGCGAGCCCCGACCGCACCTGTTCCAAGGCAGCCTGCAGACCCGCGGGATCGGCGCGCAGACGCAGTCGGGCCAGCTCGGCTTCCGCCTCGCTGGCGTCCCGCTCCCGCGTCGTGATCCGGCGCGTCTGATCGTCGATCTGACGCTGCAGGCTGACCAGGTCGCGCCGCGTCTGCTCCAGCCCGGCCCACTGACGCTCGGTCTGTTCCAGTTGAGCGCCCAACCGTTCGGCTGACTCGGCTGCCTGGTCGCGCTCCGTCAGGTGCTCCGGCCGCCGGCTCAACTCGCGCTCGATCTCCTCCAGGCGCCCTTCCAGCCGTTGGATCTCCGCCCGCGTCTCGTTCTGCCGTTCCTTCGCCCGCCCTTCATAGTCCTCCCATCGGTCCAGGCCCAGGATCGAGGACAGGACCTGCTTGCGTTGGGAGGGCGTCTTGGTGGTGAATTCATCCGCCCGGCCTTGCATCAGGAAGGCGGAATTGACGAAGGTCTCGTAGTCCAATCGCAACAGGGACACGATTTTGTCCTGCGTGCCGCGCAGCGTGGCTTCGGAGATCCCGCGCCAGCCTGCAGTCGCATCATCCCAGGCCTGCAATTCGAGCAAGGAGGCCCCGCGCTTGCCGCCCTTGCGCTGTCGAATCACCTGGTAGCGCTGGCCCGCCTGTTCGAAGACCAGGGCTACGCGCGCCTCGGTCTCGCCTTGATGGATCAGATCGTCCGGCCCGCTCCCGCGCGCTTTGCCCCACAGCGCCCAGGTCATGGCATCGAGCAGAGCCGACTTGCCCGCCCCGTTGGGGCCGGCCAGGCAGGCGATGTGAATTCCCTCGAAGCTCAAGCGCCCGGGGTCGCGATAGGCCAGGAAGTTGTGCAGCTCCAATTCAATCGGGATCACGAAACAGGACCTCGGCCTTGGCCAGCAGCGCCGTGCGCCGTTCGGGCGTGACGCCGCGCGCCTCGAAGTAGCGCTCCACCAAATCCAGCGGACTCAATGACTCTGCGGCCAGGTCGCCCAGGCGCGCCCGTGCCTCAGTCTCGATGTCGCGTGAGAGCGTGACGTGCGTCGCCCCGCGCAGCGCCGCCTCGACCTCCCGCTCGCGCAGTTGTCCGGCCTGCTCTGCGCGCAGCTCGATCAGCACGCGCACGACTGCCCCCTCGGCCTCTACCGTCTTGGCGGCATGTAGAACGGCCGCCGTCGGATCCGCCTCCTCGCGCACATCGCAGCGCAGCGTGACAAAGCGACGCGCCGCCACCGGCACAAACGACCAGTGCGTCGCCCCACGCAAGAGTTCCACCCAGCAGAAGCCTTTGACCTCCGCTTCCTCGCCGAAGTCGATGCGCTCGAGCGATCCGGCATAGACCACTGCCGGCTGACGCACCCCGTTCAGGCTCTGATGCTTGTGGATGTGCCCCAGGGCGACGTAGTCCCAGGCCGGATCTGCCAGGACCGAGGTCGTGACGGCCACATCGCGGCCGAGCATGACCGTGCGCTCCGAGCCATAGTGGGCTTCGGCCACGCTGAAGTGCCCCGCCAGCAGGCGTGGCATTTCTTGTTCCTCCGCCTGCCGCGCCAGATCCGTCAGAATCGTCCCGACGGTCTCGCGTAACGCCAGCTCTAATTCCTCGATCGAGGACCCCTGGAGCTCATCGCGCGCCAGAAGTCGATTGCGCATCGGGTAAGGCATCCATGCCAGGAAGAGCGGGCCGCGCTGTGTCTCCACCACCTGGCTGCCGGGCTTGTGCCCGACAATCACGCCCGGGACACTCAACGCCTGGAAGATATCGACGCTGCTGGCCTTGGCGGCGATGCCGGGCATGTCGTGATTGCCCACCAGAAGTAGAGTGGGCACCTTGTCCGCCAGGCGCTTAATGCGCTGGGCAAATTCGCGCTGCTGTGTGGGATCCGGGTCGCGCGCCTTGAACGCGTCGCCGGCAAAGACCGCCAGGTCCGCCTCGTGCTGCAGGGCGTAGTCGATGACCTCGTCCAGCCGGTCGAGGAAATCGCGCACGCGGCTCGAGGTGCCGGTGATCGGGTCGAAACGCCCGTAGTTTTCCATGCCGACGTGCAGATCGGCGAAGTGGATCACGCGGATCGGGGAGGTCATGCTCCTGCCTCGTACAGCCGGGCCATGGCGCGGTGCTTCATGGGGCGGCACGTCCTGCCTGGGCAGCCGTCATGAATCGGTCCGTTGCCACCAGCGCTCCAGGCCGGCCGGCGGCGTGTAGGCGGCCAGGCGCGCCAGCAAACGCTCAGGCTCTGCCTCGCTGAGCATCAGTTCCTTGTGTTCGCTGTAGATGAAGCCTTCGGCCTGGGCCTTGGCGAAGAAGGCCAGGAGAAGGTCGAAGTATCCCTGAGTGTTGAGCAGCCCAACCGGTCGCCGGTGCAGGCCGATTTGAGCCCAGGTCAGGATTTCGAGCAATTCCTCCAGGGTGCCGAAGCCGCCAGGCAGGGCCAGGAAGGCATCCGCCTCGGCCGCCATTTGCGCCTTGCGCGTGTGCATCGAATCGACGACCCGTAGCTCGCTTAGGCCGGCATGCGCCAGAATGGAATTGTTGAATCGCTCCGGGATGATCCCCACCACCCGGCCGCCTGCCAGCAGAGCTGCATCGGCCACGGCTCCCATCATCCCCGTCCTGCCGCCTCCGTAGACCAGCGTCAGGCCTCGGCCGGCGATCGCCCGGCCCGTCGCCCGGGCTGCCTCCAGGTAGCCCGGCTGAATCCGATCGCTCGATCCGCAATAGACGACCACGCAGCGCATCTTTCACCCCATCCCGGGAAGGCGGTCGGAGGCCTCCAGGCACTTCCGGAGGGCGGCCGCCGTCGACTCCAGGGCTTCCCGGCCGGGGGACTGCAGCGAACCCAGCGGCCGGCGCAGGCCGAAGCCGTCTCCCCGCACGCGCGGGATGACATGCAGATGGACGTGAAAGACCGACTGCCCGGCCACAACCCCATCCGCCAGGAGGAGGTTGAGGCCGTCGCACGGGACCCCGCACTGGCGCAGCGCCTCCCCGACGCGACGGGCTGCCGGCAAGAGCGCCCCGGCCGATGGCTCGTCCAGCGCCTGAAGATCGGCCGCGTGCCGGTTTGGCACCACGAGCACATGACCGGGCGTCACAGGGTGAACATCCATAAAGGCCGTCACCCAGGCATCCCGCAGCACCAGGCTGGCGTCTGCCTGACCGGCGACGATTCGACAGAAGGGGCACGCACTCGAGTTGGTCATCGGACGAATGGGACGGCTCACCGCACGCGCTGCACATGCCTGCAGCGAGACGGCACGATTCTAACATGCCGTCTCCGATCAACCTTCCCCCCACACGGGCTGGCCCCCGCTTCAACCGGCCGAGGGCGACTCCCAGGCCCGGACAAGCACACCCAGCCGCTCGAGCGACCCGCGAACAATCGAACCCGCCCTCGACTCCGAGCCCGTCTACTGCCCCACGGGTCATCCGCTGCTGGCGGCCTTCCCGTTCGCCGAGCATGCCGCAGCCCATATCGCATTCGCAATCGCGGCCGCAGAGGTCCGCAGACGGAGCATGGTGATCCCCTTGACCATCCGTCCGCGCGTCTGGCGCCCGCCGGGGTTCCCTTGTGTCGAACTCCGACACATCCCGGGCGAGTCGATTCCCGGAATCAGACAGCCTCCTGACGGAAGTTGACAGCCCCAGGGCCACCGCCATCTCACGCGCCCTTCCCCTTCGCCGACCTATCCCGCTCAGGCCGCCCACCGCACCTCGCCGGACAATTCCGCGGCCGCATGGAGCACATCCAGACTGGCTTCAACCGGAGCGCGCGAGACTGCGAGACCCCGGCGTCCTCGACCCATGCCGAATGGGCTTGGGCTTGATGCGCCTCTCCCCGGCGCCCCAGACGCGTGCCAACTGACCGCATGATAGACTCACGGCATTCTCCGATCAGAGGTCTTGCATGCCGCGTCTTGCACGTCTCCTGAGCCTGGCCCTATTCGCCCTCGCCCTGTTCCCTCAGACGGCGAGCGCGCAATCACCCGTGGTGCATGCCATCCTCTTCTACTCGCCGGCCTGCCCCCATTGCCAGCAGGTCATTCAGAATGACCTGCCGCCCATCCTCGAGGAGTACGGGGATTCGCTGGTTGTGGTGGGGGTCAACGTGACAAAAGCGGACGGGCAGGCGCTCTATCAATCGGCGGTGCAGGCGCTCGGCATCCCGCCGGATCGGCGGGCTGTCCCGACCCTCCTGGTAGGCGATGTGGTTCTCGTCGGGTCCGGCGAGATCCCCGAGCAGTTTCCCGGCCTGATCGCCAACGGATTGGAGCGCGGCGGAATCGATTGGCCTGCCATCCCGGGGATCGACTCGATCCTGGAGAGCATCGGCCTGTCCGCCACCCCCGCGCCGCCGGAAACTGTGTTGCAGCGCATCCAGCACGACACGCTCGGCAACTCGCTCGCCATCGCCGTACTCCTTGGGCTGATCCTGGTGATGGTCACCGCACTGCTTCGTGTGGTCCTTCGTCCGCCAGAGGCACAGCCTCCCACCGTCCACGGGTTGGTACCTCTTCTCGCTCTGGTAGGGTTGGGGATCGCCCTCTACCTGGCTTACCTGGAAAGCACCGGCGCCGAGGGAGTCTGCGGCCCCATCGGAGACTGCAATGCCGTCCAGCAGAGCCCCTATGCGCGGCTGGGCGGAGTCTTGCCTGTGGCATGGCTGGGCGTGGCCGGGACGGTGTGCCAGATCGTCGTCTGGCTGGTGGCGCGCCGGACGGGCGAGAGATCCCGCCGGGGCTTCGTGATCGTCCTCTTCGGGTTGGGGATCTTCGGAGTGGCCTTCTCCGTGTATCTGACGGCCCTCGAACCGTTCGTCATCGGAGCCACCTGCGCCTGGTGCCTGACCTCGGCCGTCCTGCAAGCCGCGATCCTGCTCCTGGTCTCCGGCCCCACATCGCTTGCCGTACACCCCAGCCCCGCCATCGCACCACCTACAGCAGCTGCGTAACCAAAGCGCCTCTCGTCCGTCTAAAGGGCAGCGATGATGGAACGGCCGATCGAACTCGACACGCTGCGTGCAGGTGACCCGCAGGCGGTGGCCGCTCTCTTCGAGGCATACGCCGACCGGGTTTACCGTCTGGCGCTCAGCCTGCTGCGGGATCCGGCCGCGGCCGAGGACATTGTCCAGGAGACCTTCCTGCAAGCCCTGACGCACCTCGACCGCTTCGAGGGTCGCTCGAGCTTGGGCACCTGGTTGTACCGCATCGCCCACAATGCCAGCATCGACCGGCTTCGCCGGCGCGTCGAGGAACCCCTGCCGGCAGAAGCCGACGACGATGCCGCGGCGCCCATGCCGCGCTCCTTTATCGACTGGGCATGGACGCCGGAGGAGATCCTCGGTGATTCGGAATCCCTCGGGCAGCTGCGTGCCGCCGTCGACCATCTTTCCGAGACCTTGCGGGTCGTTTTTCTGCTGCGGGACGTCGAAAGGCTGTCGACCGAAGAGACGGCCGAAGCCCTGGGGATCTCGCCCGGGGCAGTCAAGGTGCGCCTTCACCGCGCACGCCTGACGCTGCGTGAGGCGCTCTCCGGATACTTCAGTGAGCGCGTTCGTACGACAAGGATGTGAGACATGCGATGTGAAGAACTGGTTGCCTATCTCTCGGAGTACATCGACAACAACCTGGATGAGGCGCTCCGCGCCGATGCCGAGGCGCATCTGGCAACCTGCCACAACTGCCATGTCGTCCTGGATACCACGCAGAAGACGATTCTGCTCTACCGGCGGTCCAACCAGGCCGGGATACCGGTTGCGCAGCGGGATGCGCTCTTCCAACGTCTCCAGGCCGTGCTGAACAAGCGCACCGACTGAAGATGCTTCGCTCTTGCGCGCGACGCCCTGCCATCAGGCCGGGCTGGAGTTTCCTCGGCGCCGATCCACAAGGCTACGTGTAACCTTCCCGGCCTTGATCCGTCAAAGGAGTAGAAAACATACTCTTTTGGAGGCCATGAAGATGAAGTTCGTGAATGAGGCAAGTTGGGATCGAATCGTGCGCATCGTCCTGGGCGTCGTGCTGCTCTATCTGGGGTGGGCCGGCGTGGTCGGCGGTACCCTGGGCGTTGTCTTTCAATGGCTGGGGTTCGTACCTCTGATCACCGGGATTGCCGGTTGGTGCCCGGCCTACAGCCTGCTCAAGTTCCGAACCAACAAGGCGTAGTCTTCGCCAGCTTGCGGCCGGCCGCGTGGGAGTCACGTCCACGCGATCGGCCTTTTCCTGCGCAAGACAAAGGCATGTACCACGATGGATCATGACGCCTTCCTGCTTCGATTATCCGCCAACCCACGGCCCGTTGTCCTGGACGTCGGGGCGCCATGGTGCCCACCTTGCCGCGCCATCCGCCCGACCCTCGCACGCCTGGCCGAGGAGTATCGCGGACGGGTCGACCTGTGGGAACTCAACGCCGACGAAGCGCCCGAGTTGGTGCACGGTTTCGGCATTGCCGGCATCCCGACTTTGATGGCGTTCCATCAAGGGAAGGAGTTGGGGCGGCGGACCGGAGCCCAGCCGGAACCTGCACTGCGCGAACTGTTCATCGCGGCCGAGCAGGGCGCGCCGCCGCCTG
>Ga0299912_10000942_pt1 | contig 23673 bp, 21 predicted proteins | sample RVTome_2_FD_207667 | JGI IMG/M metagenome (GOLD analysis project Ga0299912, IMG submission 207667) | Soil microbial communities from uranium-contaminated site in the Upper Colorado River Basin, Wyoming, United States - RVT95D214 (version 2) ... | reverse complement strand
GGCGATCGAGCGGTGTTCCAGCCGCAGGCCCGGGTCTTCCTCGCAGTGCTTGAGGTTGCACCAGTATTCCTGCAGCTCCAGGCACTGCTGCACCAGCTCCGGGGTGAACGGGAGGTAAGCCCAGTCGTGGCTGCCAGTAAAGCGCTTGATGTGGTTGCGCTTGCGCGAGTAGCGCCGGCCGGCCAACGTGGCCAGCGCTTCCCGCGAATACACGTAATCAAAGTTGTCCCGGTCCGGGGTGATCACCAGCTCGGGCAGTTCCGGGGCCAGCGCCTTGGCCACGGCCGCGGGCACCCGCTCCATCCGGCCAGGATGACCCGCCTGCGCCATCGCCTGGAACAGGCGCTTGACCTCTCTGAAATCCAGCTTCGGCCCCTTCGGCGGAAAGAGGTAAGGCAGGGTCCCCTCGATCGGCGCGGCCATCAGATAAAGCACCTCTGCCGCAACCCGCCAGGAAAAGCGGTTCTTATGGTTCCACATGAAGAGATTGGTAAAAGTAAGCTCGGAGATCTCGGGCGGAAACCGCCGCAGGAAGTCGGTGATGACTTCACGGTCGCCGAGTTCAAGCTCTTTGAATCCGGGCAGGCGAAAGGGCTGATCCATGCGGAACTCCTGGAGAGGCTTTAGGCGTTAGGCATTAGACTTTAGGCTTCAGGCCGGAGCAAAGATACTATTCATTATTGAATAAGTCCCCCTTGGAGCCTAAGGCCTAAAGTCTAAAGCCTCTCTTTTACTCCACTTGTATGAACTTATCGCGCTTGGCCCCGCAGACCGGGCAGGTCTCCGGCGGAATTCCGTCCACCACGTAGCCGCACACCGAGCAGACGTGGAAGTGGGACTCCCGCTCCGCGGCCAGGTCGCTCATCGCCTGCTTGTAAAGCGTCTTGTGGTATTCCTCCGCGTCCTTGGCCTGGGTGAAGGCCAGGCGAGCGGCGTTGTCGTCGTCGGCCTCCGCCTGCTTGATGAATTGGGGGTAGTGGTTCTCGCTGACAATGGTCTCGCTCTCGAAGCTCCGCTGCAGGTTTTCCTCGGTGTTCCGGATAATCCCCATCAAGCGGAGCGCGCGGGTGGCGTGGACAAACTCGGCCGCACTCACCGCCCGAAACAGTTTGGCGATCTGCGGATACCCGTCCTGCTCCGCCTTTTCGGCAAAGCTGCGCAGGCGGACGGTGGCCTTGGCCTCGCCCACAAACGCCTCGAACAAGTTCTTTTCCGTTTCGGTCATTCCGTCCATGGCTTCTCCTCGTCCGGTGCCGGGCCAAACTTTCCGCCCGCGCTTAATTCAGCGGCTCGAACTGGTCCTTTTCCGCCCCGCACTGAGGGCAGGTCCAGTCGTCCGGCAGTTTGGCAAAGGGTGTCCCCGCCGGCACCCCGTTGTCCGGGTCGCCCGCGGCGGGATCATAAATATAACCGCACACCTGACATTCATACTTCTGCATCCTTCCCTCCTTCTCTTTCAGTCTTCGTCCCGGCCTCCTCGGCCCCGCGCAAGAGCTCCTGGAGCAGGATGTCGCGGTTGCGGTTCCGCCGCGGCGGGGAGGAGAGGCCGAGAAGATAAACCGGGCGGTCCGACTCAAGCCCCATCTAATTGGCTTCTCTGTTTCTCCTGGAACCAGGTTTCCGGATCGCTCAGGTATTGGACGGTGTCGCTGACCAACTGATAGTGGCCGCGCTCCTCGCCGGCCAGCCGCTCGAAAAACTCTTGCGCAAAGGCGTCCCGCGATTTCGGGATCAGGTCCCGGTAAAACTTCTCGTTCTTCTCTTCCAGCACCAGGGCGGTCTCAAGCGCCTGGATATCATCGCTGTCGCCCTTGAGGTGCTTGGCCTGCTCCTGGACCAGTCGCGCGAAAACCTTGCCCGGCGCTTCGATGGGGGCCGCAACTCCCTTGGTCTCGGGCCAGGGACGCTTTTCCTGCAAGGCCTGAAACACGTCCCGGATCCGCTCCAAGTGGCCGTCCTCCTCCTTGACCAGATGGGCGAAGATCTGCTTGCCTAGTTGGTGCTTGGCCTGGTCCCGCGCCTGGACGTAAAAGGCCTTGCCTTTCAACTCGATCTCAATCGCCTCTAAAAGCGCCGCCTGGCGGTCATGTTGCGCCATCGCTTTGGCTCCCTTCCATCCTTGTTTTATTACAGGTTCTATGTAAGTTAGCAACTTTCTCTCTACCTTTCAAGCCTTCGGTTCGATGGATACAATCCCTATCCCTGAAATCATCCTCTCTCGCCTCTCGTCTTGGCTTCACTATCCCCGGCACTTGCCCTGGCACCCGCCGGGAAGCACGGGTTTGATTCCCTGGGGGAAATCAGATAGAATTTTTTCAGATGTCTTCAAGCGTTTCCGGTGCGCGGCGCATCGCGGAATGCGCACTTTTCCAAGGGGTTAGTTGTCTGAAACCATAGGGAATGTCAGATCCCCGCCACATCGAAAGGGTCTTTCTCCTTTTCCCGCCTATCCGTTTATACCGCGAGACGATGAAGCTCGTCTTCTCGCCTCTCGGTGTCAGCTACCTGGCGTCGTTCATCCGCCAGGACGTGGACGTCGCCATCATGGACGCGGTGGCCGAAGGCTTTGACCACGAGGTGGAGCTGGACGAGGACTTCATTTCCTACGGCTCGCCGCTTTCCGAGATCCGCAAACGGATCGAGGCTTTTCGGCCCCAAGTGGTGGGCATCACCTGTCTCTTCTCCTCGGTCTTTCCGGTCATCCGCCAGCTCTGCCGCATGGTCAAGCAGGTGGACCCCAACATCCTCACCGTCATCGGCGGAACCTACCCCTCTTTTCTCCCCGAGCATTGCCTGGGGGAGGAGAGCCTGGACCTGATCGTGCTGGGCGAGGGGGAGGACAGCTTCCGCGACCTAATTCTCCGGCTGCGCGAGGGCCGGCCGCTCGGCGAGGTGGACGGTCTCGCCTTTCGGGTGGACGGCAAGGTGGTGGTCCAGCCCAAGACCCGCTGGATCGCCGACCTGGACACCATCCCCTTTCCGGCCCGCGACCTTTTGCCCATGGAGGTTTACGCCCGGATCAACGTGCCCCACAGCCTCAGCGCCAAGGAAAAGCTCAACACCCCGCTCATCACCTCCCGCGGCTGCCCGGCGCGGTGCATCTACTGCTCGAGCTCCCGCTACTGGGGCCACCGCTTCCGGGCGCGCTCGCCGGAGAACGTGCTCGACGAGATCGGCGAGCTGATCGAGCGCTTTAGTATCCGCGAGCTCCAGTTTGAGGACGACAACTTTACCGCCAACCCGAAGCGGGCCAAGGCCATCCTCCAAGGCATCCTCGACCGGGGCTACCAGGTCTCGTTCAATTTCCCGAACGGGGTGGCGCTGTGGACGCTGGACGAGGAGTTGGTGGAGCTGATGAAGGCAGCCGGCTGCTACGAGATGACGCTGGCTTTCGAGTCCGGCAGCCAGTTCGTGCAGGACCACATCATCAAGAAGCCGCTCAACCTCGAGCGCGCCCGCCGGATCACCCGGCTCATCCACCGGAAGAAAATCCGCACCAACGCCTTCTACATCTTCGGCTTCCCCGGCGAGACCCGCGAGCAGATGCAGGAGACCTTCCGCTTCGCCCGGGAGATGAAGACCCACATGGCCTACTTCTTTATCGCCAACCCCCTGCCCGGCACCGAGCTTCACCGCCTGGCCCGGGAACAAGGCATCCTGCCCGACGACTTCAACTTCGAGAACCTGACCTTCACCCGCTCGGTGTTCAAGCCCGGACTGTTCCGGCCTCGGGAGTTGGAGCGCCTGGCCGGCCGGGAGTTCGTAAAATACAACCTCCGCGCCTTCTTCCGCCACCCCTGGATCCTGTTCAAGAAGGCAATCGTGGACCTGCTCCTCCGCCGGCCCCGCTACACCCTGGGTCTGCTGATCCGGGTCTGGAAACGGAACCTCCGCTAAGCCGATGGCCACCCCCATCCTCCACCGCGAATGGCGCCAGGCCCTGCTCGCCGCGATCGTGCTCAAGCTGGCCGCGCTCGCCGTCCTCTACTGCGGCTGGCAATTCATCCCCAAGCCCCTTTACCCGGCCGACCTCTGGATGACCCGGCCCGCCACCTCCTTTGGCGATAACCTGGTCAACTTCGACGGCGCCTGGTTCGTGCGTCTGGCCGCCCTCGGCTACCGCCGCCTCGCCGCCGGCGACTACGACCTGGCCGCGGAGACCAAACGCCTGCGCGTGCTCGATTCCCTCGGCTACCAGCAAGGCCTCTACCCCGGCGACCCGGCGCGCCTGGACCGCGGCTACGGCTTCCGCCACTGGCCGCTCTTCCCCTGGCTGGTCCGGGCCTCCGCCCTCATCGTCCGCGACTACGTCACCGCCGCGGCGCTGCTCGCCAACCTCGGCTACCTCGCGTTCGCGCTTCTCTTCTACGCGCTCGTCCGCCTCGACTTTGACCACGCCGCCGCCCTCAAGGCCCTGCTCTTCGCCTCCATCCATCCCGGCGCCTACAGCCTGACCGCCGGCTTCAACGAAAGCCTCTTCATGGCTCTCACCGCCGGCGCTTTCCTCGCCGGCCGCAAAGACCGCTGGCTCTGGGCCGGGCTGCTGGCCGGCCTGGCCTGCACCACCCGCATCCTGGGCGAGATCATCCTGGTCCCGCTGCTCTACGAGTATCTCCGCCGCACCTGCAACCCGGAAGCCGGGCCCGCCCCGCTCAGCGCCGTGCTCGGCCCCGAGAACCTGCGCCGCGCCTGGCAGCGCTTCCGAACCCGGCCGGCCTTGCTCTGGCTGCTGCTCATCCCGGCCGGCACTGGGGTCGTGCTGATGACTTTTTGGCAAACCGCCGGCGATCCCTTCGTTTTCTTCGGCGTGCACGAGGCCAACGTCCACGGCCATATCAACTGGCCCTGGCTCATGCTGATGGAAACCTATCGCAAGGGCGCTCACGTCTGGCTTAAGGAAATTCCGCTCCACGCCGCGCTCCTCCTGGTCATCCTGGCGTCGCTCCGCCATCTCCGCAAGTCCTACCTGCTCTGGATGATCCTCTTCTTCCTCATCCAGACCGCGAACGCCAATCACTCCTACCTCCGCTACCAGATCCAGTGCCTGCCCCTGTTCATCGGCCTCGCCGAGATCGGGCGCCGGCACCCGGCCCTGGAAGCGGGCATGATCGCGCTCAGCGCCGGCCTGTTCGGCGTGTTCGCGACCATGTTCATCAACGGCTATTGGACGGCATGATGGAAAAGCATGAGCCGGAACGCGTGGTGATCCTGGGCGGCGGTCCCGCCGGGCTGGCCGCGGGCAAGGTGTTGGCGGACCATGGCCGGCCCTGCACCGTGTTCGAGCAGGACGAGGCCGTGGGCGGGCTGTCCCGCACCCACTCCTACCAGGGCTTCCTCTTCGACCTCGGCGGCCACCGCTTCTTCACCAAGAAGAACGAGCTCGACCAATTCCTCCGCGCCCTCCTGGCCGACGAGCTGATTGACGTCGCCCGCTCGAGCAAGATCTACTTCCGCCACCGGTACTTCAATTACCCGCCCACCCTGCTCAACGCTTTCTTCGGCCTGGGCCCGGTCACCTCGGCCCAGATCCTGCTCACTTTCCTGCGGGAAAAGCTCCGCTACCAGAAGCCGGCCATCGTCACCCTGGAAGACTGGATGGTTTCCCAGTTCGGCCGCGCCATGTTCGAGATCTTCTTCAAGACTTACACCGAGAAGGTCTGGGGCATCCCCTGCTCGCAAGGCTCCGCGGTCTGGGCCGCCCAGCGGATCAAGGGGCTGTCGCTCCTGGCCACCCTCAAGGAGGCGGTCTGGCCCGGAACCAAGGACCGGCCGGTGAGCCTGATCGGGAGTTTCAAATACCCCGCCCACGGCATCGGCCGCATCTCCGAGCGCCTGGCCCAGGAGATCCGCAAACACGGAGAGGTCCGGCTCAACTCCCGGGCGGCCCAGATCCTCCACGACGGCCGGCGGGTGACCGGCGTCCGGGTCCAGACCCGTGACCGTCAGAGCTATGATTTTCCCGGCGGGCGCTTCTTCTCCAGCATCCCGGTCACCGAGCTGGTCCAGAACTTCGACCCGCCGGCCCCGCCCGAGGTGCTCGAGGCCAGCCAAGCGCTCCGCTACCGGGACCTGCTGATCGTGGTCCTGCTCTTTGACGCCGAGCGCATCACCCAGGACACCTGGATCTACATCCCGGACCCGGAGATCCCCTTCGGCCGGCTCCACGAACCCACCAACTGGTCCCCGGCCATGAGCCCGCCCGGCAAGACCGCGCTGGTCTTCGAATACTTCTGCTTCGAGACCGACCCGATCTGGAAAGAGCCGGACGGCCGGCTGATCGAGATGACCCGGGAGAGCTTCCGCCGGATCGGGCTGGCGCCCGGCGCCGCGGACCGGATCATCGGCGGCTGCGTGGTCCGCGCCAAGAAGGCCTACCCCATGCACGAGATCGGCCACGAGCAGCCGCTCCAGATCCTCCAGGAATTCGTGAACCGCTTCGGGAACCTCACCCTGATCGGCCGCTACGGCACCTTCATCTACAACAACATTGACCACTCGATCGAGACCGGGATCCAGGCCGCGCAAAACCTGCTCGGCGCCCGCCCCGCCGGCACCGGCGCGATCCCGCCGGATGAATACCTGGAAGTCAAATATGAATGACCCGGCCCCCGCCTGCCGGCTGTGCGGCAGCACCGCCTCCCGGCCTTACCTGGCCCGGGTCTATGCCATCGGCGGGCAGAGCTACGACCTGCGCCAGTGCCGGGACTGCCGGCTGGTCTTTGTCCACCCGTTCCCCCAAGTGGAAACCCTGCGCGGCCTCTATTCCGAAAACTATTTCCATTCCGATTTTGCCTGCGGCATCCGCGCCGGCAGCTACCTGGAAACCGAGCGCTCGCGGGTGGAGGAATACCGGGAGATCCTCCAGGAGATCCAGCGGCGCAAGCCCCGGGGCCGGCTCCTGGAAGTGGGTTGCGCCGCGGGCAGCTTCCTCAATTACGCCCGGCGCGCGGGCTTCGAGGTGACCGGGGTGGACATCTCCACCTGGGCCGCCCGGACCGGGCAGGAACAGTTCGGCCTCGACATCCGCGCCGGCCGGCTCCAGGAAGTCAAGCTCCCGGACCGCCGGTTCGACGTGGTCTTCCTGGGCGACCTCCTGGAACACGAGCCCGAGCCGGTCACCTTTCTTCAGGAGGTCTTCCGGATGCTCACGGACGACGGCCTGGTGGTGATCAAGGTGCCGGTCTATGTCAATTCTTTTTACTACCTGCTCTTCCGGCGCCTGCCCTGGCAATGGACGCTGGGCAAGCTCGATCATCGCCTGCTCCAGGCCCTCAAGATCCATCAAGACGAGGTCCGGTTGCCGCCTTATCACCTTTTCGAGTTCTCGCCCAGGACTCTGGCCCGGCTCTGTCGCCGGGCGGGCTTAAAGATCGTGGCGCGCCAGAACTCGCTCTTGATCCCCGAATTTCTCTCCCGCCACCCCAAGGGCTGGAGCGAGAAGCTCGTGCTCCGGGGGTTTCGTCTGCTCAAGTTTCTGGTGGCCACTTTCAACGTTCACGGCGGACACGTGATGGTCCTGGCCGTCAAGGAGGCCGCGGCCTGATGGCGCGGATTCTGCTGGTGGAGTCCGGGGTGGAGAGACCCGGGAGCTTCGTCTATCAGGTCTATCCGCCCACCGGGCTGATGTACCTGGCGGCTTACTTGCGCCAGAAGGATCCCGGCCACCAGCTCCGGCTCCGCGACTTCCTGATCGAGCGCCGGCCGGCCCCAGCCCTGGCCGATGAGGTCCAGAACTTCCGGCCCGACCTGATCGGCATCCACGCCATGAGCTTCCAGGCCAGCCACTTGCTCCGCCTGGCCCGGGTCGCCAAGGCCGCCCGGCCCGAGGCCGAGGTCATCGCCGGCGGGCCGCACCCGACCATTGACCCGGCCTCGGTGCTCCTGCCGGGCGATGTGGACGCCGTCGTCCTGGGCGAGGGCGAGGCGACCTTTGCCGATATTGTCTCCCGCCTGGCGCAGGGGCAAGACCTGGCCGAAGTCCCGGGCACGGTGGTGCGGCGAAACCGCGAGCTGGTCCGGGGCCCGGAGCGCCCCTTCCTGGAAAACCTCGACCAGCTTCCCTTCCCGGCCTGGGACCTGATTGATCCCTCCCGCTACTTCGCCGACCGGGTCCTCAACCAGAACGATCTGCGCTGGCGACGCGAGGTGGCCACCCTCTTCACTTCCCGCGCCTGTCCTTACGGCTGCATCTACTGTCACAACATGTTCGGCAAGCGCTTCCGCCCGCGCTCGCCCGGCAATGTGCTGGCCGAGATCGAGTTGCTGGCGGCGGAGCACGGCATCCGCGAGTTCCATTTCATTGATGACTGTTTCAACTTCCAGCCGGAGCGGGCCAAGGCCATCCTGCAAGGGATCCTGGACCGGGGGCTCGACCTCAAGCTCGCCTTTCCCAACGGCATCCGCGGCGACCGCCTGGACGATGAACTGCTGGACTTGATGAAGCGGGCGGGGACCTATAAGATCAACTTCGGGATCGAGAGCGGTTCCCGGCGCATCCAGAAGCTGATCCAGAAGGGCCTGGACCTCGGGGTGATCGAGGACGCGATCGCCCGCACCGCCGCGGCCGGGATCTTCACCCACGGCTTCTTCATGCTCGGCTTTCCCGGCGAGACCGAGGCGGAGATGCGGGAGACCATCGCCTTGGCCTGCCGCTCGCGCCTGCACACGGCCGGGTTTGCGCTGCTCTCGCCCTTTCCCGGCACCCGGGTCCGGCAGATGGCGGAAGAGAGGGGGATCGCGATCGCTTACCGTCCCGAGGACACCTCTTATGCACAATTGAGTGCAAACCTGAGCGCGGTGGACGACGCCGCCTTGCTCCGCCTGCACCGGGAGGCGCACCGCCGCTTCTACTTCCGGCCGGGGCAGCTCGGGCGCATCCTCCGGGCCATGCCCCGCCGCTCGGACCTCTTTCGCCTGGCCCGGCGCCATTACCGGCTGAAGTTCGTGTGAGCCATGACCGCGACCTTTTCCCAACCTTCGCGCCGGCTGGAACGCCTGGCCCTGCTCCTGGTGCTGCTTCTGGGCCTGGCGCTCCGGCTCGCGCACTTCCAGTTTTTCATCCCCTATTTCTATTACCTGGATGAATTCCGCACCATGCACCTGGCCCTCCGCCTGTTTCAGGAGCGCACCCTCGACCCGCACTTCAGCCTCTATCCCGGCTTCACCATCTACCTGAATGCCGCCGCCGCCTTTCTCTACCTCCTGGCCGAGCACGCGGCCGCGGTCTGGCACAGCGGCTCGCTCGCCCCCGTCTTTGCCGCGGCGGACCGGCTCGACGACCACGACGTCAACCTGATCCTGGTCGGCCGCAGCGTCGCCCTCCTGGCCGGCACGGCCTCGATCTACTTCGTTTACCGCCTGGGCCGCGACCTGCTCGGCCCCGGGGGCGGCTTGCTCTCCGCCCTCTTCTTCGCCCTCAACCCGATCAACATCACCTTCTCCCACCTAGCCAAGCTCGACGGCTTCCTCCCCCTCTGGATCGCCCTCGGCTTCTGGGCCGCGGGCCGGGTGATCACCGAGGGCCGCGGGCGCTGGTCGTTCCTGGCCGGCCTGGCCCTGGGACTGGGGCTCGCGACCAAGTATAACTACCCTCCCTTGATCTTCGTGGCCCTGGCTCACCTGCTCCGCGGCTCGCGGGAAGGGATGACCGTCTTCCAGTCCCTGCTCGACCGCCGGCTCCTCCTCTTTATCCTGACCGCGGCCGGGGCCGCCTTTGCCACCTCCCCTTACTGGTTCTGGGATTTGGCCGAGAACCTGAAAACCGTGCCCTGGATTTATTTAAACAGCCAGCTCAACTCTTTCTATCACGTCAGCGACGATGCCTGGTGGCACGACCTTTACTTCTACACCCTGGTCATCCACTGGCCCTTCATCATGGGAATTCCACTCGCTCTATTAAGCGCCCTCGGCTTTATTCTCTATGCCGGCGCCACCCGCGGGAAGGGATTCCTGCTCTGGTCTTACCCGCCCTGTTTCATGTACCTGATCCCGACCGCGCTTCCCGGCAGCGTCCCTTATTACTCTTTCATTTTCCTGGTGCCCTTCGCCTGCGTGGCCGCGGTTTACGTCCTCAAGCGCCTTTTCGACTCGCCCGCGCTCGGCCGCAAAGCTTTTGCCGGGTTTCTCCTGGGCCTGTGCCTCGTCTCCTCCGCCTGGTCGGTCAACTCCTACCGCGATTACTTCTTCGGCCCGTTTGATCAAGCGCGGCCCTGGCTGGAGGAGCACCTGCCCGAGAGTGCGGACGTAGTCCTGGTCTCGGTCTATTTCCTGGGGCCGGCTTTCCATTTCGCCCGGAGCGAGAGCATCTGGCCCCACCTGGTGACCGAGGAGTGGCTGCAAAAGCGCCAGCCGGATTATTTGCTGGTGGATACGCGCGCGCTCGGGGGATTCCGCAAGTTCTATCGCCGGCTCTGGGTGGCGCCGCTCTTTGACCGGCTCCTGGCCGGAGAACTGGGCTACCGGGTCCTTCACCGCTTCCCCACCCGCTACACGGGCGAACGATACTTCAAGGCGCTGGATGTCGAGCACGACTCCGAGTTGGTGGTGCTCAAGCGCGGGGTTCGGCCATGAAGGTGCTGCTGATCAACCCCCCCTGGACGATCAAGCGCCGCAACCTCTGGGCCAAGATCGGCGGCGTGCTCCCGCCCCTGAGCCTGGGATACCTGGCCGCGGCGGTCCGGCAAGAGGGGGTGGACGTCCGCATCCTGGACCTGAACGCGCCCCAGACTTCGGTCGAGCGGGTGACCGACCACTTGCGTGACGGCCGCTACGACTGGGTCGGCATCACCGCTACCACCAACCTGGTCCACAACGCCCGCCGGGTCGCCGCCCATGTCCGCCGGGAACAGCCCCAAGCCAAGATCGTGTTTGGGGGGGTGCACCCCACGGTTTTGCCCGAGGAAGTGCTGTCCTGGCCGGAAGTGGACTACGTGGTCCGGGGCGAGGGCGAGATCACCTTCACCGAACTGGTCTCGGGCCGGCCGGTGGAGAAGATCCCGGGGTTGAGCTTCAAGTCCGGAGGGGAATTGATCCACAACCCGCCCCGCCAGCTCGTGTCCGACCTGGACGCGCTGCCCTTCCCGGCCTACGACCTGCTCCCGGTCGGCCGTTACATCCCGGCGCTCGGCGGGTATAAACGGCTGCCCGCGATCAGCGTGGTCACCTCCCGCGGCTGCTCCGGCCAATGCTCCTACTGCAACAATTTCTACGGCCGGCGGGTGCGCAAGCGCTCGGCCGGGAACGTGATCCTGGAGTTGAAACTGCTCAAGGAGCGCTTCGGCATCAAGGAGATCTATTTCTTCGACGACAGCTTTACCGAATTCCCGGGCAAGGTGAAGGCGCTGTGCGATCAGATGGTGACGGAGCGACTCGACCTCACCTGGTCTTGCTTCGCCCGCTTCAACCTGGTCAATCCCGAGCTTTTGCGGGCGATGAGGGCCGCGGGTTGCCATCACGCTTCCTACGGCATCGAGTCCGGCGACGCCCAGCTCTTGCACGGCGTGCGCAAGCCCACCGACTTCGACCAGGTCCGCCAGGTGATCGCCTGGACCCACCAAGCCGGGATTGAGACCCTGCTCGGCTTCATGCTCGGGCTTCCGGGCGAGACCCCGGAGACCATGGAGCGCACCATGCAGTTCGCGCTCGAGCTCGACCCGGATATGGTGCTCTTCGATATCACCACGCCCTTTCCCGGCACCGAGCTGTTCGCCTGGGCCAAGCGCGCGGGCATTCTCAAGACCGAAAACTGGAGCGACTACGACCTTTTCACGCCGGTGATGCAATTGCCCACGGTGAGCGAAGAAGAGATCCTCCGGTTTTACAGTCAGGCCCACCGCCGCTTTTACCTGCGGCCGCGCTACCTGACCCGACGCTTCTTCAAAATCCGGTCCTACCAGGATTTCAAGCAGGACCTGATCGCCTTTCTCACGATCCTGGGGCTTTAACCATGGCGCCCGAACTCAGCGTGATCATCCCCGCCTTCAACGCCGCCGAGACCCTGGGCCGCTGCCTGGCCGCGCTCCAGGAGCAGGAGGGCGCGGCCGCGTGCGAGATCATCGTGGTGGACGACGCCTCTGCGGACGCGACCGCCGCGATCGCCCGAGCGGCCGGGGTCGCCTGTCTTTGCCAGGAAAGCAATCGCGGCGCGGCCGCGGCGCGGAACCGGGGCGCCCGATCCGCAAGCGCGGACCTCTTCCTGTTCGTGGATGCCGATGTGGCCCTTAAGGACCACTCGCTCCGGAACCTGCTCCGTTTCTTCGAGCAGCGCCCGGAAATCTCCGCGGCGGTGGGGACCTATGCCGCCTTGTCGCCGCGGCGCGACGCTTGCTCGCTTTATCACAACTTTTTCACCTACTACCACCACGACCTGAGCGGCGAGGAAGTGGAGTGGTTCTGGGGAGCGATCGGCGCCGTGCGCCGGAGCGCCTGGGAGGAAGTCGGGGGTTTTGACGAGCGCTACGCCGGGGCGGCGGCCGAAGACATGCAGTTCGGCTACGAGCTGGCGCTGCGGGGCCGGCGCATCGCTTACCGGCGCGACGTGCCCGGCGATCACCTCCACCGCTTCAGCTTGCGCTCCATGCTCTGGAACGACTATCGCAAAGCCGTGCTCGGGACCAAGCTCTATCTCACCCGCAAGCAACCCGGCCGACACCATCATGGCTTCTCCAACCCCGCCAATGCCGTGGCCCTGGTCGCCGCCGGCCTGTTCGGGCTCTCCTTCCTGGGTTTCCTCTTGGGCATGGTCAACAGACAAGAATGTCTGTTCCCCGCGTTCGCGCCTTTGCTTTGCCTGGCGGTTTTCCTCCTGGCCGGCCGCCGCTTCTACTCCTTCCTGGCTGAGCGCATGGGCTTCTTCTTCCTGGCCCAGGCGGTCCCGCTGCATCTTCTCTCGTTCTTGATCATTGTTGCGGGCACGGTCATGGGCCTGATCGGCCTCGCCCTGGGCCGGCCCTTGCAGGGCAAATCGCCATGGCTGTGATCTCGAGCCTTCGCTTCGCGCCCTACTTTTTGAAGCGGCAGGCGCGTTATCCGATCTACCTGATCTTTTTCGTGACTTCCAAGTGCATGGGCCGGTGCGCGCACTGCTTTTACTGGCCGTCGCTCAACCGGGAGGAAAACCCTCTCCGCCCGGACGAGGTGGATCGGATCGCCTCGTCCATGGGCCGGCTGCTCCAGGTCACCTTTACCGGGGGCGAGCCGTTCCTGCGCGACGACTTCAGCGAAGTGGTCAAGGCGTTCTACCACCGCAACCGGCCGGTGAACCTGGCCCTTGCCACTTCGGGCTTCCACCCGGATCGGGTGGCGGCGGGCGTGGAGGAAGTGCTCCGGGATTGCCCGCAGAGCCAGGTGACGGTGGGGCTGCCCATCGAGGGTGATCCAGAACTGAATGACCGGATCCGGGGCGTGCCCGGCTTTTTCGAGCGCACCCGGAAGACTCTGTTTCTGCTCAAGGAGCTGAAGAAGCGCTACCCCCGCTTGACTGTGCTGGTGGACCTGACCGCCTCGGCCCTGAACCAGGACCACCTGCTCAAGACATATAACCTGGTGCGCAAGGAGCTCAGGCCGGACGTGATCAACCTGATCCTGGTCCGGGGCCAGCCGCGCGATCCGGAGAGCCTGCAACTGGACCCGGCCCAGGTGGAAAGGGTGCTGCGGGTGATGGAGGAAGACATCCGGCTGGGCAAGGTCAAGGGCTTCCGCTTTTTCGGCGGCCTGCTCCATGCCAAGGACATCCTCCTGCGGCGGATGGCGCTCGACATCTACCGTGACGGAGAGCACCGGCTGCCCTGCACCGCCGGCGCACTGGCCGGGGTGATCCAGCCGGAGGGCGAGTTGCTTCCCTGCGAGCTGTTGAAGGAATCCTTCGGTAACCTGCGGGACCACGATTACAACGTGCCCGCGCTGTGGAACTCGGAGCGCGGCCGGGAGATCCGCCGGCGGATCTCCGAAACCCGGTGCACCTGTTACCACCAGTGTTTTCTAAGCCCCAGCCTCTTTTTCAGCCCGCGCCTCGCCCCGGCGCTCTTGCGGGAGTGGCTGCGGATTCGGACCCGGAGAGTTTAGGAGGATGCCCGTGCGTTTTGCAAAAATGTATTGGATCGCGTTCCTGATGACCCTGGGGCCGGGGCCGCTTTCCGCCCAGGTCCTGGAGCCGAGGACTCTGGGCCGGACGGTGGACGGGGTGGTGGTGACCGGGGACCTGCTCCCGGAGTTGATCGGCGCGCCCCTGGAGCAGATCCGGGTATTGGCGGAAGAGCAGGGCCGACTGGTCGCCATCCCCTTCCAGGTGGACGAGATGACCCCGGACCGACGGGCCTTTATCCTGCCCGAGGGTCCCAAGTCCAACCGCGAACTTTCCGACGGCGTCTTCAGTATGCAGGACGAGGCGGCCTTCATGGCCAAGGACCTGGGCGGCCGGGTGGACCGCGCCGCCTGGCCGGAAGGGGCGGTCCAAGCGGTGGAGGTGGAAATTGTTGATCCCCTGGACTGGACCCGCGCCTGGGCATACCTTTTCGCCTTTCCGAAACCGCCGGCGCCGGCTAGTGCCGACTACGTCATCTGGGATGCCCAGCGGGGCGAGGTGCGCACCGCCTGCTACATCAACGGCTACCCGCCGGGCGGCAAGGCGATTTACTTCTCCCGCATCCTGGGCCAGCCGCCGGAATTCGGCAGCGGCATGGATTACGTGGACCGGATGAAGCTCCGCTTCCATTTCGAGGCGCTGTGGGGCCTGGTCGCGTTTGACGGCAATGAAGACAGCGCCGGCCAGCGGATCCTGGGCGAGAAAGATGGTCCGGTGCGGGTCCTGCGCAAGGGCCAGGTCTATTACCAGCTGCCCTTCGGGATGAAATACAACGCCGGCGGCACCCTGCAGATCTACTGGGAAAGTTTCGGGCAGGGTCCGGTGGAGCTGGAAATGCCGGGCGGAGTATCCGCCGTGCTGCGGGAGGCGATGATGATCTCGACCGCGGACCTTTCGCCCGAGGCTTTGGGCATGCGCTTTTACACCGACCGGGATTTAGAGGGGGTCCTGATTGACGGGCGGATGGATGCCAAGGAAAAGTCGCTCGAACCCACCGGCGCGCGCTGGAACCTGATCAGCGGCGAGCAGGGATCACTCCTGCAACGCACTCCCAGCAACGTCCCGGTCCTTCCCAAAGAAGATGCCTACCTGAAATGGGTGGACGACCTAAAGCACCCGGACCCGCCCGAAGAGTTCCCGGGTTGCATCGGGTGCCTGATGAATTATTTCGACCTCTCCGCCCTGCCCAAGGGCCTGTGGCGCTCGGCGGCGCTGTTCTACACTCCGGCCAAGAACTTCGATCCCGGGCGGGTGTCCGAGTATCTCCGGATCGAGGATCACCCGCTGGTGATCCGGGTCGCCGGCCGGACCGGTCGGAGCCATATCCTGCCCTGGCATCCCACCTTGCCGGAAGACTACTATCGCCGTTACCAGCCCTTGCCCGGCGAAAAACCTTTGCCTTTAAAGCCGTAGCTTGCAGATTCCAATGGACGGACACGTCCGCTATCTCGCCTGGAAAGTGGCTTCCCAGTCTAGCATCATCTGTTCCAGCTTCCGCGCCTTCTCCGGGTATTTCAGGCTGCAATCATAAGACTCGTTCGGGTCTTTCTCCAGGTCAAAAAGCCAGGGCCCTTGCTTGCCGAACGGGTAAACCAGGACCCGGTGCCGGCGGTGGAACTTCCAATTGCCCACCCGGACCGCCTGCAGCTCGGAGCCTTGGTAAAAGTAAAGCGCCTGGTGCGGCGAGGGGCTATTGCCGGCCAGCAGCGGCAGCAGGTCTTGGCCGTCAATCGGCCGGTCGGACGGGGGTGGCGCTCCGGCGGCGGCGAGCAAAGTGGTGAAAAGATCCAGGTTCATGCCCATCCCGTCGGTGACCAGGCCGGGCGGAATCCGGCCGGGCCAGCGGGCGAGCAGGGGCACGCGCATGCCGCCGTCAAAGGTCTCGTTCTTGCGGCCGCGATAGCCGCCGGGCGAGCCTTGAAACCAGGGACCGTTGTCGCTGGTGAAAAGGATCAAGGTGTTCTGGTCCAGGCCGTGCCGGGCGAGGGCTTCGAGGATTTGCCCGGTGCTCCAGTCAATCTCTTCCACCGTGTCGCCGTAGAGGCCGGCCTGGGAACTGCCCCGGAATTCCTTGGAAGCATGGAGCGGCCGGTGCGGGAAGGTATGGGGCAAATAGAGGAAGAAGGGCTTGGGCTGAGAGCGCTCGATAAAGCCGAGGGCCTCGGCCGTGTATTTTTGGGTAAGCAGGTCCTGGTCCGCAGGCGCCGGCTCGACCACCTCGTTGCCCCGGTAGAGCTCGAACGGCTTCATGTCGTTGGAGTAAAGCGGGCCGAAAGAGTAATCAAAGCCGCGCTGGGTGGGCCGGTATTCCGGACGGTCGCCCAGGTGCCACTTGCCGATGGCGGCGGTGGCATAGCCGCGTTTTCGGAGCAGCTCGGCCAGGGTCACCTCATCCAGGGGCAGTCCGGCCGGAACCCCGGCCGCTCGCAGGATCAGGTCTGGGACCGAGTTGCGCGGAAACAACACCTGGGTGATGCCGGTTCGGGGCGGGTAGCGGCCGGTGAGCAGCCCGGCCCGGGAGGGCGAGCAGACCGCGGCCGAGGAAAAGAAGTTGGTCATGCGGGCGCCTTCTATGGCCAGGCGGTCCAGGTGGGGCGTGGCGATGCTCTGCGAGCCGTAACAGCCGAGGTCGCCCCAGCCAAGGTCGTCGGCTATGATCAGAACCAGGTTGGGGAGGCCTCCCGCTTTTGCGACCTGCGCGCGCGCTCCCGGCCCGGCCAGGAGCCCGGCGGAAACCAGTGCGCTCGCGCGCAGAAAATCCCGGCGATCCATGTTTCCTCCAAAAAACGGGTCATACTAATTTTACGTCGGTCATAGAGTATTGCCCAAGGGTGCCACTGGCTAAGCCCGGAGGGCTTGCCAGTGCACGGGCAATCCCTTCGGGATTGGCCCGTGGCACCCGATCATTACTCTACGTTTGACGTAAAATTGGTATCAAACCCGAATCGTTTGCCCTTCACTCTATCCCGCTTGCTCGCCGTTTTCAAGCCCGCTCAAGCTGCCCAGCCCTCCCTTGATAAATTTTGATCGAAGAAACGAAATTTTTGATATAGTGAAAGTGGAAGGCGCTGGACCATAGGAGTTCGGGCGATGAAACTAACGGAAGAAGAACAGGCCATCCTGGCCGGCCAGCAGGGCGAGGCGATGAGGCTGGCCTTGCAGACGCTCTCGCGTTACGGCGAAGCGTTCGGGGCGGACGCGCTGGTGCCGATCTCGAGCGCGCACCTGGCCGGGAGTTTTGCCGTGATCCTGTACCGGACCTATTACCAGGCGCTCCGGCTGATGAAGCGCGACGGGCTCCAGGTGAAAGTGCCGACCACGGTCAACCCCTGGCCGGCGGAGAATCCGAACCTGGTCAACCGAATCACCTTCGGCCGGCAAGCCTTCCTGGACGAGCACCTGGGAGCCATCGGTGTCACCCGCAACTGGTCGTGCGTGTGCTATGACCAGGAGAACGTGCCGGCCAAGGGCGCGGTGCTGGCCTGGGCCGAGTCGTCCGCGGTCCAGTTCGCCAACTCGGCGCTCGGCGCCCGCACCAACCGCAACTCGGTCATGATTGACCTCTGCTCGGCGATCACCGGCAAGACGCCCCGCTTCGGCTTTCTCCTGGACCAGAACCGCCGGGCCAAGGTCCTGGTCAAGGCGGCCGCCCCAAAGCCTGACGTGTCCGCCCTCGGTTTCGTCCTCGGCCAGAAGCTCGTGGGCAAAGTGGCGGTGATCGAGCACCTGGACCTTTCCCGCGACGACCTCAAAAATATGGGTGCCGCCATGGCCGCGGCCGGCGGAGTGGCGCTCTTCCACGTCGAAGGCGTAACCCCCGAAGCGCCGACCCTCCGGGACGCGCTCCACGGCCGGGAGCCGGAGGAAACGATCACCGTTACCGAGGCGGAGCTGCGGGGATTACGTTCGTTCGAGGGCAAGAAGATTGACCTGGTCATCTACGGCTGTCCCCAGCTCACCCTGGCCGAGGCGCAGGCGATCGGCGGGCATTACCTGGGGCGGCGGGTGACCAGACCCGTCATCTTTTGCGTGATCCCGCGGGTGAAAGAGGAGCTGAAGGCCACGCCGCTTTATGCAAAACTGCTGGAGGCCGGGGTGCGGGTCAAGGCCGAGTGCCCGCTCGCGGCCTGGACCATGCAGTTGCCGCCGAGGAAAAAAATCCTGGTCAACTCGGGCAAGTGCTATTACTACCTGGAAGGGACGGAATACGGAACAACCGGGGATTGCTTAAGACTAACTGGAGCCGCAATTTAGCTAAGAGGAGAAAACTATAGGCTTAAGGTGAAACTCTGGTCATAACCATTATAAATATCAAGCTATTCCACTACCTGCCCATCATGCAGCCGGACCCGGCGGTGGAGCCGCGCGGCCAGGGCCTCGTTGTGGGTGACCACCACGATGGTGACGCGCCGGGTGCGGTTGAGGTCGAGCAGCAGGTCTTCCACCACCCGGCCGGTCTTGGCATCGAGGTTGCCGGTGGGTTCGTCGGCCAGGATCAGGCGCGGCTCCAAGAGCATGGCCCGGGCCACGGCCACCCGCTGCTGCTCGCCGCCGGAAAGCTCGCCCAAGCGGTGGGTCAGGCGGTGAGAGAGCCCAAGCTCGCCCAGGATCTTCCCTGCCCGGTCCGCGGCTTCGGAATGAGCAAGCCCGGCGACCAGGCCCGGCATCATGGTGTTCTCGAGCGTGTTGAACTCCGGGAGCAGGTGGTGGAACTGGAAGACGAAGCCGACCTTTTTATTGCGGATCGCGGCCAGCTGGTCGCGGGAAAGTTGCCCCAGGTCCTGGCCCTCGAGCAGGACCCGGCCGGCGGTGGGCCGGTCCAGCGCGCCCAGGATGTGGAGCAGGGTGCTCTTGCCGGCGCCGGAGACGCCGACCACCGCGATGGTCTCGCCCGGGGCGATGGCCAGGTCAATGCCCTTGAGCACCTGGACTTCGCCCTCCGGCCGGGGATAGGACTTGCGCAGGCCCTCCACCTTGACCAGGGGTTCCAGGATTTCCAACTCTCCGCTCATGGGGAAGACGCCCCTACGGGCGCGATGAATCGCGCCCCTACTATTTCTTTCAATGCAGCTCTATTCATATCTCAACGACTCGGCCGGCTCCATGCGCGCGGCCTGCCAGGAGGGGTAGAGGGTGGCGGCAAAACTGATCAGGATGGAGAAGATGGCCACGGCCACCACCAGCCAGGTCTCCACCCGCATGGGCATGACCGCGAACTGGTAAACCGAGGGATCCAGGTGCACAATCTGGTAAGTGATCTGGAGCCAGCAGGTGAACAGCCCCAGGGCCACGCCCAAGATCGTGCCCACCACTCCGATCACCATGCCCTGGGTGATGAAGATGCGCATGATTCCGGCGTCGGGAGCGCCCATGGACTTGAGGATGGCGATGTCGCGGTATTTCTCCATCACCACCATCACCAGCATGCTGACGATGTTGAGCGCGGCCACCAGCACGATCAGCGCCAGGATCACGGAAAAAGCCACTCGCTCCATCTTGAGCGCGGCGAAGAGGGGCCGGTGCGCGTCCATCCAGGTGCGGACCCAGAGGGGGAAGCCGAACTGGTTCTGGATCTCCTGGCCGATGGCGTCGGCCTGGTAGAGGTCCGAGAGCTTGACCTCGATCCCGCTGATTTTCTCGCCGGTGTGCAGGAAGCGCTGGATCTCACCCAGCTCGGCGAAGGCGAAGGCCGAGTCCACCTCGTAGAAGCCGAACTGGTAAATCGCGGCCACCCGGAAGCGCTTGACCGAGGGCGAGATGCCGAGCGGACCCAGCCCGCCCATGGGGCTGACCGCGCTCACCTCGTCGCCGTAGACCGCGGCCAGGCTGTTGGCCAGGTCGCGGCCAATGGCGAGGCCGGGCAGGGGTTCCAGACCCTCGCCGGCCGGCGGCTCCTTCAGATTCTGGAGGCGGCCCGACTGCATGTGGCCGCCGATGGTAGTCACCGATTCCGCGGAGTCCGGGTCAATGCCCCGGATGACCACGCCCACCACCCGCGAGCCGGAAACCAGCATCACCTGGCTCTCGATATAGGGGCTGGCTCCGACCACGCCCGGCATCTGCCGGATGCGCGGGACGATGTCCTGGTAATTCTCGATCTGGCCGCGGTAGGAAAGCACGGTGAGGTGGGAATTGGCGCCCAGGATCTTGACCTGCAGGTCTTCTTCCACGCCCACCATCACGCTGAGCACGATGATCAGCGCCGCCACCCCCACCATCACCCCCAGCATGGCGAAGACGGTGATAATGGAAATAAACATCTGCCGGCGCTTGGCCCGCAGATATCGCAACCCGATGAACAGCCAGTAGGGCATGGATCGCTCGCCTAACCCTCGTCCGTTCCCTCGACTGCGGCCGGCCGCACCTTGTAGAAGTGGCGCTCCAGGGCCCGGTGGTATTCGGTGAACTCCTCGTCCAGGTTCTTGTCGCTTTTGATCGCCTCCAGCACCATGGTGGTCTTGGCGTCGAGGTTGTCCACGTGGTGGATGAGCATGGCCTCGGGCGTGGCCGGGAGCACCGGCGAGCCCCATTCATGCTCGCCGTGGTGGCTGAGCACGATATGCTCGAGGTGAAGCAAGAGCTCCGGCGGAAAATCGGGGAGGGTCCGGGCCTGGTCATGGATCATGATCAGGCCCAGGGAGATATGGCCTTGGAGGAATCCCTCGCGGGTGTAGCTGATTTCCAGGTCGGAGTTGAGCTCGGTAATCTTGCCCACGTCGTGGAGGATGGTGCCGGCCAGGACCAGGTCGCGATCAAGAGCGGGGTAGATGTTTTCCACCAGCCAGTCCGCGATCCGAACCATGGCATAGATGTGTTCCAGGAGCCCGCCGCGAAAACCGTGGTGGAGGTTGCGGGCGGCGGCGGAGACCGAAAGCTTTTCCACAAAGTCATGGTCGGCAAAGAAAAGGTCGAGCAATTGATGCAGGTGGGGGTTCTGGACCGCGGCGATCCGCTCGCGCAGCCCCTGGAGCATGGCGCCGGGGTCTTTATCGGTGGCTGGAAGCAATTCCGCCAGGTCCGCCTCTTCCGGCTCGGCCCGGCGCAGGCGCTTGACCTTGAGCTGGAGCGCGCGGTTAAACTCCTCCACCACGGCCTCCACCTTGATCACGTCGCCCCGCCGGCATTCCTCGTCGGCCCGGTCCGCGTCATCCCAGACCTTGGCCTTGATGATCCCGGTCTTGTCCTGGAGCTCCAGGTCCAGGTAGGTCTTGCCCTGCTTGGTCGTGCTCTTGCGCTTGGACTTGACCAGGTAAAGCTCGCGCAGGCTCTGCCCCAGGGTCAAGTCCTTGATGTTGTGCCGACCCATTTTCGCTTTCAAACCCGGCGCAACTTTATCACAGGCCGCGCCGCTCTGCAAACCCGGAGAGGAGAAAGGCACGGTGCCGACAGCACGGCGCCGATCTTCACCACTTTTCCTGGGAGATAAGACTGATGATCCGGTCCAGGCGCGGGCCCAACTCGGCGGGATGGTCCGAGGGGCCCAGGCCGGCATACTTGGCCGGGGAAAGGAATTTGATGACTTTTTTGAAGGTGTCGTCGCAGGGCTTGCGAGTCAGGAAGAGCAGCGGGATCGGATGGTGCGTGGGATAGGTCCGCTCCACGGCCCGCAGCCCGATGGCGGCGTTGATGCCGTTCAGGAAGGGCATGGGCACGTCCAAGAGAATCATGTTCACATTGTTATTCTGGGCTTTTTGCATGAAAGCAATGGCCTGGATGATCATTTCTTCCCCATTGACGCAAGGGATGATCTCCCGAGCCAGGTTCTTCTGGGTCATTTGCTCCACGATCAGGTCGCGGACCTCATCCTGGTACCCTACTACCATAACCGCCTGGAAGGTGGGTATGGCAATGCTATCCGCGGAAAAGGCCGGGATTTCGCGGTCTTCGGGCAGGGAAAACTCCTCGCCCACTCCTTTCTCCTCGTCAAAATAGGCCCCACAATTGGCGCACCGCGGCCGCTCAATCCCCTCGGTTCCCATGGTGACAGAGATAACCTCAACGTCCGCTTGGCAAGATGAACACCACGCCCGTGCTGCAATACCTTTAGCCATCTCTTCCTAATTCCTTAGATATATTTTACGCCTTTTTGCTTCCAATGCAATATTATTAAATAATTGGCACTGTCAATACGCTCTGTTGAAATTCAGTTGGAGTTGAAAAGCCGGGGATCTCCCGAACCGTTCTTTTTCCTCCTGGCTTAACAGATAAGTCGCCAGGATCTGCACCGCATGTTCTTCATTCTCCCACCCGGGGAAGCGGCTCAAGAACCGCCGGAAATGGCGGAAGAAGCCCTCGCCCAGGTTGGTGGTCCGCACCCGCTGCCGCCACTCCTCGGGGAAGCGGAAATAGCTGAACAGCTTCTCCCCGCGGGAGCGCAGGGCCTCCACCATTTCCGGTTCGGTCTCCCGCCACTTCCGCGCGAAGCGGCCGAGTTTGCGCTGGGCCTCCCCCACGGTCTCGGCATCGAAAATCCGCCAGTAGGCTCGGGCAAACTTGAGTCGGGCGGGCCAGGAGCGGTTGCGAAGGGAGCGGGCCAAAGTTTTTTGCAAGTGATAAAGGCAGACCTGGCGTTGGGCCTGGGGATAGACGAGTTCGGCGGCGCTTTGGAGGGCCGGGACCTCGTCGCCGACGATCAGCTCCACGGTTTCGAGTCCGCGCTGATAGAGGCGGTTCAGCAGACGCGCATAGGCCTCCGCGGATTCGGCGTCGGCTCCTTCCCAGTCGAGCACCTCAAAGCGGCCATCGGCGAGCACCCCCACGGCCACGAGCAGGACCTGCTTCTTGCCCTTCCCCTTCTCCTTCCTCCGCTTGCGCTTTTTCCCCCAGACTCCATCCACCACCAGGGCCCGATATTTTCCGGGCGGGATGGGTTGCTGCCGGCGCTGGCTCAACTCGGCCACCGCTTCCTGAATCACTGCTCCCAGATTGGCCGCGCTGGCGCTGGGTAATCCCAGGCCCTTGAGCCAGGCGCTCAGCCCGCGCAAGCTCATGCCCTGGCCAAACCCCATCACCAACTGCTCAGCCAAGATCGCCAACCGGCGTTCGAACTTCTCGATCAAGCGGATTTCCCCCGCCGGTCCCCGCAGCCTGGGAATTCGAAGCTCGGCCAATCTCCCCCAGGTGGTCTGCAGGCCTTTGCGCACCAGGTAGCCCCAGCGATAAATCTTCCCCTGGCTCGGCCCGATCCGCTCATGCCACTCCCGCTTCACCACTTCGTCCCGCAAGGCTTCCAGAATCCGTCTCACCTCCTGTCTCACCAATTCCAAGACCTCTGCTTGCAGAGCTTGTTGCGCTTGACAAACTACCGCCGAAAGCTTAATTTGGTCACTATCGTTTAGGGGCATGGGGTATCTCCTCCTTTTCAAAAGGGTTTTGGTTTAGGAGATACCCCATAGCTTTTTCCGACTCAAATTTCAACAGACTAATTTACAGTCTCGAATAAGAGGGAAGGGGAGGATTGTATGCAGCGGCAGGGGGGCGGAGAGGGGAGCAAGAGAATTTTACTTGACAGATCGCCCAAGAAAGGGGAAAATAAAAAGAAACTCAGGAGATAGAGATTCAAGCTTTAGGCAAGGAGACAGGGAATGGCCGGA
>Ga0299912_10000941_pt1 | contig 23675 bp, 20 predicted proteins | sample RVTome_2_FD_207667 | JGI IMG/M metagenome (GOLD analysis project Ga0299912, IMG submission 207667) | Soil microbial communities from uranium-contaminated site in the Upper Colorado River Basin, Wyoming, United States - RVT95D214 (version 2) ... | reverse complement strand
AGCAGCCCCTGCAGTTCTTGGGTTTGTCTCCGCAACGCGCGCACTCGCGCACATCTTTGTACCGGTTCCTGTCATAGTACAGCCCTTCGGGGAGGTATTCCAGCGCATAATCCCGTATGTCCCGCGCGCGACTCCATTCGTCGATGATGACGACATCGTCTTTGACCGATGCGTGCCTAGAAGGCACGATGCCCGTGTGCCTCCCTGGAATCATGGCGAACTTCAGCGACCTGTTCCTGTGTCCGACCCACCGGCCCAGGGCTCTCACATCGAACTCGCATCGGTAGAAGGCCTGTCGCTCCTCGAGCTTGGACGGACGCATGCCCTTGGGGAAGCGCTGCACGGTGTACGAACATCCGACTCATCGAATATACTTTCCCAAAGCTGTTAAACGGCGGGTCGCCATTGCCCGCAGGATGGCTGCGGCACGAAGGCCTCCGAGGCTCCTTTGGGTGATCAGCTTCCACCATGCGTGCAACGACGGCACGCTCATGGCCCTTGTCGCGCTCATACCCATCCTCGTTGTCGTGATGGACATCTCCTACTACGAGGTCGGCATACTTGGTCTCGCCCTGCTCATCACGGTCGCCGTGCAGTATCTTGTCGGCGTAGTCGCCGACAAACGGTTCTCAGGATACCTGCTAGAGGTAGGTGCCGCATTGATGGGGACCTCCTTCCTGCTCATGTTGCTCGTGGACGACTTCATCGGCCTGCTCATGGCCGTCGTCGTCATGCGTGTAGGGTCTTCGTTCTATCATCCTGTGGGGACGAGCTGGATCACCCGCGAATATTCCGGGGAGTACCTCGAGACGGCACTAGGAGTCCAGAGTGGCGTAGGCAACTTCGGGGTCATCATCGCGCTCGGCACATCCGGATTCTTGGGGGAAGCGTTCGGCTGGAAAGCGCCGTGCATCCTGTGGGCAGGTCTCAACTTCGCAGCCGTCGTGCTTGGCCTGCTCTTGGTAGCAGAGAAGCAGATCAAGGTCATCTCGACTGACCGGGAGCGCAGCATATCCTCCGCGAAGACCATGTCCAAGATGTGGATCATCGTGATCCCCATCATCGCAGGAGGCGCCCTCTATCAGATCACGAGCTACTTCGGCCCCGTGAACCTCACGAGCGAGGGCGGATGGACGGCAGGTAGCGCAGACCTCGTATTCGCCCTTTGGATAGGGGTCGGGACGGTGACCTCCTACATGTTCGGCCGGTTCTCCGAAGCATTCGGGAAGAGGAAGCTGCTCGTCGCCGGATACGCTGTCTCGACCGTCGGGGTTGTGGCCCTGGCCTTCTCCACGCAATGGTACATCGTCGCGCCAGTCCTGTTCGTATACGGCCTCCTGCTCTTCCTGACATACCCAGCGCTCTTCTCGGTGACGACCTCGATGACCGACGAAGCAGAGAGGGGCACAGCATTCGGGATACTGTTCGGCTTCCAGCTGGGTGGAGGAGCCGCATTCGTCTACCTGTCGGGAGTAGTAGCCGATGCTATGAACGACCCAACATATGCTTTTCTGATAGGGGGGGCGTTGGGCGCAGCTTCGGTTGCTGCAGTATTGTACGCAACCCGCACGCCTGAACGGAAGACTATGCCCGTCTAGGGCGGGAGCCTGCCCCTCCGGTCCGGCCTAAGTGTTTTCTCGGGCTCGGCCGCCTTCGCCGATGGTATCGACTCCAGTTCCCTCTCCCAGGCCGCGACAACTCTTTCGAACCCGAGCTTCTTCTTCTGCCTTTCCGCCCAGAATATCAGAATCCCGACGAGAACAGCCACGATTCCGGTCAAGTACACCATGTCGAATATGTTCGCCCCACCTATGCTGAGCAGCGCGAATCCGTCCGAGACAGGCGGGCTGAAGCTGAGTATCTCCTGAAGGTGAAAGACGTCTGCTCCGACCAGGGTGCCAGTGACTCCGGAGAAGTACGCGAGGGGCGCCGCTTTCCTCACGTCTATCCAGAATGTAGAGACCGAGTAAAGGCCGGCGGCGACCGCAGGGGCGAAGGCCAATGGGAATTCCGCGACTATCCCGACGCCCTCCTCTGCTCGCGTGATGAAATATGTGATGACGGCAACAATCACCATGCCGATAAGACCCTCGGATACCCCCACCCGTCTAGACTTGAGGAGAATGCTACATACGATGATCGGAATGACGCCCCCGCCGAGGCTGATGCCGACCCACCAGCCGTCGTAGGGAAACATCGGGATCGTGATCCAGCCGAAGAACAGGGTGAGAGTCAGTATCGCGCCGGCCTCACCCCTCGTGAAACCTATCTTCTCGAGCACGCGCTCGATCGAGGCCACATACGCGTACACGAGGAGCAGGAACAGCCCCAGCAGGAGGAGCACCACGAACGCAGTGTCCGAATCGAGCGCCATTTCGACGACACTAACCGCAGAGTCGCGATAAAATGCTATTCCCCGATTGGGCGATGCCATGGAGGTTCGCCCGGAGCCCTTGGGTAGACGCAGTTGAGCATGCTCAGGCTCATGGAGATCGTCTCGCTCACCCATTCAGGGTCCGAGTCTCCGAAGTATACCAAGTGCGCCTCGCAACCGCAGTCGGACGAACCGAACCCTCTCACAGGAACGGTCGCACCCTCGCTGGCGCAAATCGTCTTGGCTATGGAGCACTCGACTTCCTTTGATGAACATGGGACGGCAATCACTGATAGGATCTCCGCGTGTGACATGAGATAATCGATATGCCAGCGTATCTTCTTCTTCCTCGAGCCGTGACGCATCACGCGAGCCTCAATGCCCTTCTGAGCGGAACCGACATAGACGTAGATTCCTGGAGAGAAATCACACCTACCTAACGATCCAACGCGTATGCTGTGTCGCTCAGGCAGATGCGCGATGACGCAGTAGGCCCCTTTCACGGTTCTCGCCAATGCGGGAGATGGCTTTAACTTTGTCCAGCAATCTTCCTTCCTGCTTCAAAAAGCCATAAATCATAGGAAACCATCTCGATGGCAACGGGTCATGCAAGGGATGGGGCAAGTTGGATCTGTTGTCGCTGGCAGTAGTTCCGATAGTCGCAATAGGGTTCGTGGTTCTGAACCAGGGCGCCAAGCTGATCACTGACAACGCCGTAGCAGTGTCCCGCAACTTCGGCATAAGCAGGTTCGTCATCGGCATGCTGGTCGTGTCAACCCTCGCGGCGATGCCCGAAGTCCTCGTGTCGTTCATCGCGATTCAGGAAGGCAGTGTGGGCATCGCACTGGGAAACGGCATTGCCTCCAACGTCGTGACCATCGCCTTCGTGATAGGCCTCACCGCTGTAATCGTGCCGCTCAAGGTGACACGCGACATAATCATGAGGGACGCTGTGTTCCTCATGACAGTCACCATAGTAGCCTCAGTGCTGCTGCTGGACGGATCACTGACGTTCCTGGAGGGGATCGCCCTCATGATACTCTTCATCCCGTACACGATGAACTTGCTCATGGTGGAGAGAGTGGGCGACCCGAAGGAACTCGCGGAAAGTCTAGAGGATGCGACAATCCAGCTCGAGCTTATGGGGAACATATTCGGACGTAAGATAGAGATCAGGGCTGGCGTGCAGTGGCTTGTTTTCGGGATCCTGTGGGCCGTCATGGGCGCCGAGCTCGTGGTCAGAGGGATCCTGAATGTCACCGACAACTTCGGGCTCGACCCGTGGCTCGTTGGAATGACCGTCGTTGCGATGGGTACTACTCTCCCGGACATCGCCGCGTCCTACCACGCTGCAAGGAAGGGCTTCGGAGACCTGGCGCTGGGAGAAGGGATAGGCGCGAGCATCGTGACCATGCTGCTCACGCTGGGCCTGATGGGGATAACGAGGCCATCCGAGTTCGGCAGCGCGCATGTTCTGCCCTTGCTCATCTGTCTGAACCTGTCGACATTCCTCGTCCTCGTGTTCATGATCAAGGGAATGAGGATATCGCAGTTGGGCGGCATCGTACTGATGAGCACTTACTTCGGGATGGTGCTGTCGGTCTTCTTGGTCATTATGATGTAGGATGGGGGGCAGTCATCTCCATCGAGCTTATCTATGCTCACTTGCATCTGAGGGGCGGCTAGGAGGTCCTGGTCAGATGCAGAAACAGCTCATCACCGGTCTCGAACCCGGAGAAGTGTCCAAATACGTTTTACTATGTGGAGAGCCAGAACGGGTTTCGAAGATAGCGTCCTCCCTGTCCGGCAGCAAGAAGATCCGGCAGACGAGGGAATTCACGGTCTACGGCGGAGCTCTCGATGGCACACCCGTGACCGTCGCCTCGACTGGCATAGGCGGGCCGTCGACAGCGATCCTTCTGGAGGAGCTCGCGAACCTCGGTGCCCACACGTTCATCAGGGTGGGGACCAGCGGTGGTATCGCTGACGGGCTCGAGAAGGGAGATTTCGTCATTTCCACAGGCGCGATCAGAGCAGACGGAACGAGCAGAAGCTACGCATGGCGTGAATTCCCCGCCCTTGCGAACCACGAGATCGTCCTCGCGCTGATCGACAGCGCGTACAGGCTCAAGGTCAAGTTCGACGCGGGCGTGTCGTTCTCCGTGGACGGGTTCTACAGCGAGAACAAGGTGATCAAAGAGGGGCACGTAGCTCCTATGTCCCAGAGCGGGTACATGCCATCGTTCATGGTGGACAGGCTGGCGGACGCCAAGAAGATGGGCGCGAAGAACATAGAGATGGAGAACGGGACAATCTTCACGCTCTGCGGCCTGCTCGGGCTCCGCGGAGGTGCGATCTGCACCGTCTCTGACGTAGTGCCGTGGCACCCGACGGAAAAGATCCTCGACTCCGAGCAGAACATGTCCGACTGCATCGGGGTGGGAGTCGAGGGAATGCGCACGATCATCAAGTGGGATTCGAAGAAGAAGGCCAACAGGTTTTGGTCCCCGTCCCTCTGAAACGGCTACTTCGCGCTGGATTTGGCTTTCCTCGCAGCCCTTGCAGGCTGCTTTTCAGCATCCGCGGCTTTCCCGAACGGCTCCGGCCAGTCGACCGTATGGACGCTCGGGGCGCCCTCACGGTCTCTGAAGTATTGCTGATAGAATTCCTCTGCCAGGTTCGGCACGATCGGCGCCAGGAGCTTCAGCAGACCGAGGGAGACGGACCACATGGTGTACCAGGCTCCCTCGTCCTTGCTGTCAAGCCTCTTCCCCTCGCGAGTCAAGTATCCTGAGGACACGTCGTCCCTGAGGAAGTCCTCGACGATCTTGAGCCCCTCGACGGCCTTTCCGTCCTGGGTGAGCTGCTCCACTTCGGCCTTCATCGCCTTGAAAGAGTTCAGCAGGTCCTTGTCCTGGTCTTTGAGGACCATCAGCTCGGTCAGCGGCTTCGCCTTTACGCGCTTCGTGATGTACTCGTCCAGGCTCCAGAGCTGCTTCCAGAGCCGGGTCTCCTGCCTGCGGAGGTCGAGTAGAACTTTGGCATCTGTGTACTCCCTCGACTGCATCGCCTTCGCGACGTTCCTGATTGAATCCTGGATCGCGTCCGTTTGGACGCCGCTCCGGCCCAGCATCGGGGTGAGCTTGAGGACATCCTTGATGTATCCTCTGAGATGGCCATGCCACTCCAGCCTGTCTTCGAGGAGGTCCTTGGCCATCATCATGTTCGTCATGGCCTGGTCGAACCTGCCCTCCTTGTACGTCTCTATCGAGTCGGTGACGAGCTCCTCAATATCCTGACAGAACACATCCGACTTCCTCGCCTCCGTGACCAGCGACTCGGCCTGCTTGTAGTACGAATGGAAATTGACGCTGTTGTATCCTCGCTCTTCGAGTATGGACGCCGCCGAGGAAGCCAGCGCCGGGTGACGGCTGAACATGCACTCGACGAGCGCCAGCTCTCCCAGCTCCGACTGAGTCAACCGCGCAAGGCTCGCGCGCACCTGCTTCCTGACCTTCGGCACGTCAGAGTCGTAGTGCTTGACCAGAAGGGGTATGATCGCCAACGGGTTCTTCTGCCCGTGCTCCTCGATCCTGTCGATCGTCCTCCGTCTCCTGCTCGGGAGCATGGACGAAAGATCGCTTACCAGGTGTCTGTCGATCCTGAGGCTCTCAACATCCTTCGACATCTCGACGTCCGCGTCGCTGATATAGATGCCTTTGACCACCAGGCGCACCTGCCAGAGTGCTGATGATGATGCCAATACATAAGACTTTTCGGATGCGCGACAACGTCCAGACAGGTAATCTGTGGAAAATTGGGAATTGGGGTTTCTCGTCCGGATCCCGCAGCCCCGGACGACCGACCATCCTGAGGCCCGTGTTGCCTACTTGTTGCCCCAGCGGCCGATCACGATGATGAGAACGATCATGAAGATCGTGATCACTACCGCGGTCACGACGTATCCGAGCCAACCCATCAGGTCTATGGTATCGAATGTCGTGTCAATGCCTGCCACCTTCAGGCCGCCGGTGACGACCTGGTTCCACAACAGGGCGATGACAAAGCCGAAAGCTGCGGCCAGAGACACCGCGACAGTCTTCCTCACTTCACTCGCAGATATTTTCTTCTCGTCAGCCATTCTTGACTCCCCTAGACCCGAACAAAACTTGAATGCTAATAATGCTTTCGTCTGATTGAGGAAATGTCCCTGCCAGTGTTGCTCCGAGTGCTCAGCCGCTGTGGCGAAGCATGCGGAGCTCGGCGACAACGGGGAATCTGAGGGGTTTGGGCCCGGAGAAGGCAATCGGCTCGAAGGTGGACAGTCCTGTGTCCGGCAGTAGCGGCGAGATGCCGTCCGACCACGCTTGTCCAATGACGTCAGTGCCGGGAGACACCAAGCTCAGGGCTGGCAGCACCAGGACGTTCATCTTGGGGTCGAAGAGGAAGCACGGGTTCTTGACGGACGCGCCCACACTGTCTCCCAGTCGAATCGACGGGTGAAGGTGGCCCATTATCGTCATTCCGCGCGAAAGCGTACCTCTGTGGCCGTGCAATATCCGTACCCCCGAGCAGGTCGTCTCCGCAGTCAAGGGGATCTTGTATTCCCCAAGAATCGCTCCGAGGTAGTTATCGTGATTGCCCTTGACCACCTCGAGCTTGACACGCCCGCTGAGCATTCTCACAAACCGATTCACATCCCGCCACTCCTGCGTCAGGTTCCTTGAGAAGTTGTGCTTCAAGTCCCCGGCGACGACCAACTTGGACGGACGGACTTCGTCAATCACATCGGTCAGATACTGCTCTATCTTCTTGGACTGGACTCTTGGGATACTCAGACCCTCGCTTTCGAGGGCGGCCTCGTATCCGAGGTGCATGTCTGCCACGACTAGCGCGTTGTCGTCCAGCAGAAGCGCAGCACCGCCTGGGAAGATCTCGACGTTGTCCGCGACCCTGTATCCTCTCACAGTCTCGGAGTGCGATGGACGCGCCACGATTAACAATCTTTGGGCGCACATTCCGCGAACCCAGGGCGGCCTTAAATAGCTCGCCGCTCCGTGTCTGTCCCAGATGCTCAGGAACTCGTTCATTCTGCTGGACGGAGTTGGCGCCCAGAGGGAACGCTCCCTCTGGCGGTCAGGAGTGCTCACATGGGAGGATTTCGAGGCCGAGGACCGCGTCAAGGGCATCTCCGAGGAGAGCAAGTCGCGCATGGACCGCGAGCTCGAGGTCGCGGCGTCCAGGCTCGAAGCACGCGATTCTGCGTATTTCGCGCGTACGGTCTCTCGGAGAGAGCATTGGAGATGTCTGGGCGAGTTTGGCAGGTCCGTGGCTTTCGTCGACATCGAGACGACGGGACTGTCCCTCAGATCCCCGATAACGGTCCTGGGAATATTCGATGGCAGCAGAATGCACACGCTCGTTCGCGGGCGCGACCTGAACACACATAACATCAAGGCCCTGCTCGGGTCTGTCGAACTGATCGTTACATATAACGGTGCCAGCTTCGACATCCCGATCATCGAGTCGCAGTTCGAAGGAGCAATCCCCCGGGTGCCGCACGTCGACCTCAGGTATCCTCTGAGGAGACTCGGTCTCGCCGGTGGGCTGAAGCGCATCGAGAGGGAGCTCGGGCTCGAACGGGACCGACGCGTTGAGTACATGACAGGCGAGGACGCGGTCTACCTCTGGAGGCTGTGGGAGCGAGAGGGCAAGCGGAACGCCCTCGATCTACTGATCGAATATAACGAGGCGGACTGCAAGAACCTCAAGACGCTCGCCAAACACGCCTACGGGCTTTTGAAGAGGCGGACATTCGAGTCCGCCAGTTCCTCTGGAAACGTTGAATAGAGAGTCCTTCGATAGGGGCATGGGATGGACGCATTTCTCGCGCTGATAATCGCGCTCCTGGCATTCGCATTCATGATATTCATGCTCAGCCGGTCGGTGAAGTTCATAATGGCCATAGGAGTGTGCGTGATTGTGCTTGTTGTACTGAATGAGCTCGGCGTCCTGGAGATGATATCGTGGTAGAGAGGAGGCTCCTTGAATCCATCCCTGCCGGGCTCTGGGAATCCGCAGTGAAAGCCGCGGACACCCTAAGGCATGCAAGCGCCGTCCGAATCGCGGCCCACATAGATGCTGACGGCATCTCGGCTGCAGCGATCGCGCAGGCGGCGCTCGCGCGCGCTGGCGTGGCCTCCGAGGTTGAGTTCTTCAAGAAGCTCGATGACACTGCAATCTCGACGCTGAAGAATCGAGGGGGCGACGTTGTCTGGTTCGTCGATCTCGGGAGCGGCTCCGCGTCCAAACTCGAGGGTTCCAGGAGCGTCATAACGGACCACCACGTCCCAGATACCAAATACTGTTGTGGGAGACAAACCGGCCAGATGCTTCTTACCGACTTCAGCACAGTGGTTCATGTCAATCCTCAGCTGCACGGGATCTCCGGAGCGAACGATCTCAGCGGCGCGGGGAGCACGTTCCTGGCGGCGCTCGCTATGGACGAGGAGAACTCCGTGCTTTCGCCACTCGCGATCCTCGGCGCCGTAGGGGATCTCCAGGACCAGAAGAGCAGGAGACTGGAGGGACTGAACAGGATCGTGCTCTCCATAGCCCAGGAGAGCGGCCTTGTCGGAGCTGCGGAGGACATCAGGTACTTCGGAAGAGAGACGCGGCCGGTGCACAAGATGCTGGAGTACTCGAGCGACCCCTTCCTGCCGAGGATAACTGGCAACGAGGAGAACGCCCTCAGCTTCCTCCTGGAGCTGGGCATCGAGCTCAAGGAGGGCGATTCGTGGAGGACATGGGCGGAGCTGACTCAGGACGAGAGGAGGACGATCATAACCGCGCTCGAAGACCACCTCTCGAGCATGAGGAGAAAGCCAGAGACGATAGCGAGGCTGGTCGGAGAAGTATACGTGTTCCCCAAAGAACACAAAGGTTCGCCCGTTAGGGACGCCAAGGAGTTCGCCACGCTCCTGAATGCGTGCGGACGACATGGCAGGGCGGAGGTCGGTCTGAAGATATGCTCGGGTGACCGGCAGGATGGCCTCTCAGAGGGCATGGTGCTCCTTAAGGATCACAGGTCGGCGCTCAGCAAGGCTCTGACCTGGGCCAAGGGCAGCGGGGTGATGCGGCTCAAGAACATCCAGTTCTTCGACGCAGGGGACGAGATAGAGGACACCATAGTCGGGACTGTCGCGGGAATGCTCCTCGGGAGCGAGGACGCGGACAGGACCGCGCCCATGGTGGCCTTCGCGGAGTCGACGGAATACTCCGATGTCCCCAAAACGAAGGCCTCAGCCCGCGGGACGCAGGAGCTCGTGGCAAAAGGCATGGACCTCTCGGCCGCAATCAGAACAGCCGCTGAGAGGGTTGGCGGCGTCGGTGGAGGGCACAACATAGCTGCTGGTGCGACGATCCCATCTGACAGAAGAGACGACTTCCTATCACAGCTGGACGAGATCGTGGGCTCGCAGATCACTTCGCGAGGACCGCGACGAGGATAGCTTTCTGGGCGTGCATCCTGTTCTCGGCCTGGTCGAAGACGACGCTATGAGGTCCGTCGATGATCTCGGCAGACACCTCAAGGCCCCTATGAGCAGGGAGACAGTGCAAGAAGATCCAGTCCTTATTAGCCTTCTCAGTCAGCTTCTCGTTGACCTGGTAGGGGAGGAAAAGCTTCTCGCGCTCCTCTTTCTCCTTCTCCTGGCCCATCGAGACCCATGTGTCCGTGTACACGACATCCGCGCCCTCAACCGCCTGGAACGGGTTCGAGAGGACCTCTATCGTGCACTTCTTGTCCTTCGCAATCTCCTGGGCCTTAGCGAGGATGTCCGCGTTCGGCCGGAAATCCTTCGGGGTCGCAGCCCGCATGTTCATGCCCACGAGCGCGCAACCCAAGAGGAGTGAATTACAGACATTGTTCCCGTCGCCGACATATGCCATATGGAGGCCCGCGAGTTTGCCCTTCTTCTCCATGACGGTCAGGAGGTCTGCGGCGCACTGGCACGGGTGCTCCATGTCGTCCAGCCCATTGATGACTGGCACAGATGCCGCAGCTGCAAGTTCGCGCATCGTCTTGTTGCTGAACGCCCTGTACATGATGACGTTCACATATCTGCTGAGCACATGGGCCACATCGGACACGGACTCCCGCTTGCCGATGCTGACCTCGTCCGGGCCGATGTACAACGCCTTGCCACCGAGCTGGTGCATGCCCACCTCGAAGGATATCCTGGTCCTCAGGCTGGGCTTCTCGAAGACCATGCCCAGGACCTTGCCCTTGAGCGGGTCCTGCTTCTGCCCCTTCTTGGGCTCTTTCTTCATCTTGACAGCGTTGGCCAGGATGGCCTCGAAATCGGCCTTCATGTCCAGAACGGATATGATGTCACGCTTCAAGCAATCACCTTGAATGGGCCAAACGCCTGTACGCTATTAAGGCTTTTTAGGACCTCGGCAGTGACTAGCCACACCTGGAAAGGCCACAGAACACGCAGACATCACAGCCACCCTGGCGCACGAGTCGGCTGCCGCACTCTGGGCAACCCGACTGTTCCAAACTCCAACCCCCGTCTCCATTCTCCGCTTCCATGCTCCTCAACGGCTGTAGAAACCGCGCCGAAGAGGTCAAGCTAATTGCAGGGGTCTGGCGAAAGTGCTTTCCTATGCGCCCGTGTTCAGGAGGTCAGCGCACGGATCAGAGCAAACGACCGCCTAAGGTGCTGAAACCTAGCATCGTTTCTTTCTGAGCCTGGCCACCATGACGACGATTAGAATCATGACGGCCATCGTCGCAGGAATCACGGAGCCGAACTCTGGTATTTCCTCGTAGATTGCAACGTACATCGACGATGTGTTGTAGTTGCCGACCATGTCCGTTACGTTCAGCACGACCAAGTAGAGGCCGGGGGTCCAGAACTGGAATTCGGGGCATGCATCCCAGAGCAGCACCTCACTGCCGTTGTAAACGAATGTCCAGGTGTAATTGGCAATCGCCCAGTTATCCGAAGAGCCTGAGCCGTCAAAGTACACCACATCACCGACGAACGCCACCTCGTCCCCTCCAGCATCCGCTCTTGGGGGTATATCGTCAACGATGATGAGCAGATGGATGTCCTCATGCAGAGTGTGTGTGCCGATTCCTTCCTGGTTGTCGGTGTAGGTCGCGGTGATATTGCAGATGCCTGGTGCGAGGAACGTGTGGTTGACCGAAGACCTCACATTTCCGTAGACGTACTCTGTCAGGTTCTCCGTCACCAAGGGGCTGCCATCGCCGAAGTCCCAGGTCACCTCGATGGGGTCCTGTTCAGCGTCTGTCACAGTCAGCGAAAAGCGAACCTCCTCTCCCACGTAATCGAACGGCGGAAAGAGTCCATGACATGTGTACGAAATAACAACGTATTCTGGAGGGGTGTTGTCAGATGTTATGGTCAACAACTCGTACTTCTCAACTTCGTGGTCTGGTCTGCCATCGGTCAGAACAACAGTGACATTGAAGACGCCGACATCGACGTACCTGTGCGCTTGGACCAGCGTGTATACCCAGGATCCACCTGCCGTCATGTTCCCGGCGCCGAGGCTCCCGTCGCCGAAGTCCCACGTCGCATAGATGACGTTGCCCTCCATATCCGCGACGTCAATCCTCAGATTGACTTCCACGTACCCAATATCCCACGGTATGACCGGGGTTGATGGCTCGCACGATATGGCGCTGCTCAGAGGCGCTGTGTTGACCACGACTTGCGCGTATATTGCGTTCGTGTGGTTGTGAGGATACAGCTGGTATGGGATGAGAGCATCTGAAACGTACACATCTATCCTGTGCAAGCCAACTGTCCCGAAGGTGTGCGACAGGTTGACCCAGACGTTCTCGCCAGGATCGGTAGCCGGCGTGTTCAGTACTTCCATGCGGTAGACCTCATCTGTGTCGTTCGTGAACACGTAGGTCCATGTCAACGGCTCTCCCTCGGGATCGGAGGCTTTCACGACGACGTAGACGATATCAGAAGGGTCGATAGTGGTTGATGCAGTCCCGTTGACCCGTATGCTCGGTAGAGACGGAATTCCGTTCGGGGGCATCAGCACGAACACGGTCGTAGTGCAGCTGACGTTGTTCCCGTTGCCGTCGTCGATATGGATTGTCATCGTAAGGTTGTAGTAGTACTCCCCTCGACCCTGCTCTATCGGCGGGGTGTATATGTGCCCATTCCGGATGATCGTATTCGATGCCGCCGGGCCCGTCGTAGTCACGTTCACACTGCCGTCGCCCCATGCCCATGTCACCGTCAACGTGTCGTTGTCGACATCCTTCACTATGCACGTGAAATTGAGGAGGACGCCGTAGGTTGCGTAAGACGGGTCCACGGGTTCCGCAACAAACACGGGAGCGTCACCTTTAGCCGTCGGCGCGGCTGCGGAAACGGAATCCGCGGTAGAGCACACCTTGACGGGCGTGTATAACATGAGCGCCACAAGCACGACCGTAACGAGAACAAGCATGAGTGACGGTCTTCCTCCAGACATCGCTTCCAACCCACGAATACATCACGTATTCTCATTTATAAGCCTTCTCTGGGATGCCGCCGAGTTACACACCACGACCCAGCCATGTGTCTTTCCACATCGCGCGGCGCATGTGCGCACCTCATAAGCTTTATCTGAGGAAAGGGCATCAAGGACAGCCCATCCGTGGCCGGGGTGGGGTAGTGGTATCCTTGGGGACTGTGGATCCCTTGACCCGGGTTCGATTCCCGGCCCCGGCCCCTTCTATCCTTCTGAGAACCTAGCGCCACAGTGAGGGCACTCTTCATCGTCCTCTGCGACCGGCTTGCCGCAGTTCGGGCATTCGTACGTCACGGGCTCTGGTGCACCAGACGCGCTGGTCTCTGGAGGTGCGCGCTCCTCTTGCAGGTCGGCGCCGTCGAGATCGAATGAGCAAGTCTCTGAGACCTCTTCGGCGAACGCGCCGAATTCAGTCCCGCAGGACGGGCACCTCTTGTCCGTAGGGGATATCAGCTCGCCGCAGAACGGGCACTCGAACTTGACCTCCTCGAAGGACGCCCCGCACCTAGGGCAGCTCTTCTCGTTGCCTGCGACAGTCTTACCACATGCGAGGCATCCGAATACGAAAACATGCGGGGGTTCGCCGCCCATGCTACTAAGATGCGGTAACGATTATTTAAATCATTCCAGCTGGCTCGGAGGACGGGGGAAACAAGGGGAGGCAACCTATTTCTAGCTGCCCTTCTTCACTTTGCCCTTCTTCGGGGGCGCCTTCTTCGCGGCAGGGGCCTTCTTGGCGGCTGGCTTCTTCTTGGACGCGTGCACGGCCTTGCCTGGCTTGGCCTCCGCGGCGGCCTCTTCCAGCGCGCGCTCCTGGGCTTCCTTGACGCCCTCGCAGGCCACTTCAACCATCTCCTCGAACACCGCGCCGCAGTTGGCGCACGAAGTCGAGGATATGGGGAGCTTCTCTCCGCACACAGGGCAGTCCACCTGGGCCCTCTCGAGAGGCAGATCGCACCTGGGGCATTTGTCCTCGTCGCCCCTGATCATGAGCCCGCAGCCCGGGCAGGCGACCCGGCGAACAGTGGCCTTCATAGCCTTCAGCTCGCTCGTTATGATGCCGTCGACAAATTCGTCCATGTCGAAGCCTGCGCTGGACTTCTCCACGCTCTCAGAGAACTTGGTGAGATCGATGCCGCATGTAGAGCATGTCGTGGCGTTCCTCCAGATCAGGCCGCAGCAGAACGGGCACTCGAAGAGCGTGCCCGGGCCGAACTTGAGGCCGCAGCGCGGGCATTCGGAGTCCGTGGACTTCACGATGCGCCCGCACTTGAAACAGCTGAGAAAGATTCGCTTGTGCTCCTCTTCCATCATTGCCGAAATACCCTCACCTCATATATAGCTAATCGAGCCGCCATCGGTGGATGACTAGGAACCCGTGGGCCTCACGCATCCCTTCTGCGCGCCTTCCGGCCCGAGACCACGAGCACTACGGCCATCAGGAACAGCACTGGCAGAGCGACTCCGTCGAACTCCGGGATCTTGTCGAAGATCACTTGAATCGGAGCGGTCGTGTTCTGGGTCCACTGCCACGCTATCAAGGTCTCGGAGGAGGCCGAGTAAACCGATGTGAGATACTGCTTGGGATCAGCCGTCTGGCCGCTCAGCGTAAGGGATTGCCATGTGCCGCTCACATTCTTCTTGCACCTGATTGTGACACCCACTCCGGCGTTGTCCGTCTCGATCCAGAAGGCGTAGACCACGCCGGTCGACGTGTCAAGAGAGATGGTGGGGTAAACGTTCCCCAAGGGGTTGTTGATTGTGTCGAGGCGGTACGGTCCTGGCGCCCACGAAGAGCCTGTGTTATATGAGTGGTATATATGAGGCTTCGAAACGCCTCCCTGCTGGTGGCCGTCCCCGTAAACCACATGGAGCACGCCGTTGCCGTCGACGACCGCCGAGGGCGGGGCATTGTCAGTATTGCCCGGGTTCTCCGTGGCCCCTAGCAGGTAGATGTCGCTCTGGGCGGACCAGATGCCAGTGTACTTCCTGGATTGGACACTTCCGTCGAACGCATAAACGGTCCACACGCCGTTCCCAGTGCCTGTCGGGACGATGACACCCTTGCCGTTCATGAGATTGCTGTCCACGTCGAGCATGTTCCCGGAATATGCCCAGGACGAGATGGTGTCCGCGGAGCTGCTGATGAAGGCCGATAGGTCGTATCTCACAGGCGATATAGCGTTGGTGAGGTTGCCAGCCAGAACCCAGACGTATCCCGCCGCATCCTTGCAGATGAATGTGTTCTTGCCGCCGAGGCTGTTCGCAGATGCAGCGAGAGTCGAGTCGCTGGAGGCCCATGTGATCGTGTGTGTGGCCGGGTCGACAGTCCCACGCTGGAGGTAGATGGAAGTCGAGGCCGCGGATGTGTCCCCGACAGCGTAGACTACATGGTTCGCTCCGTCGTACCAAACAGACACCTCGTTCACGGCAGCAGTCTTGAAGGCCACCGAGGTCGACGACCAACTGGCGCCATTGTCTGTGCTGTACCTGTACACCGTGTTCGTGCCGTCCCAGTAGAAGCTCCAGAAGTTGGTTCCGTCATGGAAGAGCTTCCTCTGATATGACATCGCGGTTGCCAGGGACGAGGTCGTCGGGTTCTCGATGAACCATCCTTCCGGGTTCAGAGTGCTGACGAACATCGGGTCCACCGCTCTCGTGCCGAGGGGCACCGCGGTTGCGAGGTCCGTGTGCTTCAGCCAGTCAGTGGTCTCAACAATGAATTCGATTGACGATGCGTCTCCGATGCTGGCCGAGTCCACCGACAGCTCGAGCCTCTGGAGGTCCTTCGCGGCGTCCAATACGGCGCCCGCAACATCCGTCCACGAGCCCGAGACATACTGCTTCAGATCCTGGGATACTATGCGCCCGTCAAGGCCCCGGACCTCGACGATGTAATCCGCTCCGATTGTCTTGGATGGCATGGAGAGCAAGTATCCGGTCGCGGAGGACATATCAGAGTCGATGTACACTCTGAGGATGTCCTCGCCAGTCGTCCTGGTCGGGATGACGATCCCTCCGCCACCGCCCCCCGTAGGCTTGCTCATGATGAATGGAATGTAAGAGCCTGCGCACATCTGGCCCCTGACGCTCACGTAGAACGCGGCCGATGTTGTGTCGTTGACCGCGCCGACGGCCGTCACATCGATGTCCAGATTGACGATCGGGACCGAATCCGCATCGGCAGCAGTCTTCCCGACCCAGTCGCCGAACGCGCCGTCGATGGTTATCGCATCCGGGGCGGATGAGACATATGCCCTCGCAGCGTCCCCGAAGACGATCACATCAGCGAAGGTAGACTCGATCATGCTGGACTGCAGGAACGCGGCCACGAGGCTGTTCAGAGCCGATGCGCTCGTGTCGACCGTCACGTCGACGACAGCGGGCTCATTAAGTTCGAGCTCAACCTCCTGGAACGTCCATCCCAGTACCGCACCTGATACTGAGGGCTCGACCGAGATGACCCGGCCTCCCGCCCCCTCGCATGTGAATGTAAGCCTGAGGAACGACACTCCCGCCTGGGCAGGCACAGTGCCTGACGATTGAACTATCCCCGAACCAGGCTCCTGACGTACAATCAGCATTCCTCCAGCCTGTGGGACAGGGTAGCTCATCGAGTTCCTCGCGACCTGGTCCTGCGATAGCATCATGTATCTCGCGTTCTGCCCGAGGCTCGCTGGCAGCTCGGCCCTGGCCTCCAGCTCGGAGTCGCCAAGCCCGAAGCTCAGCCCCTGCACATATGTCCAACCAGTCCAATTCACTCGATCTGTTATAGTCGCGGAGTAAGAGTTCAGGGCGGCGGAGCGCACCTCGTTCTCCCATCCGTCGATTTGGATCATATAGTCCGCGCCCATCTCGGAAATGCTGTACCCGGTAGACTCTGAATCGTCCGAATCGACGAACAGGAAGAAACTCTCGACACTGGTCGTGCTCATCATCGAGCCCTGCACCTTCAGATAGAGGAACAGTCCCGAGGCTTCGGCCTTGACCGCCCACTCGTCGATGTCGATCGCCGGGGACCCCGAGGTGATGTACGCTGAGAACTTGTCTACATCGTCCCAATCCCCGAAATCTCCGTCGATGGCGAGACCATCGGTGCCACTGAAATAGGAAAGGTATACGAAAGTCGGGATTATGATCACCAATGCGACAAGAACCGCGAGGAACTGCCATCTGGTGATGAATGACCTCTCGCTCTTCTGGGAAGCGGAAACCCGGATATCGGCCTTGGTGCCGTTCGTCATGCCGGTTCCGTTGACAAGGCCCGTGCCGTTCACGAATCCCCTGTCGCTCGAGGAACCCTTGCCGTTGATGAACCCTTCACTTGGTTGAGCCGGATAGGTCGTCACCGCGGTCACGACCTCCTTCGAGGGCTCGACGGTCAGCAGCGCAAGCGGCTCTGGGACTGGCTCGAAGGGGTGCTCAGGAGGCACGGTCGGCTCTGGCGAAGGGGGCGGCGGGAGCTGTTCAGGCGCGGGGAGCACGGGTGCTTCCGGACCCACCTCGAAACCCACGCCGCAGTTCGGGCACTTCTTCGCGCCCATGGGGGCGAACTTGCCACACTCTGGGCACTCGAGCAACTCCTCCTCTGGCTTCGGTGCCTTCGGGGGAGCTCCCGTAGACAGCGGCACGCCGCACCTTGGGCACTTGTACTCGCCGCCGTTCAACTCCATCGCACAGAAAGGACAATTCAGCTTAGTCTCGCGCAGCTTCAGCTTCGGTATCTCCTTCCGGAGAAGGTCGCCCGATGCAAGGTCGTGTGGGCCGCGCTCCCTGATCTTCCTGACGCGGACCTTGTGGAACTCCGTGCCGCATACCGGGCATTTGTTGGTCCCTGAGGCGGCCTTGTTACCGCACAGTGGACATGTGATTGTGGATTCCTCCGCCAAGCTGCGAACACCTCGTAGGGGGGAGATCGAGGCGAACACGGCGGTGTCTTAGAGCCCCGCCAGTCCTCGAGATCTCTTGCCGGATGCTATTGTTTTCGCCCACTATATATACTATGTCGGCTGGGTACGACAACGTAGTGCGCGCGCGTAGTCGAACGACAAGCCTGGCTAGGGTCTGTTGCCTAGAAGGAACGCGTCCAGCTCTGTCCGTCCCGCGCAAGGTTAATATAGTCATGACCTTGTGGCTCGGGAAGGTGGGCCAGATGGGCTGGAACGGTCCCCTGAACAAGCTGGACGAGTTCAGGTTCGAGATACCGCGGTCGTACAAGTCATGCATGAGCACCTCCGCCGTGATCTTCGCAGATGACAAGATGATTCAGAGCGTCAAGGCGGACAACGCGCCTGAGCAGGCGGCGAATGTGGCCTGCCTCCCCGGCATCGTCGGGAAGTCGATGGCAATGCCCGATATCCACTGGGGGTACGGGTTCCCGATAGGCGGAGTCGCGGCCTTCGACGCCGACAAGGGCATAATATCGCCAGGCGGAATCGGGTACGACGTCAACTGCGGCGTCAAGCTCGTGAGAACAGACCTCCGGGTGAAGGATGTCAGCAAGGACATCAAGAAAGTCATCGACTCGATGTTCGAGAACGTCCCCTCCGGCGTGGGTGAGAAGGGGAAGCTGAGGCTTTCGATATCACAGATTGACGACGTCCTCGAGGGTGGGGCGGAGTGGGCCGTCTCGCAGGGGTACGGATGGCAGGATGACCTCACATCCTGTGAGGAGAACGGCAGGATGAGGACCGCGGACTCATCGAAGGTAGACCAGAGGGCGAAGCAGCGCGGAGCCCCCCAGCTCGGCACGCTCGGTGCAGGGAACCACTTCCTCGAGGTGCAGAAGGTCGAACGCATCTTGGACCCCGAGGCCGCGAAGGCGTTCGGGATCGACGAGGTCGACCAGATCATGGTCTCGATTCACTCGGGTTCCCGAGGGTGCGGGCACCAGATCGCCAGCGACTACATCAGGATAATGGAAGGAGCGATCAAGAAATACTCCATTCCAGTCCCAGACAGACAACTGGCATGCGCGCCTGTGAACTCGCAGGAGGGGCAGGACTGCTTCAAGGCGATGAGCGCCGCTGCCAACTACGCGTGGGCCAACAGGCAACTGATCCTACACTGGGTCAGAGAGTCTTTCGAGAAGGCCCTTGGCCGGACGGCCGACGAGATCGGCATGAAGTGCGTGTACGACGTCGCGCACAACATATGCAAGCTCGAAGAGCACGATGTCGCCGGCAAGAGAACGAAGCTGTACATCCACAGGAAGGGAGCGACCAGGGCGTTTGACGGGAGCAGGCCAGAAGTGCCGGAGAAGTACCGGAAGGTCGGCCAGCCTGTCCTGATTCCGGGAGATATGGGGAGCGCCAGTTACGTTCTCGTCGGCACCCCGGAGGCGATGAGGGAAACCTACGGCTCGACGTGTCACGGCGCGGGCAGGCTGATGTCCAGGACCAGCGCCACGAGGAGGTTCAACGCCAACGAGGTCGTGTCGATGCTGCAGAGCAGGGGCGTCTACATACGCGCAGCCTCGAAGGACGGCATCGTGGAGGAGGCGCCCGGCGCCTACAAGGATGTCGACGATGTGGTCAGGATCGCGCACGGCGCAGGCATCTCCAAGATGGTCGCGAGGCTGAAGCCTATCGGCGTCGTGAAGGGCTAGCCCAGTATCCGCGCCGCCGCCCTGGAGACCTTCTCCCTGTGCTTTGCCGGACACGCCACCATCACGGCCCATTCGTGCGGCCTCCGGGCCTGAAGGGCCGCCGCTATGGGACTGATTCTCGAGAGCAGCTTGACCTTGCCGTCGTCCAGAATACGTATGTCGGTCATCGACAGCCTCGGCTCGGAAACGCTGAGCTCGCTCGAAGGCACATCGATTATCACGTGTCCCGGGTCGATGCCTGCTCTCCGGGCGATCTCCTCTTCAGTGCCGCGCCTTGCGCGCACGGATCCCAGACTGTCGATCTCGTGCCAGTGCGCATCATCCACATCGCCCGTCCCGATCGCGAAAGCCTTCTTGAAGAGCTTCCTGTACTTGAGCTGGGTCGCCGTCTCCTCGAAGTAGCCCTTCTTGGAGACGAGGTACGAAAGGAGAGATGCGTCCGTCATGCTGTGGATCGTGCCTATCTCGTCCCTGCCAAGCTGCTCGACCGCCTTGGCGAGCATCAGCTCGGAGATCCTGACTGTCTTGTGGAAGTAGACGGCTGAGAACATGAGCGCCCGCGCGACTAGCATGCCCTCGACCGCGCTCAGGCCGCCTCGCTCGACGACGAGGTCGCCGTTGAATATCTGGACGGTCTGGAACAGCCTGTCCAGGTCGATCACGCCGTACGCGACGCCGGTGTAGTGCGAATCGCGCTTCAAGTAGTCGATCTGGTCGGCATCGACAGGACCGGACACTAGCTGCGAGAGGTAACGCTTGGAGTTGAAATGCGACTGCCCCTTTGCGCCCTGAAGGGTCTTCTGCGCGGACGGGCCTCTCTGGCCTCCCTCGAGCAGGGATGCGACTGCCTTGGGTTCGATCCCGTGCTTCTCGAGGATCTCAGGCAGACTCGGCTGTTTCCCGAGCAGCCTGGCCTCTCTGGGAGACAGGACCGTCTCCTCACCCCTTATGAGCCTCCTGGAAATGGCTTCATGGTCGATCCCGAACCTGTCGTGAAGCACGAACTCGAGGGTGTGTGAGTAGGGAAGATGGCCGACGTCGTGCAGCAGCGCGGCGCACTGCACGAGAAGAGATTCATCCTCGGATAGCTTCAACGAACTGCACAGCCTCTTCGCGACCGACGATGTGCCCAGCGAATGCTCAAACCTGGTGTGGTTCGCCCCCGGATAGACGAGGTACGCGAGCCCGAGCTGATGGATGCTGTGAAGCCTTTGCAGCTCCGGGGACTCCAGCAGAGCGAGGAACACGCCCTCGAGCCTGATGCCCCCGTGGACCGAATCGTGAACTATCTTGTGGTCTGTCAACACCACTTGCACGCCTTCAGGCGATATAAGGATGTTGAGCGACGGTGTAGCCAGCTGCTCCCGGCTACCGCGCGCGGAAGGGCCTGAAAAGTCATTATTGGCTTTGATAACGATGCACAAACCCTTTTAAAAACCCACGTGAATTCGGATACCATTCCCGAGTTGCAGGAGGACCCCTGATGGAGTCCGCTGGAAATGACCAATCCGATAGAGTACAGACATACATAGATGGTTTTGACAACAAGATAGGTGGCGGAATCAAGAAGGGACACGTAGTGCTCCTGGCGGGTACGCCAGGAACGATGAAGTCCTCCATCGCGCTGAACATCCTCTTCAACAACGTCAAGAAGAGGGGCGTCAACGTGCTGTACGTCAGCATCGAGGAGAGCAAGGAGAGCCTCCTGACCGCCATGGGCCAGCTGGGCTTCGGCGGCATAGACGAGAACAAGTTCTTCATCGTGGACATAGGCAGGCTCAGGCTCGAGCACACGGACGCGGATGTCGGCAGGGACTGGTTCAAGATCCTCAAGGAGTACCTCAGGAAGAAGGTCGAGAACGAGGGCGTGGAGATCGTGGTCGTCGACTCGCTCACCGCGATATACTCGCTCGCGACGATCCAGAACCCGAGGCAGGAGCTGTTCCACTTCTTCGGATTCCTGAAGCGCCTGGGCGTGACCACATTCCTGATCTCTGAGACGCAGGTGAACGGGAGCGCCTTCGGGCCGTACCACGAGGACTACCTCGCGGACGGGACTATCCTGATGAAGTTCGTCGACGTCGGCGAGACGGACGTGCAGCTCAGGATCAGGGCAGTCAAGATGAGGCACTCGAAGATACACCACGGGTACCTGACGCTCATCTTCAGGGACGGGCAGTTCCTCGCGACGACCCCGATCGCAGAATAGGGCGCGCGCTAGTAGATTAGATCCACACACTCATCGGCCAGGGGAACCTGTCGAGCGCGGCTAGCTGAACCCGCCCTTCATCTTGTTCCTGTCTATCTTGACCCCGCGGGGAGTCACCATCAACAGGTTCTTGCCCACGCCGGCGACGTCGCCGTCGACGTCTCTCGCAATGTTCTTGAGCTCGGCCGTCACCCTCTTCATGGTGAGGTCGTCGTTCGCGATGGACGTGAAGTCTATGATAACGATGTTGTCGTCGTAGACCTCCTTGGACAGCCCGGACAGGTCCTCGTACCTGAACATCTCTCCGACCTTGACAACCGTCTTCGCCCCTTCCGTCCCCGTGAGGCTCTCGTCGTCGAAGACCATGTCGGTGAGGTCTATGTACTGCTCTGCCGCCATCGAATCGCGTGGCGCGCTCTCTTCGGCGGACCCGAAAGATTTCTTCTTGAGAATCGTCACTGTGCATCCCTCAGGCACAGTAATAATCATGTCTGGATATAAAACCTCTCATGAGAGCCAGACGCCGCGTTTCCGCGGGGCAATTCCGTAGGAATTGCGAAGGGGACACAGGGTCCGCGACAGCAGGTTCACTCTTCCTCGTCTTCGTCCTTCTCAGGTTCCGCCTCAGGCTCCTTCTCCTTCGGTTCGTCGAGCAGCCACAGTTTGTCCCCGACGTGGTGTATCGCGGACACCGCCTTTCCCTTCTCCTTTCTGGCCATCGAGTCCGCTTCCACCAGGGCCCTGCCGACCGAGAGGGGCCTCTTGTTCCTCTCGTCCCTGACCCAGACGAGATCTCCGGTCTTGATCTCGGGATCCACCGCCGATATCCCCGGACCCATCACGTCCGCGCCGTTGTATACGAACTTCACGGCTCCCATATCCACGGTCACGAACCTCTTGGTCGCGCCGTACTTCAACAATCCCCGGACCGTGAGGAACGGCTCTCCCGAGGGAAGGAACGCGAGTATCTTACCTCCGACGAATATGACTTCGTACTCGGGACCCTCTGCCATGTCTACCGTGTCGCTTTCATCGAATGACTTCGTGCCAAGAGCCGCATCGATCCGCGAGGAGAACGACAGGATCTCCTTGTGCCTCAACCTGTGCCTCTTCCTGAGGTGGATGTCCGTCACATCGGGCCCTCCCCCGTGATCTCCCCCAGCTTCACACCTGCCTTGTCCGCTATGGCCTTCGCGTGCGCCCGCTCATTCTCAGCCGCCTTCGCGTCTCCGAGCGATTCGAACGCCTCGGCCTTGATGATATGCGGCTCCCAATCGCACGTGTCCATTCCAATTGCGCGGTCCGCCAGCGCGAGCGCCGACTTGTGGTTGCCCAGGGCGAGCCTGCACCTCGCGAGGCCGATCGCGGCCTGCACATCCGAGGGACTTGCGGAGAGGGCGAGCGAATAGAGCCTCGCCGCCACCTCGAGCTCCTTGCTCGACTCCCTCGTCTCGGCCTCTGCGACAAGCGCGGCGCCCGCGATGGGCCCCGAGAGGACAGCCCTCTCAGAAACGGACTCCTCCGTGGGGATGGCCTTCGCGCTCGCGAGCCTGGCCTTCACGAGGGCGAACTCCGCTCCGGTACCGAGCACGTCGGCCACGAGCGACAGCATCCTCTCAGCGGTGGCTAGCTCTCCAGCGTCGACAAGGAACCTTGCATATTCCAGCTTGACGTCTGGCTCAGGGGCCGTCTCTGCTGCCTGTCGAACGGCGCGCGGCAATTCCCAGCGGCCCAGCAGCCTATGAAGCGCGAGGACCCGGACGATGCTGGCGCTGTTGAGTTTGCCCGAGACTACAACGGACTCGAAGTTCGCGAGCGCCTCGTCGAATCTGCCCAACCTCTGAAGCACCTCGCCCCTCCTCATGATGGCGAACAATCCTCCCGAGGTGTCGGACCTGATCGTGTCAAGGCATTTGAGC
>Ga0299912_10000940_pt1 | contig 23679 bp, 20 predicted proteins | sample RVTome_2_FD_207667 | JGI IMG/M metagenome (GOLD analysis project Ga0299912, IMG submission 207667) | Soil microbial communities from uranium-contaminated site in the Upper Colorado River Basin, Wyoming, United States - RVT95D214 (version 2) ... | reverse complement strand
AGAGAATAACGGGGCGGCGAAGGGCGTAAATCGGGTGAAAAAAAGCTGATTAGGCGGTATAGCAGCCCGCCGCGATCAAGGCCAGAGCCTAGCGCGCGGCCAGCGCAAAAATCCTGGCCGCTCTGCAAATCCCCGTCACCCCGCCCGCCATTGCGCCTCCCACCCCGTCATTGCGAGCGAAGCGAAGCAATCCAGCACCATGTGGCCAGCACCATGTGGCCAGCACCATGTGGCCAGCACCATGTGGATTGCCGCGCGCCTTGCGGCGCTCGCAATGACGGCGGGGTGGTGCGGAGGCGGAACGTCACCCCCGCCCCCTACCTTGTCACCCCCGGAGCTTTTTACACCGTCATTACCGGGCTCGACCCGGTAATCCAGAGCAACAAGCCCCGCCCCCAAATCGTAAAGACTCGACTCCACAAGCAAAACGGGAAATGCTGAACGCATGACAACATCCGATTCGCTTCCCCCGCTTGAGTTTGGCAGCAACGGCTGCGCCATAGCGCTGCCGGGTGCGGAAGAAATTTTGCTGGCTGCGGTGAAGAAGGGCGAGCAAGCGGAAGTTCCTGGGAAACGCGACCCCGAAGACCCTGCCGTATGGCGCGCGGAACACACCATTCGCGCCGAATTTCTGCGCCACATTTGCCTACATCCGGATGATTATGACGTCGATCCGCGCGGCATTTTCATTTGCGGTGCGTTCATTCAGGGCACCTTCAATCTGTTAAATTGGGAAATGAACCATCTGTTGGCATTTGAAAGGTGCCGCTTCAATTCCCCACCAGATTTTACGCATACCCGCACCCGTTCGATGCGATTCGACCACTGTTTTCTGCCGGGGTTACGAGCGGACGGCCTAAACGTCGCGGGTATTTTAATCTTGGCGGACAGCACGGTTGAGGGCGAAACGCGCCTGCTGGGCGCGGATATCACGGGGCAACTGGCCTGCACCGGGACCACGTTTACGAACGAAGGTGGCAAGGCTTTCAGCGCTGACCGCCTGAAGGTGGGCGGGAATGTGTTTTTAGATTCCGTCACTGTGACGGGTGGAACGATCCTGTCGGGCGCGGAGATCATGGGGCAATTGGTTTGCATCGGGTCCACGTTTACGAATAAAGTCGGCGATGCCTTCATGGCTCAGGGCTTAAAAGTAACAGGGGCGTTCGTTTGGCGGGACCTGAAAAGCAGCCCCGTTGGCTTAGTGGATTTTAGCTCAGCTCAAGTGGGTGTATTGGAGGACGATAGTTCTGCATGGCCTGTAGGGGGCCAGCTTTTACTTGATGGCTTTGTTTATGAGCGGTTCGGTTTTTCCACAACGGCTGAGGAACGGCTGCTTTGGCTTGGGCGGATGCCGGATCGGGATGGGAACGATGTGCCTGTCTTTTTGTCACAGCCCTATGAGCAACTTATTAAGGTATTCCGTGATGCGGGACGTGAACATGAGGCACGTAAGATTGCCATCGCCAAACAAGATACTTATACCGACCATCTGCGGCATATGGAGGCGTATACGGGTCATTCAACTTTCTGGCGGTTTGCTGGGCGTTGGTTATTAAAAAATGTAGCTGGCTATGGATACGAGTCTAAACAGGCAACTGTTTGGGGTATATTTTTTATTTTGATCGGGTGGGGAATTTTTGGCATCGCTTATAACAACGGTTATATGGCACCAAGCAAGGAGCGCATCGTTATTCACGATTGTTATGTCGGTGTGCAAAAAAATTGCACGGGCTGGAAGCCGTATGACCTACGGTTCAACAAAGATAAAAAATTGATTATCCCCGCCGATTATCCCGAATTTAATTCCTTTGTTTTTACCCTTGATGCGTTTGTTCCCATTGTGGATTTGCATCAAGAAAATTATTGGTCTCCCACCAGCAACGCTGGGCATGGGGATGGGTTTGTGCGCCTTTGGCTGTGGCTGCACATTATCCTGGGTTGGGCTCTGACCACCATCGCTATTAACGGACTAGCGGCAATCATCAAAAAAGACTGATGCGGTTGGGAAGGGAAGACGTGGATTACCGGGTCGAGCCCGGTAATGACGGCTTCTTTGGTCCGGGGGTGACGGGTGGATTACCGGGTCGAGCCCGGTAATGACGGTTTATTTATTCCCCCTGCCCCGCGTCTGTTTCGGGCGCGGCGTATTCGGGCACCAGCTCCAAAATCGCGGCTTTCAGCGTGGCTAAATCCTCGGCGCGGGCGGCGGCGGTTAGGCGCTCCAGCACCGCGCTAACTTCGGTCACGTCCTGCGTGCGCGGCGAGGCCAGCAACACGCCCGGCATGGGCGTCGGCGCCGGGGCCGCGGCGCCGTGGAACACTTCTTCAAACAGTTTTTCGCCGGGGCGCGTTCCGGTGAATTGAATTTGAATATCGCGATCGGGTTTGAGGCCCGCCAAGCGGATCATCTGTTTGGCCAGATCGACGATCTTGACCGGCTCGCCCATGTCGAGCACAAAAATCTTGCCGTCGGCGTTGTGTCCATTTGTGTCCGCGCCCGCACCCGAATTTGCGCCCGAACCCGCGCCCAGGGTCGAAGCCTGCAACACCAATTCCACCGCCTCGCGGATGGTCATGAAATAGCGTGTCATGTCGGGATGGGTGACGGTGAGCGGCCCGCCCGCCGCCAGTTGGCGCTGAAACAGCGGCACCACCGATCCGGTCGAGCCCAGCACGTTGCCGAAGCGCACGGTGACGAAGCGTGTGCCCGGCGCTTCGCCGCGCCGCAAGTCGAGCGCCTGCACATAGGTTTCGGCGATGCGTTTGCTCGCGCCCATGATGTTGGTGGGGTTGACCGCTTTGTCGGTGGAGATCATCACCATCACCGCCACATGCGCGTTTTCACACGCGTCGGCCACATGGCGCGTGCCGATGGCGTTGGTGAGCAGACCTTCACACGGATTGTCCTCGACCAACGGCACATGTTTGAGCGCCGCGGCATGGAACACCAGTTCGGGTTTGTAATGCGCAAACACCTGATCGATGCGCAGCCGGTCGCGCACGTCGGCGATCACCGCGTGGCGGGGAATGCTTGCGAAGCGTTCGACCATTTCACGCTCGATGGCGTAAAGCGCGAATTCCGAGTTTTCCACCAGCACCACTTCGGCGGGGCCGATGGCGGCGATCTGGCGCACCAGTTCCGAGCCGATGGAACCGCCCGCACCCGTGATTAACACCCGTTTGCCTTCGATCAGGTTAATCACCGCCGCGCGGTCGAGCGGCTGTTGCGGGCGGCCCAGCAAATCTTCGATGGCGATGGGGCGAATGGCCATGCGTTCGGTATCGCCCGCCGCCGGGCCCGATTGTAAATCGTCCACGCGGCCGACCCGCGCCACCGTCATCCCTAAGCGTTCGGCGGTCAGCAGCAGATTTTGCAGCTCCGCGCTCGCAATGTCTTTGGTCAGCACCAGCCGTTGCGGGCGGTTTGCGCCGCTTAAATCCTGCACCACGGTCTCAATTTCATCGACCGTGCCTAAGACCGAAATGCCGTGTAACTGGCGGCCCACCCGGCTGGCGTTGTCCGAAACGATGCCCACCGCGCGGTAGCTGGTGCCATCGCCGCGCGCGGCGGCGCGGATGAACAGCTCGGCTGAATCGCCCGCGCCGACCAGCAATACCGGAACGCGGCTTGAATGGGTTTCGTGCAGATGCCAATCGAAGCGGCGGTCGCGGATCAAGCGATACACAAAACGCGGCCCGCCCAGCATCGCCAGCAGCACCAGCCAGTTGATGAACGGCATCGAACGTGGCACGCCTTCCAAGCGGAAAAACAAAAACATCTCCACCGCGAACAGCGCCAGCAAAATCGTCACCGCTTTGGCCAGCTGCACCAGATCGTTCATCGACGCATAGCGCCAGATGCCGCGATAGAGCCGCATGGCCAAAAACACCACCGCCGCCGTGAGCGTGAAGATCAACGTGCCGGGCAACAACACCTGGGCGTGATAAACGTCGAAGTCGAATCCTAAGCGCAGGCCCAACGACAAAACGAACGAAGCCGCCGCCATGATCACGTCGTGAGCAAACGCGATCATCGCGCGCGAATTGGGCAAAAGGCTTTTGAGGGACAAGCTTTTAAGCGTTTGGCTTTTCGGCGTTAGGTTTTTCGGCAATAAGGCCATGCGGGCGGCACTCTTGGTTTAAGTCTAAGGCGGTTAAGGCAAAAACGAAGGCGGTATCGAGGCGCAGCCTATCACATCCATGCGTTGATGCGGCAGCCCCTTTTGTCGGCGGTTTATTTCTGTCCTTCGCGCTGGCCTTCGCGCGCCCCCTCGCGCAGGAACGCCCATTTGACCAGCGCGCCGTTGCCGGTCAGCGGGCCGGAGATGACGATCTGCTCGGTGCGGCGGTGCTCGCCGCCCTGGCCCAGATAAACGCTGCTTTCCAAACTGATCTCGCCCAGCGAAGCGCGCAGCCGCCAGGTTTCTTTATGGCGCGAACCAAAACGCAGCAACACGCCCGCCGCTTGCCCGCCGCCGCCCAAGAGCGAAGCTTTGACGTTCGGGTGCAAATGAAAGCGGATGGTGAAATATTCGCCGCCGGTTCCGCTCAGGCGGTCTTCGCCGCGCACGCTTTCGCCGGAAGGCTCGACGAAGATGGCGCGATGATGCACTAGGCCGAAGGGGACCAAATAACCATCGTGGCTGGCTTCGACCAACACGCCGTCGTCGCCTTCCGAGCGGGCGCAGTCCACGCGCTCCGGCCCGCGGTGCAGCGAGCCGTCTAAGTTGAACGCGGCCGAAGACGTGTCGTTGACCGTCAGCGTGGAATGCGCCGCCGTGGCTGCGAGCGCGGTGCGCCACGGGTCGCTTTCGCCGGGGCGCGATCCGCAATTGACGATCACGCGGTGCGCACCGACGCTCATCTCGAAGCTCAAGGTGCCCGCGTGTTGGCGGCGGCCCGGTCCGCCCGGTTTGCCGCAATCCATGATCAGCGTCACGTTGCCCGCGTTCAGGCGCTGAAAGCCCGCATAAGGCGCACGCCCCGGCGCTTTGGCTCCGGCGTCGGTGTGGGCGAGCAGCAGGTCGATTTGGGCCGCGCTGCTTTCTTGCCCGCCGTTGAACAGCGCCAGTCCGCCGTCGGGGTGGCGCATCTGGCGCAGCATGGGGGCTACGCGGTCGATGGCGTTTTGCACGCCGTTCGACATCTGCCCGGTGGCGGCGGCGATCAGGGCTTTCAGCTCCAGCAAATCGCGCAGCACGTCGGCCAGACGCTCCGGGTTGCGTTCCACATAACCGCCGTCGGGCAATATCTGGGCGTTGATTTCCGCTTCCAGGCGGGCCAGCGTCTTGGCCTGTTTGCGCTCGAAGCCTTTCAGCGCCAAGGCCGCAAAAACTTGACCCTTGAGCGTCAGCAGCCGGGCGTAGCCTGAGCCGGGCGGGGGCGGGGATCTAAAGATATGGCGCGCATCGCGGCCCACGGTGTGGCGCAGCATCTTTTCAAACGGCCCCGCCGCATCGTCGCGCACCAAAAACGACCAGACGCGGATCAGGTTGATGACACGCGCCGCCGTGATCTCAGGTTTCCAGGCGATGGGGCTGTAGCGCGTATTGGCGTCCATCCATGCCGAAAGCCATTCGCGGGCGAAATAGGGCGCTTCGCCGCCGCGTTCTCCGCCCGAAAGCGCCGCCACATCCAGCAACCAGTGCAGGCCGTGAAACCACGCCAGCCATGGGTCGCTGGTTTGTGGCGGCATGTGCGCGGCCGATTGCAGAAGGTGCGTTTCGCCTTGATGGGTGAACAACCCCTTCAGCAGCGCCGCACCGGCGTCGGGCGAACCCGGCCACAACAGCGGCGCGTTGACCGTCACGCCACGGGGCGCGGGGCCGCGCAGCCACTGGCGGTAAATCCACGTGGTCTGCAGCCCGCCCTTGTGCGCCCGGCGGCCCGTTGTGTGGGCGGGGTGCGGTGGGATCGGGTGCGGATGATGCGGTTTGCTCATGCCCAGATGGGTATCAGGCTTGGCCAGAGCGCGCAACAAGCGCCATAATGGGTTTAAAAGGCCTTGAATTGCAGGGTGTTGAACGCTATCGCCGCGCCGAGGGCCTAAGGCGATGGCGGCGAACTCGCCGATTCGCTGCCAAAGCGCAACGAATTTGATCCATCACGAATATATAATGAGCGTGTGTTACAGGCGGCGCAGGCGGGCGGCGAAAAAGCCGTCCATGCCGCCTTGTTCGGCCAGATGGCTGGGCAGGGTGCGCAAAAAGCCCTTGGCCGTAATAATGTGGGCGAGCGCTCCGGCTTCGGCGGGTTTGACCGGGTCCAGCTCCACCGGCGCGCCGCTGGCGAGCAGGGCTTCGATCTGCATTTCGCCTTCTTCGGGCTGCAAAGAACAGGTGCAATAGACGATCAGGCCGCCGGGGCGCACCATATCCACCGCCGCGCGCAGCAGACGGCTTTGCAGATTGGCGAGCTTGAGCACGTCGGCATGGGTTTTTAAGGGTAAAACGTCCGGGTGGCGGCGCGCGGTGCCGGTGGCCGAACACGGCGCATCCAGAATCAAAGCATCGGCCAACAGGGCGGGCCGCCACGTTTCGGCGTCGGCGATCACCGTTTTGGCGTTCAGTTTCGTGCGTTCCAGGTTTTGCTGCACCCGCTCCATGCGTTTGGCGGAACGGTCCACGGCAATCACCTGCCCCCCTGCGGCGGCCAGTTCCAAGGTTTTGCCGCCGGGCGCGGCGCATAAATCGATGACATCCATGCCCTCGACATTGCCCAACAGGCGCGCGGGCAGGCTGGCGGCCAGATCCTGCACCCACCACGCTCCTTCGGCAAATCCTTCCAGGGCCGTAACGGAAACCTTGCGCTTGAGGCGAAGGGTGCCGCTGGGCATCAATTGCGCGTCCAGCGCCCCGGCCCAATGGGCGGGATCGCTTTTGGCGGTCAAATCCAGCGGCGGCTCCTGCATATGGACGGCGGCGATGGCGCGGGTCGTTTCGATACCGTAAGCATCAACCCAGCTATCCCATAACCACTGGGGCGTATTCAAGCGCGGCGCATCGAAGCTTTCCAGCACTGCCCGGCCTTCGCGCTGGGCGCGGCGCAGCACGGCGTTGACCAGCTTGCGATAGGGGGCCAGCTCGCCGCTGCCGCACAATTCGACCGCGGTATCCACGGCGGCGTGTTCGGCGATGTCTAAAAACAGCAGTTGCGCCAAGCCGATGCGCAGCACGTGTTTGGCGCTTTGGCCCTTTTTGCCCAGGGGCGTGTCCAAAAAAGCGTCGATCAGGGCGTCGATCTCGCCCAAGTGGCGCAAGGTGGTGCGCACGATCAGCGCGGCTAAACCCCGGTCGCGTTCGGCTAACTTGGAAAAAGAGGGGGTTTGGTCGAGGGCTTCGTCCAAGAGGCGCTTGTGGCTTAAAACGGCGTCGAGCAAATCGAAGGCGGCGATGCGGGGCATGAAGGTTCTGGCTCGTTAAAAGTTAAGGTGCTGGCGGAACGGGCACCCTATACCACGGCTTAAGGCCCAGTTATACTGAAAGCTGAAGCCAAATCATCAAGCGTTGACACGCCGGAAGCACTTGTCTTTGCGAGCGAAGCGAAGCAATCCAGAGCCATTTTGACGGGCTGAATCGCCCTCTTTCTGGATTGCCGCGCCCCCTTCAGGGGCTCGCAATGACGCATAAACGCTCTTTATTTTGCAAAAATGCGATGTAGAGTGGAAGGACGATCCGGTTCACCACAATGAATGATGGATGATTTGATCCTGGTTCCCTTGAAAACGGATGAAGCGCCGCGGATCGGGCAGGGTTAAGGAATAGAGATCATGAATAAATCTAAATCTAGCGACGCAAGCGGTGCCGCCATAAGTCCTGCTCCGGAGTCTGTTCCTGCCGGGGAGGCCGCCGTGGCCCCTGCCGTTGATTGCGATAGCGCAACAAATAAGAAAGCTGCCGTCAAAGAAATCGGCGGGCGCGATGGCCCGGACCCCACCCGGTTCGGCGATTGGGAAAAGGCCGGGCGCTGCATCGACTTTTGATCGATGCCAAGACACAATGAACGATCAATGACGGAATCTGGCGAAGCGGTCGGGCGGCCATCGACCGCGCCGTTCGGCGGAAGAAGCCGCCCCGCTGCGGGCCATCGTGTGTTTTCCTTGGGCTTCGTGATATGCCGTTGCGCGGGCGATGCGAACGCCCGGCCCGCCGCCGCATGAAAGCCTACACTTGCAGATAAGCCGTTTTTCGGGCGATGCGCAGGCTCAAGCCCGAATAAGCCCGGTTCAACCCAGGGGCGGGCCAGGGGCGGGTGAGGGAAAAATTCGCCAAAAACGGCTTTTGCGGCGCTATGTTTTGTAGAGCAAGCTCTGGCCGCAGGGTATGGGCGGTCTTTCGGCAGGCCTTGAAAATCAAGGGATTTTTCCACTCCGGTCATTTAAGCCTGATATTTAGGGCTTATTTGAAAAATGCACCGCCGGGCAAAATAATAGAACTTTTTAAATTGGCTTAAACGGTTCAGGCAGGCGCGGGCGGAATTGGCACAGGTTGAATATCGCGGAAATCTGCGATTCATTCCGGCAATGGCGATCCCGTTAAGCGCCGCTTAGAGGCCGGATGGTCGCAAAAACGGCGGGACCAAAGCCCCGCCGCATCGCGGATGAAGGATTGAAGCGGTGAACGGGCAACTCGTCCATTCCCCCGCTTGCACGTCAGCGGTTTTGCCGATTGTCCACCAAGTCCTGAACCACCGTCGGATCGGCCAGGGTCGAGGTGTCACCCAAATTAGAATAATCGTTTTCCGCTATTTTGCGCAAAATGCGCCGCATGATTTTGCCCGAACGGGTTTTGGGCAGGCCCGGCGCAAACTGCAACCAATCCGGAGACGCAATGGGGCCGATCTCCTTGCGCACCCATTTCACCAGTTCGGCTTTCAGTTCGTCAGAGGAATGTTCGCCCGCGTTTAACGTTACGTAAGCGTAAATACCTTGGCCCTTGATGTCGTGAGGCGCGCCGACGACGGCGGCCTCGGCAACCTTGGCATGGGCGACCAGGGCGCTTTCGACTTCGGCGGTGCCCATGCGGTGACCCGACACATTAATGACGTCATCGACGCGCCCGGTGATCCAATAATAGCCATCCGCATCGCGGCGGCAGCCGTCGCCGGTAAAGTAGCGGCCTTTGTAGGTCGAAAAGTAGGTTTGCTCAAAGCGCTCGTGATCGCCATAGACCGAACGCATCTGTCCCGGCCAACTATCGGTGAGACAGAGGTTGCCGGAACACGGACCGTCCAGCGCTTTGCCGTCGGCGTCGACGATTTCAGGTTTTACGCCGAAAAACGGACGGGTGGCGGAACCGGGCTTGAGCGCCGTGGCGCCCGGCAGCGGGGTGATCAAAATGCCGCCGGTTTCGGTCTGCCACCAGGTATCGACGATGGGGCAGCGCTGATCGCCCACCACATTGTAATACCACAGCCACGCTTCGGGGTTGATGGGTTCGCCCACCGAACCCAGCAGGCGGATGGATTTGCGCGAGGTTTTTTTCACCGGACCTTCGCCGTCGCGCATCAAAGCGCGAATGGCGGTGGGCGCGGTATAAAAAATGTTGACGTTGTGCTTGTCGCACACCTGCCAAAAGCGCGAGGTGTCGGGGTAATTGGGCACCCCTTCGAACATCAGGGTAATCGCGCCGTTGGCCAGCGGGCCGTAAACAATATAGCTGTGTCCGGTGACCCAGCCCACGTCGGCGGTACACCAAAACACCTCGCCATCGTGGTAATCGAACACATAGCGGTGCGTCATGGATGCATACACCATGTAGCCGCCGGTGGTGTGCATCACGCCCTTCGGTTTGCCGGTGGAGCCGGAGGTATACAAGATGAACAGCGGATCTTCGGCGTTCATTTCTTCGGCTTGGAAGGTGGCGGGCATATCTTGGGTGGCTTCGTGCATCCACACGTCGAGTTTGTCGTCCCAGGCGATGGCCCCGCCGGTATGTTTGACCACGAACACCGTATCCACCGACGGGCATTTGGCCACGGCTTCATCGGTGTTGGCTTTGAGCGGAATGGCTTTCGCGCCGCGCAGGCCTTCATCGGCGGTGATGACGACGTGGCTGTTGCAGTCTTGGATGCGCCCGGCCAAGGCATCGGGCGAAAAGCCGCCGAACACCACCGAATGGATCGCGCCAATGCGCGCGCACGCCAGCATGGCGTAAGCGGCTTCGGGGATCATCGGCATATATAACGTGACCACGCTGCCTTTTTTGACCCCGCGCGCCTTTAGCGCACCAGCCATTTTGCACACGTTGTCGTGCAGTTCTTGATAGGTGATGTGCTTGGAAACGCCCGGATCGTCGCCTTCCCAGATGATCGCGGTTTGATTGGCGCGATGGGGCAGATGGCGGTCGATACAGCTTAGCGAGGCGTTGAGCGTGCCGTCATAGAACCATTTGATGGAAACGCCGGGTACGGTGAAACTGACGTCTTTGACCTGGGTGAAGGGTTTGATCCAGTCGATGGATTTGCCGTGTTCACCCCAGAATTCTTGCGGATCATCAACCGAGGCCTGATACATCGCCAAATATTTGGCGTTATCGACCCAGGCCGACTTCGCCAACGCTGCGGGTACCGGGAAAATCTGCTCGTCACTCATGGAAACTGCCCCTCCGTAAAATCGATGAATGTCGCTTAAGCGGTCTGGGGTGGATTATTGTGCAATAGCGAACAGGGGGCAAGGGTCAAACCGCCAGCCACACGTGATCTTCCCGCACTTCGGAAGGAATGGGCGTTAAGGACTTGCCCACGCAAGGCCCCTGAAGGCAAAACCCATCTTCGATGCGAAAGATTGCCCCGTGCATGGCGCACATGATGAAAGAGCGGTCGAAGTTCATAAACTGCCCCGGCTCGAAATCGAGCGGCGCGCCGGTGTGCGGGCAGACGTTGACATAAACAAAAGCCCGCTTTTCCTGGCGCACAATAATCAAAGACGTGCGCAAGCCGTTGATTTCAGCGATCAAAGCGATGGAGCCGCCGTCTTCGATATCGTCGAGTGAGCACAGCCGGGTTTGGGTCATGGCCGCACCTTCGCTCCCAAACCGCCGCCCAAATGGATGATTTCATCCCATTCTTCGCTTGTGACGGGGCTGACGGAAAGCCGCGATTGGCGCAACAGCGCCATGCCGTGAAGGTTGGGATGGGCGCGCAAGGCCGCCAACGAAACCGGGCTTTGCATCGGGGCCAAGGCCTTGAAATCCACGGCGACGAAGCGCCCCGCCGGGTCGGTGGGGTCGATATAGGCTTCGCGGACCACTTGCAAAACGCCGACGATCTCTTTGCCGGTCACGGAATGGTAAAAAAAGGCCAGATCGCCGGTTTTCATGGCCTTTAAATAATTGGCGGCCTGGTGGTTGCGCACGCCCACCCACGGTTCTACGCCTTTGCGCACATGATCGGCCCACGACCAGCTTTTGGGTTCGGATTTGACCAGCCAATGGTGCATGGCGTTTTCTTTCGACGGTTAGGGCAGTTACGCCTGCGGCAACACTTTTTTCCACGCCCGGATTTCGACGCGCTCGAACAGGCGCGCCTGGGCATAAGGGTCCATAGCCGAGAATGTTTCGGCGTCGGCGCGGCTGTCGCAATCGAGCACGATCAGGCTGCCGTTCATGGTTTGGCCGTCGTCGGCGAAGGTCGGTCCAGCGAAAATCAAACGATCGCCTTGCGCCTTTAAGTGTTCAAGGTGCAGGGCGCGATTGTTGAGCCGCACCTCCAAAAAATTCTTTTTATCGGTGCAGAAAATGGCAAACAGCATGACCGGGTTCCTTATAGCTAAAGCGGGCGTCTATTCGATATTCAGCGGGCGCGTCAGCAGGCCGTGGATGATGGAATCGAGATCCGCGCCTAAATTCAGCACCGCGTGAACGGCTTGGCAGATCGGCATATCGACCTGTTCGCGTCTGCCCAGTTCGGTTACGGCGGCGGCGGTATAAACGCCTTCGGTAACGGAAGAGCGTTCGGCCAAGATGGAACTCAAGCTGCGCCCCTGGCCCAGCGCCACGCCGAGCGAAAAATTGCGCGATTGCATGGCGTTGCAGGTCAAGGTCAGATCGCCCAAACCGGATAATCCCATCAAGGTGTGTTCGTCCGCGCCCAGCACCATACCCAAACGGGCGATTTCCGCCAAACCGCGGGTGATCAGCGCGGCGCGGCCATTATCGCCCAAATTTTTGCCCTGCACGATGCCGCAGGCGATGGCCAGCACGTTTTTCACCGCGCCGCCCAATTGCGCGCCGATGACGTCATAGGAATAATAGGGGCGAAAATGGCGGCAGCTCAGCGCGGCGCACAGCGCTTGGCCCAAATCTTCATCCACGCACGCCAGCGTGACGGCGGTGGGCAGTTGGCGCGCCACTTCGACGGCGAAGGTGGGGCCGGACAATACCGCCACGGGGGCCAAGTCGCCTAAGGTTTCCGTCACCACATCGCCCAGCAGCTTATAGGTGCCCTGTTCGATGCCCTTGGCGCAAATCACGGCGGGAGCGCCGGGTTTCCAATGGGGTTTGGCGGATTGTAAGACCGAGCGCAAAAATTGCGCGGGCGTCACCACCAGCACCGCATCGGCTTGCACGGCGGCGGCGACGTCGGGCGTAACGCGGATGGCGGGATCCAGCTTGATTCCCGGCAGGTAGGCGGCGTTTTCCCGCGTTTGATCAATGATGGCGGCGTTGCGGGTGTCGTGCGCCTGCAAGGTGACGGTGCGGCCCGCGTGCGCCGCCGTGATGGCCAGCGCCGTTCCCCATGCGCCCGCGCCTAAAATACCGATGGATTGCACGTGACCCTCCTCAACCCTTTGATCAATCCTATATGCCCGCAGAGGCGGGCGGTGACAAGGCTTACGCTTTGATGCCCGCACCCGTGGCCTTCGGTGCGTCGGGGTCGAGCGGCCAACGCGGGCGCGGCGCAAAATCCAAACCGTCCGTCAGCCCTAGGCGCAGCCGCTCAATCCCGGCCCAGGCGATCATCGCGCCGTTGTCGGTGCACAGCAATAACGGCGGCGCGGCCAAGGTCAAACCTTCGTCCGCGGCGACGGTGCGCAGCGTCTCGCGCAATGCGCTATTGGCGGCGACGCCGCCCGCCACCACCAACGAGCGCCCTTCGGGGCATAAATCGCGAAACAAATGGATGGCGCGGCGCGTGCGATCGCCGATGACCTCGGCCACGGCGGCCTGAAAACTGGCCGCCATGTCGTTGACGTCCGAGGGCTGAAGATCGCCCGGCGGCAGCGCATCGAGCGCGCGTTTGACCGCCGCTTTCAACCCGGAAAAGGAAAAATGACAGCCGGGTTTGCCCTTCAACGGCCTCGGCAGGGCAAAACGCTTGGCGTCGCCCAGCTTGGCGGCGGCCTCGATGGGCGGGCCGCCGGGATAACCCAAACCCAGCATCTTGGCGGTTTTGTCGAACGCTTCGCCCACCGCATCGTCGATGGTAGTGCCTAAACGCACATAATCGCCGACCCCGCGCACGGCTAATAGCTGGCTATGTCCACCCGAAACCAGCAACAATAAATAAGGAAATTCAACGCCTTCGCTCAGCCGCGCGGTGAGCGCATGGCCTTCCAGGTGATTGACGGCGATAAAAGGAATGGAACGCGCTCGCGCAATGGCCTTGGCCATCATCACGCCGACGATGACCCCGCCGATCAGCCCCGGCCCGCCGGTGGCGGCGACGGCGTCGAGCTGATCGAAGCCCAGTTTGGCGTCGTCCATCGCGCCCTGCACGATGGCGTCAACGCATTCGAGATGGGCGCGCGCCGCGACTTCGGGCACGATGCCGCCGAACGGGCGGTGCATTTCGATCTGGCTTAAAATGCGGTTGGACAAAATCTCGCCCTGCCCGTCCGCGTTTAAGCGCACGACGGCGGCGGCAGTTTCGTCACAACTGGTTTCTAGCCCCAGCACGATCATCTCTGTATAACCCTCACAAAAGGCTTGTTTGCCTGCGCCGGGACTTTACTCTATGGCGGAGGCAACAAACCACAAATTCTCGAACAGGAACGCATTTTCTATGACTTCTAGCCCAATTTCCTCCCCGTTTCGCATCGGCACCCGCGGCAGCCCCTTGGCGCTGGCCCAGGCGTATGAAACGCGCGATAAACTGATTGCCGCTTTTCCCGAACTGGGCCAAGCGGGTGCGATCGAAATCGTCACCATCAAAACCACCGGCGACAAGGTGCAGGACCGCGCGCTCATGGAGGTGGGCGGCAAGGGCCTGTTCACCAAGGAAATCGACGACGCCATGTTGGCGGGCGACATCGACATCGCGGTGCACTCGATGAAGGACGTGCCGACCTGGATGCCGAGCGGCATTCACCTGCCGTGCATGTTGGAACGCCAAGACGTGCGCGACGTGTTCATTTCGCCCAAAACAAATTCGTTGTGGGATCTGCCGCAGGGCGCGGTGATCGGTTCCGCGTCGTTGCGCCGCCAGTCGCAGATTCTCGCTCGCCGCCCCGACATGAAGGTGGTGACCTTTCGCGGCACGGTGCAGACGCGCCTGAAAAAACTGGAAGCGGGCGAGGTCGATGGCACGATGCTGGCGGCGGCGGGCCTGAAACGGCTGGGGCTGGAACAGCACATCACGCAATATATGGACCCGCAAGACTTCGTGCCCGCCGTGGGCCAAGGGGCCATCGGCATTACTTGTTTGATCGACGATGCGACCGCCAACGCCTATTTGGCGGCGCTCAACCACCCGGCCACCTTGCTGCGCGTCACCGCCGAGCGGGCGTTTTTGGCGGTGCTGGACGGTTCATGCCGCACGCCGATCGCCGCTCACGCCTGGTTCGATGGTGCATCAACGCTGCGTTTTCAAGGGCTGGTGGCCAAGCCCGACGGCTCTGAAGTTCATTCCATCACGCGCGCCTGCCCGGCGAGCCAAGATGCCGCCGAAGCCATGGGCAGTGACGCGGGGCATGAATTGAAGGCTAAAATCGGCCCGGATTTTCTGGTCGCCACGGCGCACGAACATTCGCCGACCACCGCGCCGTTGAAATTGAAATAAGGCCCAGCCATGCGCATCCTCGTCACCCGACCCAGCGAGGATGGCGCCCGTCTGGTCAAACAACTGGCGGCGCTGGGCCATGAAGCGGTGCTTGCGCCATTGCTCGACATCGAAACCATAGCGGGCGATGCATTGGCTTTGCAGGGTGTGCAGGCGCTGGTCTTCACCTCGGCCAACGGGGTGCGGGCGTTCGCCCAGCGTTCAACGGAGCGCGCTTTGCCCGCGTTATGCGTCGGCGACGCCACCGGGCGCGAGGCTCAAGCGGCGGGCTTTCGCGATGTTAAAAGTGCGGCGGGCGACGTGGCGGCGCTGGCGCAATTGCTAGAGGCGGAGCTGGATCCGCAAGCGGGCGCGCTGCTGCACCCAGCGGGATCGAAGGTCGCGGGCGATCTGGCGGGGCTGTTGCAAAAGGCCGGATTTTGCTATCGCCGTGAGGTGTTGTACCGGGCGAACAAGGCCGAAACCCTGCCCAAAACTGCGCGCGATGCGTTGGCGGCGGGAACGGTGGATGGCGTGTTGCTGTACTCGCCGCGTACCGCGCACGCGTTTGTGCGGCTGGTGGAGGCGGCGGGTTTGGATAAGCGGTTGAGCGGCGTGAGCGCCTATTGCCTCAGCCCGGCGGTGGCCGAAGCGGTTGAGGGCCTGGGTTGGGCAAGGGTGCTGGTCGCGGTCCGCCCGGATCAGGACGCGCTGCTGAATTTGTTGGGTTAAGCCCCGGCTGTAAGGTTTAATTTTTGATGTATACCGGTGCGGGCTGTTCATACAATTTCATCAAAAAAATGTAGTCATGCGCGGGCTCGACCCGCGCATCCACGTCTTTAATTACGTCACTTGAAGTTATGGACCACCGGGTTGATCCCCGGATCAAGTCCGGGGACGGTGGTGACGATTTTGAGTTGTTTTTTTGAAGTTGTCACACGGCCGAAATCGTTAAACCGGACAGCAATGGCATTAAGCATTGCAAGACAAGACGAAAAGGCATGTTAAACTACGCCCAAGCCCGAACCGACGGATCAACCGGAAAAACGAGGGACCATGACCGATAGCGCCGACAAACCCAGCTTAAAAGACATCGCGGATCAAGATGCGAAAAAGGATTCAGCGGAACGTCCCGCCGCAGCGGCGAATGGCGCTGGGCGGTCGGGCGCCCCTCTAGCTGATGCCCAAGCAGCCGAAGCCCCGGTGGCCGATGCCCAGGTGGGCGCACAGGTGGCCGCACAGGCCAAAAAGAGCGGCGGTGGGCTCGTGTGGTTTGTGGTGTTGCTGCTCGTTTTAGGCGGCGGCGGCGCGGCGGGCTGGTCGGTGATCGGCCCCCGTGTGGAACCGGTGATCGCGGATATGCGCGCCCTGCTGGGTATGACGCCGCGTCCGACGCAGGCGCGTCTGCCTTCCGATACGCCGCCGATTGTGGCGGAAATGCCAGCGGAAACCCCGGTTGAACCCCCGGTTGAATCCTCTGCTGAATCCTTGGCCGATGCGCCTGCCGATGTTTTGGCTGAACCGCCGATGGCCGAACCCGCGCCGGAAGATGCAGCGGAAGTTGCGCCCGAAATTGTGCTTGAAACCCTGCCTGCGTCGATGCCTCAAGCGCCGGAGTCTTCGGTGGACGCCACGCAGCAGCAATTGCTCGATAGCGCCGCCGAATTGACCCGAGCCTTGGCGGAAATGAAAAGCGAGCTGGCCGAGATGGCCGCCCGGTTGCAGGCGCTGGAAGACGGTTCGCGCGCCGATCCCACCGCCCCGGCGCAGGCCTTGGTGCTGGGGGTGACGCAGTTGCGTTCGCGCCTGACCGGCGACAGCCCGTTCGCCGCCGAACTCGCGGCTTTGGAAACCATCGCCGCCGGGGATGCGACCGTATCGGCGGCCTTGCAGCGTTTAAGGCCCCACGCCGAAGTCGGCGTGCCGAGCGAAGCGGCATTGACCGCGCGCTTCAATAAGGTGGCTTTGGCCATCTTGGGCGCGCGCTCTTCCGCCGAAGCCGGGGGCTGGCTGGGCGCGGTGAAAGAAAGCTTAGGCGGTTTAGTGACCGTGCGCCGCACCGATCCCGCCGCCATTACCGATCAGGTGGAGCGCGCCGTGGCGGTGGCCGAAGCGGCGTTGGAACTGGGCGAGTTGGATGAAGCGGTTCAAGCTTTGAGCGAAGTGCAGGGCGCTCCCGGCGAAGCCGCAGCCGCGTGGCTGGGCGATGCACAGGCGCGCCTTGATGCCGAGGCCGCGTTGGAGGCGCTGCATAGCCATGCGCTCGCCGCGCTGTCCGCCGCCGGCGGCGCGTGAGGGAGCGGATCGATGGTGCGTTTGTTTCTCTTTTTAGTGTTCGCCGTCGCGCTCGCCTGGGGCGTGGTGTGGGTCGCCGATCATCCGGGGCAGATGAGTCTGGTGTGGGGCGGCTGGCGCATCGACACCTCGGCGGGCGTGTTGGGCGTGGCGTTGATCGCGTTCGCCGTGACGGTGGCGCTGCTGTATCGCTTTTGGCTGTTTCTCACCCGCGCGCCGGGGCGCATCGGGTTGGCGTTCAAGGAACGCCGTTCGCAAAAGGGCTACAAGGCCCTGACCAAGGGTATGGTGGCGGTCGCGGCGGGCGACGCCGAAGAAGCCAAGCGCCAAGTGGGCAAGGCCGATAGTCTGTTGAATGCGCCGCCGTTGACGCTGTTGTTGAAAGCGCAAGCGGCGCAATTGGGCGGCGATGAACACGCGGCGGAAACGTTTTTCACCGCCATGCTCGATGATGCGGAAATGGAATTTCTCGGCTTACGCGGGCTGCTCAATCAGGCCATGAAACGCGGCGACGACATCGCGGCGCTGCAATTGGCGCATCGCGCGCAGGCGCTCAATCCCAAAAGTGCGTGGCTGGCTGAAACCGTGTTTCAACTGGAAGCGCGCGCGGGAAGCTGGCTGGGCGCCGATGAAGCGCTTAAACGGGTCGGCAAATTGGCCGATCTGTCCCCGCGCGAGCTCAACCATCGCCGCGCGGTGGCGCTGTTGGGCCAAAGCGTGGAAAACCAAAAAAAGGGCGATGCCGATGCCGCCGTCAAGCTGGCGCAAAAGGCGCTGAACGAAGATCCGGCGCTGGTGATGGCGTCGGTGCATCTGGCGCGTTTGTTGATCGCCGCGGGTAACGCGCGCAAGGCCAAGGACGTGATCGAAAAGGCCTGGGCGCTGCAACCGCTGCCCGATCTGCTGGCGCTGTATTTTGAAGCGTCGAAGGCGGCGGACGGCATGAAAAAAGTCACGGCGGCGCAAACGCTGCTGGGCTTGAATGCGAACGCGCCCTATAGCCACATCGCCATGGCGGCGGCGGCGCTGGAAGCCCAATTGTGGGGTCAGGCGCGCACGCATTTGGAAGCGGCGCTGGAAACGGCCCAGCAACAAGGCGGGCCGCAGCGCACGGCGATGACCTTGATGGCGCGCCTGGAAGAAGAAGACCGCGGCGATAAGGATGCCGGACGCCTGTGGCTGGCGCGTGCGGCGGCCGCCCCGGCCGATCCGGCGTGGGTGTGCGGCCACTGCGGCCATGTGGATACCCAGTGGGCGCCGCATTGTCCCAAGTGCAAAACCTTCGATACGCTGGTCTGGAAAACGCCGCCGGGGGCAAAAGCGCAAGAGCTGCTGGCGGCGCAAGCGTGAGGCTGGCGGCGCAAGCCTAAGACCTTTGCGTGCGTATCACGTCCCAAAGACCCAGGTTCCAAAGACATTGACGGATACGAGCGCGCGCATTACAAGAACGCGTCCTTTGGCCCGCGCTTGAGTGGGGCCGGGGCATAGGGTTTTTGTGCCGATGTAGCTCAGTTGGTAGAGCAACGCATTCGTAATGCGTAGGTCCGCGGTTCGAGTCCGCGCATCGGCACCACATTCCGCAAAATTCCGTACCCTTTTGTCCCCTTAGGCCTTCTTCTTGGGGGCTTTCATCGATGGTTTGTCAGGCTGTTGTCAGCTTGGCGCGGTAGGGTTCAGCTTCGCCGATGGATGACCTGCCGAGGGGGCGCTGTGGCTAAAACGATTTTGATCGTCGAAGACAACGAAGCAAATCTGAAAATGTTCAACGTCCTTTTGCGGCTTGAAGGCTATGAAACCTTGCAGTCGACGGACGGCAAAGATGTCATTGAGTTGGTCGGCAAACATCGCCCCGATTTGATCTTGATGGATATTCATTTGGTCGATCACTCCGGCCTGGATTTGACCCGGTGTTTGAAGGCCGAACCGAGTTTTGCGAGCATTCCGGTGATCGCCGTGACGGCTTTCGCCATGCAGGGTGATGAAGAAATGATCCTCGCCGGGGGCTGCGATGCATACCTTTCCAAACCGGTCGATATTTCCGTATTTTTGAAAACCGTGGCGCGGTTTATTTCAGCCGATATCGCCGCGCCGACGCCATTAGCGGTGGCTTGACCGCGCCGGACCTAAACGATTATTCAAGCCCGTCCGCCGCTTGGCCGAACAGGCCGGCCACGGCGCTGCCCAGGCCGGTGACGGCGCCGACGATCACCACCGCTATTAAGGTCGCAATCAGCGCGTATTCGATGGCGGTCGCACCTTGAGAATCGCGGGTGAACGCTTGAATAAACAGGCTCAATCGGCGAAAGCGTGCGATCATCTCGGTTCCTGGGTTTTTGGGCCTGAAAAAAAGCCCGAACATGAGGCCCGCAAGGTGGACCTAGGGGCGAAGCATTAGGGCCTAGTAGCGGAGCGTTAGGGAATGGCGGTGCCGCGCATTTCAATTCGCCGCCCTGTTGCCTAAGCTCCCGTTGCTTAACCTCCTGTGGTTTAAGCTTAAGTGTACCCACCCAGGACTGTGCTGAATAGGGATATTCGTCACGGGCGGCAGGCCGCCCGTGGACAACCTCCGACATTTTGCCGCCGCGAAGCGTCGGGTTAACGGCGGGCTTTCCCCTCGGCAATGTTGTATCGGCGACCCCTTTCACCGGACGGCACGGTTAAAAACAATCCGCTAGCGTAGTGTTTTGCGCCGGGGCCGATGGCGGGGGGATAAAGGTCAAAAATGGCCCCGATTGAGCGCTTGAAAGGGGCAAAATCGGCGGCAAAAGGGCCGGGCGGGTCATTGGATCGTATGGTTAATAGCAGCTTAATGCGGATCGCGCATTCCATCGCGGCGTCAGACGTTGGCCCTGGGTAACGTCTGCTCGGTTGCGGGGGCGCGAACATAGGCGGGGCCGCTCAATCGGCCGGGCGGCGGGGGCGGGTTGGGTGTAGCTCATTCGGGAAATCCATCGATAGAGTTTATTCAACCCATTGATGATGCGCCATAATGCTAATCTGTTGCGCATCCGGTTGAAATTATGGATTAGCGCCATCAACAAACCCGGCATCCAGATTGGGCAAAAATGCCCGCAAAGCGCAACGCCCCCAGACAAGCGCCAAAGGGGCGGTCGCGGTCGCTCAAAATCGGCGCGCTGATATTGTTGTCTATGGTTAATGAAAGATGAATTTGCCCGGACGGTTTGCAGCGGCAATGAATGTTTTGCGGCGATGAACCAGATCCAGTGAAACCGGGGCGACGGCCTGCCGCTGAGGTTCGGGCGCGATGCAGGGGCAGAGTGGCGGCAATGCCCCCTGCGATGATCGACTTTTGTCAACATCGTGTGCAGTTTTTTTGCAATTTGCAGCGACAAATGGCCGCCGCTGAATGGCTTGAAAGGGGCAAAATCGCGACAAGATGAAAAGAAATTCCTAAAATTTGGTCTTTTGCTAAGGATTTTTGAAATTTTACTAACACATCTTTAATCATAACAATTATATTTATTATCAAATGATTATAAAATATTCTTAATCTAATACATTCATTAAATGTGCTTCGTGTATTGTCAAAATTGGCAAAAAAGTCGAGATGCAGACATTTTGACGACAAATGCAGTTGACGAGGCCCAATCAAACTTTAGACTTGTTGCAAATCCGTGAGAATCGAACGCGGAAGGTCCGCGTTGATTCAGTCGGTGGGCGCAAATGAAGGTGCGATGAACGTGAACACCATGATCCGTGCGGCAAGCGCAACAAACAAACATTCCTATACCGTGCCGTGTTCCAGCCGATGGCGCGATCAGGTGACGGAGCTGGCGCGCGCTAAACAGTGCAATGTTGCCGATTTAGCGCGATCCGTCGTTTTGGTGGTGCCGCTCAGCGTGATCGACGCGTCCTTAGATCCCGGCGAGCCCGCCCGTGATGATCGCGAAACGGTGGTGCTAAAGTCCGGAAATTCAGTGGGAAAACCGTGGCGGCGCAAGCCGCGCCTACAGGTGCGCATGGCTCCGGGTTTTGCCGTCGAAACCATTCGCAAGGCGCTCGGCCTGGCGCTGGCCATCGAACGCGGGCATTTGGATGTCGGTTTGGAATCGGAAAGTGAAAAAACCGAGGCGGAGCTGCAGCGCGATGCCGAAACCGCCTTGATGCGCGAAGCCCATGACGAGCTGGAACGGTTGCGCAACGTTGTCGCCGCGTTGCAGTTCGATCCCCTGCCTGGCGGTGTGGTCAGCCGCGATCAGGCTTTGTATGTGTTGGGCTTTCCGCCCGGCTCGATCCCCGATCAAGGCGCGCTGCGCACCCGTTTTCGCCGCTTGGCGACGGTTTACCATCCCGACGGCAAGGATGGCAGTCACCAGCGCATGAGCCAGCTCAACGCCGCCATGGAAATGCTGCGCCGCGGGGGATTATAGTGGGCGGGATGATTGACCAGGATGAACTGACCAGGATGAACTGACCAGGATGAACTGACCAGGATGAACTGAAATGACCCAACCCAGCCGCCCCCCCAATCGGCCCAAAGTCTTCGTCACGCGCAAATTGCCCGATGCGGTGGAAACGCGCATTTTGCGCGAATTCGATGCCACGCTACAGCCCGAAGGCCCGGCTTTGAGCGCGGCGGCCATCATCCAAGGCGCGCACGGCTGCGATGCCCTGCTGGTGGCCCCCGGCGACTCGATTACCGCCGAAGTCATCGACGCGCTGAAAACAACCGTACGCGTCATTTCCACCTTTTCGGTGGGTTTCGACCATGTGGATGTAAAGGCCGCCCAGGCCGCAGGCATTGCCGTGGGCCATACCCCCGACGTGCTGAGCGACGCCACCGCGGATCTGACGTGGTTATTGCTGCTGGCCGCCGCGCGGCGCGCCCATGAGGGCGAACGCATGGTGCGCGACGCCACTTGGGAAGGCTGGACACCGACCCAACTGATGGGCACCCAGGTCAGCGGCAAACGCTTAAGCATTTTAGGCCTGGGGCGCATCGGCCAGGGTGTCGCCAAACGGGCGCGTGGTTTCGATATGGCCGTGCATTACCACAACCGCAGCCGCTTGAGCGCCGATCAAGAACACGGCGCTGTGTATCACGCCAGCGCCGAAAGCCTGTTTGAAGTGGCGGATTTTCTGTGCCTGTTGTGCCCGCTGACGCCCGCGACCCAGGGCTTGATCAATGCCGAAACCCTTAAAAAACTGCCGCCCGGCGCGATCATCGTCAATTCGGGGCGCGGCCCGGTGGTGGATGATGCAGCCTTGATCGCGGCGTTGAAGAGCGGGCGGGTGGCGGCGGCGGGGCTGGATGTCTATGCGGGCGAACCTAATATCCATCCCGGTTACCGTGATTTGCCCAACGTGTTTTTGCTGCCGCATCTGGGCAGCGCCACGGTTGAAACGCGCGTGGCGATGGGCAATTTGGCCATCGACAACATCTTGGCGGTGCTCAAGGGCGGGCGTCCGGTGCGGGAAGTGATCGTCTAAGAAGTTGTGCGCACAAAAAAGGCCCGGAAATGTTCCGGGCCTTTTTGTTTTGCAGTCTGTCCGTATTTAGCGGCGCTCACCAAAGAGGCGCAGCAACATCATGAACAGGTTGATGAAGTCGAGATACAGGGTCAGCGCGCCCATGATGGCTTTTTTGGTCGCCGTCGCCTTGTCGTCCAGTTCGCCGTAGATCAACTTGATTTTCTGCGTGTCGTAAGCCGTCAGGCCGACAAAAATCAGCACGCCCGCCGCCGAAATGATGAAGTGCAGGGCGGTGGATTCCAAGAAGATGTTGACGATCATGGCGATGATCAGGCCGATCAGGCCCATCATCAAAAACGAACCGAAGCCGGTCAGATCGCGTTTGGTGGTGTAACCATAAAGGCTCATGCCCGCGAACATGCCCGCGGTGATGAAAAACACCCGCGCGATCGAGGTTCCGGTGTAGATCACGAAGATCGACGCCATCGACAGGCCCATGGTGACGGCGAAAGACCAAAACAGCGCCTGTACGGTGGTCATGCTCATTTTATGAATGCCGAAAGACAGCGCGAACACGAAGCCGAGCGGCGCCAGCATCACCACCCAAGCGAGCGGGGTGTTAAAGATGGTCTGCATCATCGCTTCGGAACTGGCGGTCATCATCGCGACCACGCCGGTCAACGCCAGGGCCGAGGCCATATAGTTGTAGACGCTGAGCATATAGGCGCGCAGGCCCATATCGATGGCGGGGGCGTCGGCGCGCGCGCCGGTGCGCAGGGTCGGTTGGTTGATGTCGAAAGCCATGGGGCAGGTTCTCCAATACGGGGTCAACACTAAAGGCGAAGCAACGACAGGGTTGTTTAGCTTAATCCTAATATGTCAGAAAATTGTGACGATTCAAGGGCTGCTGGGAAAACCAGGGGATTATTCGTTGCGCAGATGGCCGCTGGCGCGTTCGCCCAGCGCCCGCCACGT
>Ga0299912_10000939_pt1 | contig 23681 bp, 10 predicted proteins | sample RVTome_2_FD_207667 | JGI IMG/M metagenome (GOLD analysis project Ga0299912, IMG submission 207667) | Soil microbial communities from uranium-contaminated site in the Upper Colorado River Basin, Wyoming, United States - RVT95D214 (version 2) ... | reverse complement strand
ATATAATAACGGGAAATTCTATCTTCTCTTTATTACACTCGATGAAGGTGGATTTCTTTGTTCAGCTTCAAAAGCAGAAGGCCCTTGGGAAATCAGAAAATTACCCAGGGGATTTTATGACCCGGGATTGTTCTTCGATGACGACGCCCGCCTGCCGGACGGGCAGGGTAAGATTTATGTAGCCCATGGATATAGTAAAATATCGATTACCGAACTTGACCGGAACTTTGCTCCTATAAGCAAAGACTCATTGGTATACACGGGTGATATCCGCAATGGTCTTGAAGGAACCCATGTATACAAAATCAATGGTTACTATTACCTGTACTGCACGTATGGAGGTCTTGACGGGATACAGGTTGCCCTGCGCTCAAAAAATATTTACGGGCCTTATGAACAAAAGGTAGTCATACGGGATACCACACAGGGCGTGACTTTCGGCATTCACCAGGGTGCACTTATAAAAACACAGACCGGCGAATGGTGGACCATGCTTTTTGTGGACAGCGGTCCCTTCGGTCGTTTTCCTTCATTGCAGCCGGTAACATGGGTCGATGACTGGCCCATGGTGGGCATTGACGGGAAAGGTGTTGTTACCTATAAAAAGCCCGATGTAGGAAAAGCATATCCCATTATAGATCTACCCACTTCCGATGAGTTTAATGAAACCACATTGGGTATGCAGTGGGGATGGAACCATAATCCCGATCCGGCCAGATGGTCCCTCACCGAAAGACCAGGTTATTTAAGACTGACAACTGGAAAGGTGGTTTCGAACCTGCGAGAAGCCCTTAATACGCTTACCCAACGGCCATTTGCAAATTATGATAAAACCATCCCAACCATAGGTATTACCAAAATGGAAGTTGATCATATGAAGGATGGCGATATAGCAGGCCTGGCAGTTTTTCAGGATCCCTATGCTTATATAGCGGTGAAACAGGACAAGGGATCGAAACAACTAATCATGGTGAACAACGGTGAAACCATTGAAACGATCCCTATGGGAAACAATACTGTTTATCTGCGTGCGATTGCGTCGAACAGTACAAAAAAAGCAATCTTTGAATATAGTTTTGACAATACGGAATTTAAGCCGCTCGGTAATGAATTGTTAATGAGGTTTAGTCTGACTGTTTTTATAGGGAATAAATTCTGCCTGTTCAATTATGCAACCCTTGAAACCGGCGGATATATCGATTTCGACTGGTTCAGAGTGCAATGACAAATTCTGTGTATGGGGATCATTCCTATCGATACAAATAGTATGTAACATATGAGAAAAATAATCTTTACACTATCAGTTGCTTTTCCGCTCTTACTGAGCGCCCAGACTGCTAAAATCAAAATCGATATCGACAGAACTATCGGAGCGATCGATCCGAAAATTTACGGGGTATTCATGGAACCTATCCATTTTAGCGGAAAGATGTTCGGTCTACCCGACACTGTTGATTTCAATACTCTTTATGGAAATCTGTACGATCCCTCCTCGCCCCTTGCTGACGAGATCGGATTCAGAAAAGATTACATTGAAGTGATGAGGGAACTTAAAATAACCAACATGCGCTGGCCGGGAGGTAATTATGCTATGGGTTATAACTGGCAGGACGGCATCGGACCAAAGGACCAGCGACCTGCACGGTTAAACCTGGCATGGGGTGGAAGCGATAATAATCATGTAGGCACCGACGAATGGATTGCATTGAATAAAGCAATCGGGAGTGAAAATGTTGTGTGTGTAAATCTGGGCCTTGGCACTATAGATGATGCCCGGTACTGGGTCGAATACTGCAACTATAAAAAAGGCACATATTATTCCGATTTACGCGGCAAGTACGGACATGAAGAACCCTACAACGTAATGTTATGGGATCTTGGTAATGAGGTTGACGGATCACCATGGGAACTGGGTTATAAAAATGCCGAAGATTATGTCAAGATTGCACGGGAAGCTGCCAAGGCAATGCGATCGATAGACAACGCAATCCGATTTGTGGCTTCCGGATCTTCATACTATGAGAGTACGGGTCAGTGGGTTGAATGGAACCGGAAAGTGCTTACGGGTCTTGGTGATATGATCGACTATATTTCCATTCACCGCTACTGGGAAAACTCGCCCGACTATTATACCTTCATGGGACAAAGTGCCTTGGATTTTGAAGAAAAGATAAAGGTTACGGCCGGTGAAATTGAAGCCGTAAGAACAATGAACAACCTTAAGAATCCAATCTATATTTCAGTCGATGAGTGGGGAGTTTTCGGAAGGGATTTTTTATCCGTATTGCCGATAGCGCAGTGTTTGAACTCTTTCGTACGTCATGCCGATATAGTGAAAATGGCAAATTATACTCTGATGACCTCATTGTTAGGGAACGACCGGGAGAACGGAACTTTTAAAACTCCATTGTTTTACACCTTTAAATTGTTCTCAAACAACTGTATTGGCAGCTCTGTCGATACCTATGTAGAGTGCGATACCTTCAATACCTCAAAATACAAGGGCATTCCCTATCTCGATGTAACAACGGTATACTCGGAGGCGACACATACAGTATTCATCAATGTAGTGAACCGGCATAAGGACAGAGCAATCACTGCTGAAATCATCACCACATCAGGCGAATTTACAGGAAATGCCGAAGCATCAGTAGTTGCAGGGAATTCGCTCAACGATCCTTTTACATTCGATAGGCAAGAAAAGTATACTCCTTTATCAGAGGAGATCAAATCTGAAAAAAATAAAATAACCTGTTCATTCCCGGCACATTCATTTACGCAAATAAAAATTGAATTGAAAAGATAGGAACTGAATTGATCCGGAAGTTACTAACCGGAATCTATAAATATCGAAATATTTAAAACAGTATCAGCATTAACGTACAAAATAGAAATCAATGAAAACTTACAAATCAGGATCACAAAAGAATACCATGAGTATTATCAGTTACCTGATATTTACCCTGATGATAGTATGTACTTATCCGGAACTATACTCGCAGGATGATATCTTTCCCCCTCCTACCGGTTACGATGGCTATCAGGCCAGCGTACCCCACGGCACAACCGAAATTGTACCGTATTACTCTGGTATTGCGGGGGCAACCAAGAATACAAGGATATTGTTGCCTCCGGGCTATAGCCAGGACTCAACCTATAATGTTCTTTACCTTTTACATGGTATCGGTGGCAACATTAACGAGTGGTACAACAACGGTGCTCCCCATTATATCCTGGACAACCTGTATGCCAGGGGGAATGTAGCTCCTATGATAGTGATACTGCCTAATGGTCGCGCTATGGACGATGATATTCCGATCTCCGATTATTTTGCCCCGGAAGTTATAGAAGCCTATGCACGATTTGAATTCGAACTTCTCCATGACCTGATTCCGTTCATTGATACAACGTATCCTGTGAATTCCGGACCCGAGGCTCGCGCTATTGCCGGACTTTCAATGGGGGGAGGACAGGCTCTGAATTTTGGACTTGCGCATCTCGATACGTTTGCGTGGGTCGGAGCTTTTTCAGCCGCTCCCAATACATATCCTGCCGACTCGTTGTTCCCCAATCTGCCCGAGGATACGGCAAAGCTTTCCGCACTGTGGCTGTCATGCGGCAGTGCTGATGGTCTGCTGTGGGTGACCCAGAATACACATGATTTTATGGTCGGGCACAATATCGATCATTATTACCTGATCCATCAGGGTAGCGGGCACGACTGGACGGTTTGGAAACCCGGTTTGTACCATTTCGCCCAGCGGATCTTCGGGAATGTGCCGGTTGTTGATACACCTTCTGCTACTGAGGATATATCGCCATACACCGACGAGAAAGCATGTCTGTTTTATTATGATCCCTTATGTCATTCTATCACATTACAGGATAACAGCGCAATTAAAAAACTCAGTATTTACGATATGAAAGGACAATTAAAAATGACCAACGCAACAACTGAAGGATGTTCAATCGATATCAATTCGTTAAGCAACGGCCTGTACCTGTTAGTTTTATACGATGGCAGTACGAATACTTATGAAAAACTATTAAAATACTAAATAAAAGTCTATATGGACTGTATGTCGTAAAAGTCAGCAACGGCAAACATTTTCAGGTGAATAAAGTTATAATCATGAGGAATTGAATTCGGATTTGGAAATTCTTCCGGATTCAGTGAAGTGGTTTTTTCTTTATTTGTCATGAGCTTGTTCAAATCTTTTCCGATCTTGTGCAATTATTTCATTCATGCTTATGAAATCACTTTATTAAAAAACTTCTACTTCCTGCAGACGAAAAAATGGAACAGAGAATGATCAGATCAATCGTTGGATTGGCAGCTCTTATGCTGCTGAATTTCACTTCATCATTTACCCAGACAGTTACCATCCATGCCGGCACCAATCAAATCATCAACTGGGAAAAGACACATTCAGCACATCTGGAAGGAAGTATGTCCTCAGGTAAAACAAAAGTTGAATGGACATGTCCCCAGAATTCTGGCGTTGTTTTTAAAAATCCATCTAATCCTTCAACAGAAGTTACTTTTCCAAGGCCTGGTTATTACGTATTATTTCTGTCCGGTAAAGGGAGAGGTAAAGATACAGTAAGCAGTTCTGTAGTTGTAAATGTCTTTAAACCAAATTCTTATAAAGAAAGACTTTCGGACATGATAAGCTTAATGACCGTTGATGAGAAAATTAAGCAATTAACCCATCAAACAGATTCAATCCCTCGTTTAGGTATTCCTGAATACAACTATTGGAATGAAGCATTACATGGATTACTTGAAATTGGGGTAACTTCCTTCCCTCAGGTTGTCGCAATGGGTGCAACGTGGGATCCTGATCTTGTATATCGCATAGCTACTGCCATATCAGACGAAGCACGCGCTATGAATAGCATTAAAGGCAAAGGGTTAACATATTGGAGTCCTACGATCAATATTGCCCGTGATCCCCGTTGGGGAAGGAATGAAGAATCCTACAGCGAAGATCCCTATCTCCTCTCCCGTATGGGTGTAGCGTTTATTAAAGGAATGCAAGGCGATGATCCTTATTATTTAAAAACTGTTTCCACTCCAAAACACTTTATGGCGAATAACGAGGAAGAACGCCGCCACACAGGCTCCTCCGATGTCGATATGCGAAGCATGTTTGAATACTATTTGCCGGCATTCCATAAAGCAATTGTCGAAGGAAAAGCATATTCGATCATGGGCGCATATAATGAAGTGAACCACGTTCCCTGCAATGCAAATTCATTCCTGATGACCGATCTTCTGAGACGCAGTTGGGGTTTTGAAGGCTTTGTGGTATCGGACTGCGGTGCTGTAAATGACATGGTTTACGGACATCATTTCTTTAAAACCGGTGCAGAAGCTGCTGCAGGGAGTATCCTTGCCGGATGTGACCTGGATTGCGGTATGGAGTACCGTGAGTACCTTAAGGAAGCTCTGGATAAAGGACTGCTCGGGGAAAACGATCTGGACCGTGCGTTGGAAAGAGTTTTCTCTGCTCGTTTCAGATTAGGGGAATTCGATCCCCATGAAATAGTCCCCTATTCCTCCGTCCCCAAAGAAGCACTTGACTGTCAGGAACATCGTGACTTGGCACTCGAAGCCGCACAAAAATCGATCGTACTCCTTAAGAATAACGGGATATTACCTCTAAATAAGAATGAAATAAGGTCGATTGCTGTTATTGGACCAAATGCGGCTGATGCCCAGCTGGGCATTTACAGCGGTTTCCCAAATATCCAGGTCGGTCCTCTCGAAGGTATACAAGATAAAGCTGCTTCTCTTGGAATTCAGGTAGAATATCATTTGGGATGCAATATTGGCGGCGGATTATTACGACCCATTGAACCACAATATTTCACTAAAGTTGACGGAACCGATAGTACCGGTGTCATAGGTGAGTATTTTGATAATATGAAATTATCAGGCCCGCCGGTTCTGACCAGGATTGATTCCGTGATCGATTTTTCGTTTGGCATGAATTCCCCCGATCCCCTTGTCCCGAAAGATCAGTTTTCCGTAAGATGGCGGGGACGAATAATTCCGCTTGACACGATCCATCATATCGGCACATCGGCTGACGACGGTGCGCGACTTTATCTGGATGGAACACTATTGATCAATGATTGGACCGAACACGGTGAAAAACCTCTTAGTGCAGAATTCATGCTGTTGCCGGGTAAGGAATATGAAATCATATTTGAATATTTTGAGAATGGTATCGGTGCATCGGCACGATTAACCTGGGATCTTGTTCAGAAGGATTTCAGCGCTGCCAAGATGATCGCTGACAGAAATGATGTCGTGATCCTTGTCCTCGGGATTTCTCCCGGATTGGCACAGGAAGAGCTGGATCGCAGGGAGATTGAATTGCCGCAGGTTCAAAGGGATCTGGTTGCAGAAGTCGCATCTGTTAATCAGAATATTGTTGTTGTGCTTGTCAACGGTGGCCCCGTAGCTTTGGCAGGCACCGAAAACAACGTTGATGCGATCGTTGAAGCATGGTATGACGGGGAATTCGGTGGTCGGGCAATCGCCGACGTTCTGTTTGGCGATGTGAATCCGGGTGGAAAACTCCCCGAAACATTTTATGCATCGACACAACAACTGCCTCCCATGTCGGATTATGATCTCATCAATCATCCCCGGACGTATCTGTATTTTGATCAGACCGTTCTGTTCCCGTTTGGACATGGTCTCTCATATACTCAATTTGAATATAGTAACCTTGAACTTAGCCCTGATAAGATTAAAAAAGATGGTACGATTGATATCCGTTTTACAATACGGAACACCGGTAAAATGAAAGGCGATGAGGTTGTTCAGCTATATGCACACTGTGTTGACGCATCAATAAAGGTACCTCTCAATCAGTTGAAACGGTTTCAACGAATTACTCTTGATCCCGGTGAGTTCAGGACGCTTTCATTCACAGTGCCGGCTTCAGAATTTTCATTTTATAATTCAGCTGCCAATAAGTTACAGACAGAACCGGGAAGGTGGGAAATAAGGATCGGTAGTTCATCCAGGGATATCCGTTTGAAAAAGATCGTTACAATTGAATAAAGTTCCGGATTCGGTTATAATCAGGTGCCTCTTTGTATTTTAACATTGACCCAGTACCGCATTTAAAACGAACAATTATGAAACAACTTTTTCTGTTTATTTCGTTGCTTGCATTTGGCCAGTGGGCATACCCTCAAAATATCGTTAAACAAACCCCGCAGGGTTTTGACAATTTCCGTCCTGAAATACCACAAGGGAAAATTGACACTATCTACTACGCCTCTGAAACGGTTGGGGCCACCCGTAAAGCTCTCATATACACTCCTCCCGGATTTTCAGCAGAAAAGAAATACCCTGTACTTTATCTTCTGCATGGCATAGGCAGCGATGAAAAGGAATGGCTCAAAAATGGTCAGCCCCAGGTGATATTGGATAATCTATACGCCGACAACAAAATCGAATCCATGATAGTTGTATTGCCCAACGGCAGGGCAATGAAAAACGACCGCGCTGTTGGAAATATTTTTGATAGCGCCAGGGTTCAGGCGTTCACAACGTTCGAATTTGATCTGATCAATGATTTAATCCCCTTTATAGAGGAACACTATCCGGTTTTGTCTACTCCGGAATACAGGGCGATTGCCGGGTTATCGATGGGCGGCGGGCAATCGTTGAACATTGGCCTGGGCAACCTCGGTACATTTGCGTGGATCGGAAGTTTCTCGGCAGCTCCCAATACGAAAGAGCCTAAATTGTTGGTTCCGGATCCCGATAAGGCAAAAAAGAAACTGAAGCTGCTCTGGATCTCATGCGGCGACATGGACAACCTGATTACATTCAGTCAGCGCACGCACGAGTACTTGAATGCTAAGGATGTTCCCCATATTTTTTATATCGAACCCGGAGGACATGACTTCAAAGTCTGGAAAAACGACTTCTACCATTTCTCGCAGCTATTGTTCAAGCCGGTCGATCCCGCGATTTTTTCTCAGTATAACCTTGCAGGCAAACCGACCGAATCCAATGTGAGAGCTGCAAGGTATCCGCAGATCCTGCCCGATGGCAGAGCCATCTTCCGCATTAAAGCGCCCGAAGCTCAAAAGATACAACTTGATCTGGTGAAAAAATACGATATGGTTAAAGACAACGATGGAATGTGGGAAGTAACCACCGATTCGTTAGGCGAAGGCTTTCATTATTACTCATTGTTAATCGATGGCGTAGCAGTTGCCGACCCTGCCAGTGAAACATTCTATGGTATGGGCCGTATGGCGAGTGGTATTGAAGTACCTTTCGAAGGGGATGATTATTACCAGGTGAAGAATGTTCCCCACGGAGAGATCAGGATCAAACGATATTATTCCGGTGTGACAAACAGCTGGCGCCGGTTTTATATATATACACCCCCCGGTTACGATATGAATCCCGGTGAAAAATACCCCGTACTTTACCTGCTTCATGGCGGCGGAGAAGACGAACGGGGGTGGGCAACCCAGGGTAAAACGGATTTGATCCTCGACAACCTGATTGCAGAAAAAAAGGCGACCCCCATGCTGGTGGTGATGCTTGATGGGAATGTTGTATTGCCTGGCTTTGGCGAAGATTTCCTGAGACTGTCCGAAGCTGAACTGAAGCAATGTGTGATCCCTTTCGTTGAAAATAACTATCGGGCAAAGACCGATGCAAATAATCGCGCTCTGGCCGGTTTGTCTATGGGAGGAATACAGACTCTTTATGCAGGAGTCCGCAATACAGAAGTGTTTTCCTATCTGGGTGTATTCAGTTCCGGCTGGATAATGCCAATACAGAGCAGTATCGCAAATGCAGAATATGAGTATATAAAAAATAATTCTGACCTGATCAACAACAACCTGAAAGAGTTATGGATTGCTATGGGTGGCAAGGAAGATATCGCATACAACAATTGTCAGGTCATGCTTTCGAAATTTGATGAAATGAAGATTAAATATACTTATAGCGAATACCCCGGTGGACATACATGGCCGGTATGGAGGAATAATTTGTACAATTTTTCACAGGTATTGTTTAAGTAATTGGAAAATGGAATTTTAGAATAACTATTACTAATTATAAAATAATGAGAAAAAGTAATCTGATCCTGATAGCTATTGCCTTATATACTAATGCTGTATGTTCTGAGAGTTTTACCATAAAAAGCCCTGATGTAAAAATTGCTGTCAATTTCTGGCTTACTCCTTCGGGAGAACCCGTTTATTCGATCTCTCATTCAGGTTCAATTGTTCTGAAGCAGTCAAGATTGGGGATTGTTAGGAGCGATGATGATTTTTCAACAAATCTTATACTTGATTCGGTTTCGAGTGAATGTGTTGTTTCCGACAGTTATACAATGCTCCATAGTAAGCGACTTCAGTGCAATTACAAGGGAAATAAACGTATTTTCTATCTGAAGAATGCAACCTTAAAAAGAATGGAGATCATTTTTCAGGTATCGAATGATGGTGTTGCATTCAGGTATTATTTTCCGGAAACATCAGATATGAAAGTTAAAATATTCACAGAAGTTACCTCCTATCACTTTGATCGTTCTGCGACAGCATTTTTGCAGCCGTGTCAGGATGCACGTATAGGCTGGTGCTACGCGTCTCCTTCCTATGAGGAATATTATCAGGCAAATATACCTGCTGGTACGTGTGCCCCTAATCAGGCAGGATGGGTAATGCCGGCACTTTTTAATTCCGGAAAATTCTGGATCAGTATTACAGAAAATGCTGTTGATACAAATTATTGCGGATCACGATTAAGCATGCTGTCTCCCGATGGTGAGTACTCCATACAATTTCCTCAACCACAGGAAGGCCGGTCAGGCGAGCCGGTGTTGCCTGAATCGGTTTTGCCCTGGCACACACCATGGCGGGTAATTGTGTTGACCGATAACCTGGCTGACCTTGTTGAATCATCTTTGGAAACCGATCTGTCCATCCCGGCACAATATGATGTTTCTTCCTGGCTTATACCGGGCATTTCATCCTGGAGTTGGGTTACATTAAAAGACAGGGCAACCGTATTCGATACTCAATGTCAATTCGTTGACTTTGCCTCTTCGATGAACTGGCAGTATTGTCTCGTTGATGCTTTTTGGGATACTCAGATCGGATATGAAAAAATCGAACAACTGGCAGACTATGCCAAAACCAAAAACGTAAAGATCTTATTGTGGTACAATTCGGCAGGTGACTGGAATACGACAACACTTACACCTCGCGACAAAATGCTTACAAAAGAATCCAGGCATGCAGAGTTTCAGAAGTTAAAAGAAATGGGAATCAGTGGTATTAAAGTAGATTTTTTTGGTGGCGACGGCCAGTCAATGATGAAGTATTATATAGATATCCTGAAAGATGCTGCAAACTATGAACTCGCTGTAAACTTTCACGGTGCCACTTTCCCCAGGGGATGGTCAAGAACATATCCCAATCTGGTAAGTATGGAAGCTATCCGGGGAGAAGAGTATGTGACCTTCGCCCAGTATTTTGCAGATAATCAGGCTTCACATTGTACAATCATTCCCTTTACCAGGAATCTTTTCGATCCGATGGATTTCACACCTGTGAACTTTTCAGGCATACCTAATATAATGAGAAGAACAACAGATGGTTTTGAAATAGCTCTGTCGGTTTTGTTCACCTCGGGTATTCAACACATTGCCGAAACACCAGAAGGTATGGCCGCTCAACCCGATTTTGTGAAGGAGTATATGAGCACCTTGCCCATATATTGGGATGATGTGAAATTCATTGACGGCTATCCCGGACAATTTGTTGTTTTGGCCAGAAAAGCCGGGAGCAGGTGGTACATCGCAGGAATTAACGGCGAAAATACCGAACGCACAATAACATTGAAAATACCTTTTGCTGGTGATACATCCAAAGGCATTATCATTACCGATTCGGATAATGAAAAGGAACTTATTAAAAATGAAATCGATTGTTCAAAACCAATCAACATAATAATGCGTCCGAATGGCGGATTTGTCATTAAAACGCTATAATACGAGATATGACTGATTCCTGTTAACGATTTACTTTGGGAATAGTCGGGGCCCAAAAGACCTGATGATGACTTAGATTACGGTTCATTAAGGCAACCATGATAAAAAAAAGAGTATTTCAGTTGTTGGACAGTCAATTGCACACCGTCAGATCATTTCCCAAACCGGTAAAGACACTGCATGTCGGAATGGAATCTGGCAGACTCAATTGGTTTAGTTACTATTTTGAATAATGTCTTCCGATGGAAACGGGAAAGACCCTAATTTCAAGTACATTCACAGGTTTAGTTTATCTTTGATAAATGTTTGTCCTTAAAGAGTTTATTGTGGGTATAAAAACTATTTGTATTGTATTAATAGTTATTTGGTCAATATCCTCAGTCCAAGCACATCCAAATAAATTCTATAACATTAATACCAGGTATGGTATTTCAATACGGGAGACCAATTCTGTCTGTGAAGATCAAAATGGTTTCATCTGGGCTTCCTCCCGATATGGCATATTAAGGATTAGTGAAGATGAGTACCATATTTATGATCTGCCTGTTAAGACATCAGGTTTGATAAAAGTCCGACTCGTATTTAACAACGGAAGACTACTTGCGCATACTAATAAAGGACATATATTTAAGTACAATCCAGTTTATGACCGTTTTGAACTGATAATAAACCTCTGCACACAAGTAAGCAATGAGAATTTAATCGTACCGTGCATACTTATGGATGGGTTGGGTACATTGTGGATCTCTTCATCAGGCGGATTATACAAATACGATAAGAAGGAGTTGTCGCTTGTTAATAAAAGCTTCACAGGGAGGTATTTAATTACCTGGTATGACCAGGATCATTTACTCATAACCCTGACTAATGGTATATGGTTGTTCGATATCAGGTCAATGTCAAAAAAGCAAATCTATGATAGCGGGAAGCTTAAGATATCTCCTGTTTTTCCACTTCTTTATGATACAATGCAGAATAAACTGTGGATTGGAACCTTGTCGCAGGGGCTGTTGTGTTACCACTTTGATTCAAATACCTTGTCAGACATACTTGGTTCTGCACTGCCCAGGCAACCTATCATGGATATAGAAGAATATACCGATTCAACCATTTTAATCGGCATAGATGGACAGGGTATTTGGGAACTGGATAAGAAGGGCAGAAGTATTTTGAATATCTATAAGGAAAGTGCGGATAATCCTTTCTCATTGAGAGGGAATGGTGTTTATGATATTTTCCCCGGCAGTGACAATCGTGTATGGGTTTGTACTTTCAATGGCGGGTTGTCGTATTTTGTGAATGAATCTCCTATCATTAAACAGATAATCCATGTTCCAAACAATAAAAACTCATTGAGAGACAATGGAGTAAACAGTGTAATTGAAGACCATTTTGGTAAAATTTGGTTTGCAACAAACAATGGTCTAAGTTGCTGGGATGTCACTTCGGATCAGTGGATAAACTTGTACGATAACAAATTAGAGCAAGCTCAGGTATTCCTGACCCTTTGTGAAGATGACTCCGGCCGGATATGGGCCGGAAGTTACTCATCAGGAGTCTATGTTCTTGATGCAAGTACAGGCAAAGAATTGGAACACTACTCACATAATGGATTGCCCCCGGTAGGTGATTTCATATTTGAAATTTTCAGTGCCTTATTCGCCTGGTATACTGAAAGGGGTCGGAGTGGAAAATGAAAAAGAAATCGAATCGACCGTTCTGCAAACATCCGGCGATGCTGCAAAAATAAAACTAACTTCCGATAGAAAAGAGATATTGGCCAATGGACAAGACTTGTCTTTTGTTACTGTTGAAATAACTGATAAAGATGGAATATTCCAACCGAATGCCATGAATCGTTTACATTTTGCAATCGAAGGGGCAGGTACAATTGCAGGATTATGTAACGCCGATACTAAAGACTGCGACCACTATGTGAGCAATACACGTAAAGCCTGGCACGGACGTGCATTGGTTGTAATCAAGAGTAATCACGACGCGGGCAATATTAAATTAACTGTAACTTCTCCGGGATTAGCAGATCCAACTTTAAATATTAAATCAGTTAAGCATTAGTTAAATACTTGTTTCAATTAATAAAAAGTTATGTTAAGGAACCTCAACTGGGGAATTATTTCTCTTCACTGTTTCATCCTTTAATTCTTAACTTCCCCTGTATTTTTAATGATCTTATATTGAGAAGGCTTCATTCCAAATTCTTTCTGAAAACATTTAATAAAATAACTAGTAGAACCAAATCCAACACTCTCAGAAACTTCATAAACAGGGTGACCATTTTTCAATAAATGAGCTGCTTTTTTCAACTTGACTAAACGAATAAAATCAGTTGGCGTTTGCCCGACTATGGCTACCATTTTACGGTAGAGTCCTGTACGGTCCATAAATAAATCGTTGCTTAATTGCTCAACAGAATAAGAAGAATTATCAATGTTTTTTTCAATTTGAGTAAGTGCTCTATTAATAAGATTCCTGTCAATATCGGTAGATGTAAAATTATTCGGGTTTAATACAATGGCATTCTTAAATAGTAGTTTGCGTTTTTCCTGTTGTTCTATGAAATTATGTATCCGAAGCTGAAGAATTTCCATATTAAATGGTTTGGTAATGTAAGCATCTGCCTTAACTTTAAATCCTTCAACCTGCATTGCTTCAGAAGACCTTGCTGTTAGCAATATCACGGGTATATGAGATATGTGTATGTCATTCTTAAGTTTGTTGCAAAATTCGGTCCCTGACATTCTGGGCATCATAATATCAGATATAACCAGATCGGGGGGGGCCTCCCTGGCTTTTTGCAGTCCTTCCAAACCATCCTGAGCTGTAACAACCTGGTAATTTTCTGATAATTCATTGGCTAAAAATGTTCTGAATTCCTTGTTGTCTTCTACGATTAATATTTTAACTGCGGATTTTTGTACTTTATCAAATTTGTTCAAATCCGTTTCTTCAATTTGTTTGATATTACAAGGGATCTCAACTGTAAAAGTACTTCCTTCTCCCAACCTGCTTTTTACATCTATTGTCCCGTTATGCATTTGGACATATTCTTTAACCAGGTGAAGACCTAATCCACTCCCTGCGGATTGATCATTTTGCTTGCCTTGATAAAACCGGTCAAATATGTGTGAGAGGTCACTTTCCGGGATCCCGCAACCTGTATCAGATACCTGGATAATAACTTTCGGTGTAGTTTCATCACCCTGTGTTGTTTTATTCAGATTTAATTCAACACTACCACCTGTTGGAGTAAATTTTAATGCATTGGAAAGAAGGTTGTTTATTATTTTCTGCAATTTACTTTTATCCAGGCAGGCTTCCAGATTTTTGATTTGAGCCTTGTATGATAAAGATATTCCTCTTTCGTTAGCTAATTCTTCAAAGGGATGAGACAACTCTTCAAGAAACTCATCGACATAGCAGTAGCTTAATTGGAGAGTTTCTCCTTTCATCTCCAGTTTGCGAAAATCAAGAAGTTGATTCACAAGTTTCAATAAATCTTTTGCATTATTATAAATACCCGTTAATTGTTTTTTCAGTAACTCATTATTAAGCTTTTTTATGATCGGATCAAGCGGGGTTAAAATCAGGGTCAGCGGTGTCCTTAACTCATGGCTAATATTTGTAAAAAAAGATAATTTCAGCTGGTCCAGCTCATTTTTTTGTTTTTTAATAATCTTCTGTTTGTTCCATTTATGATATGCATACATTACATATGAAAGAACACCCAGAAACAGAATGATATAAAGAAAATAGGCCAATGTAGTTTTCCATACTGGAGGCTGCACCACAATTGTCAATTCGGTACAAATATCACCCCATTTTCGGCTGTTATTGGCTGCGTAAACTTTTAAATTGTAAGTCCCCGGATGCAAATTTGTATAATTTGCATGGCCAATTCCATTTGTAGAACTTACCTCGTTCCATGTAACATCTACTCCTTCCAGTTTATACTTATAATATGTTTGTGTCGGATTTACATAATTCAGGGCAGAAAATTCGAAACTCACAAAATTCTGAAAATGTTTTAATTCAATTTGTTGTGTAGTACTGATTGATTGATTGAGAATAATATCCCCTGCGTATTTTTTATTCACTTTAATTTCGGTGCCAAAGAGCTGGAGCCTTGTAATTAAAGGCGGTGAAAGTTGTTGTTTTGACGAATCGATTTTGTTCAGGTTGATCTCGTTAAAGCCATCAAGGCCTCCCCACAAAATACGGTTATCAGATGTTTTATAAACTGACCTGGGCAAAAACTCATTTTCAATTACCCCATCGAAGTGATTGTAATTTACAAAGGAGTAATGGTAATCTGTTTTATCTCCCGATATTTTTATACATGTGATACCATTTGAAGTGGAAACCCAGACTTTTCCCAGATCGTCTTCTATTATTGAACGTATTGCATTGTTAACCAATCCGTCTTTTTCGTAAAGAGAATGAGTGCTGTTGGCAGTAGAATTATAAACATAAAGTCCGTCCTGGGTGCCAAACCATAAAAGGCCCCGACTGTCCGTATATATAGCATGACAAATATAGTTATCATGTTGAAATATGATCTCTTTTTCTCTGTCAGGGAAAGCAATGGTTTTATCATTGCAATTATAGATAAACAATCCTGTACTGGAAACACCTAAAAGTTTGTTTTCACCATATTGGATTAACTGAAAAGTGTAACCCGGGTTTTGACCTGATGATGGTTCGATGCTCTCAAAATCGCCTGTGATGGGGTCGAAAATGCCAATACCAGTATTGGTACATACATAATAATGGCCATCTACTGCTTCGTATATATAATGGCTGCAAACAGGTTTATCATAATGCTTAATGTTTGATTTGTCAATTTTGAACAACCCGTTGTTACTTGTACATAACCAGGTATTTTGTTTACTGTCTTTACACAAAAAATTAAATTCAGTTTTCCCAGGTATCCAACTGGAAGGGACAAGTGATTCGGAAATTTTATTATACTGGTATAATCCATATTCAGTACCCACCAACAGGATGTTGTTTATTTCTGCAAAACTATTGACCCTCAGCTTTTCATTATCAGGCAGTTTAAATAGTGTGCGTCCGAAATTGCGAAATTTGAACCTGTCAGGATGATAATACAAAAGGCCCCTGTTAATAGAACCGACCCATAATCCACCTTTACTATCATTGTATTGTGTAGTAATCTCAGTTTCAAACAATCGTCCGTCAACCAGTTGAATTGGTGATATAATCTGTTTGTTTTTCAGGTTTTTATCTATCAACCAAAGACCCTGAAAGGTGCTAATCCAACAATTGCCTTCACTGTCTAATGTTAAGGTATTTTGCCAGCAATCGGTTTCAATAATCTTTTCCCAGGTTCGTGTATTAATATTATATCGTATCGAAATCCCATTTACATTACCGTTTCGTACCAGGTACAAATACTCATTATAAGGTAAAACAGCTATGGTTGAAGCGTATAAATTCCCGTTTTGTTTAAACGGATTATCCCTGTATTTTTCTTCATGTGTATGAATATCATAACAAACCATTACTCCCGATTTATAGAAAAGGAATAATTCATTTTTAACTGTTTCGATATCAATTAATTGATCATCAGGGGAATCTGTTATTGAAACATCGTTTATAAACAGGTCAGCCCTTTCTTTATGTATTTTCCTGAATAAAAGTTCATTTTTATCGGTAATAAACCAGAAGTTATATTCCGAGTCAATTATAAAATCAGTGACAGGGTCTTTAATTCCATAGGTAAAAAACAGGCTGTCAATACCAGGGACATAACTTTCTTTTCTTACATCAAAAAGATATAGATTATGCTGATTTTTAAGCCATACATTATCATTACTATCAATATAAGTAATATGCCAGCCATAAAACTTACTTAGCGGATAAGCATTTTCATCGCTATAATGTAAATGTAAAAAGCTTGATCCGTCATAAATATTGACCATTCCCAAGGTTACAATAACCATTCGGCCATCATGCAACTGACGAATACTCCTGACACTATTATCGGAAAGGCCATTATTGGCATTTATGGATGAAAAGACAATATGTTCCTGTGAAAAGACCGGAATATAAATTATAGAAAATAGTAATATGGCTACAATTCTCATTTTAAATAATTTACATAACAAAAATAGTTAAAACTCATCAACCAGATTTACATACACAATTATTATTTGAGTTTTCATTCTAAATATTCATCAAAGTTTAAGAAGTCCCATCCATTGCAACTTGTAAGTTGAAATATTTCAACCAGAGAGAATAATCTTTCAACAATTGTTTCATTTCTGCTTTCTGAGTAATTCTATTTTTATCAGATATTTAACTTACCGGAATACGGAAAGATAACCCTAAGTTTTTCCGAATTTCTAACTAATAAACCTTATTACCTATGAAAAAAAGCAGACTAATTAAGGTAGCATTATTCATGTTACCCCAGTTGTTGTTTTCGTTTTGGAGCTTTAGCCAGTCTTCAATAATACAAGGCACTGTAACAGACGAAAACGGAATCCCATTAGTAGGAGTAAATGTTGTAATTCAGGGAACAACCCATGGTACCATTACTGATGCAAACGGTAATTATCAGATTGAAGCCGGTGTCGGATCGACACTCACATTTTCATTTGTGGGTTACCTTAGCGAAAGTGTGGCTGTGGGGGCCCAAACTGTAATAAACATCACTCTTGTACCGGACGTTACACAATTGGAAGATGTTGTTGTTGTCGGATATGGTACTCAAAGAAAGGAAACACTGACGGGTTCGATATCAAAAGTCGACGGTGAGGAGATTACTAAAAGCCCCTCGGTAAACCTTTCTACTTCCCTGGCTGGTAAGCTTCCGGGCTTAATCGTTAACCAGCGTGACGGATGGCCCGGGAGGGAGTTTCTCGACATATTGATTCGTGGAAATGCAACAATGGATAGTGATCCGGATTATGAACCGGGTGATGATGATGATCCAAATGATCCGTTCGACGTTATTAATCCTAATGAACCTCTCGTTGTTATTGACGGCGTACCACGCGATAATCTGAGCCGGCTTAATCCGGAAGATATTGAAAGTGTAACAGTGCTGAAAGATGCCTCGGCAGCTATCTATGGAGCGCGTGGAGCCAACGGAGTGATCCTGGTTACCACGAAAAAAGGGTCTCAGGGTGCCTCCGTGTTTAACTTTTCCTATAGCTATGCCATTCACAAACCTACAAAGATCCCGGAAATGATGGATGCCGCCACGTTTGCAGAAGCATACAATGAAGCCGAATGGAACCGTCAGGGCCGGCCGGACACTGGTTATACACCATTCTTTACGGATGAAGCTATTCAGAGATACCGTGACGGCACCGATCCCATTTTATATCCGAACACCGACTGGCCGGGTGAGATAATAAAGGATTATTCCTATTTGCAAAAGGTAAATCTGCAGGCTAAGGGGGGATCGGACAAGACCAGGTACCTGCTCTCTTTCGGATTTACAGATCAGGATGGCAATTTAAAGAATAATCCCACACACTATAAGCAGTTTAATGCGCGGGCCAGGATAGATGTTGATTTAACAAAGAGTTTGAGTGTCGGTGCAAATATGAATGCTATTTTCAATGACAGAACCTATGCTTCACAACCAGTTGACTTTGTCGGTATATTGCAGTCAAACCCGACGCTGGTAGCAGTGTATCCCAACGGGTTGATTGCACCGGGCCGGTTCCGTAATAATCCTCTTCTGTTTGACAGGGGCGGTTATGATAAAACCGAGGATTATCCCCTGTATACAACATTCACAGCGACTTACGAAGTTCCATTCGTTAAGGGTCTGGCATTGGATGCTTCCTACAATTACGATCTGAGAAACGAGTTCCAGAAATGGTACCGTACTCCTATATACTACCATGAATACAATGTGGAAACCGGGGAATATGACCGCATGATTACCGATAATCCGATCGAGTTAAGAGATACCTATCGTAAGTGGACGACATCCCTGTTCAATTTCAGGGTCTCCTACAAAACAACGATCAACCGGGACCATAATATCTCTGCTATGGCGGGTATTGAGCAACAGAGTTGGAAATTTAGTTGGGCGCAGGCCTATCGGAAAAATTTTGTCAGTCCGGCTATACCCCAGATCGATGCTGGAAGTACAGATCCGGAAGATAAGGACAATCGCGGAGGCGCTGCGGAGACCGCCTACAACAACTATTTTGGCCGGATGAATTATGATTTCAAACGCAAGTATCTGCTTGAGTTTGTGTTCCGTTATGATGGTTCGCAGGTTTTTCCCGAGGGGAAAAGATATGGTTTCTTCCCTGCGGTTTCAGCGGGATGGAGACTCTCGGAAGAAAAATTCCTCACCAATCTGCCGTTCATAAGCGAATTGAAGCTCAGGGGATCCTATGGCGAGTTGGGTAACGACCGCGTACCTCAATGGCAATACCTTCAGTCTTTCCAATTTGGTGACAATTACGTTTTTGGCGGCAGTGATGCACCTGGCGTTTTCTCTAGTGTTCTGCCTAACACGAATATTACCTGGGAGGTAAGCAAGAAACTCGATTTCGGTTTGGTTGCTGAATTGTGGGATGGACTGCTTGGAACAGATCTAACGGTATTTCAGGAAAAGCGATCCAATATTCTTTGGCGGCGTAACCTTTCGGTAAGCCATGTGTTCGGTTTTCCCGCACTGCCCGATGAAAATATCGGGAAGGTGGATAATCACGGATTTGAACTGGTACTGAATCATCGAAACACCGTTGGAGATTTGTCGTATTCAATTATTGCAAACACTTCTTTTGCACGAAGCGAGATCATCTTTATGGACGAAGTACCGCCGGCTGAACCTTATCAAACAGAAACGGGACATCCTGTCGGGTCGGGCCTTTATTATAAAACTGACGGGATTTTCAACACCCAGGAAGAGCTGGATAGCTACCCGCACTCAGGAAACACCCGGGTGGGCGATATTAAGATACTCGACCTGAATGGCGACAGTGTAATAAACGGAAACGACAGGTACCGGACCAACCAATCCCCGATTCCTGAATATGTCTTTGGTCTGACCTTAAATTTTCAATACAAAGGATTCGACCTGACCTTATTTTTCCAGGGACAAACCAATGCTTATTCCTATGACTATACACTTACTGAGTTTGGTGAACAGGACCTTGACAATAATGCCGTTTATCGGGCAACAAACCGCTGGACCAGGTACAACCAGGAAGGTGCTACCATGCCCCGGGCCGATAGCTATGAACCGGGAGCTACGGATTTCTTCCTGTACGATGCGACTTTTGTCAGGCTTAAAAACGCTGAATTAGGCTACAGACTGCCGGACAAACTGATATCAAGAATAAAACTGAAGGACGTAAGAGTATTTGTGAATGGTACTAACTTATTGACATGGGCCAAGGAAATTACGTGGAAAGATCCGGAATTAAGGAGTGGTGATTTTACGGAATATCCGCCCCTGCGGATAATTAACTTTGGTGTTAATGTCGAATTTTAAAACGATTATATTATGAAAACTTTAAAGAGAATAATGCCTGTATTACTCATACTGTCAAGTATTTCTTGTGATAGAAACATCTTGGACATTTCACCCCAGGATCGCATTTCTGATGCTGCGGTCTGGAACGATGAAGTCCTTATAAACGCTTACCTGGCATCACTGTATAACGCTATTCCTCATGGATTTTTCATACACATGTATTCGAAATATACGGACGAAGCTTATAACAGCGCACCATGCTGCTGCGCCGAACTTTTTGTACTAAACACCTATACCCCGGATAACATTTCCAGTATGGGAGGCCTAAGCACAGAAGAAAATTGGTGTACTAATTTCCTTTATTACTGGGACCGGGGCTATTTTTATCTTCGCAAGGTCAATGTTTTCCTTGAAAAAATGGAGGAAACCGAATTTGAGCTGGAGGATAAAGAGAAGCTGATTGCAGAAGCCAGGTTTGTAAGGGCGTATATCTATTTCGAGCTCATTAAAAGGTTTGGCGGAGTTCCCATTGTTGCACAGGCTTATGAACTCGGCGAAGAAGTGGAATTTGAGCGGAGTTCTTTTGATGAATGTGTGGCATTCATTGAGCAGGATCTTACCGAAGCTATAGCATCTCTGCCAGATCGATACCTTTCGACTGATCCCAATTACGGAAGGGCAACAGCGGATGCGTGCCGTGCGTTACTCTCCCGTACGTTACTGTATGCCGCTTCGCCTCTGTTCAATCCAACCAATGACCAGCAAAAATGGCAGAAAGCCGCCGATGCTGCCGAAGCTTTATTAGACAAAGGCTATTCACTGTATCCTGACTACCAGGAGCTTTTTAAACTCTCACATGGAGATGCCCAAGACGAAGTGATTTTTTCCAGGGGTTTTACCACCTCCAACGGTCACCAGGCGCCCATGCATAATTTTAACCGCCGCTATGAAGCCTACGGCGGATGGTGGGGTAGTAACGGGCCTTCACAGAACCTGGTGGACGATTACGATATGGTCAATGGACAACCACCATTCCTGGAAAATGGAACGGTTAATCCTGCCTCAGGCTACGATCCTCAAAACCCATTCCTGAACCGTGATCCACGGTTTGAAGCGACCATTCTACATGACGAAACCGTATTCAGGGGAGATACTTTTGAGATGTGGATCTCAGAAGATGGCACTCAATGGGGATATGATTCATATAAGAATACAGGTGACAATCCCCGGACAAACTATGTGCTCAAAAAGTTTATGCCAACAGAAGGCGATTTTAACTGGCAAACGATATTCACAATACAATGGCCGTATATCCGGTTAGCCGAGATATACCTGAACTATGCGGAGGCTAAGTTTGAGCTGGGCGACGAAGCTACCGCAAGGGAATACGTCTCGATGGTCAGGGCCAGAGTGGGAATGCCTCCTTTACCGGAGTCCCTTACCGGGGAGGACCTGAGGAGAAGGATCTATAACGAACGGAGGATTGAACTGGCATTTGAAAACCAGCGGATGTTCGACGTCAGGAGATGGAAAATAGCCATCAATATTGAGAATCGTCCGATCAGAACATTAGATATTTACAAGGATATGTCGACCGGTATAAAAAGATATGTAGAGGTTGTATTGCTTGACAAATCAGGAACATATGAAGAAAAGATGAACCTTCTTCCCATTGCTACAGATGAGATTCAACGTAATCCTGAGTTGACACAAACACCCGGCTGGTAGATAATATCCAGCCATTTTGGCAACTGTAAACTTATTGCTGAGTGAAATCATGTTATCTATCTGGCCAGACCTGGTTATGAGCCTTAAACGGAAGGCGGGAACCGGGCTTGCCAGTTTTTAGATATGAAACGAACATGAACTTTTTTAATCCAAAATTCACAACAACGCATGATTAAAAAAGTTTATGTGAGAGCGGAGCGGATATTCCGATAAATATCGGGATTCTTAAATTTTTAAATAACTTATTATCAAAAAGTTAAAAATTTTAAACGGATGAAAAAGATATTTTCCTTTTTAGTAGCAGAACAGGAATAGTGTCTCGAATTAAGGGGTTGTCCCATATGTCAATTTACTGTGAAGAATATTCTGAGATACAGTTTTTAAATCCTGTCTTTCAGAATATTGTTCTGTTTATAAAGTGACAAGTTCATGATTTTCATAAAGAATTTATTATCCCTGAGCTATTCGCAGCCCCTTGCTTCAAATGTTGTGAATTCTTCATCTAAAATTGTCGCATACCTTCGTGTTTAGTCGGGATTGCTTTTCGAATTTCATCGGTGATTACAATAAGAAGAAACCAGGATATAACATAGGGAAAAGAAATTGAAAACAAGTTGTACCGGACTATGGCACCAGCATAACTATATTTACCTGAAAGTTAAAGGACATCGCTTATAATTGCATTTATTTTAAACAACTTATTTATGAAAAAAACAAATTATTTCACCAGAATCACATTTATTTTGTTGGCGGTTGTTGCAATTTTGTTTTCAGGCTGTTCAAAATCGATGCAAAAATCTCCCGAGTCAAAGGAGATGGTCCTTTGGTATAATAAGCCAGCTGAAAATGTTTGGCTTGATGGTCTGTTTATCGGGAATGGATATATGGGCGCCAATGTCTTTGGAAGGGTTGAGAATGAGAGGATTGCCTTAAATGAATCTACCTTCTGGTCGGGAAGGCCCCATGATTATAATGATCCGGATGCATACAATTATTTCGAGAAGATAAAGGAACTTGTCTTTGCAGATAAATTCAAAGAGGCGGAGGAAATGGTAAATGAACACTTTTACGGAATACCTGTGGCGCAACAAGCCTATCAGCCACTAGGAGATCTTCTCCTGAATTTTAAAGTGACAGGTGATTCAATAAAAGATTATTATCGCGAGCTGGATATGGGAACCGGGGTGATTAAAATTAGCTATATGGATGGCGATGTGAAGATGACCCGGGAAGTATTTATGTCCTATCCCGACCATGTTATGGTGATGAAAGTATCGGCAGACAAACCGGGCCGGTTGTCTGTGGAAGCAAAACTCTGGAGTCATTTTACAGAGGAAATAATAGCAGAAGATAACAAACTCATCTTAAACGGAACATGGAAGTACATTCCGGAAAGAGAAAGCTGGCTG
>Ga0299912_10000937_pt1 | contig 23703 bp, 19 predicted proteins | sample RVTome_2_FD_207667 | JGI IMG/M metagenome (GOLD analysis project Ga0299912, IMG submission 207667) | Soil microbial communities from uranium-contaminated site in the Upper Colorado River Basin, Wyoming, United States - RVT95D214 (version 2) ... | reverse complement strand
TCTATACCCTCTTACGTCTGCAGCAGGCGCAAGAGCTCTCGCCGGGCTACGCCCTGCCCCATTATCTCCTGGCCAAGGCCTATGAGCAGATGGCCCTAGCCCAGGGCGGAGAGGAAGCAAAGGCGGTCTTTTTGGATCTCGCCGCCCGTGAATACAAGACCGCTATCAACCTGCAGCCCACCTCTGCCTGGTGCCATCTCGGCCTCGGGTGGGCATACCTCGTCCTCTCAGAGAGGGATCATACCGTGCAGGCCGAGGCAAAGCGGGAGTTTGAGATAGCTGCACAACTTGCCCCCAAGGACCCTGCCATCCAGCGCTATCTGAGAGAGATATCTATAGATCATGCCCCGTAACACCCTGATAGCCCTGGTGATGGCAGCAATCGCCCTCTGGGGGGGGCGGATTCAGGCATCCTCAGCGCAGACAAACCTCATCCCTAACCCTGGTTTCGAGCACGATAGGGACCATGATGGAATACCTGATGGCTGGGCCGGAGAAGGGACCCGGGACAGCCGGCTCCTGCTTGAGAAGGAGGGATATGCAGGCACACGGGCCATATCCGTCACCGGGAAGGGCCTGTGGCGCTGCAGGATACAGGCCCCCGTGTCTCGGTGGTATATCCTCTCCGTCTCGGTAAAGCGCGACGGCTTTGTCGATGGGGAATACCCCCTTGTCCGTATCCTCGACAAAGAGATCACCTTTGATGAACTCTTCAGTTGGGGCAGGTGGGTCAGGGTGAGCCGCCTGCTCTATCTCGGAGAAGACCAAGAAACTGCCGCAGTAGCCTTCATCAACCCGGGGATGAGGCACAGGGTGTGGTTTGATGAGGTGAGCCTTATTCCCTTTGTCGTGCATCCCCTCTCCCCCGGAGAGGGGGAGGTGCTCTCCCACGGTCCGCCCCTCTTTGTCTGGACTATGCCTGAGGATGGGCGGGTCTACGAGATCCGGATAGAGCTAAGCGGCAAAGAGGGGTTGCAAAAGACCTATACCACCTACAGCCCGCAGGGGAACCTTTACTGGCTGCCGGAGCAGCTCCTGCCTGACAGATATCACTGGCAGATACGCATGTATCACAATGGTCACCAGATCGCTGCCTCACAAAAGATACGCTTTGTAGTCTCCCAGGAGCTCCCCCCTGCGGCAAGCAAGGGCTCGACCCTGCTGCCTCAAAGATCCCTTGATGGCATCTTCGCCCTGGGCATCTATGGGGCGCCTATCGAGGCATTACCCGAGCTCAAAGCAACCGGGTTTAATGCGGTCCAGACCTATAGGCGCGAGGCAGAGTTTTTGAAAAGGTTTATGGAGCGGGCACAAGGCCTGGGGCTCAAGGTCCTGATCCCCCCTCCGGATAGAGAAGGAAAAGAGACCCTTCATGCCTTTTTGCAGGAGATAAAGGCATCGCAGGCAATGCTGGCCTGGTACCTGGCCGATGAGCCGGAGGGCAGCGCCATACCGCCCAGTTCCATCTGGCGCTGGCGCCAGTTTCTCAGGTCTTATACCCCGTTTCCCGGGGCATTAGTATTGGTCCGGGCCAAGCAGGCATGGGACTATGCCCCGGCAGCGGATATCCTCATGGTGGACCCCTATCCCATACCGAAGATGCCCATAACCTGGCTCTCCGATTCCCTGGAGGAGGCAAAGAAATGGGCACGAGGAAGGCCGGTCTGGGCAGTCATCCAGGCCTTCGACTGGTCTGCCAGTCCTTTAGAGGATGATTCCCGCTCGTGGGGGAGAGACCCCACCTATGAAGAAGAGCGCTGCCTCAGCTACCTGGCCGTGGTGCACGGGGCGCAAGGGCTCTTTTACTACACCTTTGAGGGGGGGAGCTACCGGATCAAGGATCATCCGCGGCACTGGGCGGAGGTACAACAGGTGGTCTCTGAGCTGCGATCCATCTACCCGTTGCTGCTCGCGCCCTTTGACTCAACCTGCAAGCTCAAGACCGATCACCCTCAGATCCATTGGGCCGTCAAGCGGGTGGGAAAGGAAGAGACTAATGGCCTTATAGAAGCAGGTTATTATCTCATCGCCGTCAATACGGCTAAGAGGCCTCTCAAGGTTACCTTTACCATCCCCTTGTCTGTACAAGAAGAGATACGGGCATTGTTCGAAAAGAAGACAATAGCAGTAAAAAGGGGCAGGTTGATCGATACCTTTGAGCCGTACGCGGTTCATATCTATGGACCGTTACATTTCGATAGAGCTGAAGGCGCATAGCACAATGTATTATATCACGACGGTATTTTGCAGGTTTGCCCAAAATAACTCGCTATGCATTTTTCACTGTCTGGACAAAACTTTCCACCGTTAGTCCACTATGCTTGGCCATCACATCAAAATGGACGTCGGCATGAACAAGAGTAGATTCTATCGTTAGTGCACACGCTGCTATCAGAATATCAGTATAGGGAACCGTAATTCCTTTCCGGCGTAATGTAAATGCCAATGCATATGCCTTTTCCCATAGGGAAGTATTCGTTTCAACGCTGTCCAATGCATCGAATCGAGTCTTGAGATGCTGGAACTCTTTTTCTGTTTTAGCGCCGCCTAGTATCTCCAGTTTGATCATACCGCTTGTCAGTACGACGTGGTCCCTGAGTAACCGGCTTACCCGCTCTTTAATGGACGGTATGAATTGTTTCCGCAAGGCAAAAATCCAAACAGACGTATCTACTAAAAAAAGGTTACTCGGCATGTCTCAATCTTTCCAATTCATCCACAGTCAACTCTATGTCAAACGTCCCCAACTCTTTGCGCAAGGCCTCCCGGTTATGCTGCCGTACCAGAGAACGAAGCCCTTTCTCAATAGCCTCTTTCTTTGATCGCGCCCCTATGGCTTCTATGGCTTCCCTCAATAATCCCTCATCGATAAATACGGTAGTCTTCTTCATAGACATCCTCTGTATACATATTTTTAATACATATATAGTATACATATATTGACAAGTCTGTCAAGTCCTCCCTTGCGCGGGACAAACGGGACGTGTGAAAAGAGGGAGTCAGAGGCGGAAAGTATCGGAGGTGAGGGGGAAGATAGCCTATTGGGAGAAGGGGATTCCGATCGCGGCAATAGCAAGGCATAGTGGTGCAGGAATGTCAGCGATAGCGATGGCGATAAGCAGGATAGAGGCCGGTGAATAAAAGTAACTAATATTGCAAAGATATAATTTTATGGACGTCCCCCTATATCTCCTTAATGATGGTCGTCTCTGCGTGATACCGCCCTTATGCCAGGATGTCCCGTATTACCTCCATATATTTGTCCAGCACAATTCGCTCATCAAACTCGCGGACCATCTTCTCGCGTCCACGTGTGCCCATTTCCCGGCGCTCATCTTCAGACAATCGTAGCATCCGTAACATTTTATCCGCCAGATCGTCCGCATCCCGAGGTTTGCAGAAAAAACCGGTCACCCCATCATCAACCACATCCCGGCAACCGATAGCATCGGTGGCAATTATCGGCTTGCCCATGGCTGCTGCCTCCAGCAAAGAACGCGGTGTACCTTCACGATAGGACGGCAGTACCACGCAATCTGCCCTGGCCAAATATGGTTTCACATTATCAGTTGCGCCAAGATAGCGTACGACGCCTTCCTTCACCCATGCGGTAATCTGCTCACTAGAAATCGGCGCAGGATTTTGCATATCCACAAATCCGAGCAAATCAAACTCGACATCAGGAAAACTCTGATGCACGATTCGAGCGGCATCGACATATTCCACTATGCCCTTATCCCGCAACATCCGCGCCACGAGCAGAAAAACAAAACGATCCAACCTATTCAAAGCCAACGTAGGTGCAAATCGAACAATATCAACTCCTGAACCGGGTAGGCGCTCCGCAATAGCTGGTGAAACGATCCGATTGACAAACAGGCGCATATCATCATTGTTCTGAAAAAAAACCTTTATTGACCGGCTTAAAGCAAAACGGTACATCAGCGTCACAAGGCGCGCCAGAATACCCTTGTGGATAAAAGCATATCCCATGCCTGACACGTTGTTGACGATGGGCACGGCAAACATGCGAGCAACTAAAGAGGCATAAATGTTGATTTTCGGCGTGTAGGAAAGGATAAGGTCTGGGTTAAGCCGACGAATGATGGCGCAGAGCCTGAACAGGGCTAATAATTCATTGAGCGGATTGATACTACGGCGATCAAGGGAATAAGGAATAAACTGAATGCCGAGCTGTCGCAGGCGTTCGCTGTAGTCGTCCACCGGCGCCACGGCAATGACATGGTAGCCTGAGCTGGAAAGCTCTTTCATCAGATTCAGGCGAAAGTTGAAGAGATACCAGGAGGTGTTAGAGGCGACGAGAATAGTTTGGGGGGGACGTGTCGTCATCCTTTCTGTGACTCCAGCCATGCCTGAAACATTAATACATCCCACAAGTGATAAACCCAATTGCGTTGTCCCGACAAATGCTCCGCCCACTTTTGCCTAATAGGTGCCGGATGAAAATACCCTTCCCATCGCAAGCGTGCCTCATCCAGCAACGTCTCCGCCCAATCACGCAGCGGCCCGCACAGCCAGCCATGCAATGGAATACCAGAGCCAATCTTCGGTCGCTCGATCAGCGCGAGGCACATTACGGTAGAAAATCTGGCGAAGCAATTATTCAAAGCTAACATCGAACAGTTGCGTATTTCGTTGCGTAATTTTTCCGTCTATTTTGCAATTTTTAAAGAGAACATTTCCTTTGGGAACTACGATATCTGTTGAGCTTTTACCGGCAATAGACACTGCCCCTTGTTTGTTCCTTAATACCTGGCACCCTTCTATTTCTATTGATATGGGTTTTGATTTTTCGTTAAGAACAGGCACATAGATTGCCATTCCAACACCGAAGTTATTGCTGATAATGCAGTTTATCACCTTGCATTTGATCAGCACGTCATCCGGAAGGTTTGGCTCAAAATCGATACCAGCTTGCGGAGGGGTTCCTGATGTATGTTGAAGCACGCAATTTTCAATCAATAGGTTCGAGGCACTGATGATACTAATACCTTGCCGATAATTATTATCAAAAATCACATCTTTGATATGAATGTTATCGGAATTCGGCAAGCTATCCTTTCCTATGCCACGACCGATATATATACCATCGCCGCCACTATTAGCTAATCGTAGGCCGTATATCTTTATATTCTGACACCCCTGAATAGAGATGCAGTGCCTCCATTCTGCTTTTTCATAAGGGTGCTGCATATAGTCCTGCTTACGCATAATAAACTCAGCGCCGTATCCATTCAGGCTGATATTTTTTTTATTGATAGCCCCGAACAATGCCGCCGATCCTCCAAGAAACGATCCGGGCTTTGCTGCAACTATAACTCCTTTTTCGAAGATTATCTCTTTATCTGACTCTAAAAATATTGGCTCAACCACCCATGGTTTTCCCATATTGGGCACGATTATTTTCTTTGCTTTTGAGAGTATTGCCTCCTGCAATGCCTGAGTTGAATCTTCCCCATTGAATCCCCACCATGAGGCATTTGCCGTCGTACGAACTCCATTCATTACTTCCTGAATGGCCGCCTCGTTGAATGAAGAATCAGTTTGTGCCATGACCTTTGGGATAAAGATTATTGTCACCGCATAGCTAATCATAAACGCGATAAACCACTTCTTAAGGTGACTTCGAATACCCTTCTTCATGATTTCATGTGATGTTTTCATAATAGAGTTTTTCATTTCAATCTCCGTTTCGCTTTAAATGTTCAGTCCATCCTGCATAATTTTTCATTAAGGGGTACAGCAGGCGTCAGAAACTGCGGGCATTTCTCGCCACTTGCGGCATCTTCAAGCAGGCGCGCAACCTTTGGTGCAGTCACATGCAATGCGAACTTTTGCTCAACACAGGATCTCGCTGCCTGACCTAATTGTTTTCGCAATAACGGCTGGTTAGCCAATTTAATAAGCGCGGTAACCCAAGAATCATCGTCATTTGCAAGAAATCCAACATCAGGCGTGGCAATTTCTGTATTCACTCCGACCGGAGATGCAATAACTGGCCTACCGCAGGCCATATATTGAATGAGCTTATAGCCGCTCTTGCCACGTTCCCACGGCGAATCCAGCAAAGGCATTACTCCAACGTGAATAGATTCGAGTAATTTAGCTTCCGTATCCAACGACCAGGCATGTTGCTCCATCGGCACACCGGGGAAGTCTAGCGCGGGAGCGCCCACAGTTACAAAAACAATTTTTTTTGATTGAGCGACCCTGCGAAGGGGTTCAGCGATGATGCCCAAGTATTGAGCGGTTGAGGGACTACCAATCCAGCCAATTCTAAGTACCTCATCAATCGGTTCAGGCGAAGCTCGATATATATCGATATCAACTACCGTAGGGATGATAACCACATTTTTTGCGCCATTACGGTTCGCATAGTCTGCCACGTAATCGTTCCCCGCTGTTACTGCGTAAGCAGCCGAAAGTAATGGTTTAAGTTTGTGCCCCAAGAGGGCGCGAACAATGCCTGAACGACTTAAATCGTAGTTGTGGAAAATAGCATCATCATAGTCAACCACATAGGGAATGCCGGTTTTGGCCAGCAAAGATTCGGCAATACCAGGTAAATAAGGGAACAACTCTTTTTCCACCCATACAACGTCAAATTTCTTGCTGGACGCGATAATGCGCAGCCGCTTAAAATATAACTTAACGATTAAATTCCAATTACTGACCCTATTCAAAAGCCAGCTTCGTGACTGATACAAAGACAAAAGATAGGCATCATCAAACAGTGGCGCGACCGTCACCTGCGCGCCCAGCGCCTCAAACTTGGGTACATATTGCAGCGTCCTCATGCGGCTACTTGCCCCAAGCTTGTCATAGCGACTTAATATTAAAATGCGCAAGCTCAAGCTATCATTTCCCTTCTAATAACGATTTCTCTGTTCATCGGATAACGTAATGCCTGAAAGATACCTGAAGAACTTCATCCCAGAAAAGAATCTGCATTTATCATATGATAACTGCATAGGCAGCCGAGCCATTAAAAATATTTTTTGCAAATAATACATGACGGTGAATCTATATCCGCCTTTCAATCAAGAAAATCGAACCCAATCCTGCACTTCATCCTCGGACCTGTAATGCGTCCAAAAATACATGTAATCGGCATATTTCTCGGCAAATTCCTCGATAGAAATACCTGATAATCCGTGATGATTTTGATATTTCCCCAAACCGAATCTACTCATTATTCGAACATATTGATATATTGCATCCCATAATTTCAGCCTGTGAACCCAAGGGATAAACAAATGCCCCTAATAGATATAATTGCACAAAAAACTACTTGAGCCTGCGGCCTGGCTTCTCATTAAAACCATATACTGCAATAGCGACCAGTATGAGATAGACCGGAAAAACTCCACGCACAAAAATATAGTTATTCTTTAAAGTCAAAAGAAACATAGCAAAAAACACAAAAACCACCAGCCTCCCACTGCGGCTATGAAGATTAAGGCGAAAACGACTATCAAATATTTTGAAAGTAAAAATGATATGTGAAATAACAGCAAAAACCAACCCAACAACTCCGTATCTAAATATTTCCTTGACATAGCCAACATCGGAATCAAGCACATCGCCGCCAGTACCAAAGATAAACTGCCACATTGAATCGGGGACAAAAAACATACTCTTCCATAAAAAGTCACGAGGATCCAGAACAGCATGCCTGGTAACAACACCTGTCGCGATCATGGGATCAACATCGATGAGCCCTAACGCCATGGTTACCTCAAAAATCTCCATAACCTTATACGCAATCTCATAGGTAAAAAAAATAAGGATGAGAAACATCACTATTCGATTAAACAGCGAAATCTCTGAACTACGGAGAAGTGTCACTGCATAAACCAATAACAGCAAACCAGAAATAACCATTGATACGCGCGAGGTAAAATAACAGGAAAGAAAAAACAATATTAATAAAAGTAAGTTTACTACAGTGGATTTAATAGCATAAACTCTAAAAATTATCATCGCGATACCAATAATATTTAGAAAGCCAGCAATATCAAAACCTGCCATGAGTCCAGATGCCCTATACATACGTACCCTGTCATTACCGGATATTAAAGAAAGAAACTCATTAAAGGGATAAACAAATGCCGCAACCACAATAAGAAAGGCATGAAATGCAAGTGCCGCGAGCAAGGCTCTAAAGACCTTACGCCCAAGATCATCGTTATTAGCCGTACCAAATAGAAAACCGACAATGATTGTGGTAACTAAAGCGCGCATTAATCGGCCAACAGCCGCAAACTGGAAATTTTGATTAACCATTTGAACGCATAGTTGATAGACTATCAAAGCGACTACCATCATAGCCAGCGAAAAAAAATGTCTTGATATTTTCCAGCGTTTATTAAAAAAAATAAACGGCAACAGCATTGCCGGTAATAAAATAGCGAAATCCACCACGCCAAATTTTGGCGCAAAAACCAGAGCAAAGCAAAACAGAAAATACAGCAATGAGCTAATCATAACGACCCCAAAAAAATAACTTATTGAGTCGAAAGCTCTGCTCTCTTAAGGATTTATACCAATATATAAACATTTTTATAAGTTTAACATGTTGTTTTAGACAAAAAAGCCCATAAATAACAAAACTACTTTTATCAAATTGCCTTGCGGCATTTATATTTTCCTCAAACTGCGCATTATCCCCGGCCATTAATGCGGCTGTCGCATATGCGCGATACCGCTTAGCGCGAGCAACATTAACAACCTTGCTTGGCACAAATCCTATGGCTAAATCTATCGAAGCCTGAATATAAGGCATTAGGTCTCTCTTGCTGGAAACTCCAACGTTTCTTAAGTACCCACCAAGCACTTCATTAATAAACCCAATATCACCTTTCATTGCTGCTTTAACGTAGATATAAAAATCAATAAAATCAGCAACAGAAGGGAAATAATCACCTATTTCCCCCCGACGATACATGGTTGATGAATTCAAGAACATCGGGTGACCCAGCAGCAATTCTGAAAGAGTAATATGCGGTGGATTTTTTCTTGTAGTACCAACTTGGCGAGCGCCAACCCATATGGACATCCTGTGCGCTACCAGAGCACAATTTTCATTAGAATCAAAATACTGGACTTGTTTAAGAAGCTTCCCTGGATATACCCAATCGTCGCCATCAACATGAGCTATATACTTACCAGATGCCATGCGATGTACAGCCCGATAGTTTTCACAGGCACCAACGTTTTTGTTATGCAATATTATATTTACCTGCGCTGGATACTTCTTAGCGAACTCCTGTACAATCGTCCGTGTGCCGTCCGCTGAAAAGTCATCCCCAACAATCACGTCAAAATCAAAGTCCGTTTCCTGATCGACAATGCTCTGCAGACATTTCCGGATGTACTTTTCTTGGTTATAGGTAACTACACACACCGAAACTTTGGGATTATTCCTAGACACTAAAGTCCTCCATCTTTATCCATTAAATCGCGCACGCAATCTGCTGCTTATTCTTTTTCTTACCCATGAAGATCCTGCTGTGGCAATCGCAAGCAACCCCAGACTCATCATGACTATCACTGCCGCAGCCTGTAGACGTCCTTGCGGCCATTTCACTAAACTATGCACTGCAACAGCCCCCATTAATGGTAAAAACACAATCCCACTAAGGTCCTGTAGCCATTGAATATGCAGCCCTTTGACAAATCGCCTATGTACAATTGGTAACCAAATAACAAAAGGTAGTAGGTTAGCAATCATCCAGGCATAACCAGCGCCAACCATACCATATTTCCACGTCGCCCACAGTAGCATCGGGATGAACATCACAATAAAAAAGGCGTTGCTTATCAGATGCAACTTTAAATCTCCTTTTGCAAATTGTAGGTAGTAAGGGAAGGCGGCCAGCGCCAGGGTGCCGTTACCCAATGCGTAAAGTGTGAGCACGGGTGCGGCCTTGCGGGCAATGTCGGCATTACCCGTCCATGCCCAAAGCACCTGCTCAGCAAAGAAGGCCAGCACAAGTGCTGCCGGAATGGCTATCACACCCACCAACTGGGTGGAGTTGCGGTATAGGCGTATCAGCCCGGCTTCATCGCCTGCGGCATTCAACTTGGTCAGGCGTGGCAGGAGTGCGCCGCTTATAGGGCCGCTGATTACCATCACACCACTTACTGCCAGCACTGCAAGGGTGAAGTAGGCGTAGTCAGTCAGCGGTAGCAGTTTGGAGAGCACCAGTTTGTCCGTTTGTGTCACTAGCACCCACACCGCCCCAGCAAAGGCAATGGTGATCGAGAATTTGAGTACGCCCCGTAATGGCTGCCATTGCCATGGCGTCCGGGTACCTGACTTGACTTTGGGTAACAAATGGTAGGTTTGCGCAATCAGAACCGCTACCTCAATCACCGCGATTACCAACTGGAAACTGAAGTACGCTGTCGGCCTGGTGCTTACATAAATGAAGAAAGGAATCACCAACATAAAGCGGGCAGTTGCCACGGTAATGTTAAAGCCGCCGAGCCATATCATCCGCTCAAAACCGTTAATGGTGCCGCGGTACAGAGCACACACCCAGCGTAATGCAATAATCACCGCCATCAGCATGATTGCGAGCTGCACTTCAATCAGCGGCAGTTGCTTGACTTTAAGCCAACTATTGGCGATAAAGCCAGAGCCTGTCATCATGGCAGTAGCACCCAGTATTGCTACACAGATAAAGATGCCTTCCAGCGTGCGCAACAGACGGCGCAGACTCCGGGCATCCGTTGCGCCGCCTCGAAAACAGGCTGTTTCCCGCACCATGGTGGGAGTAAGCCCCATATCCAAAAGGTTGAAACACATCTGTAACATGGCAAAAAAACCCACTAAACCATACGCCTCGGCCCCCATGTACTTTATGTACAGAGGCAATATCACAATGCCGATCAGCGTGACATATATCTGACTGGCGTAGTTGGCGAGGATGTTGCGTTTAAGGGACAAGGCAAGAACACATAAGGGGATTAGCTAAAGAATTAATCAGACAGTAAAATAGCAGTTCACTCATTCTTTTGTCCCTTTTCACACATTAAGAATATACTGGAACACAAATCCGGATACTGCTGCCCCAATTGATAACAACCTTCTAAATATTCAGGCGAAATAATATCGGTGCTCAATAGCCTGTCCCATTGAAAGTTTGCTAATGCTTTAAAGAAAATACCCGATCGATGTACTACTTTTAATCCTGCTTCTTTTGCATCTCTCTCTAATGTGTCCAATGTATAAGTAATTCTGTGCCCATGTTCAGCTTCTGCGGGCGTTATTGCTGAATTATGACTTATCAAGCCCATTTTTACAGCAATTTGTCTGGAGGGCGCATTGGCATTAGGACAAACCAAGAAAAATATGCCATTACCAGACAACCATTCATCATTAATTCTTTTCAAAACCAGAATAGGATCATCCAAGTGTTCCAGTACATGAGTTAATATGATGTTATCGTATTGGCTTGGAAGAGTAGCGGTTTCAAAAAGTGAATTTATAAATTTAACTTTCTGTCCGAATTCTTTTCCTGCAATTTCAATGGCTTCATCTGAGGCCTCAACACAAGTAATATCATCAAAATAAGGAAGTAATCTCCGTGTAAAATCCCCTTTGTAGCTGCCTAATTCCAATAAATTTCCTTTCTTGAAAAAGGGAACAAAAGATTTCAGCATATAAGGGTGCATTACATCGAAATCAAAATTATAAGCATATTTATGATCAAACGTGTCTTTAAGCTCTTTATTATAGTCTCTTATTCGATCCATATTTTTCAACCCCAATATCCGGTATCTTGTATTAATTGATCATAGTCTTGCTTAGTAATACCAACAACTATTTGATCCCAATAGCGACCCTTTCTAAAGTAATAGTTTCTTCTTCGGCCTTCTTCTTTCCAACCTAACTTCTTCCCGCAATAGAAGGAAAATGATATCTTATTATATTCAATTATTGAACCATCAAGTCTTTCTAGATGCAATTCTCCAAATGCATAACGCATTGTAGCCATTACAGCATCAACACCATAACCTTTTCCTCGAATATCGGTATCGCCCAACATCACTCCATGCCATGCATGATTATTTCGCCAATCAATGTTGATAATACTGGATACTCCGATAATACCTGTACCAGGCGCTTCTATAGCGAGTCTCTGATTTAACTGATCATTCTTTAGGTTTTGAAACCACGTTTTGTGGAAATCCATAGAGCTTGGAAAGTGCACGTTCCCAATTACATCCTGCGTTTCAGGATCATTTGCCCATTTATGGAGAAAATCGAGATCACTTTCTTCGATAGCCCTTAGTAATACTATTTTCCCTTTTATATTCATTATGACCCCCATGATGTGTATGTTTTTACTTTTACACTTTATGTTTAATTTGTATCGTCCTCTAAAACAGCAAGACCAAAACCAAAACGTCCAAATTCATTACCATTATACAACATATAGATTTTACCATCACAATTGAAAACATGAGGATAGCATAGCATATCTGAATCCCAGTCGTCTTCTGAAACGTCGATGCCCGCTTCATCATCGTTTCTGATCCAGTTCTTGAAATCATCCGAAAAGGCATACCCGATCCTGTACCCTCTGTCTCTGTTCTTTCTGAAACCATCCACCCGCCTGTAGCAAAAGAACATGTGGTATTGATCATTCAAGAAGATGACGGTAGGGAGTGCCTGGCATTCATCGGGACCAAGCTTATCGGTGATTATCTGCCTACCTTCCCTCTGCCAGGAAATACCGTCATTAGAAGTCGCGTGGGCAATCTTGTAAACCCGATCGGGCGCTTCATCCTTGGTGAACCTTGCCCATTTCGTACCGTGGATGTACCACATGTGATAAGTGTCGCCATAGAGGGCAACAAAGGCATCACCGACCAGAAAGGGCTCATGCAGCGACGATGATAGTACCGGCCCTTCCGCTATTTTCTGAAAGGTCAGACCGTTATCATTACTGATCGCCAAGCCGATGGATGCGTCAACCGATACTGACACCTTCCTGTTCCAGCCGGTAGTGTAGGCAAGCACCCTGTCTTTGTCTCTTAGCATGTTGAACGGGAAAATACCATGCTCATCGAAGCAACCCAGACCACCCAGTTCAATGACCGTACCTGTGGAGATATTGATTATTTCCCGGAAATCCTTGGTCATGTCTATAAAGGAAACATGGCTCAGATATTTCCCAGTCTGTTCTCTTTCTCTTGTGGAGAAGTAGATCCTTACAAAGTCATCAAAGATGAGGGCCTGTGGTGATTGCGCGTATTCAACGCAATTGTCTGCCAGTTTGTAATCGGTAGGATCAAATATTTTCCCCAGTTTTTTCCACTTCATGGCGACGAATCTCTATCAGGGCTTATATTCTTCCAGTTTAGCTAACCCAAACCCGAACCTGCCCACCTGATTACCGAGATAAAGCATGTAGATACTATTATCAAGCTCGAACACATGCGGGTAGGCAATCGATTGATCATCCCATCCCTCTGTCGAGATATCTATGCCTGCCCGCGCATCATCTCTATGCCAATGCACCATGTCGTCAGAGACTGCATATCCTATGCGGTAGCCCCTCTCGTTATTCCTGAAATCCAGGGCGTATTTGTAGCAAAAGAACATGTGGTATCTGTTTTTGTAGAAGAACACATCAGGACTTGCCTGGCATTCGTTTTCTTCGATTCTGCTTTCAATAATGTCTCTACCATCCCTTATCCAGTTAAGTCCGTCGTCTGAAGATGCCATGCGTATCTTGTAGACCGCTTCCGGCTTACCGTTGTTCGCTAACCATTTCGTTCCGACGACATACCAGAGGTACCAGCGGTCACCGAATCTCCTGATCTTGGGCCCGCTCAAGACAAAGGGATCGTGTACGTTGCTCGATAGAATGGGGCCTTTTCCGAGCTTCGTGAAACTCTTCCCACCATTGTGACTTACGGCCGCCCCGATTGCGACCGTAAAGGGAACTGATTCGCATCTTGTCCAGCCGCCATAGTACGCAAGTACTTCTTTACCTTTCCTTATGACTGATATGGGGTACGTGCCGAACTCATCAAATGTCCCCAGCTCTCCAAGCTCGAGGATCGGGTTTTGGGCAACGTCTATTATCTCAGATAAATCGTAACGGTTCATGTCAACATAGGCGGCGTAGCTTACATATTGGCCGTTTTCGTCCGGCAGGGGCCTGCAGGAGAAATAGACCCTAACGAATTTGTCAAAGATCAAGGTGCAGGGAGCTTGGGCAAATTCCTTCATCCAGCTCCTATCCTTTATTTGAGTGGGGTCAAAGATTTTGCCCAGTTTGTTCCATCTAAACATTCTTGCCGCTAAGCCTCCCTGATCTGCGCCAGGATACCGCAGCAGAGTTCCGGGTAATCCACCCCTACTGTGCATAAAGCATCGATTACTTTCTGGCCAAAATTGAGAGAGATCATCTGCACGGTGGTAAAGGGCTTCAGGTATATGCCTTCCATTCGCTCTATTTCATAGCCGGCCCTTCTTACCTCTTCAGTCAAAGACTTGACTGTGTAATAACGCTTATGGCCACACATGCGATCATGGTCGGACAACTGCTGCATATCCTCCAGCATCCCGGCTAAATGCCCCAGCCTCCTGTTCAGGACCTCTGCATTCGGGACCGTGACGAACATCTTTCCCCGTGGGGCCAGAAAGTGCTTGTAATAGCTCATAAGCTCCACAGGATTGTCCACGTGCTCTAGGATGAACCCCAAAACTATTAGATCAAACTTTTCATCGCTTACGAAATTTTCAAAATAGGTCTCAACAATCTCGGCGTGGCAATCGGGGAATCTCTTCCTGAAGTTTTCAATTACTGCCGGAGATGCATCGAGTACAAGATGCCTGTCGAAATGTTTGGAAAAGATCGCGGTAGTAAATCCGTGGCCCAGCCCGAGCTCCAGAATGGACTTTGCGTTCTCTGTAAGCCGAAGGACTCTTTGAGGATACCAGTTGAGCTGAATGTTGTTGTCGAAATCGTAGAGATTCTCGCTCTTATATGCTGCAACATGAACGTCTAGTTTGTTTTTCATAGTGTCGTTAAACCTATCAAATTGAGGCACCCGGCGATGCCACGGTTCTAGACCAAATCAAAGTTACCCGTTATGTCCGCGATAATTTTTTCCTTGGGATTGAACATCATCACGTCGATGATGGAAAGCCACGCCACGAAATCGTTGCCGAACTGGGTATATTCGAACGGCTTTGATTTGATGAATTTCAACTCAATCCCTTTGTCTAAAAAAGTTTCCTTTGAGTAGAGCTCCATGCCCCCGATGGCGTTCACATAGGTACTCGCACCAAACGCTTCGCACAAAGCAAGCACCTTGTCCTGATTTTTCAAGCTGTGGTCGATGGCAATTTCAGAAGAGACTCTTATCTCGGTATCAATGACGAGATATTTGCAGGTGGCGATAATAGAATTATGCAGGAAACGGAATAGATTTTTGTCCTCATATCGCACGACGCGTTCGACCAACGGGAAGGTCTGCTCGAAATACGGGGCACGCCGGTATGCGCCGTTGATCTGGTTCAGCATTTTGTCACGATTAAAATCAGCCGCCAGTTCACGTTCGCATACATCCAGATAGTCCGAATCGCTTTTCAACGGCAGCGAGAACATCATATCCTTGCCGTTCTGTAATATTCGGTTCCTGTTTATCCAGCCCTTTTTGGTATATTTTATGTTGTCATAAACGACGAATACATCAACCGCCTTGATGAGCTGGAAGTATCCGATGTAGGGGAAGAAGTACGGCTGCATTATTCCGATTTTCATCATTTCTTGCCTGCGATGATTGATACGATTCTTGCAACGGATTCATTTTCCAAAGCAGGATAAATCGGTAAACAAAGCACCTGATCAGCCGCCTTCCTCGCTATCGGCAAGTTAGACTGCGCGGCCGACGGCAAGCCCCGATACATCGGAAACTCACTTATCAATGGGTAAAAATAGCGTCGAGCAAAAATCCCATGCTGGCGGAGCTTATCATTAAGTTCATCTCGCGATAGGGGATACTCTTTTTCAATCAATATCAGGAAATAGGCGTGGTTGTAGATCGTGTCGGCAGGTAATGGCGGACATGAAATACCCGTCACAGATGAGAGCTGTTCCCGGTATTGCGCATCTATTTCCCGCCGTCTATCAATTTCCTTATCAACATGCTTTAGCTGCAATAGCCCGAATGCAGCCTGCAATTCATTCATCTTGGCATTGATTCCAGGCGCAATGACTGTCACCTCATCGGCGTAACCGAAATTCTTCAGGTCATCGAGCCGCTTCTTTGTTTTAGCGTCAGGGCAAACTATAGCACCCCCCTCAAAAGTATTGAATACTTTTGTAGCATGGAAGCTCAGCGTTGACAGGTCTCCGTGCTTTAAAAGACTCTCACCTTTATAGTTGACCCCAAACGCGTGCGCCGCATCATAAATGACCTTAAGACCGTATATATCTGCAATCTTCTGTATCTTTTCCACATCACACGGTTTTCCATACACATGCACCGGCATAATTGCAGTCGTGTGGGGCGTGATTGCCGCTTCGATCTTTTCCGGATCAAGATTGAACGTTTCCGGATGGATATCAACAAACGCAGGCTTGATACCGTTCCACAGGAGGGAATGGGCTGTAGCAACAAAAGAAAATGGTGTGGTAATGACTTCCCCGGTAATCCGTAATGCTTGAAGTGCCGTAACAAGGGCGAGCGTGCCATTTGCAAACAAGGCAAGATGCCCCACACCCAAATATTCGGCAAGAGCCGCTTCCAGTTTTTGATGAAAGGGACCAGCATTGGTCAGCCACTTACTTTTCCATATTTCTTCCAGGTAGGGGATAAATTCTTCCAATGGCGGAAGAAAAGGTTGAGTGACATATATTGGTTTATTTAGTTTTTCAATCATGAATAATTACCTTTTAGAAATTTGTCATTAACTATACTTTTAATATAGAGGTAGTCCTTAAAATGAAATCCGTCGCACAAGCCAAAGGTCAATACTGCACCGGTTATCAATTGAATAATAAGCAAAGGCAACGGCGGCAGCGGAATAAGCAATCCTTCGGCAAACACAATGGAACTCATTATTACAGCCAATAGAAAAGAAGGTAAAATATCTTTTATTTGTTCAAGAAAAGAATATCCTATGAAACGACCTGACCAGTAACTGTTAAGATAATAGGCAATCAATGAAAGTAACATCATACCGAGAATCATCGCTTTTATTCCCCAAATAACCGCAATCACTATGACAGGCACAGCCAATGCCTTCTTAATGATTTCGAGTCGCAGGAAAAGGTCGCTTCTACCTTGTACATTAAGCATGTTAAGATTAAGCGCATGTAGTGGATAGAGCATGCCTACAAAACACAGCATCTGCAAATAAATTACACAGGGTGCCCATTTTTCGCCAATCAGAGTTAGAACCATAGGTCTAGCTACGGCGGCCATGCCGAGCATGAGAACAAAGGTAATAAGCATCGTACTCCTGATTATTTTTTTATAAGTCTCTCTTAATTTTGGTATATCGTCCTGTATGGTTGATAAAATCGGATAGCTTACTCGTCCGATAACGCCCTGAAGATTTGATGCAGGCAATGACTGAAATTGCTCTGCGCGGGTATAATAACCCAATTCTACAACAGTAAAGTATTTGCCAATAACTACATAATATATATTTCTATATATTGTATCTATTAATCCACTCACAAGTAATTTGCTACCAAAAGAAAATAATTCTTTAAATGATTTCTGACTAAAAAACCAAATCGGTTTCCATTTATTCCAAAACCATAAAAGAAATGAATTTATTGTATATTTTACAAGCGTTAATGCAACTAAACTCCATACACCCCATCCTGTATAAGCCATATAAATGCTAATTATTCCTGAAATGAAAGATGAGATTACAGAAATTTTAGCTTGAAGTTTAAAGTCTATACGTTTCGTTAAAAGAGTACTCTGAATTATTGTAAAAGAATTAATGATCAAAGCTAATCCAAGCACTCTAATTAATTCCTTTAAAATAGGTTCATGAAAAAAATTACCAATTGAATTTGCGCATACAAATAATAAAATATAAAAAAAGACACCAACTACAATATTAAAATAAAAAACGGTAGAATAATCTGCCTCTGTACAATCCTGTTTTCGTATAAGTGCCTGACGGAAACCACTATCAATGAATGATTGTGAGATAGCAATGAAAATAGTAAGCATTCCAATTAACCCAAATTCTTTAGGACTAAGCAGACGGGCAAGAATAATCCCTACAATAAAAGTAATGCCTTGACCGGCAATACTGTCTATAAAACTCCAAATGAGTCCAGATATGGTTTTTTGTTTGAGCGTCATTTTTAAAGTTTACTTGGGAGGAAAAGGGGGCAGCGCCCTTTGTTGCTTTAGCGTTTAAATGTTTGGCGACTCAAGTACCATGCCACGGTGCGGCGTATGCCTTCGCCAAAATCAACGTTGACCTCATAGCCCAGAAGCTTGCGGGCAAGCGCAATATCGGCAAGCGAATGCTTCACATCGCCTTTGCGCGCAGGCGCAAAGACCGGATCGATGTTTTTGCCCAGTGCAGTGTTGATAGCCCGCAGCAAATCAAGAAGCGAAAACGATGTACCGCAGGCGATGTTAATGCTTCTGCCCGCCACCGGCTTGTCGGTTGTGGCGGCAAGGATATTGGCCCGAACATTGTTTTCAACAAAAGTGAAATCGCGGGTCTGGAGGCCATCGCCATAGATCGTCGGCCGGCGGCCTTCGATTACGGCTGTTACAAACAGCGGTATCACGGCGCTGTACTGACTTGTGGGGTCCTGGTGCGGACCAAAGACATTAAAGTAGCGCAGTCCAACCGCCTCAAGCCCCAACGAGCGGCTGTAGGCCTGGCAGAAATATTCACCGGCCAGTTTGGCAGCAGCATACGGCGACAGGGGCATGGGCAGTAGTTGCTCGTTTTTAACGGGCACGAGCTGATCGCCATAGACCGAGGACGAACCGGCATACACGAAGCGGCGCACTTGAGCCGTGGCAGCTGCGGTGAGCAGCTTTATGGTGCCCATGATGTTTACATCGCTTATCATGACCGGCTCAGCCAGGGAGCGCGGCACGCTTACCATGGCGGCCTGGTGCAGGACAAAATCAACACCATTACAAGCCGCCTGGAACGCACCAAGATCGCGGATATCGCCTTTGATAAACCTGAATCGTGACCATTGTTTTTCACTGACCAGCGATTTAACTTCAAACAGATTTTTTTCGTGTCCCGTTGAAAAGTTATCCAGTCCGATAACTGTCTGATTAAGCCCAAGAAGATGCTCCAGCAGATTGGAACCAATAAAACCGGCGACACCTGTAACAAGCCAGGTTGCAGGCTGTTTTAGCAATCGTTTTTTGATATGTTCATAATTTTGCGGCATAGGAATTGTCACAACGTTTTAGCCTATCTCACGCTTTCTGGATTTTAAGACTCTGTATGCCTCGTTGCGCAAAGGCGTTGCGGGTGTCAATGATACATCTGGCATGCTTTTCAATGAACTTATAATCGAATGCTGAGTGGTCTGTCAGCAAGAGCACTATATCGGCATCTTTCAAGCGGTCTTCAGTAAGTTCAACAGAGCGCATATCGATATCGGGATAATGCCGGTGTCCTCTACACACAGGAACGTGCATATCGCTATACTCTACTTCAGCGCCTTTTTCTCTCAAAAGGTAGGCGATCTTTATTGAAGGTGACTCTCTCTGATCATCAACGTCCTTTTTATACGCCATCCCCAGTATGAGGACCCGAGAGCCATGCAATGTCTTACCTTGGTTGTTTAGGATCGCGGTCATTCTCTCCACAACATAGTAAGGCATTCGTGTATTGATCTCGCCCGCAAGCTCTATAAAGCGAGTGACAAAATCAAACTCACGAGCTTTCCAGGTCAGATAGAAGGGGTCGATAGGAATGCAGTGGCCGCCTAGCCCAGGCCCCGGATAGAAAGCCTGGAAGCCGAATGGTTTTGTTTTTGCCGCTTCGATAACTTCCCATATGTTAATGTCCATCCGGTCGAAAAGTATTTTGAGCTCGTTGACTAAGGCGATGTTAACGGACCGATAGATATTTTCCAGAAGCTTTGTCGCTTCGGCCACCTTTGTTGATGAAACCGGGATTGTTCTCACGACTATCGAATCATAGAGTGCTACGGCAGCTGCGAGACAATGCTCTGTATATCCACCGACTACTTTCGGGATAGTGCTTGTTGAAAAATCCTTATTGTTCGGATCCTCTCGTTCAGGGGAAAAGGCAAGGTGGAAATCGATGCCTGCTTTAAGGCCCGCAGTTTCGAGGATTGCTTTCATGTCTTCATCAGTGGTTCCAGGGTAGGTGGTCGATTCTAGAGAAATAAGCTGTTCTTTCTGCAGGTGTTTGGCGACGGTTCGCGCTGTATTAAAAACATAAGACATATCCGGCTCACGATGCTTGTTGAGCGGCGTAGGTACGCAGATGATGATGCAGTCCATATTTTTGAGCAACGAAAAGTCCATGGTTGCAGTAAAGGAGTTTTGAGTTTTTAATTTTGAGCTTTGCTTTTGAAATGCAGGAGTATTGCCAACAGTTATTGAAGATATATCGATATGCTTGATATAGCTCTTCCCCTGTTGCAGCATCTTTACTTTTACGGTATCGACATCGAAACCGGTAACTGGAAAACCTGCCTTGCAGAATTCGATTACCAGTGGCAAACCAACATAGCCAAGTCCGATGATACCGACATTCGCTTCCCTGGCAGCAATTTTATCAATTAGTGACATACTTGATTATCCTTTCTCGCCAATTTTCAAAATGATACATGAGAAGAGTGCGCGAGGTTTGAAAACCTATCTTTCATAGGGATTGCCACATGCACTGTCGTGCATTCGCAATGACAGATGATGATTGTGACACAGTCTCGAAAGCCGGAATCTAGGGAATGATTCTGGATACCGGCTTCCGCAACCTAATAACCTTGCAGGTCACACGTAACCTGACCACCTAATGACCTGAAGGTCACACGAGGTGGCACGAGGTCACAAGCCGGAATGACAATTCTGAAGGGTTTTTGACTTTTTACGAGGCCGTTAATAATCTCAGGTAGGAATTCGGGGAGGGAGGGAAATCCTCCCTCCCCGATAGCTATTATTTAGGTTATTAACAACTACTTAGTACTGCAGCAAACCGTAAACCCTATTTCTGCGTGACAGCCCATAGGCCTTTAGAAGCCCGCAGCGGTCATGCTTGCCGGATGAACGGTATTGATCCTGGTCCAGGTAGTACCCTCATATTTATAGAGGCCATATGCGGCAAAGTCTGCATACAGTGTTGAACCCGCAGCGGTCATGCTTGCCGGATGAACGGTATTGATCCTGGTCCAGGTAGTACCCTCATATTTATAGAGACCATTGGCGGCAAAGTCTGCATACAGTGTTGAACCCGCAGCGGTCATGCTTGCCGGATGAACGGTATTGATCCTGGTCCAGGTAGTACCCTCATATTTATAGAGACCATTGGCGGCAAAGTCTGCATACAGTTTTGAACCCGCTACTGTTCCGACGAAATAGTTTTCCGTCACCGAACTCTGAAAACAATCCATATACATAGGCTCGAAGGTGTAACCAGCCTTGGTTACCTCAATCTTTACCACATCGCCGGGCACGACATTCACTACGTCAAAACCGCCGGAAGCATCGGTTGAACTACCACCCCCCTTATATAAAACGGTATAAGAATTATTATCCCTACTCGTCGGAGTTACCGTCGCCCCGCTCAGGCCATTACCGGCATTATCTAAAATATAGCCTTCCAGAAGGCCATTGCTCCCGGTTACCCCACGGTTCGCCAACCCGTCCGGAGTCAGCATACTAAAATCAATATTATCATAACTATATATAAAAGAATTTGGTCCTGCATAGGCGTTAACATAACCCGATTTTGTAAGCCTAAGATAATACCAAGCATCTCGGGGAAGTCCGCTCAGGGTTACTGAACCATCACCTAGGGAGGAAGTGTACTTGCCGGGATCACCGTACAACTCCAATTTGGCACCGGATATGGGAATGGGAATGTCATCACTGGTATCCCATACCGTGCCACTAAGCGAGATATCATAGGCAGTGGATGTGCCAGACAACCTTGTCGCACCTGCGCTATCCGCATATGTATAAAAAGTTGCAGGGTAACTAAACGTCCAACCAGATTTACTGGCCTGTACGATCACTGTATCGCCGGCATCGACATTGAGGACATAGTAGAAACCGTTTTGGTAGGTCCTGGTGCCGTCCAGAACGCCAAAGGGGCTCAAATAGAGAACGTCGTAGTTTGTGGTTCCTCCGTTGCCTGTGGCCGTTACGACTGCGCCCCTGATGTTGCAGGCATACCGGTAGGTGTTGTCATTGACACGGCCGAATAACACCGCCTTGCCCGAATCGGGCTTGGCACCGAAGGCCGTAAGGTTGGCAGCTGTCGGCAGCAGAAAGGCAGTGGAGCCGTATCCATCAGAGGTTATATTAAAATCGGCAGCAGCACTGAAATACTGGGAATAGAGATCCAAATAACCGGTAGCGCTGAATTTCAGGGCAACTGGTGTACCGGCGGGAACACCGGACAGTGCGAACCAACCAGTTGTATTTGATGCTGTTGTTGTTATTCCAGGGCTGCCGGCCACGCTGACAGTAACAGGGGGTGTGGTAATAACGCCGCCATACCAATTCCTCACAAAACCGCTGACGGTAATAGGAGTTCCTGCCGCGACATATGTAAACGTACCTTCGGCTTGAGATATATTCGTGCTTCCGTTGGTTTCAACATTAGAATTCACGTAATAATGATAGGTCTGCCCGGAAGTCAAAGCATCGCCTATATAAGCAATGCTGGTTTGAGGGGCATCCACCCAACCACCCCATATGGCGTTATTACCGCTATCAAACACGTGAACGTAATACCCGTCTGCACCGGTTATTCCCGTCCAGGAGAAGGTCGGCGTACCGACGACATAGCCTGTGGGTTGCAAAGTAGTGGCAAAGTTTTCTACATAACCGGTAACCGTTTTTACTACGGTGTCCGTTCCACCACCTGCTTCTGCTTTCCTCACGGCAGTAAATGTGAATTCCGGGTAGCAGCCAGGTGGGGTATTTTCGCTCAAAAATACTTGTGAGGATAACCGCCATTGTCCGTTGCTATAATTCAACTCAGTCGCAGGTAACGTGTCACCACAGGAATCACCAGAACTAGCCACGGAAATAGACGCGTAAGTTGCCCCGGGATCATCTACGTAAGCAGAGGCATAATAAGCGTTATTCCGATGAAAAGAAGTGACATGAAATGGATCTTCTGTTTCAAGACTCACATAAGGGAAGAGCGCAGGGAAGCCCAGAATAGTTGTGCTCTCAGGAATGCTGTAAGTTCCAATGAGTATAAACGAGCCTAGTCCATTCAGCTTATAATAAAAGTTAATCGCGGACCCCGTATTATCCAGCTTCAACTCCAGAGTCGTCGCTGACGGCGTGAGGTCGGTCAGGATAACAGCGCTGGAATCCCACAGATCATCGCCATCAGTATCTACCATGGCTACCAGTTGTAGATCACCGTTGGGCAACCAATCTGCTTCTATCGAGGGTTGAGTGCCTGCTTCGTCTGATGTTCCCATACCAACG
>Ga0299912_10000936_pt1 | contig 23711 bp, 20 predicted proteins | sample RVTome_2_FD_207667 | JGI IMG/M metagenome (GOLD analysis project Ga0299912, IMG submission 207667) | Soil microbial communities from uranium-contaminated site in the Upper Colorado River Basin, Wyoming, United States - RVT95D214 (version 2) ... | reverse complement strand
GCACCACGGTAACCCGGGAGATGTCTTTGTCTGTCGGGGGATCGCTCAGAAAAAGCGAAACTAGCATGCCGTAAATCGGGGCGCGCGTAGCATCCGGGGTCGGCGGTATCTCGGATTTGTCGAACAAGCTATCCGATTTCGAATAAGTTCCGTAATGCTTCAGGTTGTAACCGTAGAGCAGATATTCGCCGGCGTCACCGCGAATCGGTTTATCCACGATGCTGTGGGTAACAGACTGGATGCGCAGGTCGAAGGCAATAAGAAGGATAACGACCAGGATAACAACGTAGCCCGGGATGTTTATTTCCCTGCTGAGAAGTTTCTTGACGCGGTCATGGAATTTGCGCACGGGGTGTTTCATATCGTCTTGCCGGTATTCTGCCGGTCAGGCCTGATTGCGCTGGATCGGACGGCAAGGCCAAACGAACAGCGCGCTTTTGGTTATAAACGTCATAGCTACTGAAAAGGTAGTTCACCGATATCGGGATGGCAAGAAACATAGCGCTGATTCAAACAGATGGATGATTATTTGCTCTAATTGGAGATTATGAGACATAACCGACACGCGAGCGTGCGCGCATTCATTGCGCCGCTAAGATTGTTCATGATCCTGGCCTGTATCCTGGTGTCGGTCGCCCCTCTCGCGCACGGATGGGGTCATGAGCTTGCCAGTCCGGGAATGGGATGAATTTATTTACTTGCTCTCCGTGGAGCCGATCGCAAAATTGGATTACACCGAAGGTGAAGAGAAGGTCGTGATGGGTGTGCTGGGGAAGCTGAAGCAGGCATTGTGCTACCAATACCTGATAAAAGCCCGAGTGAAAACCGCTCACACGCAGCCGATGAACGCGGGGCAAGGGCGATGACGGGCACTTTCCGTAAAACGGACGGCAGGGCCGGTACGAATCGGAAGTGATGGATCGGGAATATTGGTGGAGCGGAGGAGGATCGAACTCCCGACCTTCGCATTGCGAACGCGACGCTCTCCCAGCTGAGCTACCGCCCCATTTTGCAGTTTCACACGCAGACAGCCCGCCCGTCCGCGGCAGCCGCGCATTGTAAAGCACATCCAGGCATGTTGAAAGTATGCCCTGAGAACGAAACGGACCGGGGCGATTAAGGCCGGATTTCAGGGGGGATAATCGCCGATGTGGCGGGCCGTGGAATGAACTAGAGTTAATAATTCGGGGGTCCAGTTCAGGATGTCGATCACTGTCATGGTACATGTATCTTCCAGGAATCTGTTGTTAACTTTCGGTTTTACCGTCGTCGCTGTCTTCTATTACTGGTTGCAATGGTCATCATCGATTCCCGTTCTGGGCGGAGATCACGCCGCGTATTTGATGATGGCCGATCGACTTTCGCCCTTCGGCGTCCATGGCCATGAGGTCACTCAATATGCCCTGGACTACATCTATTTCCCGCCGCTCTATCCGCTGATACTGGGTATCGTGGGTGCAACCAGCGCGCACATTGAGCTCGCTCATGCCGTAACCATTACATTTCTGATTGCGGCTCTCATTTGGTGTTTTCTGTGGACGTATGACGAGACACAGAATGCAGTACAGTCGTTCCTGCTGACGCTGGTGTTCGCTCTTATGCCAACGACGTTTTTTCAGTCCTTTGGAATATTGAGTGAGCCGCTCTTTTTGTGGCTGACATTGCTGGCCGTATGGCTTCTGAACCGGTCGGAATTCCCTTCGCCCCGTCTCTATATGGTGGCCATCGTGATCGGTCTTGCCGCCATTACCCGCACTGCCGGTGTTGCGCTGATCGCTGCGTTTGCATTTTATCTGTTTCTGCACAAAGAGAAGTTTTGGTTAAGACTCGTGTCTGTCAGTGTTGCTCCAATTCTTGTCTGGAATGCGCTGAAATGGGTGCTCGATTATCCCAGCGGTTATGTGTGGATTCTTACGACCGTTGCTGAGGGAAAACCGCTGCGCTTTTTCCTGTGGGAGAAGCCCGTGAACGAAATACACGGGTTGTGGGTCGGCTGGATTACCGGTTTTGATCATACGCCGGTGATGACGACGATAATTGTTGCAACGCTTGTCGGCGTTGCCTGTCTCGCCGGAGCAGCGCAGCGCGCCCATTCCAGGAAGTTCGATGGAATATATGTCTTTTTCTATTTCGCCATGCTGTTGGTGTGGCCGTCGACTCCAGGTGCGCAACGTTTTATGTTTGTCGTTGTGCCGATTTTACTGATCCAGGGCCTGCTCTTTGTGTCATATCTATTGAGGCGCTTTCTGTCGTCCAGGCTGGAGTCGTTGGGATATGTCTATTTACTCGTCATCGCGCTGGTCATTTTCCCGCCCACCGGCCTGATTTTTAACCGGTTGGCGATGGCCGCAGCGGATTCAAACTGGAAGTACGCAAGATCCATCTACTGGTACTCGGGAGAAAACGTCAAGGGCGTTTTGGACCGTAACCGCTTGCAGATCGAGGCCAAAGACAGGTTCATTGTTTCGTGGCAGAAGATTACACAGGTGGTGGGCGAAAATGAATGCATTTACAGCGTTGATCCGACCTGGCTGATGTTGTACGCGAATCGCCCGGCCTCGCTCACGCCAAACGCGCGCACGCGCGAGGAGTTTTTCCAGAAGGCGACGCGGTGCCGTTATGTGTACGTTGCGTCGTATATCCATCCACCGTATTTGGAATTTTATCCGCGAGAGTATTTGAATGGAGGTCGTATTGTATTTGCCGATCGTATCGAATTCGGAGGAAGGGAGTCAGTGCTTGGCGTGTTGATTGAAATGCCTGGACGGAATCGACCCGGATCCGGCATCGAGCAAGATAAGCAAGGATAGTTCAGTACTGGGGGCTGACAACGCGGAAGATGAATTCAACTGAGAATTTTCGCGACAAGTACATCAACGCCGGCCGTATCGGAGGAATTCTTGTTGATCGTTTTTATGACGCTGTACAGAATTTGTTAATGGCGCGTTCTGCCGAGTTGAAATCGATTCTGGAAATCGGTGTAGGAGAGGGATTCTCAACCCAGAGGATCAGGGAGATGGTGCCGTCCGGAGCGCATTTCGAAGCGTCCGAGTTCCGTTCCGATCTGGCGCAGATCGCGCAGGAGCGCAATCCCGGTATTCGGGTCAGCCAGGAGTCAATCTATGCATTAACCCGCGAGGCCGGCTCGCATGATCTGATACTCTGCCTGGAAGTTCTCGAGCACCTGGATAGGCCGCAAGACGCGCTCAGAGAATTGGCTCGGGTCAGCCGGAAATATATCATTGTATCGGTGCCGCGCGAGCCGATCTGGCGCGCGCTCAATCTGATGCGTGGAAAATATATCGGCGCCCTTGGTAACACCCCGGGCCATCTTCAGCATTGGAGTACGCGGGCATTTCGAAATTTTGTCGAGCCGCTGTTCCGTGTTCTTGCGGTGCGTACGCCGTTACCCTGGACAGTGATGCTATTAGAAAAAAAGTCATGACGGCGGTACTGCGTAGGTGGGGGTATCGACGCGTTATATCCACCGCTATCACCACCGTGGTTTTGCTGATTTTTTCCTACGTCCTGTATCAGCAGTGGCAGGCAGGACATTTTAATGAACTGAAATATCCGCTGGCGCCCATCCTGCTAAGTGCGTTGGGCATGTTTGGACTGGCTGTTATGCTTGGTTTTCTCTGGTGCTGGATCCTGCGCCTTTTGTCGAACAAACGGATGTTGATCAAGCCGTTGTTATATGCGCATTTTGTCTCGTGGATAGCCCGCTACATTCCGGGAAAAATCAGTCAGATAGCGGGAAAAGTTGTTTTGTCCGAAGGACTCGGCTATCGCCGAGGCGTTTTGATCGCGTCCGTGTTTTACGAAAATGCCTTTTTTATCGGGAGCGGGATTAGCATCGTCTTGCTATGTCTGGGTCCGGGTTCGCTGACGCATATTTTGTCGCCCGGTTGGTCCGAACCGTGGATCACGGTTTTTGCGCTGGCGCTCATTTCCGGCCTGTTGTTGTCTGTTTATTTTCTGCCATCGGTTATGCGCCGCTTTCTGAGAAGCCAGGGAGGCCTCGACGGCTCCATTTCAAGCGGATCGGTGATGTTATTGTTCGTTTCCTATCATTTTACGCACCTGTCCGCCGGGCTGGGTTTTTATCTTCTCTTGGAGCTGCTCGCGCCACTGAATAATGTGCCGCTTATTGTGGCGATAGGCATTCTGACGGCAGCGCATATCGGAGGTGTCTTGGCGATTGTCGTGCCGGCAGGCCTGGGGGTGCGGGAATCCATCTTGGCGCTGTTATTGGCATCCTATATGCCAATGGATCAGGCCATAGTGATTTCTGCCGTGACGCGCATATGGAGCACGGCGGCAGATGGTTATGTGTTGGCTTCAATACCGATTCTTGGCATTGTTCGAAAAAGAATCTGACCTGGCGGTCAGACGCAGCATCATTCACTGCGACGGCTGTAAAGCAGCATTGTGATCTGTTCGGAAACCAGTCCAATAAGAAAAATCAGCACGGAGACGCTCAGCAACAGCGCGCTCATGTTAGTAAAGCGATTCTCGGTCGTGAAAGTATACGCGTAATAACTCAGCCCGGTGAAAAAGAACAGCAGACTGAAGGGCAGGAACATTTTCAGCGGTGAGTACAGCGTACCGATCTTGAATATAATCAGAAAGAACCTTATACCGTCACGAAGCGGATTGATGTGGCTCTTGCCCAATCTTTTATTCGCGGTGATGGGCACGTACCCGACGGCGTAACCCGCGCGAAAGAACGACATCGTGATCGTGGTGGGATAGGAAAAACCGTTGGGCAGCAAATGCAAAAATTCCCGGAATTTTTCTGCACGCACGACACGAAAACCGCTTGTTAAATCGGCTATCGTCCGATTGACGATCCACGAGGCAAACGCGTTGTAGACATAGTTGGCGCTCATCCGGCCGATGCCGGCCTGGGATTGAGTACGGCGGCTGCCGACGACCATGTCGTATCCTTGCGCAAGCATTTCGAGCAGGGAGGCGATGTTGTCCGGATCGTGTTGTCCGTCCGCATCCATGAACATCAGAATTTCACCAGACGCGGCGCGCGCACCGGTCTTGACCGCGGCGCCGTTACCCATGCTGTAGGGATGATTGATTACCGTTACGCCGTGAGTGCGGCATATTTCCAGCGTATTGTCGGTGGATCCGTCGTTGACGACGATGATCTCGGCGTCCGGGTAGCCTTCCCGGATTTTCGGAAGCAGGGTGCCGAGCGACAGCCCTTCGTTTTTTGCCGGAATTACAATGGAAATGGCGTCTTGTTTAGTTTTCAAAGGAAGCATCTGAATATTGCAATGGTAATGTATTTATAGCACACAGCCGCTGTCTCGATAACTCCATCTGTAATTGAGAATGAAGATATTACACAACTGCAGGATAAATTCATTCCGGCGGAGATTTGTTGGACTCCGTTTTTTTTGACGCTTTGTTGAATAATTCTTCAAGTTTGCGAATGTTGGATTCGTATTCCGAGATTGGCGAATCGGTCGGAGGTGATCCTGCTGTAATGAGGTCAATCACGCGCCTCGCCTCGTCCAGACGACCCAGGCGGATCAGGTACTCGGCTCTGCCTATCCTATAGGCTGTATGCTCTGGAAGCAGATCTACCGCTTGATTCATATATGTTAACGCTCGTTCCACATCACCGATATCGGCGTACAGCATAGCCGTGTTGCCGGCAAGAATGGCACGGTAGTTCCGTGTGGTGGCCGGATTCCGAGACGCAATTGTGAACCAGGTAAGCGCCACGTTGCGTAACAGCATACATGACCGCGGAGGGTCCAGTATGCAGTGTCGCAGATTCTCCAAAGAAAAGATGCCATGCACGGTGATCGGTTTTGTGCCCAGGAGTCTTGATATCAGTTTCGGATTGGAACTATCGTGAAAAAGGCGAATTCCTTCTTTTGTTTCAATTGCCCGTATCTTCTCATCTAAGCCGGTAACGTTTACATCGAAACGCCGGTCGGCGGCTTGTTTCGATGATCTCTGTAATTCGTGATCGATCTCGACGCCGAGAACACAGAGCAGTATCTGCAGATCGATATGTTGTCCGGCTTCCTCCGGCACCAGTTGCAGGCCATTAAGAGTGTAGCGAATGGCGGCCACCATGTCGTGCTTGACTCCAAGGCTTGTGCTGGCTGCAAAATTATTGGCGCGGGGCGAGTACGGATGGTTTCTGACGGTTTGTTCTACCAGGTTTTCAATGTTTCCCCAAGCATTGGCTTGACTCCACGTGACAAAGCTGAGCGTGAGAACGGCGGCCGCAAGAGCAATCAGTCCAACGTAACGCCGGTTCTTGGCGGTCAGCACCAGTCCAAACGTGACCGCGAATAGAATTCCATAGCTGGGTAGATAGTTACGATGTTCGTAAGCCAGTTCGAGTCCGAGAAAACTCGATTCGATGGCATTTCCTGCGAGGAACCAGAGGATGGCGAACGAGACAACCGGGTGACGTCTGGCCTGAGTCAGTCCCAGACCGAGTGCGACGAGCACCCCGATTACGGCGAACAATGTCGTCACCGGCGTGAACAAACCCGTGCTGAGGACAATGTCATCGTGAAACAAGCCAAGACGGTTGCTGGCCGGAAGCATGATGAGTCCGACGTAGAACCAGAGAACGCGCGTTTCGGTGAGCACGCGTTCAAATACAGAAAAATTCCGTGTTAGGTATGTGTTAAGAATAAAGTCTGGATTGAAGACAAGATAGGTGGAAATTGCAACTACAGGCAAAATAATCACTAACGTGTAGAACAGAAGCAGCCATCGCCGATGCTGGCCATTTTTCGCTCCAAAACCAAAAAAACAATATTCAATGGTCAGCGCAAGCAGGGGCAGCAATGCGGCGTTTTCCTTTGAAGCTAATCCAAGTACCGAGCCGCCAAGGATACCGCAGGCCATTACCGCCAATCCTTTGGTGTTAGCCTTGTCGAGCAGCATCCTGCCGTGGGTGAACAGAAGTAGCCCCGCCAGCATGAACAACGCCGAAAGACTGTTCATGCGTTGTACTACGTAAAGAATATTGGTGAGTTGAATCGGATGGAGCGCCCAAAGCGCAGCAGAGAAAATGGCAATTCGCTGCCGGCTGTGAATGTCAAGCCGGTTTGACAAACGTGGCGTGCCGAGCAGTTTCAGCGAAAGTAGAAAGATAAAACACGTGTTTAGGAGATGGATGGCGAGATTCGTAGTCTTGAAGGCGAAGCTCGGGTAAAAGCCATTATTGAAATAGTGGTTCAACGCAAAGGACAGGGCAGCTATCGGCCGTTTCAGTGGCCCGCTGTCGTTGCCCGTCAGCGCGGCATAGATGTTGTCGCGGGTCAGATCGGTAAGCGCGACCGAGGGATTGAGCAGCAGGTTTTCCCCGTCATCGAGCACGTAAGGACCATGGAGACCGGGCCAGTATACGAGACAGATAATCAGAGCGATGCCCAATAGGAGCAGGGCAACTGGCGGAATGAACAACCGCGGCGAGGATATATTTTTAGCCATTCAGCGTTTGTACCTTGGCGACATTTTTGTGTTCAGTTGACTGAATTCGCAGGCATGGTTTCGGAAGTTGAGCCGTTGCGGCATGGAGCGTGTTGCTGAACCTTCTGAAGAAGCTCCCGCGCGGTAGATTTTTCGTCCCTGGGGACAGCTTCGTCCTCTAATACGAGCTTTAGCTGGCTTTGGGCCTCTCCGCAACGCTCGAGAAACAACAGCATATCGGCCGCCATGATGCGGTAGGTGGCATCGTGTGGCGCGTGTGCAATTCCGACCAATGCCGAACGCAAAGCCGCACGATAATCTTTTTCGGAAATCTGCATATCGGCAAGACGCACGAGCAAGTTATGTCTTATTACCGGTGCAAGTGAGGCGTTGTTGGCAGCGGCTAGAGTCCAGGATGCGGCATCGCGAGCAATGTAATCGCATAGTGCGGGTGAGTTGGCCACGCAATCCAGCAGCGCATTGAACTGCAATATCGCCGTAGGATTCGCCGGATTGTTCGATAAGAGCTGCGACACTTGTTGTGATATCCCGGGATGGAGCAGAAATCTAATTCGTTTTTTCTGATCTGACCACTGTTGAAAGTAGGACGAAATATCGGGGTGTGCCGTCGACGCCCGTCCAATATTGATGTTTCCGATGGACGCAGTGCCGGAACCGGTTGATCGATTATCGGGTGAAACCAGAAAGAATGCGCTGGCGGCACGTTGCATCGCCATGAGATAGGCGGGCTCCGTCGGGTGCAGCCGGGATGCTATGACGAAGTGCTCGATTGCCGTTTGTGGGTCCGAGGCCCGTCCCAGCAGGTATTCGCCGAACATGTATTGCGCGCTCGGCGATCGCGGGTGATTTTCCACCGTATGATAAATCAGTCGCCGTTCGTCCGACCAGTTGGCGGCGCGCGCGAAGGTGGTGACTCCGAGTATGGCGACCAGACCGATTACGATAACGGCGGTCACGGCCGGACGGGTAAGCTTGGCCGCGACGATGACGATCCCGTAAGACGCGAGGAGCATAAATCCGAGGGAAGGAAGATAATTTCTATGTTCGTGCGCCAATTCCAGGCCGAAGACGCCGGATTCCAGAGCGTGCCCCACAAAAAACCAGATCACCGCCAGCGAGAGGACGGGGTAGCGATGTCGCTGTCGGACCGCGACTGTGACCAGAATGACAATAGCCGCCACGGCAAAAAAGGTTGTGGCTGGCTCGAAGAGCGTCCTGCTGATGCCTATATCATCGTGAAACAGCCCGAACGCCGAAACGCGCGGGACGGCGAGCAGGTAAACATAAAACCATAAAACGCGCGCCTCGGTGAATAATCTTTCGATCGGGCCGAAATCGCGTGTCACGTAAGTATTCAGCAAAAAAGACGGATCAAGAGCCAGCCATAGTAGTGCAGTGAACAGCGGCACCCCTGCCGTCGAAAGATAGAAAAGCCTCAACCGGCCCCGTACCTGTGTCGGTAACTGGTGGCGCGTGAACACGATGTACTCGATCGCCATGGCGAGCGGAACGATCAATATGGCGTTTTCCTTGCTCGCCAGCCCGAGCAATCCGACAACCAGGCCCGCTCCCATGAACAGAAAGCCATGTGCCTGACGGGAGGGTAATATCAGCCGTCCACGGAAGAAAACGATCAGACCACTCAGAACGAATAACGCCGACAGGGACGTCATCCGTTGCACGACGTATAACACACTGGTCAATTGGATAGGATGGACGGCAAAGAGTATCGCCGACAGCAGCGGTACCGCGCGTACCATGTTCGTATCTTGAATCCGCGTGGTGCGGATAAGATGCGTAATCACAAGGTTGATGAAATGCCAGACGAGCAGGGAGCAGACGATGTGTATGATCAGGTTTGTTAATTTGAATACCCATATGTTGTCGAACCCACCGGCAACGGAGTAATTAAACCCGAAAGACAGATAGGCGAGCGGCCTCCCCAGAGGCCCGGCCATCCCGGAACGCAGAATTTCACCGAACCAGCCGGGCGACAGGCTTGGTTTTGAAACAGCTGGGTTGGTTACGATGTTAATGAGGTCGTCGAATACGAAGGGACCGTGCAGGCCCGGCAGATAAATAACGGTGACGAGCAGCGGAATGAACACCCACGCCGCCAGCGAGATCAGTCGCAGGCGCGCAGTTCCATGAAGTCGCTGGAGATGCTTCAAATGTGTATGTCCCCCGGAGTTTTCGTTCAGCCCCGCACAGCAGAAGAATCTTACGGGTTAGCGGACCTATTGTTCTCGGCCCAGCAACCGTCGAGCGAACGATATTGCTCGATTACGTTACGTCGCACATGCCAGCACCGGGCGCTAACCGTCTGTCCGAATTATAGTGTCGATGATTACGGCTGTTTGGCCTGATTTCGCAGGCGCTTAATGTCGGCCTCGACCCTTGCAATTTCCGGGTCACGGGGATAAAAACTGTTGGCACTGGCCTGCTTGAGTATCGCCAGAACATATTCCGCGTTATCAAGCTGCCCAAGCGCCAGGAAAATATTGATCTGCTCGAAAAGTGGATGCAGAAACTGTTTGTCCGCCTCGTAGGCTTTTTGGAAGAGATTCAGGGCTTCTCCGTATTTTTGTTGCATCGCCTTGATTCTGCCCAGGCGGTATTGAAAATAACCCGGCTCCGGCCCGTCCGGTTTTGCAGTGATGATTTCGAGCCATTGTTCCATTTGGGGCATCAAGAGATTGCACCATGTTTGCAGGCATCCATCCACGTTATCCAGGGTGAGGATGGTGGTGGCGGTCACTTTTTCCTCCCGCAGTCGCCGCAGTACCTCCGCATAATCCGCCGGGCTCGATGCTTGTTTCTGCTTGGCATCCAGCACCAGCAGCTCCATGACGAATCCCGCCTCGTGCGGATTGAGCAGGGTGGCCTTGCGCAAGGACGCCTGTGCCTCTACAAAGCGCCCCTGGGCCTCGAGCAGCACGCTGTAACCGACCTGGGTACGTGCCGACCGCGGATGATGGGCGACCTCATAGCGATAGAAGGTGTTATGGTCGGCCCATTGGCTGGCGCGCAAATAGGTTATACCGGCATAGGCTATTGCTATTGCGGCAAACGCCGACCATATCAATCGACGATGCGGCGTCGTCAGCCCGGGTCGAGCGAGGACCGACGCGATGCCCAGCGCGAAGCCAAACGACGGGAGATAATTCCGGTGTTCATAAGCTATTTCCAGAGGATATATCGTCGATTCCATCAGGTGCCCAGTGAAAAACCACAGGATGCCTAGGCCGAGCAGGGGATTGCGCTTGCGCAGCCAAAAGCCGGCGGCAATTAGGATGGCAACGCCGAGCATGGAGGGCAGCGTGGTCCAGGGCGCGAAGAAAGAAGAACTGATGCTTATGTCGTCGTGCAGGAGGCCGAGGCGGGCGATGTCGGGCACGAACAACAGGGAGATATAAAAGAACAGCACGCGGGGTTCGGTCGCAAGACGTTCGAACAGGGTGAATTCACGCCTCTGATAGTAGGGGAGCGAATAGTCCACCACCATGATCAGGACGGCGATGCCCGCCAGGGCAGCCAATAGCCAAGTAAGCTGTTTTTGCCGCGCAGACAACGTGCGCCAGAAACGCCACGGGGATTTGTCGTAAAACAGGAACAGTTCGAAAAGAACGGCGAACAACGGCAAGAGCGCGGCGTTTTCCTTGCTTAACAGGCCAAGCGTACCGCCGCCAACAATGCCCATTGCCGCAAACCAGAATCCTTTTGTCATTTTCCCCGCCAGCATCTGTTCCCGGCCGTACAGGTAGCTGATCAATCCGATCAGCGTGAAAGTGGCGGCGAGTTCTGTCATCCGCTGGACCACGTAGAGTATGCTCGTGAGCTGAAGCGGATGGATGCTCCAGATCAACGCGGCACAGGCGGCCAGAAGATAAGCGGTGTTGGTCGATTGATGCGAACGTTTGGAGCGGGTCTTCTTTGCCGCCTGTGCACGCAACAAGATCAGTGCCGCAAGCCAGAACACCAGCAAGATATTCAGCAGGTGGATGACGAGGTTGGTGATTTTGAACGGTGTGGTGTCTTTCAGTCCATCGGCGAAATAGTAATTCAGCGCAAAACTGATCAACGCGATCGGCCGCCTGAGCGGACCGGATTCCATCGAAAACGCGGCGCTATAAAGACTCGAAAAGTTGAGCGAGGTGATGCGGACATAGCTGTTGTGAATGATGTTGGTGTAGTCGTCGAACGTCCACGGGCCGGAAATCCCCGGCAGGTAGGCGATGGTACACAGCAGCAGCGTCGCGGCTAAAATGACGGCCGGTAAAAAGCGAGATTGAACCAAAGGCATGCGCAGCCCTGCAGCGCTACGATGAAGCCCGGGAGGGGGACAGGTATGGCATAAAGCGATCAAATCCTTTTGTGGGACGGGTGCAATTTAACAATTTCCTTCCATTTCGCAACCTGTCTTGGCGCCTGGTATCCGACAAGACGGCGTGACTGCAACACACAAAAAAGGGCGGCTTGCGCCGCCCTTTTCCTGGATCACTAATAAGGACTTTATCAGTTCTTCGGCCGATACTTGGTAGGTACGGTGCTGGCAGTGGTGACAACCCATGACAGGTTGCCGCCCCGATTGGTCGGCAAATAGATCACAGTACCGTCTTTCGCGGTGCCCAGCGATTTTTCACTGGTCAAGGTAACGGTAACGACACCGGAGACGTCATAGGCAACCGATGTTACATATTTGCTCTTGTAGCTGCCGGCCGGGGACAGATTCAAGGATGCCGGCGTGGAAGGTATTGAACCTAACGCATAGCCTTCGCTGAAGGCCACATCCATGGCGGTGCGCACCGCACCAGACAAGCTTGCCGCTTCCGACACGCGCGACCGGATCGTATAGTCCTGATACGCCGGTACCGCGATGGCGGCCAGAATGCCGATGATCGCAACTACGATCATCAGTTCGATCAACGTAAAACCCTGTTGCAACTTTTTCATAAAAACCTCCAATTGGATTTCTGTTGCGAGGGTGCCTCGGAAATAACCGGCCCTGTTTGTTCCTTAAACGGGGACCGTTTGCTAGCAAGGGGTCCGGGCTTCCTGCCAGGCCGATGCTTTCCGCGACATCCTCAGTTACCTACTTAGCAGAGCCCCTACCGAAGTCAATTCAGCAGGGGCGCGGCCAGATTTACATACGTCTGGGCATAAATGTGCATGTTCTATGCCAATGCCCACCCGCCGGTTTCCGGTAGGGTGTTGAATATGACCCATTGAAATATAAAAGATTTTTTAAGTTACCACCTCCATTTATAGTTTTCCATAGGCAATTTCCATAGTGGCGCTGCCATTTTTGGGCAAAGCTGCCCTATCCCGTCATTGATTTATTCAATCCCGAGCTTCTCCAGCTTGTAGCGCAGGGCGCGAAAGCTGATACCCAACAGCTTGGCCGCGGCGGTTTTGTTCTGGTGGGTCTGGGTCAGCGCCTTCTCGATGGTGGCCCGTTCCACGCGCTCGAGATAATCGTCCAGCGATTCCTTGCCGCCCATGACCGTGTCCTCGCTGTCCACGTCGGGGGCTTCGGCCTGTAGCTGCAGATCCTGCGCCGATATTTCCGTACCGTTACACAGGGTCAGTGCCCGTTCCAGAATGTTTTCAAGTTCCCTTACGTTGCCAGCGAACGGATAACGCTGCAGTGCCTCGCTGGCATCCGCGGTCAGGTGCGGCGGCTTCATGGCCAGATTGTCGGAAAGTTTGCGACACAGCGCTTCCGCGAGCAGAGGGATGTCCTCGGTGCGTTCGCGCAACGGCGGAATATGCAGCTCGATCACGTTCAGCCGGTAATACAGGTCCTGGCGGAATTTCCCGTGCGCCACCAGGTCCTGCAGGCCTTTATGGGTGGCGGAAAGAATGCGCACATCCACCTTGATCTCGCTCTGCGAGCCGACCGGACGGATGGATTTTTCCTGGATCGCGCGCAGCAGCTTGACTTGCATGGACAGCGGCAGATCGCCCACTTCATCGAGAAACAGCGTGCCGCCGTCGGCGGCCTTGAACAAGCCATCCTTGTCCGTGACCGCGCCGGTAAAGCTGCCTTTCCGGTGACCGAAGAATTCGCTTTCCATGAGGCTCTCGGGAATAGCGCCGCAGTTGACCGGCACGAAGGGTTTTTCCGCGCGCGGGCCCAGCTCGTGGATCAGGCGAGCGGCCAGTTCCTTGCCGGTGCCGGACTCGCCGGCGATATAAACCGGTGCCTGGCCGCGGGCGAGGCGCTCGATCATGCCACGCACTTTCTCGATGACCGCCGATTCGCCCAGCATCTTTCTGGCTCCATTACTGGAGGGCTCGATATTACTGACAGTCGCTTTAACGGCCGGCGTCTGGCCCACACGCAGGGCGGCACGCACGATGTTACGCAGGTCGTTGAGATCGAGAGGTTTGGAGACGAAATCAAAGGCGCCGGCCTTGAGCGCTGCAACCGCCGTTTCCATGTTGCCGAACGCGGTGATAACCGCCACCGGCAGGTAGGGATATTTTTCCTGAATAAGACGCACGAGTTCGATACCGTTGCCGTCCGGGAGGCGCATGTCGGTCAGGCACAGGTTGAATTCGAATTCTGTCAACAGGTGACGCGCCTCTTCCAGGTTGGAGGCGGAGCGGGTCTCGAGATTCATGCGTCCCAGCGTAAGTTCGAGCACTTCACGAATATCCGGCTCGTCGTCGACAATCAGGATCTGGCTTTTCGACTTGTTCATAGTGTCCCTAGTTCAGCGCAATCTTCCGCGCGCACAAAAGTGACCCGAAAACGGCTGCCTACCCCGCCTTCACCCGGATGGTAGTTCAACGACGCGCCGTTGCCTTCGCACAATTCCCGCGCGATGTACAACCCGAGTCCGGTGCCCTTGGGGGTGGTGGTGAAGAAGGGGTCAAAAATATTGTCCGCGATGTCCGGATTGACTCCCGCCCCCCAATCGATAACGTCCACGGTCGGCCGGTCCTCGCCGTCCCGGCCGCCCTGGAATTTGATTAGCGGTGTGCCGGTGAAGGGTGGACTGTGGCGCAACGCGTTCTGGCACAGATTGGAGATGATCTGGTAAAGCTGATCCGGATCCACGCATACATCAATATCATGCATGCCATGAGTGACAAATGCCTCGCGCGGGACGGACACGGTTTCAGAGTATTGACGCAGGAAGTCTTCCAACCAGGAATCAAGTTCGAGTTGGACGGGATTGATACGGTCGCGCCGGCTGAGCTGCGTGACGTTCTGCACGATCACATTCATGCGCTTGCTCTGTTCTTCAATGATTTTGACCAGCCGCTTTTCCTCGGCGTTGTCGGTATCCATGGTTTCCCCGAGTAATTGGGCGGCGTTGGTGAGCGCACCCAGGGGGTTGCGGATTTCGTGAGCGATGCTCGCGGTCAGGCGCGCGAGCGCCGCCATTTTCAGTTGTTGTGCCTGCTGTTTAAGAACCGCCATGTCTTCGAGGAAGATCAGCTTGACCGCATTGTTGTCGCCCAGGGAAACAAAACGCGGCAGCAGGGTATAACCGACGGGCGAGGTAAATACCTTGCGACCGCGGTTTACGGCGCTATTTCCCAGCCACTGGAACAACTGGATGGCCAGATCCGGAGAAATCTCGTTGAGCGTGGATTTTTTCTCTGCCTCGTTATGGATGCCGAGGTATTTCAGCGCCGACTGGTTGATCAGGCGTATGCCACCCTGTGGGTCGCAAATAACGACGCCGGATTGCATGCGTTGAATGACGAGTTCGTTGAGCTGGGTAAGATTGGCGACGTCCACGCCGCGACGTTGGGCGAGTTCCTCGGTGGCGCGCAAGCGCGTGGCGAGCAGGTAACCGAAAAATGCCGTGGCGTACAGGCCGATCCCGAACAACCCCACCTGCGGGAAACCCTGCAGCATGTCGGTTTCGGCCCCGCTGGCGCCCGTTAACCAGCTCCAGGAATGCTCCAGCAGCACGGCGATGGTGGCGAGCGACGCGTAAAAAATGGTCAGGCGCTTGCCGAGCATCAGGCTGGTGCCGGCAATCGCCACCACCAGCATCAAGCCCAAGCCGCTGGCCAGACCGCCGCTCGCGTGCATGATGATGGTCAGCAACGTGACATCGGAAAATGAAAGCAGCGTGGCTTGGCTCTCGTAGTCCGGTTTACGCCAGTGGATGGCAAAAACCCCCGTCAGGCTGATAATGGCGTAAACCGCGCTCGAGCTGAGGAACAAGCCCGGGTGCACCTCGCCAAAAGGCGGGTATTTTCCAATGAAAATCGCTATCGCCGATGCGGCGATAGCGATCGCCAGGCGGTAGAAATTGAAGTATTTAAGAAGTTTCCAGTTTTGGGCTTCTACCGTGGCTTGGCCCTCTGCTTTACTCAGACCGGACGGGGGAAGCGCGCTTTCCATAGCTATCATACCTTATTGAAATAGCACAGATTTGGAAGAGTGGCAAAATTTCGTCAGGAACGAAATTTGACGCGCTTTAGCGCGCCCCGAAGGGGTGAGCTACAGGGGCGAGGCGGAAACAGAGAATGGTCCAGTGGACCATTCTCCCGCCGAGCGGGCTCGCCAAAGATGGCGAGCCCTGGGCTTTCGCGCAAAGCAGGAAGCGTAGCGCGAAAGTAGCGAATCAAAATTTGTCAGTACATTATTTTTCTCGGCTTGGTGGTTTTTACGCGGGGGAAAGAAAATACTTGATCATAAAATAGCCGCAAACAAGTCTGACTATTAAGACAAAGCGCGGTGATTTTGCCCAAAGCAAAATCCGAAACGCATTGATTCTAGCTATTTCTTCGAGGCTTTCAGATGCTCTTCACAACAGTAGTGCTTCCCGTCTTTCTGAATGGCCTCTGACTCCGGCAGGTGCACACCGCAATGGGCGCAGGCAGCCATTTTGGCTATGGATGGCTTTCGAGAGGGATGATTTTCGCGGGAACCCAGGGCCCGCTTGATGATTTTCAGGATCAGCCACAGCCCAAACAAGATAATGATGATGCGTAACAACTGACCCATAGTATTAGGAATCGTATAGGCGGGGTTTAATCAAAAATAACGCTGTATCATCGTGATACGGCAGGTTGGTCGGGGTGAGAGGATTTGAACCTCCGGCCCCTTGCTCCCGAAGCAAGTGCGCTACCAGGCTGCGCTACACCCCGTTGATACATAACTATCTATTGCGATGGGCAGAAAAATGGGCCAGATCGAGAAGCGCTTGCTTGTAAGGCGAATCCGGCATGGCGGCCAAGGCGGCAGAGGCTCGGGAAGCCTCGTCTTCTGCCCGGCGCGCAGTGTACGTGATGGAACCCGTTGATTCAATGGCGTCCATGACCTCATCCATCTGGGCCAGACCGCCTTCTTCGATGGCGGTGCGGATCAGCTCGCGCTGGCGGTTGTTGCCCTGGCGCAGGGTATATATGAGCGGCAGGGTCGGTTTGCCTTCGGCGAGGTCGTCGCCGATGTTTTTGCCCAGGTCATGGTTATCGCGCCCATAGTCCAGCACATCGTCGATCAGCTGAAACGCCGTGCCGAGATGCATGCCATAAGCCGCCATGGCCTCTTCGACTTCGTTGCCTTGGTTGCTGATGATGGCGGATAGCTGGGAACCGGCCTGGAAAAGCTTGGCGGTCTTGTTGCGGATGACCTCGATGTAGCGCTCCTCGGTGGTTTCCGGGTCGTGGCAGTTGAGCAGCTGCATGACCTCGCCCTTGGCGATGGTGTTGGTGGTGTGGGCGAGGATTTCCATCACGCGCATGCTGCCCACCTCGACCATCATCTCGAAAGCGCGTGAATACAGAAAATCCCCCACCAGCACGCTCGCCTCATTACCCCAGATACTGTTGGCGGTGGTATGACCGCGGCGCATCTCCGAGGCGTCCACCACGTCGTCGTGCAGCAGGGTGGCGGTGTGGATGAATTCGATGATGGCCGCCAGCTGAATGTGGGCCGACCCCTCGTAACCGAGGGCCCGGCTGCCCAGCAGCACCAGCACCGGCCGCAGGCGTTTTCCGCCACTGTGCACGATATAGGACCCCATCTGGTTGATCAGGACGACGTCGGACTGCAACCGCGCTTCAATCTCGCGGTTTACGGCCTGCAGATCGTCGCGGGCCAGCGCCTTGATGGCTTCATAATCCATGGAAATAAGGGGTGGTCGAGGTCCGGGCGCATGCTAGGGGGACGATTTACGCGCGTCAAGCCGTTTGACCTGTTGCTCGCCAATCGTTAGAATTGCCGGCCTTTTAGCGGGTTTCTCCGCCTAGTCCGGCCCCACGGGGCATTCAGGAGTCGAATTTATGTACGCGGTGATTGAAAGCGGCGGCAAGCAGTACCGGGTGTCCCCGGGCGATGTCATTCAGGTAGAGAAGCTGGATGCCCCCGAAGGTCAGACCGTGGACCTCAACCAGGTCCTCATGGTGAGCGACGATCAGGGCGTGCGTGTCGGCAATCCGGTGCTGGCGGGCGCGACGGTAACGGCCAAGGTGAAAAGCCACGGGCGTGACGACAAGATCAAGGTGTTCAAGATGCGCCGGCGCAAGCACTATCGCAAGACCCAGGGCCACCGCCAGTACTACACCGAAATCGAGATCACCGGTATCAAGTAGCAGGGAGACTTTCCATGGCACATAAAAAAGCAGGCGGCAGTTCACGCAACGGCAGAGATTCCCATGCCCAGCGCCTGGGTGTTAAGCGCTATGCCGGCGAGCAGGTGCTGGCAGGCAATATTCTCATCCGCCAGCGCGGCACCGAGTATCATCCCGGCATGAACGTCGGCATCGGCAAGGACGATACCTTGTTCGCCAAAGTCAACGGCCAGGTGAAATTCGAGATCAAGGGACCGCGTAGCCGCAGAACCGTAAGCATTATCCCGGGCTGATCCCGCTACGTAGGCATCGCAAAACCCCGCCCTGGCAACACGGCGGGGTTTTTTATTTTTATAACCGGTAATCTTGTGACATGAAATTCGTTGATGAAGCCACCATACGTATCGAGGCCGGCAATGGCGGCAACGGCGCGCTATCGTTCCGACGCGAGAAATTCATCCCCCGCGGCGGGCCGGACGGCGGTGACGGCGGTGACGGCGGCAGCGTTTATCTCGTGGGACGGGAAGGACTCAATACGCTCGTGGATTTCCGTCACACACGTGTCTTCCGCGGCGAGAGCGGTGCCAAGGGTGGCGGGAGCAACTGCACCGGAAAATCCGGGAAGGATCTTTACATACCGGTTCCTCTCGGCACGCGGGTGACGGATGCGGAAGCGGAAGAACTCATCGGCGAAATCACCCACGATGGCGAATCGCTGCTCGTGGCCCACGGCGGCAAGGGCGGATTGGGCAATACCCATTTCAAGTCGAGCACCAACCGCAGCCCGCGGCGCATGACACCGGGCAAGCCCGGCGAGCGCCGTGCACTCGCGCTTGAGCTTCAGGTGCTCGCGGATGCCGGTCTGCTCGGCCTGCCCAACGCCGGCAAGTCGACTTTTCTGCGCGCCGTGTCGGACGCGCGTCCCAAGGTGGCGGATTATCCGTTTACCACGCTGCATCCGCATCTGGGCGTGGTGCGCATCGAAGAGAGCCGCAGTTTCGTGGTGGCCGACATTCCCGGCCTTATCGAGGGCGCGGCCGAGGGCGCGGGTCTGGGTCATCAGTTCCTGCGGCACTTGTCGCGCACGAATATACTGTTGCATCTGGTGGACATGGCGCCGCTCGAGCCGGACGCCGATCCCGCCGCCGGTGTGAAGGCCATCGAATCGGAGCTGAAAAAATTCAATCCGGCGCTGGCCAAGCGCGAGCGCTGGCTGGTGCTGAATAAAATGGACCTTCTGCCCGGGGAGGAGCGAGAGACACAGGCCAAGCGGCTGCTTAAAAAGCTGAAATGGAAGGGTCCGGTGTATAGAATCTCCGCGATCAACCGCGAGGGTTGCCGTGAGCTAGTTATGGACCTGATGCGGCGGCTGGAGCAATTGAAAAAGAAAACGGAAAAAACCACTCATGTCCGGAAACGCCAGCCATAACCCACGCGCGTCGTTAAAGAGCGCGCGCCGTGTCGTGGTCAAGATCGGCAGCGCGCTGCTGACGCGTGACGGCCAAGGGCTGAACAACGACGGCATCCAGAATTGGGTCGGGCAACTGGCGCAGTTTCGCGCCCGCGGCGTGGAAATGGTGCTGGTGACTTCCGGTGCCGTGGCCGCCGGCATGCAGCGGCTCGGCCGCCGTCAGCGTCCGCATGCGCTGCACGAACTGCAGGCCATGGCGGCCGTCGGCCAGATGAATCTGGTGCAGGTTTATGAATCCGCGTTTCAGCGTCATGGGCTGCACACGGCGCAGGTGCTTCTCACCCACGACGACCTCGCGAACCGCAAGCGCTATCTCAACAGCCGTAGCACCTTGCGCACCTTGCTCAGCCTGGGCGTCATTCCCGTCGTCAATGAAAACGATACCGTGGCCACGGAAGAAATCCGTTTCGGCGACAACGACACCCTGGCCGCGCTCGTGACCAACCTCGTCGAGGCCGATCTGCTGCTCATTCTCACCGACCAAAGAGGTCTCTACGATCTCGATCCACGCCAGCATCCGGACGCCAAGCTGGTGGCAGAAGGCATTGCCGGCGACAAGCAGCTGTTGTCCATGGCCGGCGGTTCGGGCGCGCTCGGACGCGGGGGCATGCGCACCAAGTTGCTGGCCGCGGAAAAGGCGGCGCACTCCGGTGCGTCTACGGTGATCGCCTCGGGACGCGAGGAGAACGTGATCGTGCGCGTACTGTCCGGTGAAGTCGTCGGCACGCATCTTAAAGCGGAGCAGGGACGCGTGGCGGCGCGCAAGCAGTGGCTGGCCGGCCATGCGCATGCCGCGGGCAGTCTCAAGCTCGATGCCGGGGCGGTCAGGGTCATCCGCGAAAGCGGGAAAAGCCTGCTGCCCGTCGGTGTGAAGGCCATTGAGGGCACATTTACGCGCGGCGAAGTCGTTTCCTGTCTTGACCCGGAAGGACATGAGGTCGCGCGCGGGCTGGTGAATTACAGTTCCGAGGAAGCGGCGCGCATCATCGGGCACGCCAGCGACAAGATCGAATCCATCCTCGGTTACGTGGATGAGCCGGAGCTGATTCACCGGGATAATCTGATCGTGTTGTAGAACAGCGCACAAACAAAAAAACCGGCGTGAGCCGGTTTTTTTGTTTGTACAAGGCGGATGGTTTACGCCAGCGCGCGTAAACCCTGGTTGAGGCCGCTCTTGTAGCGGGCCGCCGTATTCTTGTGTATCTGCCCCTTGCCGGCCATGCGGTCGATGACGGAAGCGGCTTCACGGAACGCCAGCTGTGCCGCCGGCTTGTCTTTGGCGGCGATCGCGCTGCGGACTTTCTTGATGCGGCTGCGCAGCTCGGTGCGCTGACCGACGTTGCGGGCGCGGTGGTTTTCTGCCTGACGCGCGCGTTTCTTTGCCTGTGCTGTATTGGCCAAAACGGTTCTCCTGGGAATGCCCTGAAAAGCGCGCAACTATGCTGATTTCGGGCGTATTTGTCAATCCCACCGGTCCGAATGACACGGGACGGCGGCGGTTGGGGCGGCCCGGTGACATCCTGTATTATCGTTCTCACACTCTGACCAGCTTACAAGCCATCCATGGCGCGGGATCATGACTTCGATAGTCCCCAGCCCGGCCATCCGTGGCCGGGCGCTCAGCGGCGCAGAGACACGTTAAGTGTCTCTGCGACAACCCCGCTTCGCCCGTGAGCCGCAAGCTGCTTAAATCCACGGCGGTGACCGGCAGCATGACCCTGCTGTCCCGGATCAGCGGGCTCATCCGCGACATGCTGTTCGCGAGCCTGATCGGCGCCGGCACCGGGGTGGCCGCCGACGCCTTCTACGTCGCCTTTCGCATCCCCAATTTCCTGCGCCGTATCTTCGGCGAAGGCGCGTTTTCCCAGAGCTTCGTGCCGGTGTTCGCCGAATACAAGGCCAAGTACACGGCGGCGGAGACACGCGCCTTCGCGGATCACATGACCGGCATACTCGGCGCGATTCTTTTTGGCGTCACGCTGATCGGTGTCATCGCCGCGCCCATCTTGGTCATGATCCTCGCGCCGGGTTTTCTCGACGAGCCGCACAAATATGGCCTGACGGTGCAGATGCTGCGCATCACTTTTCCCTATCTTTTCTTCGTCTCGCTGGTGGCGATGGCGGCGGGCATTCTCAACACCTACGGTCGCTTCGGCGCAGCCGCCTTTACACCGGTTCTGCTCAATCTAAGCATGATCGGCGCCGCCGTGTGGCTCGCCCCGCGCATGGACGAGCCGGTGCTGGCGCTGGCGTGGGGCGTGTTCATCGCCGGCGTGGCGCAGCTGCTGTTCCAGATTCCGTTTCTGCGCGGCATTAAAATGTTGCCGCGCCCACGGCTGCATGTGCGCGAACGCCATCATGGCGTCATGCGCGTCTTCAGGCTCATGTTGCCGGCGATCTTCGGCGTCTCCGTCGCACAGATCAACATGCTGGTCAATACGCTGCTGGCCTCGTTCCTGGTTACCGGCAGTGTCTCGTGGCTCTATTATTCCGATCGCCTGATGGAGTTTCCGCTCGGCGTGTTCGGCATCGCGCTCGCGACCGTCATTCTGCCCAGTCTGGCGCGCCGGCACGCGCGGAACTCGCACGATGAATTTTCCCATCTGCTCGACTGGGGGTTGCGTTGGGTTTTCCTGATCGCGGTTCCGGCCTCCGTGGCGCTGGTAATTCTTTCGGCGCCGCTGCTGACCACGTTTTTCCACTTCGGCGCGTTCGGCGCCAATGACGTGCGGATGAGCGCCGATGCGCTGATGGCATTCTCGTTTGGATTGCTCGGTTTCATATTGATCAAGGTGCTCGCGCCGGGATTCTATGCGCGTCAGGATACAAAAACGCCGATGCGCGTCGGTGTGATCGCGCTGGTGGTTAATATCTTGTTGAGTCTGGCGCTGGTGATGCCGCTCAAGCACGTGGGGCTGGCGCTGGCCATATCGCTCTCGGCATTCGTCAATGCCGGGTTGCTGTTCTTCATGCTGCGACGGCACAAGGTGTACCGGCCGCTGCCCGGCTGGGGATTGTTTCTGGCGCGGATTGTTCTCGCCAGCGCCGTCATGGGCGCGGTTCTCTACTGGGGCACGGGCGATATTGATTCCTGGTTGACCGCACCCGCCCTGCAGCGCGCCTATCGATTGTCAATATGGGTCAGCGCCGGCGCGGCGGTGTATTTATTGACCGTTATGGCTTTCGGTGTACGATTGGCACAGTTACTGCTTAAGAAGGGGCAGGGGGCGTTAACCGATGACTAGCGCAGCTCAGATTTACCAGATTTCGGCCTGCAACAATCCGCGCGCGTTCACGCTGACGGAGGCCGAGGAGCTGTTTCCGCTGGTATGGAAAATCACCGAAGAGGCCTACCGTGAACTCGAGCCGGTGCGCCGCGCGCTCGAGGCGATGTTGCCGAGCAATCCTCAGGCCCGGAAAGTGGAAAAGGACTACGAGACCATCGTGCGGCGCTGGATGGGCAAGATGGAACGGCTCGGACTCGTGGTCAAGGGGTTGTGGCTGGCGGATTTCGACACCGGCGACGGCTATCTCTGCTGGAAATTTCCCGAATTGCGCATCGGTCATTATCACAGTTATCAAGAGGGCTTCGGCGCGCGCCGTCCGCTGCACGATATCATCGAAGAACTCGATCCGGACTGGGCGCATCTGTAGGAATCCCCGGTTTCGCTTCGTCCCGCTGCTTGTTCTCGCGTGTCCGAGACGGTAACCTTCACCGTTTCTCTACGTTAAAACCTGAACCGTCCCATGGAGTTCATACGCGGGTGGCATAACCTGAGGCCGCGGCATCGCGGGTGTGTCGCCACGATCGGCAATTTTGACGGCGTGCATCTCGGTCACCAGGCGGTGATCGGCCAATTGGCGGAAACAGCGGAGAAGCTCGGTCTGCCCACCCAGGTCATCCTGTTCGAACCGCAGCCGCAGGAATTCTTCCAGCCGGACGCCGCCGTTCCGCGGCTCACGCGTCTGCGCGAAAAGCTCCAGGCGCTGCGGCGCTATTCCGTGGATCGGGTGTTGTGCCTGCAGTTCGACGCCGAATTCGCGGCCATGGAACCCGAGGAATTCATCCAGCGGTTGCTGGTGGACGGACTGGGTGTGCGCTATCTCGTCGTCGGAGACGATTTCCATTTCGGCCGGAAGCGACGCGGGAATTTTGACATGCTCGCCGCGGCGGGACGGCAGCACGGCTTCCAGGTCGTGAACATGCACACCG
>Ga0299912_10000934_pt1 | contig 23732 bp, 18 predicted proteins | sample RVTome_2_FD_207667 | JGI IMG/M metagenome (GOLD analysis project Ga0299912, IMG submission 207667) | Soil microbial communities from uranium-contaminated site in the Upper Colorado River Basin, Wyoming, United States - RVT95D214 (version 2) ... | reverse complement strand
TCGTGCCCATCATCAACGAAAACGACGCCGTCTCATTCACCGAAATCAAGTTCGGCGACAACGACAAGCTCTCCGCGCTTGTCGCGTCGTTGTTGCCGGCGGATTTGCTCATCATTCTCACGACCGTAGAGGGCGTGATCGAAAACTTTGGCAAGGCCAATCCCCGCACACTCGCGATCATTGAATGCCTTGACCAGGGCATCGAGAAGCTGGCCAAGGGCACTGACAGTGCCACGGCGGTCGGCGGCATGATTTCAAAGATTGAGGCGGCGCGAATCGTGATCCGCTCGGGCATTCCACTGGTCATTGCCTCGGGCAGAAAGAAGCAGGTGCTGGCGAACATTCTGGCGGGCACGGAAGAAGGGACGCTGTTCGTGCCGCAGCCGACGAAGCTCAAGGGGCGGAAACGCTGGATCGCCTTCTTCCATCATCCCAAGGGCACGTTGTTCGTGGACGATGGCGCAAAGCTCGCCTTGCGCGAGAAGGGCAAGAGCCTGCTCCCGCCCGGCGTCGCCCGCTGCGAAGGCGAGTTTGCCGCCGGCGACGTGGTGCGGCTTTGCGACCTCGACGGCACGGAGTTCGCCCGCGGCATGGCAAAGTTCGGCGCCGATGAAATCAAGTCGAAACAGCTTCAGCGGGTGGAAGTCGTGCACCGGGATGATTTGGTGATTTTGTGACGGAGTGGTGGAGTAATGGAGCATTGGAGTAATGAACGGCTGAACCTGTCATCAACACTCCAATACTCCAGCACTCCAGTTCCGCGCTGAATGAAGATTGCTCCTGCTATTAACGATTTGCTGCGCGTCATGGCCCGCCTGCGCGCGCCGGGCGGCTGCCCGTGGGACCGCCAGCAAGATCACAAGACGTTGTGCCGTCACGCCGTGGAAGAAGTGTACGAACTGATTGACGCCGTTGAGGCCGGGGACGACCACGAGATGGCGGAGGAACTCGGCGACCTGCTGCTCCAAATCGTTTTCCACTGTCAAATGGCGAAGGAACGCGGCGCGTTCGACTTCGACCAGGTCTGCCGTCACCTGGTGAGCAAGCTGATCCGGCGACACCCACACGTCTTTGGCAGGGTCAAGGTCAAGGATGTGGATGAGGTCTGGGCCAACTGGGAAAAAATCAAGCACGCGGAAAAGAAAGGCACGCGACACGAACGTCCCTCCGCGCTCGATGGAATACCGAGACATCTGCCCGCGCTGCTCCGCGCCGAGAAGCTCGTGAAGAAGGCGCGCAAGGTGCATTTGCTGAAGGAGGCAAAGCGGCGCCGCAAATTGAGCAAGGCCGCCATCGCGAAGAAGCTCTTCACGCTGACGGAACAGGCGCAACGGCACGGCTGGTCGGCGGAGGAATTGTTGCGGGCGGAGATCAGGAGGGTTGACCAGAAGTTGCGCGGGCGCGAGATGGCGGAGCCCGCTCGACAAACCGTCAAAGCGCGCTAGCTTTTCGCGAAACATTTTATGACCGACCCGCGTTATACCAAACTGGCCAGGCTGCTCGTCACCTACTCCACCCGCGTCAAGAAGGGCGACCGGGTGTTGCTCGACATGATTGATGTGCCCGACGAATTCTCCGTCGCGTTGATGCGCGCGGTGCGCGCCGCGGGCGGGATTCCGCTTGTCGAGGTGCGGCACACGCGCGTCACGCGCGAAATCCTTCGCGCCACTCACAAGCAGCACGCTCAACTCGTCCGCGACCTTGAACTGGCGCGGATGAAGAAGATGCAGGCCTACATCGCGGTGCGCGGCGCGAACAACATCACCGAGAACTCCGATGTGCCGTCGGACCGGATGGCGTTGTATTCGCGGATCACGCGGCCGGTGCTGGACTGGCGCGTGCGCAAGACCAACTGGTGCGTGCTGCGCTGGCCCTCGCCGAGCATGGCCCAGGCCGCCGGCATGAGCACCGAGGCGTTCGAGGATTTCTATTTCGAGGTCTGCACGATGGATTACCGCAAAATGGCGCGGGCGATGCAGCCGTTGCACCGGCGCATGCGCCAGGCCGACCGCGTCCACCTCAAAGGGCCGGGCACGGACCTGACGTTCAGCATCAAAGGCATTGGCGCTGAACCGTGCGTGGGGCTTCGCAACATCCCAGACGGCGAGGTTTTCTCCTGTCCGGTGAAAAATTCCGTGAACGGCGTGGTCCAATTCAACGCGCCGACGATATACGCGGGGACGAAGTTTGAGAACATCCGCCTCGAATTCAAGGGCGGCAAGGTGGTGAAGGCAACGGGCAGCGACACGAAGCGGCTCAATGAGATTCTCGACACGGACGCCGGGGCGCGTTACGTGGGCGAGTTTTCGCTGGGCTTCCATCCCTACATCCTGAAACCGATGTGCGACATCCTGTTCGACGAGAAAATCGCCGGCTCATTGCACTTCACACCGGGGCAGGCTTACGAGGAGTGCGACAACGGCAACCGCAGTGCGGTGCATTGGGACATGGTGCTGATTCAGCGGAAAGAATGGGGCGGGGGCGAGATATGGTTCGACGGCGAGTTGATTCGCAAGGATGGCAGGTTCGTGCCGCGCGACCTGCGGCCACTTAATCCCGAGAACCTGAAGTAGCGAACCGCTATTTCTTCCCGACCGGCTTTGCGTTCGTCGAGCGCTCGAATTGCTTCGTGACCTCGTTTAGCCGAACCTCGCCTCGGCACTCGATAATCTCGGAATAAGTGCTCGTGTCGAGTAATGCGGTTCCGCGCAAGCGCACAGTGTAGGTTTGGTTCGCCACCCACACCTTATTCTCCCAGTCTTCAGAGCCTTTCGTTTCCCCGTAAGGAGTGATTTCCGTAATCTCAGTGTTGTTGTGAATCCTCAGAGCCGCTTTCTTTACAGCGTTTAGCATTTCCTCACCCAAGAGCTTTGCTTGACGTTTAACTTCGGCCTCCAAAGTTTCTCTTTCCTTTTGCTTCTGAAGCCTCTCTTTCTCCTCCTGCTCGGCCTTGAGTTTTCGCTCCTTCTCTTCTTGCTCGGCTTTGAGTTGGGCGGCTTTGGCGTCATTCTCGACCCTCGTTTTGAGGGCGATCAAGCGCTCGCGGGCTCGCGTAGCTGAAGCAGCGTCAGGGTATTGGTCAATGAGTGCCTGATATTGCGGTATCAATGTCTTGGGTTCGCCACCAGCCAATTCAGCATCAAGAATGCGCTTGTAATCCTTCTCAGCTTTCTGTTCCGAACAACCACCGAGGAGGAAACACAGACAGGCGAAAACACTGAGAGAAACCAATGCTCGTTTCATACGGTATTCAGTTAGTTGCTGGAGACTATGAAGCTTGGGAGTGATCCGCAAGCCCTAGCCTTGGGCGAACCCTTGGGCGAAACCCTCGCTTGCTTCTCAAAGCGGTTTATGTCTCAATCGTATCCGTCTAGTGGTGAAGAAAGAGTGATCCCTATGAACAGGAGAGTCTTTAGGGCATCCGCTGGTGCCGTTGCGTTGCTCGCGCTTGGTGTCGTTGTCGCATGGCCACCGCACCGAACGACGGCTGACAAGCTGTCATTGGCCCGCAAGCCGCCCGTGGACGGTCTCGTGAGTTTTTCGCTGTCTAACGCTCCTTCTGTGAGAACGGGGAAAGGATCGTCAAGCGGATGGAGCGGTGACCCGCGAGCGGCGAGTATCATGCAGCAGGTGGCGAGTCGTGTCCAAGGCAGTCGCTCCAACCAAGTCGCCGTCACAGTTGCGCCGAAACCCGGTAGCAATTTCAAGGACGCCGGACAAGCGGATGCGCTTCGCCGCTTGCAACAGCAAGTTGGAACCTCGCTCCAAGTCTTCTTGCGCCAGGACAACGCGACGCCCATTCAGATCAAGGGCAATCCGCTCGCCAAAGCCACGGCGTCCACCGGAAGCCCCGAAGTTCAACAGGAGGCGACCGCGAGATCTTTCCTCAAGGACAATGCCGCGTTACTCCTCCTTGAAGACCCGGATCGCGAGTTGCAACTGGCCCATCGGCAGTCGGATGGCCTCGGGCGCACGACGCTCAGATTCACGCAGTCCTATCGAGGACTCCAAGTCTGGCCCGCGGAACTGGCTGTACATCTCAATCCAAGCGGCGATGTGGATTTGATGGACGGTGCTTACGAAGCAACGCCCAGCACTCTGCCATTGCAACCCGCCGTGACTGCTGACGAGGCGCAAGTGAGGGCGCGAAGCGCCGTGGCCGGGGGCGATACGGCCACAGCCACAACACCGACGCTGATCGTTTATGCGCCGGTTGATGCGCCTGCGCGGCTGGGCTGGAAATTGGAGGTTTCAGTGGCGTTGGACCGTTACTGGTCGGTAGTGATTGATGCGCGAGACGGTTCGACACTACGCGTCGTCAACCTCTGCGCTAGCGGAAGCGTCGTCGGGTCTGGCGCGGACTTGTTCGGGATTACTCGTCCCCTCAACGTCTGGCAATCGGGCGCGACCTACTACATGTGGGATGCAAGCAAACCCATGTTCGATCCCGTGAATGGCACTGGAGTCATTTACACTTGGGATGCGCGCAACGCCCTGCTGAATCAGATACTCGTCAACAATACGATTCAGAACATTTTTGAAGTGACATCAACACTTCCCACTTCTTGGGGGAATCCAGATGCGGTTAGCGGCTCGTACAACATGGCCCAGACGTACGACTACTATCTTATCCGGCACGGCAGGGATTCCTTCGACGGCGATCGTTCTGATATGAGGTCCTTGGTGCAAATCGGCAGCTTGGCCAACGCATTCTGGAATCCCCAATTTGAAATGATGTTCTTCGGGAATGCCGATTACTACGTGGGTTCTTTGGACGTCGTCGGCCATGAAGTCACTCATGGCGTTATTAACAGCATCGGCAGTCAGGGCGTGCTTGACTACCAAAATCAGTCAGGGGCGTTGAACGAGGCGTTTGCAGATATCTTCGGGGAGATGATTGAGGGTCGCACGCAAGGCACAAATGACTGGCTGATCGGTTCGCAGCTTAGTGGGGCGATTCGGAGCATGGCAAATCCGGCGGCCTACGGCCAACCGACTAAGATGAGCGAATACGTGGTAACGACCGCCGACAACGGCGGAGTCCACCTCAACAGCGGTATCCTCAATCGAGTTTACTATTTGCTTGCTGCTGGGTTGCGGGGAGCAATCGGCAATTCAGACACCGAGCGCATTTTTTACCGGTGCCTCACCATTCACATGAAGCCACGTTCACAGTACGTGGACGCACGACTTGGCTGTATTGCCGCTGCTGAAACTCTCTTCGGCACAAGTTCTTTGCAGGCTATCAAGACCGCCGAGGCGTTCGATGTTGTTGAGAATTACGCCGCGCCCGCCACTGCCGAGCAACCGGCCAACGTCAACGCCGCCGTCGCCGCGCCTGATTCGAGCATGTTCATCCGCGAGCATTGGTTCTGGACCCGCGACGACTTGTGGCGCAAAGAATCGGCTCAGGGAGATTCTTCAAGCGGTTTAAGCTTGGTAACGAGCGTCAAGCTTTCTCGTCCGGCGGTGTCGGGCAATGGAGCGGGCATGTTTTTTGTCGGGGCTGATGACGACCTGTATTTCATGCAGACCTCCGGAATTGGGTTCACCAATTTCAACTTGGCCGGCCTAGTCCACTCTGTGGCAATGTCGCCGGAGGGACGTTATGCGGCTTTCGTGTTCAACGCGACAAGCGGAGTTCCGACAAACCAAATCGTCGTTTTCGACTTTTGGTCAAACAACACCGCTATTGTTGACCTGAAAACTCCCGTAAACGACGGAAGTCCGCTGAACAACATCAGCTATGCCGATGCGCTCGACTTCTCACCCGACGGGAAGCTCCTCATTTATGACGCGCTCTCGAAGCTGAAGCGCCCCGACGGCCAGTTGCGCTACGCGTGGAGTATTTTTGCGCTCGACATAACAACGCTCGAACAATTCGTCATCGTTCCTCCCGACGACGACTTTCAAATCGGAAACCCCGCCTTCAGCCAAACCTCCAGCCGTTACATTGTTTTCGACGCGTACTACACAAACGGCAACTCGGCTGTCGTTACCCTTGATCTCTTTCAGGGCTCTTTGGGCCTGGTCGGTGTTAGCTACAACGGCTACGGCTACCCATGTTTCAACGGCGACGATGCTTTCGTGATCTACGCTGACGAAGACCTTTCGACGAGTTCCGATCGGTCGCTCTGGCGACAAAACCTCAGCGCCGACAAGATGGCGCCCAGCGGCAGCGCGAGCCTTTGGATGAGCGACGCCAAACTCGGCGTCATTTACAGGCGTGGCAACTATCCTTCGATCAACACTGCACCAACTGTGCACCTCACAAATCCAGCATCCAACGCGGTGTTTACCGCTCCGGCAAACGTGACCGTTGCGGCAACGGCTGGCGACATAGACGGGACCGTCAACCGCGTTGAGTTTTACAACGGCAGCAATCTGATCTTCACCGACACGAGTTCGCCGTACGGATTCTCGTGGACTGACTTGCCTGCTGGAATTTACCGAGTCTGGGCCAGAGCTTACGACAACCAAGGCGCTTCATCTACGACTTCATCTCTCCTCTTTACTGTAACACCAGCGCTGCACCCCGGAGTGCTTAATCGCCCGGGCGCGCCCGGCTTTGAGTTCTCCCTCCGAATTCCTCAGCCTGGACTCTACCGACTCGAAGCCAGCACCAATCTCGTGAACTGGTTGCCTTTGGGATCGTTCTACTGTCAGACGAATCTCTGCTACCTCGATCCATTAGCCACAAACTTCCCCGCACGGTTTTACAGAGCCGTTTCTACTCCGTGAGATTTGTTGAATCCGAAGTTTAGTCGTAAGGACGGCTTGTTCATGCGTAAAGACCTGCGACCACTTAATCCGGAGAGGCTGAAGTAGCGGGAAGAGTCAACGGAGGCAAGTCGTCACCGGACCGGCGACGACGGCCCGCGAGCCGCGGGCGCTCCCCGTTCAACTGTATCGCACCGGCTCAGAGCGGTTGCTTCAAGAGGTCAATAAAGGTCTTCATCGCGGGCGAAAGGACCTTGTTTTTCTTGTAGATTGCGGCCAAGGGCCGCTGCATGTCGGCGTCATCAAGGTTGATCGCTGCGAGCGTCTGCTTGGCAACTTCTTGAGTCACCGTTGGCAGGGGCACGATCGAGACCCCCGCGTCAATCTCCACCGCCCGCTTGACGGTTTCCACGTTGTCGAACTCCATCACGTGTCGCACCTGGACGCCGCGGTCTCTGAAGATTTTGTCCAGCGCCTTGCGGGTGGGGATGCTGGACTCGAAGCAGACGAATTTTTGTCCGGCGAGCGCCTTGACCTTCAGGCTCTTCAGTTTGGCGAAAGGATGTTGTGGATGGCAGATGAGCACCATCGGCTCTTTGCGCAACGGGATGATTTCCAGCCGGTTGTCGCGCCACGGATATGCCACCAGCCCCAAATCCACCACGTTGCTCAAAACGTCTTCGTACACCTGGTTGGCGAGGCGGTATTCGACGTGGACGTTGACGGTCGGGTAGGTCTTCAGGAACTTCTTGATGTAAGGCGGCAGGTCATGAAGCCCGATGCTGTAAATGGACGTCACGCGGATGGTGCCGGAAATGATGTCCTTGAGTTCCTGCAACCGGCTGTGGAGTTCATCATACATCTGGATGACTCGTTTGCTGTAATCGTACAACACCTCGCCCTCGCGGGTCAGCCGGAACTTTTTCTTGCTGCGCTCGATGAGCAACGACTTGAACAGCCGTTCGAGCGAGCTGATTTGCTGGCTGACCGCCGACTGGGTGACATCGTTGATCTGCGCTGCCTTGGTGAAGCTCTCGGTCTCAGCCAGATCACAGAAGACCTTTAGACTTTCAATTTGCATAAGACTAATAGAAGGGCAACGCATCAAACCGTCAACCAATCATATTCAAATCAGGCTGACCATTTCTGAGGCCGGAAGGCTGCCGGCGGATGGTTGGTGAGCGGGGAACGGTGTTTGTTCGGCGCTCTTCGGGCAGGTCAAGTCGCCTCCGGACCCGGATGCAAGCTTCAACCCTTTTGGCGGGGGACGGTGGCAAACGGTTTGGGCAGCAAGCCGCCAACCGTGAACTCGGTGACTTTTTCAAGAGCGGCGCTGTCGGCCACCCAGACTTTGGCGTGAGCGGCGTATTCGGCCAGCAACTGGCGGCAGGCGCCGCAAGGCATGGGACCGCCCGGCATGCGCGCCACCACGGCGATGGCCGCAAAGTCTTTGGCGCCGCTGGTCAACGCCTTGAAGAGCGCCACCCTTTCGGCGCAGCAGGTCAATCCGTAACTGGCGCTCTCGACGTTCGCGCCGGTGAAAATTTCGCCACGTTTGGTCACGAGCGCCGCGGCGCCCATCCGGGCTTGCGCTGCGGCCGCCAGCAGAGCGGCTCTATTTGGTTTGGCCATAAAGTTTCGCGAAGTCTTTCAGCAGGAGAGCCGCGGTGGTTTTAACCTTGTCCGCAGTCTCAAGCACTTCATCGTGAGACAAAGTCTTCGTGCTGCGGCCCGCCGCCAGGTTGGTGATGCAAGAGACGGCGGCAACGCGCAGGGCGCATTGCCGCGCGACAATGGCCTCGGGCACCGTGCTCATGCCCACGGCGTCAGCGCCCAGGCGCGCAAAAGCCCGGATTTCAGCCGGTGTTTCATAGCTCGGTCCTGACACCGCCAGATAAACGCCGGTGCGAAGCGTCAAGCCGCTCTTCCGGGCCGCTCTCCGCAACAATGCGCTCAGCTCCGCATCGTACGTCTTCGTCAAATCCACGAACCCTGGCAATCCAGGCGCGGACGCGCCGCGCAGCGGGTTCACGCCCATCAAGTTGATGTGGTCGGTCAACAGCATGAAATCGCCCGGGCGAAAGCGGCGATTCACCCCGCCCGCCGCGTTCGTGAGCAGCAAGTCCTGGATGCCGAACGCCGCCAGGGCGCGCACGGTGAAGGTGACGCGCTCCATGGGATGCCCTTCGTAGAAATGCGCACGGCCGCTCAAGATGACAACCGGTGTGCCGCCGAGGTGGCCAAGGTGAAGCTCTCCCGTGTGGCCGCTCACGCCGACGGGCGGGAAGCCGGGCAGCTTCGCGTAGGAGACCTTCCGATCTACTTCCAGTTCGCCGAGGATATGATGAAAGCCGCTGCCGAGCACAATGGCGAGTGCGGGACGCAGACGCGACAAGGCTTTCAGTCGCTTGGCGGCAGCTTGAGGATTCAAGGGCGATTTCATGGCCTTCATCTGCAACAGCTAACGGTTTCCACACGGCATTGCGCGATCCGGCTTTCCCATTGCTTCCATTTGCCGGTTTTGCCGGCTTGGTTTATCCTGTGCGAGCAGTGAACTTTGCCGCTTTTTATTCGTTCGATGCAGTTGAGCAATGACGAACTCCGCCGCTACTCGCGGCACGTGATTCTGCCCGAAGTCGGCCTGGCCGGCCAAAACAAAATTCGGTCCGCCAGCGTCCTGTGCATCGGTGCGGGCGGCTTGGGTTCGCCCGTTCTCATGTATCTGGCGGCGGCCGGCATCGGCAAATTGGGCATAGTGGATTTTGACGCCGTTGATTTCTCCAACCTCCAACGCCAGATCATTCATGGCACCGCAGACGTGGGCCGGCCCAAAACCCAGTCGGCTAGGGAAACGCTCAATAATATCAATCCGGGCGTCCAGGTCGTCCTACACGAAACCCGGCTCACCAGCGAGAATGCCTTGGACATCATCCACCCCTACGACATGGTCGCGGACGGCACGGACAATTTCCCGACGCGCTACCTCACCAACGACGCGTGTGTGTTGCTCAAGAAACCCAACGTGTATGGCTCAATCTTCCGCTTCGAAGGCCAGGCCAGCGTGTTCGCGCCGCACCTGGGCGGGCCGTGTTACAGGTGTTTGTATCCCGAACCGCCGCCGCCGGAGACGGTTCCCAGTTGCGCCGAAGGCGGCGTGTTGGGCGTGCTGCCCGGCATCATTGGCACCATCCAGGCCACGGAGATTTTGAAACTTGTGCTAGGCACGGGCACTTCGCTCCTCGGCCGGCTGCTGCTCTTCAACGCGCTCGACATGAAGTTCCGCGAGCTTAAGCTGCGCCGCGACCCGCAGTGCCCCATCTGCGGTGAGAACCCGACGATCAAGGAACTCCTTGACTACGAGCAGTTCTGTGGCATCGCGCCTGCGGCGGAGACGTCGGCCCCAAACCCCGACGAAGTTACGGTGCAGGACATGAAACATGCGCTGGATAATCCAGGCTTGGGCATCCGGGTCATTGACGTGCGTGAGCCGAACGAATGCGAGGTTGCCCGCGTTGACGGTGTGCCGCTGATTCCGCTGAGCGAGTTGCCGAAGCGATTCACCGAACTCGACCCCAGCCTGACCATCTACTTTCTCTGCCGAAGCGGCGTGCGTTCGCTGAGGGCCGTGAAGCTCCTCAAGGAGCGAGGCTTCAAGAACGTGAAGAGCGTCAAAGGCGGCCTCAGCGCGTGGTCGGATGAAATTGACCCCGGCGTGCCGAAGTATTGATCCCCAACGCTTCAAGCCTTCGGCGTGCCGACACTTGTTGAGCGCTGCTTGTCAATGTTTTGGCCGGAGCAGGATGGCCTTCTTGTCCGTGCCGTCCACTTCGACGCTGTGGGTTTCAATGTCGGGATCATCTTTCAGCGCTTGATGGACGATGCGCCGGTCGAAGGCGTTCATTGGCTCCAGTTCCACCACGTCGCCCCAGCGCCGGACTTTCTCGGCGGCTTCCTTGGCCTTCTTTACCAGGACCTCGCGCGCCTGAGCGCGATAGCCGCCCACGTCCAGCGTCACTTTGGGCGTCGCCTGGTCTTGTTGGAAGAGCAGGCGGTTGACGAGGTATTGCAGGTCGGAAAGCGTCTGGCCCTGGCGACCGATGAGCCGGCCCGAGTCGTCCGTTTTCACGTCCAGCAAGAGACCTTCCTCCAGCTTGTGCTCTTCGACGGTGACGGCGAAACCGAGCAGTTCCAGAATTTTCTCCAGGATGGCTTTGGATTGGGCGGGCATAGAATTGGAGTCGAGAGCTGGATTCAGTTAGGGCGCGATGGAGGCAAGAGTCGGCAGCTTACTTTTTCTTTTTCGACGGGGCCGGTCCGGCGGGCGCGGACGGCGGCGCCGCGGCCTGTTGCGTTTTGGTCAACTTCATCTGGGCAATGGTTAACAGGTTTTGCACGGTCCAGTAAAGCGTCAAACCGGCCGAGAAATTGTAGAGCATGAACAGGAAGATCAACGGCAGGTAACGCATCATCTTCTGCTGCATCGGGTCCATGCCCGGGGACGGCGGTGTCATGTGCGACTGCCACAGCATGGTGGCCCCCATGAGCAAGGGGAGCAGGTTGAAGGGGAACCCGCCGACCTCGAACAGGGTGTCCGGCCGGGAAAGGTCGGCGATCCAGAGGAAGCTCGCCCCGTGCAGTTCGATGGCACTGCGGATCATGTAGAAGAAACCGATGAACACCGGCATCTGGAGGAGCATGGGCAGGCAGCCGCCCAGCGGGCTGACTTTGTGCTCCTTCATGAATTCCATGAGCTTCTTGTTCATCTTGGCCGGGTCGCCCTTGTATTTTTCCTGGAGCGCCTTCATCTGCGGCTGCAACGCGGCCATGCGTTTCATCGAGCGCGTGCTCGCCTGGGTCAGCGGCCAGAACAGCACCTTGATGGTGATGGTGATGGCGATGATCGCCCAGCCATAACCCACCTTGAACACGTCGTGAATCCAGTTCATCGCCAGCAGCAGGCCTTTCGAGAAAAACCCGAAGAACCCGCCAAAGCCCATGACCGCGTCCACATTGTTGCTGAACTGGGAAGCCACCTTGGCCAGGGTGCGATACTCCTTCGGCCCGGCGAACAGGAACACCTGCTGTTCGACGGTCTGACCCGGCGCCAGGGTCGCCTCCGGAAAAATCAAGGTGGTCACGTAACCCATGGGCGTCGGCTTCGATCTGTAGCGCGGGTCGGCATCAACCGGTCGGGGCAGCTCGATCTGGCGGGCGATGACCTGCTGAGCCGGGGATTGCGGCATGGCAACCAACGCGAAGAACTGGTTGTGGGCCGCCGCCCAGACGACATTGCTCTGGCCTGCGACGTAAACCTGACGGGGCGTGCCTGGGAAACAGCCCAGGGTGCGGTTGGCAAACCACCCCGCGGTGATGTCCTCGCTCTTCGCCCCGTTGTACCACATCAGGCCGACCGCGCTGCCGTCGTCATCCGGCCCCATGGGCGCGGCTGTGCCCACCACGTATTCCTGCGCGGGCAACGACAGCGGCGCGTCCGACCGGTTTTCCAACCGCACCGTGGCGGCGACGAGATAATTCGTCGTGACCGCGAACTCCTTCACCATGACCAGGCCGTTCGTCAGCGTTTTGGTGGCGCGAACGCCGCCAGTGGTCCTGGCCAGATCGAACACACCGTCCCCGGTCAAACCCTCGCCCAGCACGGCCAGCACGGGCACGGGCGCGGCGGAGTTCAAGCTCGCGACGCGGTTGGTGGCGCTCTTGCGGCTGCTGCGGGCAACTGTCTCCCGGTAATGCACCAACTCGACGAGCTTCAGCCCGCCGCCATTGGGCGTGAAGGTGTAGCGCGCGTAGTCGTTGGTGAGTTCGATGAGGTCCCCGGCTTTGGCTGCCTCGGCCGGGAGCGTCGGCAGAGGCGCCGTGAGCGGACCCATGGTGACGGCCGGCGCGGCGCCCGTGGTCGTGATGGTCGTCGCGGGCGCGGGGCTTGGTCGGGGTTGAGCGACAACGTTTGTCGCACCCGGCGGCAGCCGCTTTGGCGGATAGAGCTTGGGCACGTAAACGGACCACAGCACGAACAGCGCAAAGCAAACGGCCAGGATGATGATTGACTTGCGGTCCATGGGTGAATTGTCAGCCACCGCGGTCTGACAGTGCTGTTGCGAGCGGCGCGCGCGTCCTTTCCACCTTCTGCCCTCTGCCCTCTGCCTTCGTTTCGGGCACTGGATCATCGCCGCAGCCGCCCCACGGATGACAACGGCAGATCCGTCTCACGGCCAGCCAGCTTCCACGTGCTGCTCCGTGGACACGAATCGCCTCCAGGCCGTACTCGGAACAACTTGGAGAATACCGGCAGCGTCCCAGCGGACCGAAGAGGGCCGCCTTGGCCGGCGAAATCACCCAGCGATAAACGCGCACGCCGAAGATCAAAATGTGCTGAACGAAGTTCACGGGTTCTTTTAATTCAGTTTTAGCCGCCACGGCGTCAATCACAAGCTTTGCCGTGGCCCCTCTTTCAACAAGCCCGCCTTCCGTAGCGCGGTCACGATGTCATTTTCCACATCCGGGAACTTCTTCCGCACGATGGATGATCTGGCCACGAGAACCAGGTCCACAGGCCCGGCCAGGTCATGCTGATGCACGCGGAAGGTTTCGCGGAGAAGCCGCCGCACGCGACTGCGGGCCACAGCGTTGCCAATCTTGCCGCCGACGATCACGCCCAGTCGCGTTTGCGCGCCAGGCGACAGCCGCTGCCAGTTGACGGCGACGCATCCCGACGCCAGCCGTTGCCCTTCGAGCCGAATCCGCGAGAAATCGCGCCCCTGTTTGATGCGCGCTTTCCGGCCCAGACGCAGCCGTTCTGGAAGTTCGGCGGCCATGCCGGCCCCGCTCAAACCGGCGTCAGGCGCTTGCGACCCACGCGCCGGCGGTTGCGCAGAATGGCCCGGCCGCTCTTGCACGATTTACGGGCCAGGAAACCATGCTGCCGTTTGCGGCGGATTTTCGACGGTTGGTATTGACGTTTCATAGCAAATTCCAGCACCCGAGCCACCGACCATGCGCCCTGCTGACGATCTGTTCAGGGAACACCCCGTGCATCGGAGCGCGGGAGCATACCAGCGAGACCCACGGTGTCAAGTCGGGCGGGCCTTCATCCGGCGGTGGACTTGCCCGGCAACGTTGAACCGGCACACAACTCTCGCGCCCGGGCCGGCCGCCGGAACTGTCATTGTCGGCGCACCTTAAGGCGCGTTGGTATAAACGACGCGATAGTAACGTTGCGTCACGCTGAGAAGGCCCGAGTTGGTGTAGGACGCGGATGTGCCTGGGCCGATCACCGAGCCGAGCAATGACCAAACGTTGGCGTCGAGCGCATCGCGCGATTCGACTCGATACGTCTCGTTGGAGACAGCCTCCCAGGTGATCCGGACATGGTCTGAAGAGAGCGGCTGAATCGAGATGATCTTGAAAGGCTCGACGGGCAGCTCGGTCGTTCCGGGGACGTATTCATAAGCTCCAAGGTCAGGCGCGGCGCCGTTGTAGGGCAGACCGACGTTGACACCCGCATCAATCAAATCGCTGCCCGCCGCCAGGCGCAGGAAGGCATTCGTCGGCAGGCTGTAATCCGCATTGCGCGGCGCCAGCGCCAGCGCGGCGTCGAGGCTGGCAAAATCCGCCGCCGTGACGGTGAAACCCTGCCAACTGTTCGAGATCTGCACCGTGGTGGGTTCGAGATTGGTGGCTGTTCGCGCGAACGCAAGGTTGTTGATGAGCAAGTTTGTGCCGACGGTCGGAGTTTCATAGAACGAAAAGTTGACCGCGTTGCTGTAGCCCGTGCAATTGACGACGGTCTGGCCGGCCGAGGTATGATTGTGATCGAAGCCCTTTGACTTGTTGCCGAAGGCGACGCAGTTGGTGAGGTAATGTTTGGCCTGCGTGCCCGCCCCGCCTAGCTTGAAGCCGTTGCCGTTCCCGGAAAAGCCGCCCCCCACGCCCCAGAGATCGTAACCATTCGAGAATGACCAGCAGTTTTGGAGCACGACCGAGTTGGTGTTGTTGTCGTAGAAGTCCCAGCCATCGTCGGAATTGTTCCATGAGCGACAGCCGCGGAAGACGTTGCCCGGCCCGCAGCCGCTCTTCGCCCCGAAACCGTCGCCGTTGTTGCCGCCGCTGCTGACCTGAAAATTCCGGTAGGAATCGCAGTTGAGGATCAGCGCGTTCGTGGTGCGCACGGAAGTGCTGCCGAGGATGATCCCGTCGTTGTCGCAATCGTGGACCACGCAGCCCTCGACGATGTTGGACAGGCCGCCGACGAAGATGCCGGAGTCCGGGGCATTCATCACCTCGATGCCCTTGGCATGCCAGTAATTGCGGCGCACATCGAGCGCCTTGTCGGAAGATTCCGGCATGGTGTCAAAATCGAATACCGGCACCTCGCCGGGCAACGCCCAAAGTTTGATGTAATTTCCCGCTGCGCCAGCCTTGCTGGGCTTGACCTGTGTGCCCAATGCGTAAGTGCCGCCGCGAACGTAAATCGTATCGCCCGCGGCCAGCGCGGACAGAGTGACCGCCTTTTGGGGTGTGGCGAACGGTGTGTTGGACGACAGGCCGTCGTAGGAATCGTTGCCGTTTGTCGCCACCCAGTAAGTCGTGGAGTGAAGGTTCGCGGTCATCAGAGCCAGCGCCAAGCCGGCCAAACAGACAAGTTTCGTGGGTCTCATGGTTGTTTACCGGCGAGTTGAAAGCACATGCGTCGTTTGGGCCGAATGACACCACCATTCATGGTTGGAACTCGTAAGCACCAAGGTCCGGCGCCGTTCCGTTATACGGAATGCCCACATCCACGCCTTGATCAATCAGGTCGCTGCCGCTGACCAGCCGGGCAAAGCCCGTGGGCAGACTGCCGTCAGGCTGACGTGGCGCCTTGGCGGCCGTTTCCGTAATGTCGCCGTAGTCGCCGCTGTTCACCGTGACGCTCAAATTCCAACTGTTGTTTTGTTGAATGGGGTTGTTGTCTTCGATGAAACCGCCGGTGTTGGTGCCCGAGCGCGGAATGCTGGCGTTGTTCTTGAAGACATTTTGCTTTCCAGGGTTCAGGCTGCCTTCCATGAAGTAGTTGTAACCGCTCGATCCATTGGAGAAGCCAAGGCAGTTGATGACGACCAGACCATCCTTATGACTGTTCTGCGTGAACCCGTTGACCTTGTGGCTGAATGACACGCAATTGTAGGCGTAATGCGTGCCCATGGAATTGCCGCCCGATCCGTTCCCGCCCAACTTGAAGCCGTTGCCGTTGCCCTGGCCCACGCCGCTGCGCCACGTCCAGCAATTGCTGATGACGATGCTGTAATCCGTTTCAAACAAATCCCAGCCATCGTCGGAATTCTCCCATGCGCGGCAGCCGTGGAAGACGATGCCCTGACCACAGTGCATCTTGGCTGCAAAACCATCCGCATCGCCTCCGTTGCTGTCGGAATCGTAGTTCAGGTAGGAATCGCAATTGACCACCTCGATGAACGCGGCGAGCAGCCCGCCCGGATTCTCGTCATCGTGGCCGAAACCGATCTGGAGGCCGGTGTCGCCGTTGTGATGGAACACGCATTGTTCAAAGCAATGATGGCTGCCCTCGACCTTCACGGCGTTGTCGCCGGCGTAACAGATTTCAAGCCCTTTGAACTCCCACCAGTTGCCGTTGGTGGTGATGAGGATGCCGCGGTTGCTCGAACCGTAAGGCTGGCTGCTGAAGTTGAAGACGGGCTGCTCGCCAGGATACGCGAGCAACTTGATCGGCGCGCCGCCGGCCCCGGATTTCTCGATGCGAATGGTGGTCGCATGGTTGTAGGTGCCGCCGCGGACATAAATGACGTCGCCGGGCGCAGCCACCGCGATGGCCTTGACAATGGTGGCGAACGGCAGGGCCAGCGTGCCGGGATTGTCGTCGTTGCCCGTGGGCGAGACGTAGAAGTCGCCATTAGTCGCCGGCGGACTGACCGTCAGTGTGGCCACGACACTCGTGACCGAGCCGACACTGTTGGTCACGATCACGAAGTAACCACCCTCGTCGTCCTCCTGCGCGTTGGTGACCGTCAGGGTTGCATTGGTTCCACTGGCCAGAGGAGTGTTGGTATTGAAGTGCCAATCGTAATGCAGCGGCGCCGAGCCGCTGGCCACCACTGTAAACGTCGCGTTCTGTCCCTCGGTCACGGCCTGATTCTGCGGTTGGGTCGTGATCGAAGGCGCCGTAGGCGGCGGCGGAAGCGAGCCGCCCACGCGCAGCCGGTAAAACTGCTGCGCCTGCCCCCAGGTGACAGGATTGGTGCAATCGAAGTTGCCGTTGCCATCGAACGCATTGGTCGCAATCACGGGCCACTGGTCTTGGGGCACCATTACATTCGCGGTGGCCAGCACGGTGTACACTCCGCCGGCCGACCCGTTCGTGCCGCGCAGCCTCAAGCCCGCCGGTGTCATCATCGTGTTGGTTATATGCGGCACGCGCGGTGGCAGGGGCGCCCCGGCCGGCGTCACGTCTGCCCAATTCGTGCTGATCCGCAGTTCGTCAATGGTGGCCGTGACTCCGCCGTAGAGATAAAACCGGCCCGGACCGCTCCCGCTGACGTGATCGCCTCCTGTGCTGATTGTCACCTGCGGGCTGCCGTCCTCTGTCCCGCCCAGCGAACCCGGGTTGACCCATAGTCGCACCATGTCGTTGTCGCTCCCGGACACGATGGAGTACTTCGCCGCGACCAGCACCGTGCTGCCTTGAATCGCCGAGCCTGTCCCGGAAGTGATGTAGGTTGGACTGGCATTGGTCTTGGCAATTCCCGCCTGAATCGCTCCCGCAACATTCTTGAGGTAAATGCCGGCATACTTCTGGCTCGAACTGTTTTGCCGGATCACAGCCGCGATTTGCTCACCAGCCGCGTCAACGCTGTTGGCGTCGTTGACTTTGAGCAGGAATGAGAAATAGATGCTGCCCGAGGCATAATCACCACTGTCCGCAAACAGGTTGTACGTCGTGCCGCTGCTGCTGCTCGTGGCAACCATGTTGCCGGAGGAATTTGTCAACCCCAGCCCGGTCCCGTCCAGGTTGCCACTGCCAATCCCTATCGCCGAAGTTGAGCCGCTCCAGCCATTGCCGACTGAACCCAGATTCACACCCGCGGTGTAGGCGAAATGTTCCATCAGGGGCAGCGTGCCGGCTTGAGCGCTCTGGATCAGGAGGACACTGATGGCGAGGGGAAACAACTTCTTCATAACGTCATCCTTGTTCAAACAGCGGGAGAGGAACATCGAGGTATGGGCAATTCCAAGGTCAGGCAGGAAGCGCACCCGCAAATGGCCAAATAAAATTCGGGGCTTCAGCCACCAAAAGGCCGAAGCCCGACAACTTCATCGCCGTCAGTACAACCATTCTCAACAAGACGTCCGACTCATGAACCGGTGCGGTTTCTTTAAGCGTGCTAATTGTCCCAGAGAACGGGCTGCGGGTAAAGCAGAATCCGGATGAATTAAACGCAGACCGGGTTGGTTTTTGTGCACCCGGCGTTGAAGTCCCCCCAGCCAGCGCTGTGCCTGGCGGAGTTCCTCCGGCTGAGAAGATTATGTTAATCGCTCATTTACGGATGGGCAGTGCGTCTCAGCGAATCCTGGGCGCAAGTTCTGGAAAACCGCACAGGTGGAAACGCCGGAAGCTGGTTTTGTGCGCGACGACTTGGCGGAATTTTTTTGCAGTTCTCTCGTGTAGGCATCACCGGATGGAGGTTGAATGTGGTGCTGGCTTCCACTAGCGCACTGGTGTTTGGTTTGTTCATGCCGTTGGTGGTTTTGGTTTTGTTACTTGTTTTCACCGCCGAGCTTGTCGGCTCGGCAGCCAAACCACCAACCGCTTTTTCAACTATCCAAGGGCCATTCGCGGGACGTGACTCCTACATCAGCGAAATTAGAATGGCAAAAAACTCAAGGAGAATAAGTGCACCGAGGGCGATCACGGTCAATCGTGGCAACTGACCGGTCCACGAATTCTGTTCGGTCGAGTAATTCTGTTTTGCAGCTTCTTTCATCTCTTGTTCTGTTGCCATCCCGTAAACCTGCTCTCCACATACCCGACAACAATTGACGGGTATGCTTGAGCTGCTAAGTCGCATACCGACAATTGGCAAGCTGGGGTTGCCTAGCAGGTGTCCTGCGATAAAGGGGCCGGATGATGATGGCGGCAGATATTTAATAAAGGTCGGTGTTTCCTTTCCACATCTGGGGCAATAGAATGTTGGCATAGTCACCTGGCTAGTTTCGTGTTGCGGCAGCGACCTTTGTCTTGGGAAGTCAAGGACGGGGATGGGGGCTTCGTCGCGCAACAGTAGCACCGGGAGAAACACCGTGCACGCCCGATTTGTTGAACGTCTCCTGCTGCCATGCCTTGAGGAAAGCAGACTGCCGGATTCCCATCAAGGATTTTCACCAAACCCCCGCCTCAAGTCAGCGTCGCAGTTGTGCCGCGTGCACCGCGGGCGCGTTGTCAAAGTCGGTCTGAAGTGAAATGCGCGCGAAGTGCCTGCTCTGTTACGAATAGGGAAGCGGGACGGCGGGGCGGCTGGACGCGCTTGTTAGCCCTCATCGTCGTGGTTTGGCAACTTGATGATAATCTGATGCACCGAGACGGTAACAGACTGCGGATTCAGGAGCATACAGCCCGCACTATGCCTCGACTGAACCGTCGGGAGGAAACGACAGCCAGCCCAACCGTGCTGCTTCGCCTGACCAACAAACCACTCCATCATATGCTTCGCGACTCTCTGGGCTGTCTTGCCGGTGGCTTGGTTATACAAACCAATAACACGCTCCGTCGGGCACAAGACTACCGGACTCTTGGCGGGGTAGTCTTTCGGGTCTGGGAACTTCAGTTTTCTTCCAGGCATAGTGTTTCAGGGATGTGAGAGGCAACGTCTGAGGTCAGCCACGCGTCTTGCCCGCGTTGGCCGTGCCGCCTTGCTCGTCATTCCTAATCGTGTGCGGGATGTTGTCCGGAACTAGCTGTCTCTTCTTGTCAGCAGCGTAACGTCCTTCTATGAAATCCTTGATACAAATGAGAAGACCGTACGGCCCAACATCTTCCTCTGTGCCGGACTTGCACACCGTGTGAGACATCTTGTGGATGAGACAGGGCGGCAGCACGAGGCACAACTGATAAAGAATCTTATCCACGGTATCCTTCTCAGGGTCTGAAAGCTGCCTTCTCCTGAGAAACATAAGGAGTTCGGCAATGACTTCTGCCTTCTCCCGCCTGAGAAGCTCTCTCTTGAAAATCTCAAGGCGGCGGTTCTCGGAACTCTGAATGAGAATCGGGAGAACCTTGTATGATAAGAACCCGATGATTAGCGAAATAAGGTAAAACCAAGGGTTCTTCAGAAGTTCGGTAAGTTCTTGTGGCATGATGAATCTCCCATACTTATAGTTTCCATTTTGTGCCACTGATGCCGGCGCTGAATGAATTGACGATACCTTCCCAATTGAAATCAATTACTAAATCAGCTGGCTTTTCGGTGATGGGATGGATGATGCGGTTTGTATACCCCCAGGCTCTGTCAGAGTCGAAAGTTATCCAGGGCGGCCCCAATAGTTCACGGACTTGAGTCATGGTCTTTCCGCGTAAAAGCGGTCCCCACTCCCCTACAGTCAGTGCGCCACTGCGAACACGTTCGGCAAGTTCTTGGCGGGCGCGTGCTTGTCGCTCGCTTTCTGCCTGGGCGGCAGCTTCTCTCCTTTGAGATTCGAGACGTTCCTCGATTTGCTGAATTTGTGTTGTCGCCGCAGACACCTGCGGGCTGGACGGGAAATCCCGGACAAAGGCTCGATATGCTTGCAGGGCACCGGCGAGGTCCGCAGCATCCAGCCGTCTGCCTGCCTCGCTGAATGCGTAGGAGTCCTGCTTCTTCAGACGGTCAATTTCAGTCGTCATGTCGTTAATTCGAGCACGGCTGTCCTGTAGTTCCGTCTCTAGCCGTGAGGTGTTTTTCTTTTCTGCGGCCAAGGCGGACTCAACGCTTGCCAGCGTCTTTCTAATCTCCGACATCTCTTGTCTAGCTTCTCCAAGCCGTTGCTTGGCTTGGTTGAGGTCGTCAACGACCCTCTGGTGTTCGTCCCTTTTTACGCCGCACCCAGAAAGTAGTGAAGCGAGGACGATGGCTGTGATAGTGATATGTGCTTTCATATTTCCGCCGAACGACTCAGCTCTCCTGCTGCCATGCCTTGAGGAAAGCAGACTGCCGAGTTCCCATCAAGGATTATCGCCGAACTGAAACCCGCGCCTCAAATCAGCGTCATAGTTCTGTCTGATCCGCCAGTGCGGACCCCGTGTCCGGTCTGTCCTGCCGCGGCCTCAGCGAAGGTGGATGGTGTGGGGGCCGGGAGGTCAATTCTCCCAGCTATCCGATTAGCCTTTATCCGCTAGAGTTCCAAACACGACGGGCACTCGAAACTGTATTCGGCTGGCGCGAGACTGCTCTACGCTAAGTCCGCCACCGCCTTCTGCCGTGAAGATGCTGGCGACAGAGATGCCAGCTTTTCCAGAACCATCCTTTTTCTCTGAGACAGTCACCGCTACGTCGAACTCCACAAGAAATGCGACGCTGCCCTCCGTCGTGTAAAATGCTCCGCTGGGCTTGTCATTCGAGGAAACGTATGGCGAGACTCGGTTGTTCTGGCCCCGAGCCTCGGCGACGCCAGTGGTAATCTGAATCAATGAGTCCCGGACAAAATCCTGTAATGTCATATCCAATTAGATGCTGTTCTACGTAAGGCGGCGCAACGTGGCAATTCGGACAAACACCATGCGCGCCTGGTTTGACTAACGTCTCCTGCTGCCATGCCTTGAGGAGAGCAGACTGGAGGATTTCCATCAAGGATTAACTGGAAAGCGGACGCAATGTCTCGTGTGCGCCGGAGATTACGTCACGGCGGACTTGCGCGGGTTGGCCCGGCCATTTAATGTGCCGGCAGGTGCGCCCGTAGCTCAGTTGGACAGAGCATCTGCCTTCTAATTGTGAAAGGAGATTTTCCCCTGTCTGGACTCACTTGGAACAGTCTGGACTGCTGACTAAAATCCAATTTGTTTTTCTGGCTTTCTGGTCAGCAGTTCCCTCAGTTGGACTCTATTTCAAAGTTGCAGTATCAAATTCCAGTAGCAAAAGGTTCATAGCAGAGGGGAGGCGAAGTGAATCATCATTGGCACTCACAATATTTTTGAAAAAGTCAGGTATTTTGGATAATATAGGCATGTCAAAAATCTATGTTTCTAGCAACCGGTCGCTGGGCGACACGAACAAATATTTGTGGGCTGTTGCGAACAACGAAAACAAATTCCGTAGGTGGTTGGCAAAGCGGAGACACGGCAAGAGGAATCGAAAGCAGTCAGAAATTACACCTGAAGATTTATTGAAATTCCCCGAGTTTCGCAGGAATTAGGTGCTGCCAAATGCCCTAGAAGGAGTCTCTGTTGGGTAAGACAGGAAATCAAATGATATACTTGGCTCAGTAACACAAGGCGGGCATCCTTTTGGGAAACTTGAACCCAAAGAAAGTCTGTGACGCTAATTGTTGGAATTATTTGCAGGGACGGCATTGTTGTTGCCAGCGACAGCCAAACAACATGGGAGACTGGAAAAAGCTGGGACAAGAACAAAATGACCGTCTTAGATTATGCTTATGGGCGAGCATTAGTGGCTCATTCCGGCGCAGTGATTACCTCTGCCGCCATCCTCGAACAAATGGGCAAATTGAGTGCCGACAGAGCATTATTTGACGCCCAAGAAATGCGCGGCATTGCGGCGTTGGCCGTGAGAAGGGTGCGCGAACAACTGCGTTTTCAGAATTTCGAGTGTTCCAGCGAAGAGCTTCAGAGTGTCATCGAACGGGACGACTTGGATTCAGTACTAATGATTGCCTATTACGAAGGAGACAAGCCGAGAATTGACACAATCCGTTTGAAAATTGGACTAGCAAATCCGGCTCAGTCGTTCTTTGAATCGGTAGGCACTGGAGCTGATTTAGCGACATATCTTCTGACTGACCTATGCACGGCAGACATGGACTATAAAACGGCATCCGTGTACGCGGTTTATGTCGTTGAAATAGTCAAGCGACACGACCCATATTGCGGTGGCCCGACAAAACTCGGCGTTCTGCATCTGCCACAACACAAGTCGCTCATTGAAAGGATTGAATCACCTAGACCGTTAGGCTTGGCGGAATCGTTAGCGTTCTATTACGCGCCCCCGGTTCTTTTGTCACAATCTGAAACGGATGAAATTGTCCAAATGGCGCTAGATGTGGAACAGGCCACCAAAGAAGAGCGAGCAGGAATTGTCCGAGACGCATTGCAGAAAAAATCTGAACGGATATTGGAAGGATTGATGAAATCGCTGGATTCGGACATGGAAGGATCAGAAGGCTATCCCGCCCCAAAAGAGGAACAGAAGCCAAATGAACAATGAGTTCTCACAGATTCTATTGCCCAAAATACTTAGATGTTAGCAACGCGTCGGACCAAGTTCTGGTTTAGTCACTGGGACGCTTGCCCTTCAAGAGGCTTTGATTTCTCTTTCTGAAAGCCTAACTCTTCTTGAAAATCATCCTCTAGCTGAGCAAGAAGCGCAGGAACTCTCTCGTGCAAATTCTCAAGGTTAGTGTCCATCCTTTCCGTAACCTCACGATTGGCAGGCAGTCCGGCCTCTAATGCAGCGGACATGTCGAACATGCGAATCATCCGTTGCAGTGTGTTAGAAAAGTCCCATATTTTTTCAGCCGTGCCCCGGCGTATGTAGAGTTTGTTGGGCAAAAAGTATTGTACAAACTCGTTCGCCTTATTCTGCAAGTTTCGTCCAAGTTGTTTCCTGTCCGCCCCACCCGAAGGTCCAGGCTGCATGTAATCTTGCGCTGTTTGATAGAACGCCAACAGCTTTGCGTAAGTCGCGGCAATCGTTTCTGCGGTGCGTTCAAAAACACGGGAAAGGCGAATGTTTCGTTCAGCCGCCGCGATTTGAAGTTGAGTCTTCAAGTGTTCA
>Ga0299912_10000932_pt1 | contig 23761 bp, 21 predicted proteins | sample RVTome_2_FD_207667 | JGI IMG/M metagenome (GOLD analysis project Ga0299912, IMG submission 207667) | Soil microbial communities from uranium-contaminated site in the Upper Colorado River Basin, Wyoming, United States - RVT95D214 (version 2) ... | reverse complement strand
AAGAATATAACATTTCCGACTGATTTCAAGCTTAACAAAAAGATAATAGAAGGATGCCTGAAGATATCTGAGAAAGAAAACATAAAGCTGAGACAACGGTATACAAGAATAGTCAAACAATTAATGATCGACCAGCGGTTCCGGGAACATCCTCTGAGGCGGAAAAGGGTTAATTCAGCAGCTCGGAAACTGAAGACCATAGCTGGAAGGCTGATAAGAGATGTTGAACGAGGTCTTGATAACATTGATCGTCTAAGCTGCTATGATGAACAACGCTGGATGTACCTTCTGTTACTTGGACAGAAAAGAGATGACAGGAATAAAATATACAGTTTTCATGCGCCGGAAGTAAAATGCATCTCAAAAGGGAAAGAACATAAGAAGTATGAGTCCGGCAACAAAAGCAGTTTCGCACTTGCTAAGAAAAGCGGAATAGTAGTTGGTGCCATGGCGTTTGAAGAAAACATTTATGATGGACATGTTATTGGGCCTCAGCTTGCACAGGTTGAAGATCTCTTGGGACGGCTGCCTGAAACTGCCCTTGTTGACAGAGGATGCAAGGGACGGAAAAGCATTCTGGGAGTCAACATTAAAATGCCAGGTTCAGGAAAAGGGAAAACCGCATATCAAAAAACCAGAGACAGAGAACGGTTTCGCAGAAGAGTATCAATAGAACCAATCATAGGACATATAAAACAAGATCACCGGATGCTAAGAAATTACCTCAAAGGTATTGAAGGTGACATGATTAATACACTTCTTGCAGGGGCAGCATTCAATATGATGAAGATGCTACGGAAAATCCGTGAATCTGTTATCTGTGTCTTAGATGAACTCTTTAAAAAAATGTTCAGGAATTATCAAGTCCTGATAAATTATTGTTAAAACTGAATTTTTAAGGATCGACTAATTAGTTTTAAAATTTGTGTGATATTTTTATTCTAATCTCTTTCGGAGTCAGTTCCCCGCAGCTTGCTGCGAGTAAGAAGTAATTCCCGAAGATACTCCGTAGCTTGCTGCGGAGTAGTTCATTAGTAAAATAGCAAAGTTATTAAAAATCAAGATTATGATAATTTAAACAAAATATAAATAAAATAATAAATATGCCTAAAGTAACAAAAAAAGATGCGCTTCTCTATCATAGCAGGGGCCGCAAAGGTAAAGTGGAGGTTATACCAACCAAACCCTACAGCACGCAATTTGACCTAAGCCTTGCTTATACGCCGGGAGTTGCATATCCATGTCTGGAGATTGAAAAAAATCCTGAGGATGCATATATGTATACTGCAAAAGGTAACCTTGTCGCAGTGATTTCCAATGGCACTGCTGTTCTTGGACTGGGAGACATTGGTACACTTGCCGGTAAACCTGTGATGGAAGGTAAAGGTCTTTTATTTAAAGTTTTTGCAGATGTTGATGTTTTTGATATTGAGGTTGATGAAAAAGATCCCGGAAAATTGATAGAATTTTGCAGACAAATTGCGCCCACCTTTGGAGGAATAAATCTAGAAGACATTAAAGCTCCGGAATGTTTCGAGGTTGAGGAGAGGCTGAAAGAGATGCTCGATATTCCGGTCTTCCATGACGATCAGCATGGTACAGCAATCATTTCCGGGGCAGGCCTGATAAACGCACTTGAGATAACCGGTAAAAAGATTGAAGAAATAAAAATAGTTGTAAACGGAGCCGGCGCCAGTGCTATTTCATGTACAAAATTTTATCTCGCCCTGGGAATTAAGAAAGAAAACGTTGTTATGGTTGATAGTAAGGGAGTTGTTAATGTAAAACGGAATGACCTTAATAAATACAAGCAGCTATTTGCAACAAAAAGAGACATCAACACACTTGCAGAAGCTATAAAAGGTGCCGATATGTTTCTCGGCTTATCTGTTGCAAATGTGATGTCGAAGGAGATGCTGGCCTCGATGGCAAAAAATCCGATTGTCTTTGCAATGGCAAATCCGAATCCTGAAATATCATACGAAGATGCAATGTCGACCAGGGATGACCTTGTTTTTGCAACAGGCAGGTCCGATTATCCGAATCAGATCAACAATGTATTAGGATTCCCGTTCATTTTCAGAGGGGCACTGGATGTGAGGTCTTCAGTAATTAATGAGGAGATGAAACTTGCTGCATCAAAGGCGCTTGCAGAATTGGCTAAGAAACCTGTTCCTCCTGAAGTTGCCAAAGCTTATAATGTTGACAAGATTGTTTTTGGGAAAGATTATATTATTCCAAAGCCACTTGATCCACGTCTTCTTTCAAGTGTTGCTTCAGCAGTTGCCAAAGCTGCAATGGATACCGGCGTGGCTAAATTTCCAATAAAAGATTGGGACGCTTACAGGAAAAGCCTTGACAAAAGATTAAGCGACCATATTAAGAAGATTGGAGAAATAAATGCTATTTAAGAAGGCAGAAGGAGGAAAAAGTAAGAGGGATGATAAAAGATAAAAATATAAAGACAAAAGATTAATAAAAACCGGAGGATAGTATTTTATGTCAGCTCCTTTTTCAGATGATTGCATTAAGTCTTTTTCGTTCAACTATCAGGCTGGTTATTTTTTTCATACATCGCGACTATCAGTTCAGCTAACATAAGAAAAAATAAAGGGAGAAAATGACATCTGAAAAGATCAAATTAGCTAATGGCAAATTGCATATTCCTGAAAATCCGATTATCCCGTTTATTGAAGGAGATGGAACCGGACCTGACATATGGAAAGCTTCAGTGCGGGTCTTTGACGCTGCAGTTGAAAAAGCCTATAAGGGAAAAAGAAAAATAACCTGGGAAGAGGTTCTTGCAGGTGAGAAAGCTTTTAAAACTACAGGTAACTGGTTACCTGAAGAAACCCTTACAAGTTTCAGGGAATACCTGGTCGGTATTAAAGGGCCATTAACAACTCCTGTGGGCGGAGGCATGCGTTCGTTGAATGTTGCACTGCGTCAGCTGTTGGATTTATATACATGCTACAGGCCGGTCAGATATTTCAACGGTGTACCGAGCCCGGTCAAAAATCCCGAAAAAGTAAATATGCATATCTTCAGGGAGAACACCGAAGATATTTATGCCGGTATTGAATACCTTAATGGAAGCCCTGAAGCTGATAAGCTTAAAAAGTTTCTGATTGAAGAGATGGCAGTCAAATCGATCAGGTTTCCGCAAACTTCCTCAATCGGAATTAAACCTGTATCAGTTGAAGGCACTGAACGTCTAGTAAGACAGGCAATAATATTTGCGATAAGAAAAAAACTGCCATCTGTCACTCTGGTCCATAAAGGAAATATAATGAAGTACACAGAAGGTGCATTCATGAAATGGGGTTATGCACTTGCTGAAAAAGAATTTGGCGATAAAGTCTTTACCTGGTATCAGCATAAGAAAATCTCCGAAGATAAAGGGGAAGCAGTGGCCAATGAAGCATTAAAGCAGGCTGAATTAACAGGTAAAGTAATTATTAAAGATGTTATTGCCGATGCATTCCTCCAGCAAATTCTTACACGACCTGCTGAATATTCGGTTATTGCCACATTGAATCTTAACGGGGATTATATTTCCGATGCCCTCGCAGCCATTGTTGGCGGAATAGGAATTGCACCTGGGGCGAACATCAATTTTGAAACAGGACATGCCATATTTGAAGCTACTCACGGAACAGCCCCAAAATATGCCGGGCAGGACAAGGTCAACCCAGGATCAGTAATCCTCTCTGGAGCCTTAATGTTTGAGTATCTCGGATGGGATGAAGTTGCACAGAAAATATATGAAGGACTTGAACTGACAATACAAAGTAAAAAAGTAACATACGATTTTCACAGGTTAATGGAGAATGCAATTTTGCTTAGAACCTCTGAATTTGCTGATGCTATAATATCTACTCTTAAATCATAAACCTTAAATTTCCGTACCATGGAAGACAAAAAATTCTTATCCCAGTTAATCGGTTCAATTAAGCAGTCATGTCAAATTGAATACGAACTTTTTGAAAAAAATGATGTTAAACGAGGTCTTAGAAATAAAGATGGAACCGGTGTTCTAGTCGGTCTTACCAATATTGGTGATGTTGTCGGATACAAAAAAGAGAACGATAAGGTTATTGCTATCCCCGGCCGGTTACTTTATCGGGGGATACACATTGAAGATATAACCAAGGGATTTCAGGAAGAAAGCCGTCAAGGGTTTGATGAAACAGTGTTTCTTTTACTGACTGGCAAGCTTCCAGTTAAAGAGGAACTTGAAATATTTTCTGCCCATATGGCCTCACTCCGATCGCTGCCCGATCATTTTATCAAGGATATGATTCTGTCTATGAAAGGCAAAGATGTACTCAATATACTTGCACGTTCAGTACTGGGGCTTTATATTCTCGATGATGAACCTGATAATATTTCATTACCTAACATGGTTAAACAAACGTTCAATATCATAGCAAAGTTTCCATCGATCATTGCATATTCTTATCAGGCGTTTAACCATGTTTACCAGGGAGGACCTTTAATAATCCGGTATCCGAAGGAGACTCTTACTACTGCAGAAAATTTCCTCTATATGGTAAAAGGTGAAGGTTCTCAATTCACCAAGCTTGAAGCTGAAGTTCTTGACCTGGCCCTTGTTCTTCACGCCGAGCATGGCGGAGGTAATAACTCGACATTCACAATAAGGGTAATCAGTTCCAGTGAAACCGATATTTATTCTGCCGTTACAGCTGCAATCGGCTCATTAAAAGGACCATTACATGGAGGTGCAAACCTGAAAGTTCTGGAAATGATGGATGATGTAAAAAGAAATGTAAAAAACTGGAAGGACCAAACTGAAGTTGAACAATACCTTTTAAAAATATTGAATAAACAGGCATTCGACAAAACAGGGAAAATATATGGCCTGGGACATCCAGTATATACAATTTCAGATCCCCGGGCAGCTCTGTTAAAAGAAAAAGCCAGGGATCTGTCAATTGAGAAAAACAGGTATGATGAGTTTCTGCTTTATGAGATGGTTGAAAAAATTACACCCAGGGTATTTAAAATATTCAAAGGTGAACAATCAGAAAAAGTTGTATGTGTTAACGTTGATTATTACTCAGGGTTTGTTTATTCCTGTATTGGTATGCCAAAGGAACTTTTTACTCCTCTCTTTGCGATGGCAAGAATTGCCGGGTGGTGTACTCATCGGATTGAAGAGTTAACATTTTCCGCAAAACGTATAATACGACCCGCTTATAAAAGTGTGTATGGCAAACAGGAATACATACCACTTACAAACCGGCATGAACATATTTAATATTTAACAAGTACTATAATGAAGTATTTTATAGATGAACTCTTTGAAAAGGCATACGATTTAGAATTAGAGGGTAATTTTAAGGAATCAGCTAAGCTTTTTGAAGAAAATCTGAAAAAACATCCTGACAGCATTCATCTTTTAATGGAATTAGCCGATATTTATTATATGTTGGGTGCAATGGTTAAATCAATCAGTTATAATGAAAAGATACTGAATCTGAAACCTGAAAGTGCATATGTTTTATACAAGATGGGGGTTGCATTATATCGCTCAACAAATTTCACCAAAGCGATTGAGGTTTTTAATAAAATCATTAAATCAGGTAAGTACCTTCCAATGACTTACCTGTGGTTGGGTTTATGCTATTATCATATCGGGAAAAGTGAAAAAAGCATCGAATCATACAGGAAATTACTTGAATACTGTCCCGAAACCCTAATGTCTAACTATTATTTGGGAATTGCCTTAAAAGCATCCGGGAAGTATGATGAAGCAATAGTACATCTTGAAAAACTTCTAAATCAATCTGACCAGCATGTTTCGGCTCTTTACCACCTTGGCAGAGCATATATGAAGAACTATAACTACGAAAAGGCCAGAATCTATTTCAAAATGGTACTGGAGCTTGATCCGGAGAATACGAACGCATCAGAGATGTATGATTTTCTTTGCAACGACTCAAAATGAATACTAAAATAGTTTAAGATTATGAGGTGAGGCCAATAATGGGAATCCTCTTCTTCGAATGCAGATGGACTTTGTCTGGCCAGGGGCAGCCCTTTACAGCGCAGGATTATGATTCAGGCGGCCTGGATACCGGGAAATTTATTCCACCTCCCAGACCGATCCTGAGTTGAGGAGATCGTCCATATTCTTTATTTCAGAATTCTTCTGAATATCATTTATTTGAGCCCCGACAGCCGTTTCATAGGTAGGCCATGGAACGGCCCTTATAATTCCGAGCGCTACAGGGTATTCCGGATATCTCATACTGGCAAGCATATAATGAATTCCCGGATTGCTTTCATGAGCATTATGTACAAGAAGATCTTTTTCCGTGATGTTGTTTCCCCCGATTCTTACCACTTTAATTTTAAATCCGTCGAGAATCAGTCCGCTCCGGTTATCCTTACCAAAGTTCATTGGTTCCCCGTGCTTCAGGATAATGGTTCTGTCATCCCGTACTTCTTTATCTGTCACAACATCATGTATTCCATTATTAAAAATAACGCAATTCTGAAGCACTTCAACGACAGATGTTCCTTTATGCTTTGCTGCCTCTATATAGATACTGGTAGAAAGAGAGACATTGGTGTCGACGGTTCTCGCGAAGAATTTACCTTTTGCTCCGATTACCAGTTCCCCCACTGAAAAAGGTTCTTCCAAAGTTCCGAAAGGAGAGGTTTTAGTAACGAGTCCTTTATTTGAAGTTGGCGAGTATTGTCCTTTGGTAAGGCCATATATTTCATTGTTAAACAAAATAATATTAATATCTATATTGCGTCTTACCGTATGAATGAAATGATTCCCTCCTATTGCCAGAGCATCGCCGTCACCGGTGATCTGCCAGACAGAAAGATCAGGATTTGCAATTTTTACTCCGGATGCAATTGCTGAAGCTCTTCCATGAATGCCATGGAAGCCGTATGTATTCATATAGTAAGGAAACCTGGAAGAGCATCCAATGCCAGATATGAACGCAAATTTTTCTTTTGGTATTCCAAGCTCAGACAAAGCTTTTTGCACTGAGCTCAGGACTGCATGGTCACCACAACCGGGACACCATCTTACCTCCTGGTCGCTCTTAAAATCCTTCAGACTATATTGAATTAATTGTGTATTTGTCATTTTATTTTCCCTCCAGTAATTTAATACAGTTGTCTTTGATTTCTTTCACTGTAAAGGGGATTCCCTGGATTTTATTTAACTGATGATAAGTAAATTCTTGGAAATTCATTCTCAGGTAGCTGGCAAACTGGCCCAGGTTAATTTCACATACAATTATTTTTCTGAATTTACTGAACACTTCTCTCACGTTTTGAGGAAGAGGTTTTATATAGTTGAAGTTTGCAAGGCTCACTTTATGTCCCTCACTTTGAAGTTCCCTGACAGCGGTTATCAGGTGTCCGTATACCCCTCCCCAGCCGACAACCAGAAGGTCGGCGGAGTTTTTGCCATATACTTTAAGATTGGGGACTTTCTCAACCACACGTGCAACTTTTTCTTCCCTGATCCTGACCATATACTCATGGTTTTCAGGGACATAAGATACAGTTCCCTTAATGGTTTTTTCAAGTCCTCCAATACGGTGTTCCAGCCCCGGTGTGCCCGGTATAGCCCAGAATCTGGTCAGCCTCTTGTCGTCTCGTTTGTAAGGTAAATATGGTTCTTTGCCTATTTTTGCGAAAGGGGATTTTATTTCAGGAAGATCAGCCATTTTGGGGATGCGCCATGGTTCTGAACCATTCCCCAGATATCCGTCAGTCAGCAACAGCACCGGAGTCATATGCTCAAGTGTAATCCTTGCAGCCTCAAAGGCAAAATGGAAGCAATTGGATGGTGTGCTGGCAGCAATTACAACTACGGGACATTCGCCGCTACGGCCGTAAAGAGCCTGCAAAAGGTCGGCCTGTTCGGTTTTTGTAGGCAATCCTGTTGATGGTCCGCCTCTCTGAACATTTACCACGACAAGGGGAAGCTCGGCCATGACCGCCAGCCCGATAGCTTCTGACTTAAGTGCCAGACCCGGACCGGATGTGGTTGTGACGGCCAGGTAGCCTGCAAAACTTGCACCAAGCGCAGTGCATATTCCGGCAATCTCATCTTCTGCCTGGAGACTCTTAACGCCAAGATCTTTCCTGGCAGCCAGCTCTTCAAGAATTCCCGTTGCAGGTGTAATAGGGTATGAACCAATAAACAGCTTAAGTCCGGCCTTTTCAGCTGCAGCAATAAAACCCCAGGCCGTAGCGGTATTTCCGTTTATATTCCTGTATCTCCCTTTTGCTATCGGGGCAGGACTGATTTGCACGGGGGTCAGAGTTTCAATCGTTTCGGCGTAATAGTAACCAGCTCTCAGGGCAATTGTATTGGCTTTTGCTATTCCCGGTTCATTCTTGAATTTTTTATCGCAATAATCTTCGGTATAATCCAGCTTCCTGTTAAACATCCAGTATGCCATACCCAGTGCAAACATATTTTTTGTTCGAAGAACGGATTTCGGATCCAGTCCGAAATCCTTAAGGGCTTCTTTTACCATCGAAGAAATCGGGGCTGCAATAATGTTATAATTTTCCAGCTTTTCCTCTTTTATGGGATCTCCCAGGTAACCGGCTTTTTCTATATTCTTATCCGTAAAACTGTCTTTGTCATAAATAATTGTACTCCCCTCCTTTATCCACATGACATTGGCTCTGACAGCTGCCGGATTCATTGCCACCAGCACATCAGCATAGTCACCCGGAGTATTAATCTCAGAATGGCCCAGGTGGACAGTAAATCCGGAGACACCGCCCACGGTTCCCTGTGGTGCCCTTATCTCTGCAGGATAGTCCGGAAAGGTAGATAAATCATTTCCATACAGGGCAGCAGTCTCGGAAAAGAGTGTTCCTGTCAGCTGCATCCCGTCACCCGAATCACCGGAAAACCGAATAACAACTTCGTCTTTTTGGATGACCTGTGATTTTTTGCCCATGATTTCTAACAAAAAATAAGCACAGCGTTAAATGTATTATTTCATCCGGATATAATTATATTTATAACGGTCGGATGGAACACACATGTTAATGAAATTAAACTCATCAATATTTAGCTTCGCTGAGCTCGCAAGTCCGGTTGTATTTGGTAATATGTGGGTTTCACCAAAATGTTGTGCTTCTGATTCTAATCCTCAATTTTAATTCTCTAGAAATTTTTCAGCGTATCAAGCAATTCACCTTTGTTATCTACAATATCAATCTTAACCGCAAGTCGTCCGTCAAGATAGTGGGTTGCACATGAAAGACAAGGGTCATAAGCCCGGTAGCACATTTCAATTTTGTTTATCAGTCCCTGGTCATACTTCCCGTCCTTTATCAGGTCAATTGCAGCTCTTTTAACTGACATATTTATAGGAGCATTGTTATGAGTCGTGCCGACAATTAAATTTACATTTGTAACTAATCCCTGTGCATCAGTTTCATAATCATGGATTAAAGTTCCTCTCGGCGCTTCTACAATGCCAATACCTCTTGCTGCTCTTGGTTTTACAGGTATTCTTATATCTTTTGAAGTAATCGCCGGGTCTTTTAACAATTGAACAGCATATTCTGCATTGTAAAGTAATTCAATAAGCCTTGCCCAGTGATAAAGAAGAGTCAACTGAACCGGTCTTCCAAATTTCTCTCTGAATTCTGTTAATTCTTTCTGTGCAAGCGGTGTTCTGATTTTATCACAAACATTTAATCGTGCAAGTGTATTTGTTCTGTAAACTCCAACCGGGTTATCCAAATCCATAGAGAGTTTGCCGACTTTTTTCATATATGGGAATTTCATATATGTCCAGGGTTCAATATGTTCTCCTATATAATCAGTATACTTCTCATAAGTAAAATCCTCATATTTCCCATTAGCGTCCATCATTCTCAATTTGCCATCATAAAGGTCAAGTGTCCCATCTTCAGTTACAGTACCTAAGAATCCTGTTTTTATCACACCAAGTGATGTAACTGCGTCAAGATAATTCGGGAAAATACTATTCTTTGCAAAATCAATAGAGAATTTTGCAAATTCCAAAACCTCTTCTGCCATAGTCAAAACAGTATCTCTTTCTTTCTCAGTTAACGGTTTACTGAAACCGCCCGGCACAGCAGTTACCGGGTGTATTGATTTTCCTGAAACAATGTCAAGCATTTCTGCACCGAGCCATCTGGAGCGAATAACTTTCTTTGCAATATCCGGGACTTTCCCTGCTATTCCAATAATATTTCTCACAGATGGGTCGGCATCGGGTCCCATTACAAAATCTGCACCTGCGAGGAAATAAAAATGCAATATATGCTCTTCACAATATGCAATGCTATTGCATAGTTCCCTGAGCTTTTTTGCAGCAGGAGGTATCTGAACCCCAAATACTGCATCATTTGCTTTTGCTGATGCAAGATGATGTGACCAGGGGCATACACCGCAGATACTTGTTACAATTCTCGGTAATTCTTCAACTGGTTTCCCAATACAGAATTTTTCAAAACCACGCAGGTCAAGTTGCTGAAATTTTACATCATCAACATTTCCTTCATCATTAAGTAATATTGTGATTTTCGCATGACCTTCCAATCTTGTTGCCGGATGTATTACTATTTTTTTCATATAATTATCCTCCTTTTATTAATTTCTCTTTGGTATTGGTCTTAATCTTCCCTGAGCGCCAACATATCTGTTGAATGTTGCTGCTCTGTCAGGAATCTCCTGTGCATTTAGTCCGATTGATGAGATTGCTCCCATCATATCAACCATTGGATTTGCACCTTTTCTTATAGGTCCGAAACAACCTCTGCAGGGCATTAATCCCTTAATACATCTTGGAATATGAGGCTGCTCTTCGCCGCTCGTCATGTAGCAACCTGTTTTTGTGACAGGTCCCAGGCATAAAAATCCCTTTTCCATAAAGCATCTCGAACCAACCAATTCTTCTTTTTCCAGATCAAGCATACTTTCAAGAGGTCTTTTTATAGACACAATTGCTTTCTTTTCACGCTTTACCGGACAGTCATCACACACGCTTCTTTCAGGAAGTTCAAATGGTTTTCCTTCAAGCAGTGAAGTCAGCGCCAGTGCAATAATCTGTGGGGCAGTAGGACATCCCGGTATATAAACATCGACCTTCACTACTTCGTCAACTGCATATACTCTGTCAAGCAGTGGCGGGATATCCTGATTTGGCGTGTCTGCACTATCAGTTGAAACAGAATCCCTGTAAACTTTGTCATATAGTTCCTGCAATGGAAACTGATTTGCCAGTGCAGGTATTCCGCCAAAGCAGGCACAACTTCCGAGGGCGATCAATGTTTTACACTTATTTCTCATCTCGGTGGTAATTTCCTTATGTTCTTCATTTCTTACACCACCTGAGATTATTCCGACATCTGCCTCCGGAATTTCCAGTTTGTCCTTTTCTCCAATTTGCCCAAAATATTTATGGTCTGCCAAAACAGGAATGTGGACAAACTCCAGTTTTGGTAATAAATCAAGCAGTGGCTCGCCGATGTCAAGAATTGTTACTTCACATCCGCCACAAATTGCTAACCATTCTGCTGCAACTTTTGCCATAATTTTTCCTCCTTATTTTTTAATTAATTTTTATTGGTTTCTTATTATTTTTCTATGACAACTTCAGTAACTACTCTCCGTGTAAAGAGAAAATATTTCTCTTCATCCTGGACTATGCGGGTTTCAAAATTATTTTTCTCATATTCTTCTTTAACTTTAAGAGCTTCAGCTTCCGTGAAGCAAGTTTTACCATCCCACATAAACTTTTTTCCCTCAAATAATTTTACATTATCCATATCTCGTTATATATTAATTTTTTATAAAAATAAATCATTTATATCATTTGGGCATTATTTCTGTATTTAATAAAATATTTTTCAAAGAGATCTATGATACTTTCATCATGTTGGCTAAATCTTATATGGGCTCGGTCCCAGATTCTTAATTTCTTCTGTAAATTCCTTCATTACCTGTGCAAATTTTGGCCCTTCTGAGGCTGAAACCCATTCAATTCTGAACCTTTCCTCCTCAATACCAAAATCCTGTAACATAAGTTTTATTGCTTCTGCTCTGCTTTGTGCCTTTAAATTTCCTTCCAGGTAATGACAATCCCCTATGTGACAACCACAGATAATAACACCATCAGCGCCTTTTGTTAAAGCATCAATTACAAGATTCGGATGAACCATACCGGAACACATAACACGGATTATGCGTACGTTTGCAGGATATTGTAATCTTGAAATGCCTGCAAGGTCAGCACCTGCATACGAGCACCAGTTACAACAAAATGATAGAATTATCGGGTCAAAATTAGTATCTGTCATAGATTATCCTCCTATTCTATGGTTTGTAACGCTGCTTCAATTTGTGCAGAAATATGTTCTAATTTAAAGTTCCTGACATAAATACCTTTCTTGGGGCATGTTGCCATACAGGTTCCGCAGCCTTTACACTTTAGCTCATCTACTTCAACTGTTTTCTTAATTGAACCTTCTCTCATATATTCAAGCAATGTTAATGCTTTATAAGGACATGGATCAATACAGTAAGCACATCCGTCACAATTTTCATCTACAACATTAGAAATCACAGCAGCAAGTTCAATTTCTTCCTTAGAAATTATTGTACTTGCCCTCGAAGATGCAGCTAAAGCCTGCGCAATGCTTTCATCAACTGTTTTCGGAAAGTGAGCAAGACCGCACAGGAAAACACCGTCTGTAGAAAAGTCAACAGGACGAAGTTTCATATGTGCTTCCAAAAAGAAACCATCACTTGTCAGTGGCACTTTTAGTTTTTGTGCAAGGTCTTTGGCATCGTCTCTCGGAATGACCCCGGCCGACAGGATTAAAAGATCTGTTTTGATATTTACTTTCGCGCCAAGAACAGGATCATACACAGATACTTTTAATTGTCCGTTAATTCCTTCTACATCAGGTTTTCTATGTGCATCATAAACAATAAACCGGACATCTTTTTCTCTTGCCTTAGTATAATATCTTTCATTGAATCCATATGTCCGTATATCCCGGTAAAGGATATACACATTAGTGTCAGGGCTTTTCTCTTTAATCAGCAAAGCATTTTTGACTGCCTGCTGACAGCAAATGCGGCTGCAATACGTTCGCTTTTCATCGCGTGAACCGACACACTGGATCATAACCACTGTTTGCTGTTTATTGTTTGCAGTTTGAAGGTATCCGTTTGCAAATTTTTCTTCTAATTCTGTCTGAGTTATTACATTTTTGTCGTGACCATACAAATATTCGGTCGGATTATACTTCTCTGCACCGGTAGCCACAATAACAACACCGTGATTAACTGTGTGAACATTATCATTGGACTTAAATTCTGTTGAGAAATTTCCAACCGAACCATCAATCTTTATTATTTCTGAATTAGTATAAATATGAACTTTAGGGTGATGATTGATCTTATCAATCAATGAATTTAATTTTTTTTGAGGGTCATCTCCATTTAACAGGAATTTCACTTTCATAAAATTACCACCCAGAGTATCACTTTTTTCAAGCAGATAGACCTCAAAAGACTGTTCCGCTAAATTAAGCGCTGATGTAATGCCCGATACGCCACCGCCAATTACAAGAGCATCTCTGCTAATTTTAACTTTTCTGTTATAAAGTGGTTCAAGGGAGCGTGCTTTTGCCGCTGCCATTCTGACAAGATCCTTTGCTTTCTTTAAGGCGAGGTTAGGTTCGTGCATGTGAACCCATGTACACTGATCCCTGATATTAGCCATTTCAAAGAGGTATGGATTAAGACCTGCTTCCTGAATAATGCTCTGAAACAAAGGTTCATGAGTTCGTGGTGTACAGGAAGCAACAATAACACGATTAAGATTATGTTCCTTAATTGCCAGCTTAATTTTTTCTCCTGACTCAGAAGAACAAGTATAAAGATTATCCTCTGAATAAACCACATCATTCAGTGACCGGGCATACTTAACAACTTCAGAAATATTTATCACACCTCCGATATTTTTCCCGCAATGGCAGACAAAGATTCCAATTCTTGGCTCTTCTCCTTTAACATTCTTTTCTGGTGGGTATGTTTTTTCTTTCACCAGCCTGCCTTTTTCAGTAAAAAGAAGCGAAAGTGTCCTGGCGGCAGCAGCGCTCCCCTGCATGACGCTTTCAGGAATATCTTTTGGTTCAGTAAACGCACCTGTAACAAAAATTCCTTCTTTCGGAGAATCAACAGGAGCAAAGGAACCGGTTTCACAAAAATCATACTTGTTTAATTCAAGCTTAAACTCTTCGGCAAGTTTCCTGGCCTGCGTTGGGGAGGTTAAACCGATTGACAGGATAACCAATTCATATTCTGCGGATAATTTCCTGTCATTTTCAGTCAGATAATCAATAATGAGATTATTTGTTTCGGGTAGTTCTTTGAGGGAAAGCGGGCGACATCGTATGTAATTCACACCGAGCTTTTGTGCTCTTAAATAGTACTCCTCAAAACCTTTACTAAATGCACGCAGATCCATGTAGAATATATCACATTTTAATTTCTCACCCTCATGCTCTTTAGCAATGATTGCCTCTTTTGTCGCATACATACAGCAGACAGCAGAACAATAGTCTCTTTCATTGTCGCGCGAACCAACACACTGAATCCATGCTATTCTCGCAGGATCGGTCTTATCAGAAGGTCTGAGAATCTTCCCCCGAAATGGGCCGGAAGCTGAAAGGATTCTTTCAAACTCAAGTGCTGTTATAACATTTTTGAATTTTCCATAACCATAATCCGGTTTTAAGTCAGGATTAAAGAGATTGTATCCCGGAGAGAGAATAATTGCCCCGACATTCAGTTCAAGTTTTTGTTCTTTTTGTTCATAATCAATTGCCTTTGCCTCACAAACAACTTCACAGATTCCACACACATCATAATTGAAGTGGAGACAGGTTTTGCTGTCAATTGAAGGTTTATTGGGTATTGCCTGGGGATATAAAACGTGAACAGGTTTTCTCTCACTTAATCCCATATTAAATGAATCCTGAATACTTATTGGCGTTGTATCAATCGTGAAGGATTGCACTTTTTTACCCACTGGACAGATAAAATTACAGGCACCACATGTCCAGCATACAGGATTATGTTTGCTGAATGGAGTTTCCTGTTTTCTTTTTGAACCTCGGTAGGTAAATCCGATCGCACTCCTGCCCATTCTCTGTTCGCACATATTGATGCAAAGACCGCAGAGGAAACAATCTTTGTATTTCTTGGTAATTCTTGGTTCTTTAACACCATATTCCTCGGCAATCTTTCTTATAATCTCAGAATCAGGGCATCTTGCAAGAAGGAGTTCAGAAACAATTTTTCTGGCTCTGAATATCCTTTCAGTATTAGTAAAGACCTTTATTCCATCAACAACAGGGTAAGAACAGGAAGCTTGCAATACTGGGTCCTTACCTGGAACCTGAACCTCCACCACACAGAGTCTGCAGGCACCAAATGGAAGAAGCGCTTTGTGATAGCATAAAGTCGGGACTTTGATTCCGATGCTCTCAATTGCAGTTAAAAGATTTATATTTTCTTTAACTTCAATTTTCTGATTATTTATTGTAAGAGTTACCATTGTTCCCTCCAATGATTATTTAATGTGATCAAAAGTTATATTTATTTCCGGATGAGTAATTTTCAAGCATTTTATAGTCTCATTCAAATTTCCCAGGGGCTTTCTGTCTATATGCCCAAGTTTAAAAGTAGCTGTAATTCTTGTTCCTTTGCCAGGGTCGCTTTCGATTTTCATTGTCCCATCTGCTTCCTCTGCCGATTGGGAAAGAAATGCCAGGCCGAGACCCACTTTTTTATCCTTCTTAGTGGTAAAGAATGGATTCAGTGCATACGCTTTTGTCTTATCATCCATACCTTCTCCATCATCTTCTATGGTAAGTGTCAGCAGGTCGTCCTTCTTATTTTCTATAATTAAGATATTAATATTTTCTGCATTTGCTCTTATTGAATTCTCCACGATATCAAGAATATGTAATGAAATATCTTCCATTCCTAAATAATTACCTCTCTTCCATTTTCTTTACATATACATTTCCGGATTTCTTCAAATGTACTCTCCTTCATTAAAAAACAAGAGTGGCGTTTACCAATATCATCTATCAAATGTGCATCAGATGAAGTGATAAATACAAATTCTTTACCTTTGTTTATTTTATCTCTGTAAGTAGGTTCCGTTATCTCAAGTGCGTCGAGCTTAAGACCTTCAGGTATGAATCCCAGATTTGTAATGATGCTAAATCCTCCTCTGTCAATATGAGATGCTATGGCAATTCCATTAAATTTATGTATTAAATCAACCACTTCCTCAACTGACATTTCTGTAGCACCAATAAGCAGCTTGTTATTAAAACCGAGAACCTCATCATTTTCATTGACAACCACCTGGAGACCGAACCGTTCTTCATCATTAACTCCATGTAAATTTGAATAAACAGCCTCCTGCATGAAAAACAAATCGCTTTCGTTTCCAAACAGGCCCATAATATGCACTTCTTCCCTGGATGTAATTTCAATACCTCCAATAGCCTTTATTCCTTCCTTATTGGCAGATTTTTCCATTGCAGGAAAATTTTCTGCTGAGTTATGGTCGCATATTCCTATGATATCAAGTCCTTTCCTCTTTGCCTGCTTTATGATATTCCTTGGAGACATCTCCAAATCTGCACACGGTGAAAGACAGGTATGTATATGCATGTCAGCTTTAAATTCTTTCATGTCACTTGATTCCAATTTCATATAGCCTTCCGGTAACTTCGTAGGTTAATAAATTACTGATCATCAAAGGAATTTTTTCTTCTCTCGCAATCTTTATCGTTTCTTCCGTCGGTTTTCTCCCATTAACGATTATTATCCCGGAAAGCTCTTTTGAACTAGCAACCGCAATGATATTTTGATGAATTTGTAAAGTAATCCATATATTCCCTTTTTTTGAATTAGCAAGGGCATCGCTTAATAAATCACCGGCATATCCTCCGGTTACTTCGCTTTCAAGTAACTCTTCACCAGATATAACTTTTAAACCTAACGTCTTTACTATATCTCTAATGCTCATTATTTGGTATATATGATAAAATTCAAATTAGTCCCTTCATTAACCTTGCTTTCCAGAGTCATCTTATCTGAATAGTATTTAATATTTGGAAGTCCCATCCCTGCACCAAATCCAAGTTCTCTGACCCAGTCAGGTGCTGTAGAATAACCCTTACGCATTGCTTTCCATATATCAGGGATTCCCGGTCCCGAATCAATTGCACTTATAGATATCTTATCTTCCTGGATCCTGGCTTCAAGTTCTCCCTCAGGAGTGTAAATAACTATGTTCATTTCGGCTTCGAAAGCCGTAATTGCAACTCTTCTGATTATTTCGGGCAGGAATCCCAATCTTAATAAACTCTTCCTTAGCTTACTGGTTTGTTCTCCTGCTTTTTCAAAATCACCACCTTTTACATGGTATTTTAAGATCAGTATAGGATTATCTGAAACCAAATCTTCAAAAATATGACTTGCTCTGTAACTTTGAATTTCTTCTTTCTGATAGTCAGTCTCAAGTTTTTTGAGCACGCCCTCTATGATATCCCCCTTTGTTATAATTCCAACAAGCTTATTTTCATCTCGGGTAATAACTGGGAATCGTCCATAACCACTCTTCTCAAATTTACCTACTACCTGGACAACGGGGTCATCTGAAAAGACTGTAATAACATTTCTTGTCATCAGGGTTTCAACTTTTTCATCAATTCCGCCACCTTCAAGAATGCAAATTATCAGGTCTTCTATTGTTACTATTCCGACCAGCCTGTTATTGTCCACAACAGGTATTCCGGATATTTTATTATTCCTGAGAATCTTTCTTACATCATTCATTGTACTGTCCGGCTTTAAAGTAATTACATTTTTTTCCATTACCTGTTCTACTTTAAGCACGTATGTCAGTTCCTTGATCTTAGATGGTTTCTTAGGGTCTATTGTTTTCATTCCTTGGATCATGCTCAGGTATTCCTGGTATAATCTAAATGATTATATTGTTACACTTCCAGTTGTTTTCCAGTTTTAATGATATTGTCTAATGCCAAATCTGTAATGATTACTTATCCATAACTTCGGAACACCCTTTAAGACCATGTTTATATAATAAGCCACAACTTTCATACAATGGGTGTTTTGTGGCAAGAAGAATTATGTTTTTTTCTTTTGCCAGGTTAATAATTTCCCTGCGTGGTTTTTTCCCTCTCACAAAACAAACTACTTCAACCTCTGAGTTCTCAGCAGTATATATAACCTGTGGAGTCGTTAATCCTGTCAGTAGAAGGGCTTTGGACTTTATAAAAGAAAGAACATCGCTCATTAAATCGCATCCGCAAGCCATATTAACTTTAATATCTAATTTATCTTGAACATTGTATAATGTTTCGGCATCAAGAATTTGTATTATTTCATAAAGTTTCATTTTTTCCTCCTTTCAACTGGATATGGTTCCTCTATCCCAGTAATATTCTCCATTTCTTTACCGGTTACTTTAATAATAGCAGATACCTTTGGAGGACAAACATCAAGGCACGTCCCGCATTTTGTACATTTGGACTGATCAATAATATGAACAAGTTTCAAATCTCCCTTAATAGCTCCAGGGGAACAGTTTTTCAAACAAAGTTTACATCCGGTGCATTTTTCGGGAAGAATATAATATTTGATCAAATTTTTGCAAACAAGCGCCGGGCACCTTTTCTCTTTTATATGTGCTTCATACTCTTCCCTGAAATATTTAAGAGTTGACAGAACCGGATTTGGGAGAGTTGTTCCAAGCCCGCATGCTGAAGCATCCCTTATAGCATTACTGGCTTCTTCCAGGTATTCCAAATCCTCCTCTTTCGCCTCACCATTTGTTATATTGGTAAGTACTTCGTGCAAGGCTTCGCTTCCATCCCTGCAGGTTGAGCATTTTCCGCAGGATTCATCATTTGTAAATTGAATAAAGAATTTTGCAACATCGACCATACAGGTATCTTCATCCATAACAATCATTCCGCCTGAACCCATCATAGAACCTGCTGCCGCAAGACTCTCAAAATCAATTGGTATATCAATCAGACTATCAGGAATACACCCTCCGGAAGGGCCACCCGTCTGAACAGCTTTAAATCTCTTATTGCCAGGGATTCCTCCACCAATATCATATACTATCTCCTTCAGTGTTATGCCCATTGGAACCTCGATAAGTCCTGCATTATTTACCTTTCCGACAAGTGAAAAAATCTTTGTTCCCTTGCTTGTTTCAGTTCCTATTTTTGAAAACCAGTCTGCACCCCTGTTTATTATCACAGGGATAGTTGCCCAGGTCTCAACATTATTAATAACTGTCGGATTACCCCATATTCCTGATTGGGCCGGGAAAGGGGGACGTTGTACAGGTTCGGGACCCCTGCCTTCAATTGACAGGATGAGCGAAGTCTCTTCACCGCATACAAAGGCGCCTGAGCCTTGTCTGATCTCCAGATCAAAGCTGAAATCTGTTCCAAGAATATTGTTCCCCAGAAGGCCATAATCTTTGGCACTGGAAATGGACAAATTCATTCTTTTTACAGCTAGCGGGTATTCACCTCTTGCATACACATAACCATTGGAAGCGCCAATTGCATACCCGCCGATTATCATTCCTTCAATTACTGAAAGCGGATCTGATTCAAAAACACTTCTGTCCATATAGGCACCAGGATCACCTTCATCGCAATTACAGATAAGATGTTTAGGCATCTTTCCCCCCGCTCTGCAAATCTTCCATTTGGTCCCTGTTGGAAATCCCGCACCACCTCTTCCTCTCAATCCTGAACGTGAAATTTCATCAATAACTTCATCAGGTGTCATTGAAGTCAAAACCCTCTCAAGAGCTGCAAAGCCATCCCTGGCAATATAATCGTCAATCTTTTCAGGGTCAATTATCCCCTTATTTCTCAGGACAATAAGTAGCTGCTTTTTAAAGAACGGGATTTCCGATAACAATGGAACGGGCTCTTTCTTCTCAGGAGGCGAAAACATAAGTCGCTTAACAGGTCTGCCTTTCAGGAAATGTTCCTGAACAAGAAAGGGAATATCTTCGGGAGTTAAAAACCCATAGAAGATTCCATCGGGCTGAACCACCAGAAGAGGTCCCTGGCCACAAAAGCCATTGCAGCCCGTTATAACAACAGATATCTCCTTTTCGAGTCCCTGCTTCCTGATCTCATTTTCAAGAGCCTCGGAAATTCTGAATGCTCCGCCAGCAACACAACCGGTTCCTGTACAGAGCATTAATTCTATTCTTCTTACGGCCATGTTTTAACCTCCTTTTTCTGATCCAATACCAAGTGCATAATCTTTGACAATACTACCACCGAGAATATGTTCTTTAAAGATCCTCCTTGCTTTATCGGGTGTCAGGTTTACATATTTAACAGGGGGTGAATTCAGTAGTTCAACAGTAGCCATCGGTTCCATTGAACACAGACCCGCACAACCCGACGTAGTAAGCATTACATCCTTATCAGCCAATATTTCAATCTCTCCAAGAAATGCAGAGACTATTTCCCGTGCACCTGAAGCAATGCCACAGGTTCCCATGTGGACAACTATCTTGCTTTTATATTTTCCCTCTCTAAGATAAATATCCTTCTTAGCATCTTCTCTTTTTTTTCTTAATTCATCCAAGGTTAGCCGTGCCATAGTTAATCTTTAGTTTTATATTTTTCAATAATTCCCGGGATATCCTTTGGAGTTAACTTTCCATAAACATTATCTCCAATCATTATGGCGGGTGCAAGACCGCAGCAACCAATGCATCTCACTGATTTAATAGTGAATAACATATCAGCAGTAGTATGATTTTCTTTTATATCAAGTATTTCACTTAGTCTTTCCATCAGTCTCTCGCCTCCTTTCACATAACAGGCTGTCCCCATACAAACATTTATTATATACTTGCCTCTTGGAACTATACTAAAAGTGCTGTAAAATGTCGCTATTCTTAAAATATGAGACAAGGAATACCCGAGTTCCTGTGAAACATAATTTAAAACATTTTCGGGAAGATAGTTGTATGTGGAATTTATTTGTTGGAGAACTGTCATCAGCGGACCTTTTTTATCCTTGTTTAACCGGATTATTTCAGTAACTCTTTCCTTGTATTGTGGCTCAAGTTCAACTTTTATCTTTTCAATCGGCTGGACTATATTTCTTGTCGGGCAGTTGGTTATACATGTTCCGCACCCGGTGCATTTTTCTTCGTTTATGTATCTTGGCTTTTTATTAAGGATTACTTTAAAATTTCCCGCTTCACCCTCTACTTTTTCAATATCCGATAACGTAATAATCTCTATATCTTTATGTCTCCCTATTTCAACAAGACGTGGGGCCATAGTACACATAGCACAATCGTTGGTAGGGAATGTTTTATCCAGCTGAGCCATTACTCCGCCGATAGCTGGTTTATTGTCAACAAGATAAACTTTAAGTCCTGATTCAGCTAAATCCAATGCAGCTTGCATACCGCTTATGCCACCGCCTAAAACCGCTACTGCTCCTATTTTTTCTGTCATTTTATGTCACCTCCAAAGAAGATTGTTTATTTAATTCTTGTTGTTGCAGCCGGAATGCTTTTTCCTTAATCCCGTTAAAATATATAGCAACCGGTCTGTATGCAAGATGTGACCATTTTGAAAACGGCACTTCTATCATTAGCATTGGAATAGCAACCATCAGGTGAATTAAATACATATAAAATCCAACTAACGGGACGTTATTAATTCTGCAAATAAATATTGCAATACCTGTGATAGTTGTTAATAATAATAGTATAATAAAAGTCCAATCGGTAGTGTGAGAGAATTTACTTTTTTCACTATCCTTTTTAATTCTTCTGATTAAAAAGTAAATTGTACCGAAAATAAGCACTGTTGTTCCATAAAAACCTAATATTCTTTGTATATTCCACCAGTGGTAAAATTCGTCTTTACCCTGGAACCACGATAAGAAAAAGACAATCATAAGGAATAACAAAACATAACCGGACATAAGCAGGAAATGAATTATCCAGTAATTATATTTTCCTTCACGAAGTCGTTTAATGAAAGATTTAGTGTCTTTTTCACATTGAGAGAAACGCCATTGAAAGAGAAAATTAAAAACCATATTTCCCATCTCAGTGAAATATAGTTTAAGTGGTATTTTTAAACTTTTATCACTTTTTAATGTTTTCAAATGCATATTAAAGACAAAGGATAGTAACAAGCCGGCAAGTAAAATAGCAACAACCATATCAACGAAATGAACAATCTCTGCCGGTGCCAGGTCGTTAAAAGACTTCCCATCAGAAGTTGTTGGCAATCCCAGGCCCGGTAGTAATGCCCATATAAGAAAAACTACTCCTGCTAAAAGAAAAATTGCAGCAAATTCCCATACTTTGGAAGTATAGAGTTTTTTTGCAATTCCTGTCCAGTCGTAGTTTGCAGTAAAAAATCGTCTGAGCGTCATCATCGTTTCTCCCGGATCTGCCTGCCTCGGACATGATGTTGAACAGTCACCGCAGTAATAGCAAAGCCATGGATCTAAACTGTTTAATAATCTTTTTCTCAATCCTGTCCGCACATACTGAAGAGATGCTCGGGGTGAAAGAGGTGTGTCGGTTGTTGCCAAAGAACAGGTAATTGTGCAGCCTCCACAATTAAGGCATGCATTAGTATCGAAATTCCCATATTTACGAACTTCCTTTAATAGTTCCGGATCAGCCCATTCTTCCATTTCAACTGTTTTCATTTTTTATTAATAATATTCTATAAATATAAAAGAAGTTTTTTAAATAAAATAAATGATATTTGTCAAAACAGGTGACATGATATAATCCTTCAATATCACAACTTGGAATTCCAATGATGATCCTTGGCTTTTCTGTGGTGATTACTGAAGTTACATTTTCTGTAACAGGAGTAAAGAAACTCTTTAACAGTGTGGCAGGTTTTAGTGAGTTATAAGAAAAGAAATATGAGTTATCTCTGAGGGTTTGAGAGGTTCATAATCCTGACCAAATTCTTTGCTTTCAATAGCGAAAATTGTGTAGGACAGTATCGGCTGCTTCAATATCTTATCCCATTCTTCTTTTAAGATGCTGTAGTGGCTCATTTATGTGTGATGATTCATCATTAAAAATATAATTTTGAATTATTATTTTTATAATAAATTTAATTAATTTACTGTTACTTACATAATGGTAAGAATAAATAGCATTAAATCAATTAAAAAAAAAATATTTTAAAAATTTATTTTTTTAACTTGCAAATACAGTTTCCAGAATAAACCCATTAATCCGCATTTGCTCGTGGAAATGATTGGAGATATGCTTAAAGAATGAGTTATAACAGTTTTTATAATGGATGAAAAACTGATTCCTGCACATATACTCTTTGCCAAATGGTTTGTCAGAATCAGATGGATTGCTTTAATTATACTTATTATTTCTACCTATTTTATCAGATATTTATTCGGGATATCAATTCAGGAAATTCCAATATTTATTCTTTCAGCAATCCTTCTTTCCCTTAATATTCTCCATAATCTGATACTTAGAAGAATAACCAGAAAGGGAAGTTCCGGGGTAATTCAAAAAATCAAAAAGGAAATACATTTTCAGATTGTTACAGACCTTGTAATACTGACACTTATTATTCATTA
>Ga0299912_10000931_pt1 | contig 23805 bp, 17 predicted proteins | sample RVTome_2_FD_207667 | JGI IMG/M metagenome (GOLD analysis project Ga0299912, IMG submission 207667) | Soil microbial communities from uranium-contaminated site in the Upper Colorado River Basin, Wyoming, United States - RVT95D214 (version 2) ... | reverse complement strand
AAAGCGGGGATCCGGCTTTTTCTGAGCTAGCCAATGGAGGATCACTGCAGCGGACGGAGGCGATATCCCGAGGCTTAGTTGGTCCAGTTCGGGAGCTTGTTCTCGCCGCGGTCGGTCAACCGCTTGAGGTTGGCCCCGTCGTAGTCGACGGTGTAGACCTGGATCGAGCCCGAGAGGTTCGAGGAGAAGACGAGGTGGCGGCCGTCGGGCGACCAGCTCGGCGACTCGTTGCGGACCCTGTTCTCGGTGAGCTTGGTGATCTGGTTGGTCCGGAGGTTGAGGACGTAGATGTCGAAGGTGTTGTCGACCCGGGAGACGAAGGCGATCCGCTCGCTCGTCGGGGCCCACGCGGGCGCGTCGTGGTAGTTGCCGCCGAAGCTGGCCTTGCGGACGTTGCTGCCCTCGGCGTCCATGATGTAGATCTGGGGACTGCCGGCGCCGAGGCGGTCGGTCGTGAAGGCGAGCTCGCGGCCCGTGGGCGACCAGGACGGGGCAGTTTCAGTGGCGCTGTTGAAGGTCAGACGCTTGGTCTTCTTGGTCTCGAGGTCCATGACGAAGATATCCGCGTTGCCTTCTTCGGTCATGCTGGAGCAAAAGGCCAGCTTCTTGCCGTCGGGCGAGAAGGCCGCCGAGTAGTTCGTGCCCTTCGTGGCTATCGGGGTCTCAGTCCCCTCGTAGATGTTACGGAGGTAGAGGCCGGCGGTGCTGCCGCGGTACGAGGTGAAGGCGATCGTCCGCTGGTCCGGGGACCAGGCCGGCATGTAATCCTTGATCTTGTTGAAGGTCACCCGCGTCGGATTGGCCCCGTCGTAGTCCATCATGTAGATCTCGTCGTTGCCGTCGCGGTTGGAGACGAAGGCGATCTTGGTCGTGAAGATCGGCTTCTCGCCGTGGAGCTTGAGGAGCTCGTCGGCCATCTTGTGGGCGACGAGGCGCAGGCCGTTCTTCTCGGCCTGGTAACGCTTGCCGACGATGAAGCGCTCGCTCTTGACGTCGTAGATCTTGCCGTCGAAGACGATGCGGCCGCCGTCCTCCCGGACCTCGCCGGTGAGCAGGAGCCGGGCCTGGATGGAATCCCAGTCCTTGAAATTGATCTTGTCCGCGGTCACCAATCGTCCGATGTAGTCATAGTAGCTCTTGGGCAGGAGCTGGAAGATCCGGCTGTACTTGACGTCGTCGGACAGGGCCTGGCGGATCTCCTGGGCGGCCGACTGGGCGGTGGGCGAAGCCGCGTGGACGACGAATTCGGGAAGCGCCAGCGAGATCATGGGCATGCCCTCGCTGATCTTGAGAACGACCTCCTGCTGGGCCATGGCCCCGGAGGCGGCGAGGACGACGACGAGGAGTCCGATGAGTTTTTTTTGTTGTATCATTTGGCGTGCTCGAAGACTAGGGTGATGCCGAGGTACTGGCCGTCGTACTCGTTCGGGAGCGGCGCGAACGGCTTCGAGGCCTCGATCGCCCGGCGGGCCGAGAGGTCGAATGACTCGACCCCGCTCGAGACGTCGATCTTGACGTCGGAGATCTGGCCGTTCCTGTAGATGCGGAAGTAGACCTGGGTCTGGAGGAGGCCGCCGACGCCGGGGTCGACAAGGGACTGGAACCAGTTGGCCGTGATCTTGTCCGAGATCATCTGGAGGTAGAACTGGAAAGGGAAGCCGGCGACACCGAAGGGGTCGCCGGCCCCGGACCCGGTGCCGCCGCCGATGCCGCCTCCGGTCCCCCCGCCGCTGCCCCCCCCGCCCGTGCCGATACGCAGGCCGAAGCCGGAGCCGCTCTGCGCCCCGGCGGAGGCGGCGGTCTCGCCGCTCTTTGCCGTCGGAGCCGCGGCATCGGGTTTGGAGATGGCCGCTTTTTTCTCGGCGGCTTTCTTGTCCGTTTTCGGCTTATCGACGGGGTGGGTCAGGGAGGTCTTGGCTTCGGTCTTGAGCTTGGAGGGGACGGTCAGGTCGCGGAGGGCCGGCTTGTTCGGCGCCGGCAGGGGTTCGGTCTTGGCGGCGACGGCTCCGCCCGCCGGTCCGCCTCCCGGACCGCCGCCCGTTCCGCCTCCGCCGCCCATGAAATTGACGTACTGGACGAGGCCCTTCTGCGGCGGACGCGAAAAGGACGGCGAGGCGGCGATGAGGATGATCAGCCCGACGTGGAGGAAGGCCGAAACGAGAACGGCCCTCTTGAACGCTTTCGGCATGGCCACTCGCGCGGGGCTCATTTTTTCTTGTCTTTGACGTCGATGGGCTCGGTAATGACGCCAACGAGCTCGATGCCCGCCTTCTTGGTGATGTCGAAGACGCGGACGACGAAGCCGAACGGGAGGTCCTTGTCGGCCTGGAGGTAGACGACTTTTTTCGGCTTGTTATAGAAATATTCGGTCAGGCGGCGCTCGAGGAGGTTGATGTTGATCGTCGAGTCGCCGATGTGGACGTACTGGTCCTTGGTGATGGTCAGGGTCAGGCCTTCCTCGGCCGGTTTGGAGTCCGTTTCCGCCTGGGGCAGGTTGATGCCGATGCCCGACTGCATCATGGGCGCCGTGACCATGAAGATGACCAGGAGGACGAGCATGACATCGACGAAGGGCGTGACGTTGATCTCGGAGAGATGGGTGCCGACCTGCCTGCGGCGCGAGGAGGACGGCAGGGACTGCGTGCTAAGAGCCATGGAGCCTCTCGGCGATGCTCAGGAATTCGAGGGAGAAGTCCTCCATGTCGGCGCTGAGGTCCTTGATCCGGCCGAGGAAGTAATTGTAGGCGATGACGGCCGGGACGGCGGCGAAGAGGCCGGCGGCCGTGGCGACGAGGGCCTCGGCGATGCCCGGGGCGACGACCTGGAGGCTGGCCGAGCGCAGGGCCCCGATGCGCACGAAGGAGATCATGATGCCCCAGACCGTCCCGAAGAGGCCGATGAAAGGCGAAACGCTCCCCGTCGTGGCCAGGAAGAACATCATCTTCTCCAGGCGCGACACTTCGGCGTTGGAGGCCTTGAGGAGGGCCCGGTTGAGGCTGTCGGTCTTCTGGCCCGTCCAGCCGTTCTCGGCCGAGGCCTTCGACTGGTAGGCCAGCTCCTTGTTCCCGGCGAGGAAGATGACGGCGAGCGGGCTGGCCCGGAGCTTCTTGGCGGCGTCGCTGACCTCGGTCAGGCTCTTGCTCCGGCGAAAGGCCGTGAGGAACCTGTCCGATTGCCTGACCGCAGCCTTGATCGTCTTGAGCTTGAAGAAGATGATGGCCCAGGAGAACACGGAGAAAAATACGAGAAGGAGGAGGATGAGCTTAACGACGATATCGGCTTCGGCGATGATCTTGAAAATGTTGATATTCATGATTATCCGTTGAAAAAGTAGCACACGACCCCGGTTCTGTCAAACCCGGATTCGCCGATGGGGCTCGCATGAATTCCGGGACATGCACGAAATCTCCGGATTTCGTATCGTGTCCCAGGAATTCTGCCCGGAGAAACGGTATCCCCCGGGACGAACAACCCATCGGTGAATACGGGTCAAATGAACGGCTTGATGGCTGGCCGATTTTCGTTATATATTCGGGCCATGAGGCCCTGGGAAATGATCAAAAAGATCCTCATCGGCGGGGAGAAGAGCGTCCGCGATCCGCGCATCTTCCAAAGGATGGCGCTCGTCGCCTTCTTCGCCTGGGTCGGCCTCGGCGCGGATGGGCTGAGTTCGTCGAACTACGGCCCGCAGGAGGCCTTCCTGTCGCTCGGCGACCACCGGCACCTGGCGCTCTACCTGGCCGTAATGACCGCGATCACGGTCATCACCATCTCCCTGAGCTACTCCCAGATCATCGAGCTATTCCCGACGGGCGGCGGCGGCTACGTCGTGGCCACCAAGCTCCTCGGGCCCGCTTTCGGGCTCGTCTCGGGCTGCGCCCTGGTCGTCGACTACATGCTGACGATCAGCATCTCCATCTCGAGCGGGGTCGAGGCCGTGCTCAGCTTTCTCCCGCCGGTCTACTTCCAGCACAAGCTGACCCTCATCCTGCTCATCACGCTCGCCCTTGTCCTGCTCAACTTGAGGGGCGTCAAGGAGTCAGTGGCCACGCTGACGCCGATCTTCCTCTTCTTCTTCGTTTCCCACGTGGGCCTCATCCTGTACGGGATCTTCTCCCACGTCTCGGAGACGCCGACCCTGTTCGTCGACACCATCCGGGAGACGCGCCAAGGCATCCAACAGCTGGGATTCGGGGCCATGGCTTTCATCCTCCTCCGGGCCTACAGCCTCGGGGGCGGGACGTATACGGGGATCGAGGCCGTCGCGAACGGGCTCCAGATCCTCCGCCCCCCTCGGGTGAAAACGGGCAAAAGGACGATGTTCTACATGGCCGCCTCCCTGTCCTTCACGGCCGGGGGACTCCTCGTCTGCTATCTACTGACCAACGTCCAGCACGTCGCGGGCAAGACCCTGAACGCGTCGCTCATCGAAACGCTCGTCGGGACCTGGAAGATCGGCGGATTCCCCCTGGGCGTCTGGCTCCTCGGGCTCATCCTGCTGTCCGAGGGGGCCATCCTCTTCGTCGCCGCCCAGGCCGGCTTCATCGACGGCCCGCGGGTCCTGGGCAACATGGCCATCGATTCCTGGGTCCCGAACAGGCTCATGCATCTCAGCGAGCGCCTGGTCGTCCAGAACGGCATCATCTTCATGGGGGCGGCGGCCATCCTGATCCTCGTCTTCACGAGGGGCTCTGTCCAGGTCCTCGTCGTCATGTACAGCATCAACGTCTTCCTCGATTTCTCGCTGGCCCAGCTCGGCATGTGCCTCCACTGGCTGAAGACGCCGGCCCCCCACCGCGGCAAGAAGCTGGCCATCAACCTCATCGGGCTGCTGATGTCCCTGTCGATCCTGGCCGTGACGGTGGCCATCAAGTTCAAGGAGGGCGGCTGGATCACGCTGGTCATCACCCTGTCGTTCATCGTCGTCTGCATCCTCATCCGGCGGCACTACAACCGGGTCAAGGGCATGATGAAGCGCCTCGACTCCGTCATGACGCAAGTCCAGCAGATGACCGGCAAGCACGCCCCGCCGGTCCGGAACGACGCGGCACCCACGGCCGTGCTCTTCGTCCGCAATTTCGGCGGTCTGGGCATCCACTCGTTCCTCAACATCCACCGCATCTTCCCGAACTACTTCAAGAACTTCGTCTTCATCTCCGTCGGGGTCGTCGACTGGAAGAACTTCAAGGGCGCCGAGGAGGTCAAGAACTTGGAAAGCCACATCGCCGTGGAGCTTAAGAAATACGTCCAGCTATCCAACAATTTCGGCTTCCACGCCGAGTCCATCCTTTCCGTCGAGACCGACACGCTCGCGGCCGTCGAGGAGCGGTGCGAGGAGATCCAGCGGAAGTACAATAAGGCCGTCTTCTTCGTCGGCAAGCTCATCTTCGAAGAGGAGAACCTTTTCACCCGGCTCCTCCACAACCAGACGGCCTTCAGCATCCAGCGCATCCTCCAGTTCAAGGGCATTCCTTCCATCGTCCTCCCCATCCGCGTCATCAAGACGGTCAAATAAGAAGGGGTCAAACCTTAATTCTTATACTTGTCCTGGGAGGAGAACTGTCCCCTCTCGTAAAAATTATAAGAATTAAGGTTTGACCCCCTCTTCAGCTGAGGCCGAGGAGGCCCTGGAGGATGGCCCGGGCGACCTTTTTTGCGTCCTTGCCGCTTTCATTCGTTGCGCCGACGCACGAAGGGCAGCCGTCCCGGCAGGGACAAACCTCGAGCGTTCTTAGGGCATGGTCGAGCAGGCGCCCTTCAAGCGAGAAAAGCGACGGGCTGAGCCCGATCCCGCCCGGGTAATTGTCGTAGATGAAGATGTTCGGCTCGAAATCCGGGTCCATGACGACCGGCATGTCCTCCTGCCCCTGGACCGCCGGCCGGGCCGGCATGATCCGCGGCGGCAGGGATTCGCCGGACGTGTTGTCGCCGATCGACACGCCGACGTCGTGGATATCGCACATCATGAACAGCGGCGAGACGTGATGGAGGAGGTAGGCCACCCCGAAGAGCCCGTTGACCCTCTGCTCGGCCGGGAAGGGGATCGTCTGCATGAGCGCCGAGGAAACGGTCAGCCAGTAGGCCGTCGTGTGCATCTCGTTCTGGGGCAGGGTCAGGTCGCCGGCGCCGACGTTCTCCATGGTGTGGAACTTGATCTTCTTGAATCCGACGACCTGGGTCGCGACGTGGACCTCACCGTGGGAGACGCGCCCCGCCTCGAGTGCCTTCTTGTCGAAGAGGTCCAGGATGGTGATCTTGGTGTAGTCGATGGCGTCCGTGTAGTAGTCGACGTCGGTTCTCTTGACGTAGGCCTTGCGCTCCTCGAAGTCGAGCTTCTCGACGAAGTACTGCTCGCCCTCGACGATATAGATGGCCTTGGGGTGGAGGGCCGTCAGGGCCGAGGTGAAGTCGACCTCGGCGATAACCCGGGCCTCCCCCGTGATGTCGACGACGACGAAGTTGTCGGAGCTGATGCTGCGCAGGCTGATGGCGTCGGCCGGGTAGGCCTCCGAGGTCCAGAACCACTTGTCTTTGGAGTGGTGGAGGAGCTTGTCCTCCTCGAGGAAATTGAGGATCTCGCCGATCTCCGCCCGGCCGAATTTCTCGCCGTCCTCGAAGGGCAGCTCGAAGGCGGCGCACTCGATGTGGCTGACGAGGATCGACAGGTTGTCCGGGTTGATCAAGGCCATTTCCGGGGACTTGGAGAAAAAGTATTCCGGATTGTTGATGATGAACTGGTCGAGCGGCGAGCTCGTGGCCACGAGGACGGCCGCCGAAAGGCCCGTTTTGCGCCCAGCCCGGCCCGCCCTCTGCCAGGTGCTGGCGATCGTCCCGGGGTAGCCGGCCAGCACGGCGACGTCGAGCGTCCCGATGTCGATGCCCAGCTCGAGGGCGTTGGTCGAGACGACGCCGAGGATCTCGCCTGTCCGCAGCCCCTTCTCGATCTCCCGCCTTTTCAGTGGCAAATACCCGCCCCGGTAGCCGCGGACGAGACCCTCTTTCTGTATCGAGGTCTCGATGTCGGCCTTGAGGTAGGTCAGAAGGACCTCGGTGATGAGCCGGCTCCCGGCGAAGACGATCGTCTGGAGACCGTTCTTGAGGAAGATCGAAGCGATGCGCCGCGACTCGTTGACGTAGGAGCGGCGGATGCCCAGGGCCGCGTTGACCACGGGCGGCGTATAGAAGACGAAATACTTCCCACCGCGCGGCGCGCCGTTGTCTTCGATGAGCGCGACCGGCGCTTCGATCGTCTTCTCGGCCATCTCGGCCGGGTTGGCGATCGTGGCCGTGCACAGGATGAACTGCGGGTCGGCGCCGTAGAACCGGGCGATCCGCCGTAACCGCCTCAGGACGTTGGCCAGATGGCTGCCGAAGATGCCGCGGTAGTTGTGGAGCTCGTCGATGACGATGTACTTGAGGTTCTCGAAGAGTTTGATCCACTTGGTGTGGTGGGGGAGGATGCCGGCGTGGAGCATGTCGGGGTTGGTCAGGACGATGTGGCCGCGGGCCCGGATGGCCTTGCGGGCGTCCTGAGGCGTGTCGCCGTCGTAGGTGAAGACGCGGATCTCCTCGGGGAGACGAGTGTTGATGTCGTCGAGCTCGGCCTGCTGGTCCTGGGACAGGGCTTTGGTCGGGAAGAGGTAGAGGGCCCGCGTACCCGGGTCCTTGAGGATGGCGTCGAGGACCGGAAGGTTATAGCACAGCGTCTTGCCCGAGGCCGTCGGGGTGACGACGACAATGTTCTTGCCCTCTTTCAACGCTTCCCAGCTCGAGCGCTGATGGGAGTAAAGCGATGTGAACCCCTTGGCCGCGAGGGCCTTGCGGAGGGCCGGATGGACGTCATCCGGGTAGTCCTGGTACTGGCCCGGCTGGGCCGGCAGGTGCTTGATGGCCCGGATAGAGTCGCTCTTGTCCCCGATGTCCTTGAGGAGCTCGAGCGAACGGAGGATCTTCTCTTCGTTGGACATGACCGCCTCCCATCCTAGCCAAATCGGAGGCGGCGGTCAATAAACCGAAACGCCTATTTGGACGTCTTGGCCTTGGGCAAGAAATTCTCCAGCACCCACAATTCGGAATCCGTGGAGGCGCCTCCTCTGCCGGCGAAGGCGAGCTGGCGTCCGTCAGGGCTAACCGTCAGGTCCCAAATGCCCCACCGTCTTTGTAGCCCCATCTTCTCGGGCTTGCCACCCTCAACGGGTATCCGCCACAGATCCCAGCTCGGCAGGTCCTGCGGGTCGGGCATGCCGAACACGATGTAGCGTCCATCCGGGGTCCACGTGTGATCACCTCCAGGTATCCCCTGTTTCGTTTCCCCGAAGCTCCAAACCTCTCTCGCTTCTCCACCTGAGGCCGGCATGATCCTCAGGGATCTCACGGCACCCCAGCCGGAGTTGATGAAGGAAAGCCCGAGGCTGTCCGGAGAAAGCGCGATATGGATTCCTCTTTCAAGCGTTGGGAACCGGTACAACTCCCGCTCTTTGCCGGACTCGAGGTCGCGAACCACGATCTGGGAAAAACCCGCCTTACTGCTTCCACGGCAAAAAAAGTACTGCCCACCAGGACCGTAGGCGCTCCCCCCCCAAGTCCTTTCATCGGGGCCGAAGTGCACGACGCGGGTGATCTCGCCCGTCTTCAGTTCGATACGATAGAATCCTCTTGTCGAGATTCCCTCCGAAGCGCCGAAGACGATAAATCTGCCGTCTGGGGACCATCCCGGCCCGCTGATGTTTCGGAGCCCCAGCCTCCAGATCTCCCTGTAGAAAACTCGCTCCTGCCCTGTGTCCAGTGATCGAATGCAGAGGGCATTGCCGACATTCGTCGGATATGGAGAGTTGCCCCGCCTGGAGACGTAGGCCAGGTATTTCCCATCGAGAGAGTAGGCTGGCGTAAAATTCCCTCCTTCAAAGGACTCTATCGCCTTCCTGGGAGGACCGCTGACCTTTCCGGTCGTGGAGTCGAGGTCAGCGATAAAGACGTCCTCCGTCGCCCTGACCACGCCATAGTAGAACGCACCTTCGCGCGTCATGCCGACGGGCAGAATGCGGTCGATGCCAGGCCTTATGAGTCGCGGCTCTCCCTGGATTTTCGCGCCGGACATGCCGACGACCCAGAGGCCGAGGGCGCCTGTGCGGTCACTGGCGAAGACGATCCATTTGCCGTCCCGCGACCAACCGAGCAGGTAGTCATCGGCGGGATGTTGGACGAGCGGGGTTTCCTGCCCGGCGTCGATGGGCATCAGATAGATGTCTCGCTCCGGGGATGCCTCATCGGGCAGGCGGTCGTAGGCGACGAAGCGGCCGTCGGGCGAGAAACGCACAGTTGTGGGATAGATCTCGCGCTTCAGGTCGGCGAGCGCCCGGCTGGAGCCATCCGCCGTGGAGACCAGCACCATCTGGACCGGCCCATTTCTAGGATAGATGGATGCCACAATGTGCTTTCCATCCGGAGACCAGACGCACTTCCCCAAATCCCTGATACCATCGAAATGAGTGAGAATCCGAGGCTTGCCGCCCTCGAGCCCGATGACTCTCAACTCGACTCGCCCGGTATCCGACGAGATGTGCCAGGCATAAGCAATTTGTTTGCTGTCGGATGACCAGGTCGATCCCCCGGCTGATTGTCGGACCGCTGAGCCTTCCTTTCCTTCCGTGCCCTCGTCCGTAAGCCGGTGATCCCGGCCGGTCTGGAGATCGCGCACGGCGAGATCGCCTGTGTCCTCGTCCCAAAAGGAGAGATACCGGCCATCCGGGGAGATCGCTCCGCTCATGGGGGTATCCCCCGGAGGATTCTCCAGCATTCGGGCCGTCATCGTCACCGGACCCGGAGCCGCCAGCGCGGATGGCAGGTAGTTCTCCATCACCCAGACCGACGGCGACTTTATCGTTGGACCAACGGAGCAAAACGCAAGATGTTCTCCGTCCGGATGAACGCTCAGGTTCTCGAAGTTGGCCATCCCCAGGCCGAGTTCCTGGGGTTCTCCTCCGTCCGCCGAGATCCGCCACAAGGATAACTGCGGTCCATCTTTCGCGGACGGCGCTCTTGAGAAGAGGATGTGCTTGCCGTCGGCGGTCCACGCGAGGGGAGTAAAGTAGCTCCGGCTCTCCTCATATTTCAGCAGGTCGCGCGATTCTCCTCCTCTTGCTGGGATCAAACGCAGGGTCTTCTTCGCGTGCAGATTGATGACGGCGATCCGCTCGCCATCAGGAGAGATCGCGGCGTAGAGCCGGCCGTTTTCGGCATTGCCGGTGTAGAGTTCCGTCTCTTTGCCGGTCGCAAGGTCCCGGCTCATAATGCGAAAGGGCTCGGTCGGTGCCGCTGTGGAGCGGCGCACATAGATGAGGGTCTTGCCGTCAAGAGAGATATTGTGCGAATGGATCTGCTGCTGGCCTTCGTCTCGTACGATCGGGGTCATCATCCCGGTTTGTATATCCGTCCGATAGATCCCCATGCCCTGATCGTCCCAGGCGGCAAGATAGAGGGACCGGCCATCCGGCGACCAGCGAGTTCCGGCCAGCCGTCTGAATCGGGTGGCGAATTCCTGCTCCTTGCCGGTCTCGAGCGAGCGAATACAGATGATATTAGGCTTCGTGGCCGCTTGGAACGTTCGGCCCCGCGTCGTAACATACGCCAGATACTTGCCGTCGGGAGAATACTCCGGCCAGGAATTCGCACCCTCAAAACGTTCGATGGCCTTCTCCGGCTGCAGCTGGATCTTGCCGCTCTGCCGGTCCATTTTGGCGACATAGACATCAGTCATCGACTGCTCTTGCGCGTAGTAGAAAGACCCGCTCTGAGTGAATCCCAGAGGTACAATTTGCTCTATGCCTTTCCTGACGAGTGCTGGCGAGCCTTGGACCTTGCCGCCGGAGACGGGAATGAACCAGATATCGAGAGAACCTGTCCGGTCGCTGGCAAAGAGGATCCCTTTCCCATCGGGCGGCCACCCGAGCAGGAGATCCTGAGCCGGGTGCTTGACCAAGGGGGCCTCATCACCGCCGTCAGCGGAGATCAGGAAGATGTCGTGCTCCGCGACGTTCGCTTCCTGCGGTTGATCGAAAGCAATGTACTGCCCGTCACCTGAATAGCGCATGGTCTGGGGAAAGCGCCCGGGCCGTTCGAAGGTCTTGACGACCTTGGTCGTCCCATCGGTCGCTGACACCAGCACGATCTGACGCTGGCCATCCCCCTTCTCGAGGAATATGAGAGCCCGCCGACTGTCCGGCGACCAATCATACGTTTGCAGCCATTCTTCGTTCTTGTTGTCGAGGAGGGTCCGGGGATCCCGCCCTTCCAGGGTGATGACCCGCAGGTCCATCGATCGGCCGTCGTACCAATCGTAAGCGATCTGCCTGCCGTCGGGAGACCATCTGGAGAACATCGCGAACTCCGCGGACTTTTCCCAGGGGCCCTTATTCGTGAGACGGCGGCTCTTCGCCGTCTCGAGGTCCCAAACGGCCAAGTCCCCGGTTTCCCAGTCCGTGAAGGAAATATATCTGCCGTCGGGAGAGGGTGCCCCCTCGATATTTCCCATATCAGGAGGCGTCCAGACCTTCCGTGTCGCTAGCGCAGGCTCTTTGCTGACGGCTGCGGGCTTGCGGAGTGCGGCGAGCCGCGTCCGGGCCAGCGCCGCAGCCTCGCTCTGATCCGCATAGTCGCGGACCAGACGCTCGTAGGCCCTGCGGGCTTCGTCCGTGCCAAGCTTCTCGTAGCATCGGCCCATCTGGAGCAGGGCTCGGGCGGCGATCGGCCTGTTGTCCGGGAACTCCGCGAGTATTTTCTTGTAAGTCCTGATCGCCGCCTCGAGATTCCCCTCCACCTCTTCCTGGTGGAGGGCGGCGCCGAGCAGGACCTCCGCGGACTGAGCTTTCTGCGCCGCCGTGTCCGGTGATAGGGCCAGGAGCAGCCCCAACGCGATGGCCATGAGAGAAACCGTCTTTTTCATTTTGCACCTCCCGATCTCGATGACATTATGAAGAAAGTGCATTATCTTTGCTCCAAGCTCCGGTCAATCTTCGTTCAAGTTTCGGTCAAGACGGCCGCTTTCGCGCGGGCGCCCCTAGCCGTCGAACCGGTATCCGACACCCCGGACGCCGACCAGGAATCGCGGTTCTTGAGGATTTTCCTCCAGCTTGTTTCGGAGGTGGTTGATGTGGGTGTAGACGACGCGGTCCGTCAAGATCGCGTCGCGGCCCCAGACCTCCCGCAGCAGCTCGTCGATCGACATCACCCGGCCGCGGTGTTCCAGGAAGACTTGGAGGAGCTTGAACTCTGTCGCTGTCAGCTCGATCTTCTCGCCCCGCCGCGTGACTTCGAACCGGCCGGTGTCGACGGTGATGTCGGCGAAACCATAGACTTTGCCGGGCCCGGGATCTTCGCGGCCCCGGCGCAGCACGGCCTTGACGCGGGCGAGGAGCTCGCGCCGGCTGAAAGGCTTGGTGATATAGTCGTCCGCGCCGAGCTCCAGCCCGACGACCTTGTCCACCTCCTGTCCTTTGGCCGTGAGGATGATGATCGGCGTGCGCCGGCCCTTCGAGCGGGCCTCGCGGCAGACGGTCAGGCCGTCCATGCCCGGCAGCATCAGATCGAGCAGGACGAGGTCGAACTTCTCCTCGAGGATGCGGCTCAACGCCGCCGTCCCGTCGTCGACGACCTCCACGGCGAATCCCTCGAGCTCCAGGTCGTCCCGAAGGCCCGTCGCGATCGTCGGCTCGTCCTCCACGACCAGGATGCGTTCTTTCATCTCATCCTCCTGTGACCGGCGCGGCCGGAAGCCGGATCGTGAACGTGCTGCCTTCGCCGAGGCGGCTCTCGCATTCGACCGCCCCCCCATGGGCCGTCACGATGTGCTTGACCAGGCTCAGCCCAAGCCCCGCTCCCTTGACGCGCTTCGAGATCTCTCCATCCGCCCGGTAGAAGCGGTCGAAGATGCGTCCGCGGTCCTGCTCGGAGATCCCGACGCCCCTGTCCCGGACGGAGATCCTGACTTCACCGCCCGAGGCCGCGGCCTCGATCCGGACCGTCTTCGTCCCGGGCGAATATTTCACCGCGTTATCGAGGAGATTGCGGACCGCCGATCCCAAGGCTTCCTTATCGGCCGATATCAGGGGAAGCCCGTCTGGGATGTCCGCCTCGACGGCCGCTCCCTTCATGGCGATCTCGGCCTCGAAATCGACGACCAGCTCTCGCAGCCAAGGAGAGGGATCGAGCCGCTCCAAGCGATACTCCCTGCGTCCCTCTTCCATCCGAGAGAAATCGAGGATGTTCTCGACGAGCCGGGCCAGCCTGTCGCTTTCCTCGACGATCATCCTGAAATAGCTTCGTTGTTTCTCCCGGTCGGCCACGCGCCCTTCAAGCAGCATCTCGCCCAGCTGGCGGATCCCTGTTAAGGGGGAGCGGAATTCGTGGGAAACCGTCGAGACGAAGTCGGCTCGCAGCCTGGCGATCTCGAGCTCTCGCCTCACGATCCTGACGGTGATGTAGCTCCCGAAGGCCAACAAGACCGCGACGAAACCCAGCATGGCCATGGAGAGCGTTTGCTTTTGCTTGATGTCCGCACGGATCGCGTCCGGCCGGCCGGGCCAGACCTGAAGGAGCCAAGGCGTGTCATCGATTCGGATGTCTTGCGTCACGGCGAAAGCGGGAACCGCCGCGGGCAGTGTTCCGAAGACCGCAGACCCGTCGGGGCTCGACAGAACCGCCTTGAGGTCGTCCCCTAGGGCTGACAAGGCCTGGGGCCACCAGGAAGATCCCAGAAAGGCCGTCGAGACAACCGCCGCCCTGAACGGGTCACTATGCCAGAAGGCGAGATACGCCTCGTCTCCGCCGAATATCACCCGGCTGGGTTCGTTCAACAGTTTCTCCGTCGCGCGGCAGAGCGCGAGCTTCCGTTCCTCTATCGTTCTGAGGCGGCCAAAATCGTCCGCCGCGAGCGGGCTTTCACGGCACCAGGCGCGGCAGCGGTCGGAATAATAGAGATAGCGCGGCTTATCGAGCAGCCATTTCCCTCCCGTGAGTTCGCGATAGAACGCCAGGGCTTGGGCCGCCAATCCAGCCGGATCGCCCCCCTCGGCGGCGAGGGAGCAGAGTTCGGACCGGGCGATGAGATCTGAAGGCAAGTCGCCGATCCAAACCACGTCCGAGCGTTGGAGCTCCCGGTAGAAGGCGGCCGATTCATCGAGCTTACCCGCCTTGCGAAGAGTCCGGGCCAGGCGTTGGAGGACGAGCGGCCGTTCGCCGGTTCCGGCTCGATCGAGAAGGCTGCGATAGGCGCGGACGGCCCGTTCGAGGTCCTTCCTGGTGATTTCCAACGACTCAGCCTCGGCTAGTGCCGCGGAAGGCCGGCTTGCCGCGGCTTGAGGTCTGGGCACGCCTGAGGGTCTGTAGAGCAGCGCGCCGGAAGGGAAGGTCTCGAGGTCGCCTCCGGTAACGGACAAAAAAATCCCACCGCCCGGTTCTGCGAAGGCCTGGCCGGCGATCTTGGGGAAGGAGTCCGCGCTAATTATCTTCTCTTTGGGGGCTGAGCGGACTGCGTCACTCCAGCGCCGGAACTCCGCATCCAGATAGAGGCCGATCTCTTCGGCCGTCCTTTCCAGGCTTTCCCGGATCCGTTGTCCGGCGAGCTGGCCCTCCTGGCGCAGCGCCCTGAACGCGAGACCTCCGAGAAACGCGCCCGGTAGCAGGATGAATAAAACGAAGACTCCGATGAGTCTCTGGCTCGGTCCGGAGAGGAATCGCCGCCGGGCCGGAGGGCGAACCGCTGAATCCTTCATTCAGTCCCTTGACGGATAGAGTAACAGCCTGCGAGGATCGATGACATCCCCGGCAGGTCAAGATTCGGTCAAGAATCGGTCAAGACCAAGCATATCGCCGGCCGCGAAGCGGTGTCAACAATGGACGAGAGTGCTGGGGCCCATTTTGTGATAAAATAGATCGATTATGCTCGAAGAGATACGCATCAAGAGGGCGGCCCAACACAATCTCAAGCACATCGACGTCGCGCTCCCCCGGAACAAGCTGATCGTCGTCACGGGCCCGTCCGGTTCGGGCAAGTCCTCGCTCGCCTTCGACACGATCTTCGCCGAGGGCCAGCGCCGCTACATCGAGTGCCTCTCGGCCTACGCCCGGCAGTTCATCGACCAGATGGAAAAGCCCGAGGTCGAGTCCGTCGAGGGCATCTCGCCCTCGATCTCGATCGACCAGAGGACGATCTCGACCAACCCGCGTTCGACCGTGGGCACGATCACCGAGGTCTACGACCTCTTCCGCCTCCTTTTCGCCCGCGTGGGCACGCCCCACTGCCCGAGCTGCGGCCGGGTGGTCTCGTCCCAGACGCCGGAGGAGATCCTGAAGAGGATCGCCGAGCATGCCCCCGGCGCAAAGGCCAGGATCCTGGCCCCCGTGGTCAAGGGGCGCAAGGGCGAATATCAGCGCCTCTTCGAGCGCCTCCGGAAAAAGGGTTTCCTCAGGGCGCGCGTGAACGGTACTCTCCGCGACCTCGAGGACGACATCCCGCTCGAGAAGAACCGCAAGCACACGATCGAGGTCCTCGTCGACACGGTCAAGCTCGGCCCCGATGCGGAGCGGCGCCTCCGCGCGGCCGTCGAGAAAGCCCTCGAAGTCGCGGAAGGCGAACTCCTGGTCATCGACGACGCCGGCCGGGAGCGCTTCTTCTCCCTGACCCTCCTCTGCCCCTTCTGCGAGGTCAGCCTGGCCGAGCTCGAGCCGCGCAACTTCTCCTTCAACAGCCCTTACGGCGCTTGCCCGAAATGCCACGGGCTCGGCCATGAGACGACCCGCAACGAGTGGGGCGAGGTCGAGCTCACCGACGCCGTCTGCCCCGACTGCGGCGGCGCCCGCCTCAAAAAGGAGAGCCTGTCGGTCCGGGTCGGCGGCCGGAACATCCACGACGTCGGGGAGCTTTCGATCCGCGACCTCCTCGCCGAAACCGCCAAGCTCGAGTTCCCCGCCGCGGAAACCCTCGTCGCCTCCAAGATCCTCAAGGAGATCTCGTCCCGCCTGGCCGTCATGGAGGAGCTGGGGATGTCCTACCTTCAGCTCAACCGGACGACCGCCTCCCTCTCCGGCGGGGAAGCCCAGCGCGTCAGGCTCGCGGCCCAGGTCGGGTCCCGCCTCCGCGGCGTCCTCTACGTCCTCGACGAGCCGACGATCGGCCTCCATCAGAGGGACAACGGCCGCCTCATCGGCCTCCTGCGGAGCCTCCGCGACGAGGGCAATTCGATCATCGTCGTCGAGCACGACGAGCAGACCATCCGGGCCGCCGATTTCGTCCTCGACCTCGGGCCCGGCGCGGGCGAGTCAGGCGGCTTCAAGGTCGCCGAGGGCCCGCTCGCCGCCATTCTCGACTCCCCGGTGTCGCTGACGGCCCAGTACCTCCGCGGCGAGAAGGCCGTGCCCGTTCCATCCTCCCGGCGCCGGCCCGCCGGCTGGCTCGTCATCCGCAAAGCCCGGGAGCACAACCTGAAGGGGATCGACGTCCGCATCCCCCTCTCGGCGATGACGGCCGTGACCGGCGTCTCCGGCTCGGGCAAGAGCACCCTCGTCTACGACATCCTCTACAAGGCGCTGGAAAACAGGCTTTACAAGGCCCGCCAGCGGGTCGGCGCCCACGAAAAGATGGAGGGCATCGACGGCATCGATAAGGTCGTCGCCGTCGACCAGAAGCCGATCGGGCGGACGCCGCGCTCCAACCCGGCGACCTACACGGGGCTTTTCGCCGCCCTCCGCGACCTCATGGCCAGAACCCCGGAAGCCCGCACGCGGGGGTACTCCTCCGGCCGGTTCAGCTTCAATGTCCCGGGCGGACGGTGCGAGGACTGCCAAGGCGCCGGCGTCAAGAAGATCGAAATGCACTTCCTCCCCGACGTCTTCGTCACCTGCGACCGGTGCGAGGGGAAGCGCTACAACAAGGAGACCCTGGCCGTCACCTACAAGGGGAAGACGATCGCCGACTACCTGGCCATGACCGTCGACGACGCCTACGAACTCCTCAAGGCCTACCCCCAGCTCAAGCGGAAGCTGGCCACCCTGATGAGGGTCGGGCTCGGCTACATCCGCCTGGGCCAGCCGGCGCCCACGCTCTCCGGCGGCGAGGCCCAGCGCATCAAGCTGACGAAGGAGCTCGGCCGGCGGGCGACCGGCCGGACCCTCTATCTCTTGGACGAACCGACGACCGGCCTCCACTTCGACGACGTCCGCAAGCTCCTCGAGGTCCTTTCCGAGCTGGCCTCGCTCGGCAATACGGTCGTCATCATCGAGCACAACCTTGAAGTCATCAAATATTGCGACTATATTATTGACCTGGGCCCGGAAGGGGGAGACGAGGGGGGCCGGATCGTGGCCCAAGGAACGCCGGAAGAGGTCGCCGTGGCGGCCCGCTCCCATACGGGACGCTACCTAAAAAAGGCCCTGGACGGCGGCCGGGGGCCGGGGCGAAAGGACGGCTGAGGACATGGCCTTCAAGGACGTCGCCGGCAACGTGCCCATCAAGAAGATCCTCAAGCTCGCCCTCGAACGCAACCGCGTCCCCAACTCGCTCATCTTCAGCGGCCCGGAGGGCGTCGGCAAGATGGACATGGCCCTGACCCTGGCCAAGACGCTCAATTGTCAAATCCTGGCCACGGACGCCTGCGACGCGTGCCCGTCCTGCAGGGCTATCGACAAGGGGCGCCATCCCGACGTCATGGTCATCGCCGCCGAGGTCAGGGACGTCAAGATCGAACAGACCCGCCTCCTCAAGCAGCTGGCCTACCTCAGGCCGATGACGGGGAAGCGGCGCGTCTTCATCATCGAGGAGGCCGAAAACCTGAACGACCCTTCGGCCAACTCCCTGCTCAAGGTCCTCGAAGAGCCTCCCCACTTCTGCCACGTCATCCTGGTGACGGCGAGTCCGTTCCGGCTCCTCCCGACCATCCGCTCCCGCTGTCGGCTCCTGGCCTTCTCGGCGATCGGCCGCGAGGAGATCGAGGAGATCCTCCTCGAGCGGGATTTCAGCAAGGAGCAGGCCCGCATCCTCGCCCTGCTCGCCGACGGGAACCTCGAGCGGGCCCAGGAGCTCGAATGGGACGAGGTCCGGGCCCTCAAGGAAGGGTCCTGGGCCCTCTTCGAGGCCCTCGTTTCGGCCGACCATTCCAGCCAATTCCTGGAGAGGTTCGGCGCGGTGCCCAAGGCCGTCCTGGAGGAGTTCGGCGCCGTCCTGGAGGTTATCTCCTCCTTCGCCAGGGACATCCTGCTCCTCAGGCTCGGCGGCGACCCGTCGCTCCTCCTCAACCCGGACCTCGAAAGGAGGCTCCGCGAGGCCTCGGGATCCTGGACCGTGCGTCAGGTCCTGGGTGTCATCCAAGAGATCGATTTCGTGCTCGTGGAGCTCCGCGGGAACCTGAACAAGGGCCTGCTGGCGACGACCTTCTTTTCCAATTTCGGGGAGCTGAGACATGTCTGACATCATCTGCGTCCGTTCGGAAACATCGGGCCGCCTCGTCCGCGTCCGCGGCGGAGAGCTGGCCCTTCACGTCGGGGACCGCTGCATCATCGAGTCCGAGCTCGGCGGCGACCTGGCCCTCGTCGTCGACGAGACAAGCACCTATTGCCACAACCCCAAGGCGGCTCGACTGGCCGTCCAGGTCATCCGCAAAGCGACGGCCGACGATGTCCGCAAGTTCGAGTGGCTGCGGGAGAGGGAGGCGCGGGCTTACGATCTCTGCCTCCAGAGGATCGCCGCGCACAACTTGCCCATGAAGCTCGTCGCGGTCCGCTATTTCTTCAACGAGAAAAAGGGGATCTTCTACTACACCGCCGACGGCCGGATCGATTTCCGCCAGCTGGTGAAGGATCTGGCCAAGGAGCTCCGGATGCGCATCGAGATGCGCCAGGTCGGCGTCCGGGATGAGGCCAAGATGATCGGCGGCCTCGGCGTCTGCGGCCGCTGTCTCTGTTGTTCGAGCTTCATGACGACCTTCGAGCCGGTGACCATCCAGAAGGCCCGGAAACAGCAGATCGTCATCAATCCGACCAAGATCTCGGGGCTTTGCGGCCGGCTGATGTGCTGCCTGGCGTTCGAAGAGCAGACGCGGGGACGGTTGTTCTCCCAGTCCGGCGACCGCCTGATCGAGGACTAGCGGCGGAGTCCCAGCCGGGCCAGGAGCCGGCGCCACCAGGGCGCGGGCCGGGGCGCGTGTTCGCAGCCCTCCCCCGGGGTTTCGAGGACCCCTTCCTTCCGCAGGATCTGGACGATCTCGCTCTGCTGGTCGAGCTTGGCGAAGCAGTGCGGGCAGATGAAATAGTGCTCCTCGAACTCGGCCTGGTCCTCGGGCTTGAGCTTATCGAGGAGGTATCCGTCGATGTAGTGTTCGTACTTGCACTTCTTCATGGCCGCGGCCTTCGAGAGCTTCACGGTTTTAGTCGCTCCACGCCGGGACAAAACGGACATCCCTATTTCCGGACGGACTTCTGGATGAGCTTGAGGGCGTAGTTGACCCGCTCGCTGACCCGGCGGGGCGAGATGTCCAGGGCCCGGGCGACCTCCTCCCGGGAGAGCTCCCGGTAGTAATAGAGGTATAGGACGTCCCGGAACTTGGGCTTGAGGCCGGCCACGACCTGTTCGACCTGCTTGGCCCTCTCGCGGTGCTCCATCTCGTCGTGGGGGTCGGGGAAGGGGGCGGGCTCGGGGGCGTGCTTGAGGACGCGCGTCTTCTGGCGGATGTAGTCGATGATCCGCCGGCTGGTGATGATGTAGAGGAAGGTCCCGATCGAGGAGTCGCCGCGGAACTCGCCGCTCTTGATCTTGGCCACGGCCTGGGTCAGGATCTCGTTGACCACGTCCTCCCAATCGGGGTTCGAGCCGCCCAGCGCTTTTCGGACCCGGAAGGAGATGACGGCCCGATACTGGAGGACCGAGTTCTCGGGCGGCGCGTTCTTATCCTCTTTGACCATCCGCGCCATTATAACGGCAGGGGCGGGGATTCCGCAAGGCCGACCGGCTCAGGGCTCAGCCGTCCCCGTCCCGGTCACGTACTTTGGCTTGTTCCCGCGCCCGGTCCTTGAAGAACTCCCTGCGGTCGACGAGGATCTCGCGGGGCTTGCTCCCCTCGGAGGGGCCGATGAGACCCTCGCCCTCCATCTGGTCGATGATCCGGGCCGCCCGGGCGTAGCCGAGCTTGAGCCTCCGCTGCAGGTAGGAGGCCGAGGCCTGGCCGCTGTTGAGGACCGTCTCGACGGCCTTTTCGTAGAGCTCGTCCTTATCGCCCGGATCTCCGAGGAGCTGGTCGGCGTCGCCCTTCACGACATGGAGGATGCGCGTGTCGAAGGTCGGCGTGCCCTGGCTCTTGACGTGCTTGACCATGCGCCGCACCTCGGGGATGGAGATGAAGGAGCAGTGGAGGCGGACGACGCGGGGGAAGTTGGGCGGCAGGAAGAGCATGTCGCCCATGCCCAGGAGCTTGTCGGCGCCGATCGTGTCGATGATGATGCGCGAGTCGACCTTGGACGGGACGCGAAAGGCGATGCGGCAGGAGAAGTTGTTCTTGATCGTCCCGGTGATGACGTCGATCGACGGCCGCTGAGTGGCCATGACCAGGTGGATGCCGACGGCCCGGGCGAGTTGGGCGATCCGGCCGATGAAGAACTCGACCTCCTGGGCCCCGACCATCATCAGCTCGGCCAGCTCGTCGATGATGATGACGATGTAGGGGAGAGGCTTGAGCGCCTCCTTCTCCTCCTCGGTGAGCGTCCCCTTCTTCTCGGCGATGAGCTGTTTCATCTGCGTGTTGTACTGGTCGATGTTGCGGACCTTGATGCCCTGGAGCTTCCGGTAGCGCTCCTCCATCTTGCGGACGATGTCCATGAGGACGACGTGGGCCTTCTTCGGGTCGTTGATGACCGGGCAGAGGAGGTGGGGGATGTCCTCGTAGAGGGAGAACTCGAGCCGCTTGGGGTCGATGAGGACGATCTTGACCTCCTCCGGAGTGGCCTTGTACATCAGGCTGGCGATGAGGGCGTTGAGGGCGACGCTCTTGCCCGTCCCCGTCGACCCGGCGATGAGCAGGTGGGGCATGACGGCGAGATCGGTGACGGCGACACCGCCATGGACGTCCTTGCCCAAGGCGAAGGTCAGCTTGGAGGGCGCGCTCTGGAACTTCTCCGACTCGATGATGTCGCGGAGCTTGATCGTCTCGCGCTTGTCGTTCGGGATCTCGATTCCCAGGGAGGACTTGCCGGGGATGCGCTGGATGCGGACGGATTCGGTTTCCAGGGCCAGCGCCAGGTCCTCGGTCAGGTTCGCGACCTGGGCGACCTTGATGCCCGGCGCCGGGAAATACTCGTAGGTCGTGATGACCGGGCCGGGATGGTATTCCCGGACCTCGCCCTCGATGCCGAACTCCTTGAGCTTCTCCTCGATCCGGCGCTTCTTGTCGAAGAGCTCGTTCTTGTCGATCTTTTCGGCCGGCTTGCCGGGCTCGAGCAGGGTGAACGGCGGGTAGTGGTAGTCGCCCTTTTTGCCGAGGTCGGGGAAAAGGAGCCTCTCCGGCGGCGGCGGGACGGCGGGCTTGGCCGCGGCCGGCTCGCTCTTGAACGGTTTCCGGGCTTCCTTCTCCTGTCTCCGGCGTTCCTTCTCGGCCTGTCTCTCGGCCTTGTGGGCGGGCCTTTCCGCGGCCGGTTCGGCCTCGGCGGCGGGCGGGGGCGCGTATTTCTGGCGGACCTTCTCCCGCATCTTGTCTTTGGCCTTGGATTTCTGATAGTCGGTGACCCGGATCCGGACTTCCTTGGCCGTGGAATCGAAGGCTCCCTTGGCGAAGCGGAGGGTCTTGGCCAGGGACCAGCGCGTGGAGAAGAGGAGGAACATGGCGAGAGCGGCGAGGAGGAAGATGAACGAACCCAGCGTGCCGAGGTAGCGCACCAGGAAGTTCAGGAGGAGCTCGCCGATGATGCCGCCGGCCGGGATGACGTTGCCCCGGAAGGGGAACGACTCGAAGATGAGGGCCAGGAAGGGGCAGACGATGAGGAGAGCCAGGGCGAGGGAGCCCAGGCGCCGGAGGAGGTGGGCGGAGGTCCCCCGGAGGACGGCCCGCAGGGCCGCGTAGCCGAGGGCGAACGGAAAGAGGAAGGCGGCGAGGCCCAGGAACCAGAGGAGCCCCTGCGAGAAATAGGCGCCGAAGCTCCCGGCGAAGTTACGGATCCTGTGTCCGGGAGGCGGGATGTTGGCGAAGGACGGGTCCTTGGCGCTGTAGCTGACGACGCTGATGAGGGCGAAGAGGGCCAGGAAGATGAGGACGACGCCGGTGATCTCGACGGCCAGGCCGGCCCTTCTCGGCTGGGCCTTGCCGTTCTTCCCGTTCGCGCCCTTCTTCTTCCGCTTTTTCACGGCGCGATTATAGCACAATCGCCGGGGGAATTTCCTTAGGACGCCACTCTGACCCCTCCTCTCGAGTCGCCTAACCTGTGGATCAGGAATGCAGGACTTGAAAGAGGCGGAAGAGCAGGTCGGGCGAAAGTTCTTCCGCCCGCGCGTTCCGGGCCAGGCCGAGGGCGTCGTAGGCCGCTGTGATGGCGGCCGGGGTCGCGCGGCGGGCCAGGTTCTTCCAGAGCATCTTACGGCGCTCGGCGAAGGCCGCCCGGAGAAAGGCGCGATAAGGCTCGTCGGCGGCCCCGGGATGAAGCGGGACGGGCCGTCTTCGGAGCGTCAGGAGCGCCGACTGGACCTTGGGCGGCGGCGAGAACGAGCCGGGCGCCACCGTGAAGGCGATCCGCGCTTCGAACTCGTTCTGGAGGAGGATCCCGAGAGGCGCGTAGCTCTTCGTGCCCGGCCCGGCCGTGACCCGCTCGGCCACTTCCTTCTGGAGCAGGAAGACGCAGACCGAGAGAAGCGCGCGGTCGTCGAGGACGCGGAAAAGAAGCGGGGAGGAGATCGAGTAGGGGATATTGCCGACGAGGCGAACCGTCGGGACATCGGCTTTCTTCAGGATCTCGCGGAAATCGAGCTTCATGATGTCGGCGTGGACGACCTCGACGTTGGGGGGCATCGCTTCCCTGAGCGCGGGGATGAGCCGATCGTCCTTTTCGACGGCAATGACACGGCCGGCGCTCCCGGCCAGCTGGGTCGTCAGAACGCCGCGCCCCGCCCCGATCTCAACGATGAGGTCCGCAGGCTTGGGATCGATGACGCCGACGATCTTGCGCAGCACGGCCGGACTGGCCAGGAAGTGCTGGCCGAGGGCGTGCCGCCGCGATTTTTTCATGGGGCCGGGGTTCATCTTACCGTTTTTAGGTTGGCGGGTCTATTTTGCCGAAGGGGCCTGGATCTCGAGCAGGTTCTTCGTCATGATGTAATCCGGGTCGGCCCCGGATAACAGGCTCTTGGCCTGCAGGAACTCCGACCGGGCGCTTTGTTCGTCCCCGTCTTTGAGAGACAGCCGGGCCAGGTTCAAGTGAGTCCAGGCATATCGGGGGTTGTACTTGTTCGCCTCCGTCAGCAGAGCCCGCGCCTCCGCGAGCGACCTGGTATCGCCGGAATCGATCGAGCCCAGCAAAGATTCCGCATAGTAGTTGTAGAAATAGGCCAGGTTGAAAAAGGAGCTTCGATACCCCATCTTCGTGCGCATCTGCCGGCCTTCCTCTATGCAGCTATGGACGAGGCCGGGATTCTTCTCGAGAAGGCCTGCGAGCATCTTCAAATGAATGGAAAATTTCAATATCGGGAAATAGTTCGTGGCGCTGACCGCGTGTTGGGCGATTTTTTCACCCATCCAACCGGCTTCCTTTCGGAGCCCGACGACGTCTCCGCTTTGAGCGGCC